>Ga0105047_10001866_pt1 | contig 37897 bp, 34 predicted proteins | sample MAT04_FD_78384 | JGI IMG/M metagenome (GOLD analysis project Ga0105047, IMG submission 78384) | Freshwater microbial communities from Lake Fryxell liftoff mats and glacier meltwater in Antarctica - MAT-04 (megahit assembly) | ecosystem: Environmental > Aquatic > Freshwater > Ice > Liftoff...
AGGTAGTCGCGGTTCATCATGGCGATGAAGTCGATCGAGATTTCCTTGGGGCAGGCCTCCTGGCATTCACCGTGGTTGGTGCAGCTGCCGAAGTACTCCTCCATGGTCTCGACCATGTGCTCGCTACGGCTCCAACGCTCGGCCTGGCCCTGCGGCAACAGGTTGAGGTGTTGCAGCTTCGCCGACGTGAACAGCTGCGCCGCCGAGTTGGGGCAGGCCGCCACACAGGCACCACAACCGATGCACGCCGCAGCGTCCATGGCCGCGTCGGCGACGTCCTTGGGGACCGGTGTCAGGTTGGCCTCGGGCGCCGCACCGGTGCTGACCGTGATGTAACCGCCTGACTCGACGATGCGATCGAAGGCCGCACGGTTGACCATGAGGTCCTTCACGATCGGGAAGGCCGCGGCGCGCCACGGCTCGATCACGATGGTGTCGCCGGACTTGAACTGGCGCATGTGCAGCTGACACGTGGCCGTGGCGCGCTGAGGACCGTGGGCCTGGCCGTTGATCATCAGGCCACAGGTTCCGCAAATGCCTTCGCGACAGTCGTGGTCGAAGGTGATGGGTTCGCGGTCCTTGAGGAGCAGGTCCTCGTTGACGTAGTCGAGCATCTCGAGGAACGAAGCGTCGTCCGCGATGGTGGTCTCGTAGGTCTCGAATGCCCCGCTCGTTTCGGGCCCGTCCTGGCGCCAGACCTTCAGCGTCAGATTCAACATGTTCGACATTGGTTTCCTACCTACTTGTAGCTGCGCTGGCTGAGGGGCACGGACTCGAACACCAGGGGCTCCTTGTGGAGGATGGCGTCCTTTTGAATGTTCGGGCCGTTGTACTCCCAGGCCCCGACGTACGCGAAGTTCTCGTCATCGCGCAGCGCCTCGCCTTCGGGCGTCTGATGCTCCTCACGGAAGTGACCGCCACACGACTCCTCACGGTGCAGCGCATCGCGCACCTTGAGCTCGGCAAGTTCCATGAAGTCGGCGACCCGCAGGGCCTTCTCGAGCGACTGGTTGACGCCCTCGGAGGTGCCCAGGATCTTGACGTTCTTGTAGAACTCGTCGCGCAGCGCGGGGATCTCGGACAGGGCCTTCTCGAGGCCGGTGGCGTTGCGGGCCATGCCGCAGTAGTCCCAGATGATCTTGCCGAGCTCACGATGGTAGTGGTCGACCGACTTGGTGCCCTTGGCGGCCATCAGCTGATCGATGCGGCCCTGGGCCTCGCCCTCGGCCTTCTTGAACGCCTCGTGATCGGTGGGCATCGGCGACTTGCCGAGCTGCGGAGCGAGGTAGCCGGCAAGGGTGGACGGCAGCACGAAATAGCCGTCGGCCAAGCCCTGCATGAGCGCCGAAGCACCCAGGCGGTTGGCGCCGTGATCGCTGAAGTTGGCCTCGCCGATAGCGAACAGGCCCGGAATCGAGCTTTGCAGGTTGTAGTCCACCCAGAGCCCGCCCATGGTGTAGTGGGTGGCGGGGTAGATGCGCATGGGCGTCTGGTATGGGTCCTCGCCGGTGATGCGCTCGTACATCTCGAAGAGGTTGCCGTAGCGCTCTTTGATGGTGTTGAGCCCGACGCGGCCGATGGCGTCGGCGAAGTCGAGGTAGACGCCGTTGTGCAGCGGGCCCACGCCGGCACCCTGGTCGACGGCGGTCTTGGCGTTACGCGAGGCGATGTCGCGCGGCACCAGGTTGCCGAACGCCGGGTACTTGCGCTCGAGGTAGTAGTCGCGGTCGGACTCGGCGATGTCGGCGGCCACCTTGTCGCGGTCGTCGGGGTTCTTCGGGACCCAGATGCGGCCGTCGTTGCGCAGCGACTCCGACATGAGGGTGAGCTTGGACTGGAACTCGTCCGACGCCGGGATGCAGGTGGGGTGGATCTGGGTGTAGCAGGGGTTGGCGAAGGCGGCGCCCTTGCGGTGCGCCCGCCACGCCGCGGTGGCGTTGGAGTTCTTGGCGTTCGTCGACAGGAAGTAGACGTTGCCGTAGCCGCCGGTGGCCAACACCACGGCGTGGGCCGAGTGCCGCGACAGCTCGCCGCTGATGAGGTCACGGGCGATGATGCCGGTGGCCGTGCCGTCTTCGTCGAGGACGACCTCGACCATCTCCATCTTGTTGTGCAGCGTGCACGTACCGAGATGAATCTGGCGAGCGAGGGCCTGGTAGGCGCCGAGCAGGAGTTGCTGGCCGGTCTGGCCCCGGGCGAAGAACGTGCGAGCCACCTGCGAGCCGCCGAACGAGCGGTTGTCGAGGAGGCCGCCGTACTCGCGGCCGAAGGGCACGCCCTGGGCGACGCACTGGTCGATGATGTTGACCGATACCTCGGCCAGGCGGTGCACGTTGGCCTCGCGGGAGCGGTAGTCGCCGCCCTTGACGGTGTCGTAGAAGAGGCGGTGAACGCTGTCGCCGTCGGCCCGGTAGTTCTTGGCGGCGTTGATGCCACCCTGGGCGGCGATGGAGTGCGCCCGGCGGGGCGAGTCGTGGAACGTGAAGACCTTCACGTTGTAACCGAGCTCGCCGAGGGTGGCTGCAGCGGCGCCGCCGGCCAGGCCGGTGCCCACCACGATGACGTCGAACTTGCGACGGTTCGACGGGTTCACGAGCTTGAGGTCGAACTTGTAGTTCTCCCACTTCTCGTCGATCGAGCCCGGGGGAACGTGGGAGTCGAGCGTGAGTGTCATGGTGATTCCTCTTCTCGCGACGGGGTGCTGAGGGCGGTGCCGGGCATCAGTCGAGGACCCGGGTGACGATCAGGATGGGGAACAACACATTGCCTACCCCGATGATGAGCGACACGCCCACGGCGAACCCGCGGCGAGCGGCGTTGTAGCGGGGGTTGTTGAGCCCGAGGCTCTGAAACATCGACCAGGTGCCGTGGTACAGGTGAATTGCGATGGCGACATTGGCGATGATGTAAGCGATGGCGACGGGCCAGCGCTGCAGCGACGCCACCATGTTGCGGTGCACCTCACCGTGCACGTACCCCGGGTTCACGGTGCCGACGGTGAGGTCGAGGATGTGGAAGACGATGTACGCCAGCAGAATGACGCCGGTGTAGCGCATCGACCGCGAAGCGAAGTTGGCCGCCACGTAGTCGCGGGTCGACTGGTAGCCCACCGGGCGGGCCTTGCGGTTCATGATGGTGAGCGTGGCGGCGGCATGCACGTGGGCGACGAGCATCAACATGAGGCCGATGCGCAGGATCCACAGCACCACCATGTTGGGCATGATCGGGTGGAAGAGCTCACGCAGCGCCTCGCCGTACACGTCGATCGCGTACTGACCGTCGGACTCACGGCCCAAGTAGAACTTGAGGTTGCCGACCAGGTGGGCGAGGACGAAACCCAGGAGGCCGATGCCGGTGACGGCCATCACCCACTTCTTGCCGACCGCCGAGCCGTAGAACTGCACCGGCCACGGCGCCTTCTTCTTGCTCGGGGGATTGATCACCGGCGCATCGGCGCCAGGTCGCTTCATCGTTTGCGCCATATGTGGCTAGCTCCCACTCGATGAGAATTCTTTCAGGTGCAACCTACCTTCCGACTCGCCGGAGGGCGAAAACCGGAGCGATCGAGGTCATCCGTTCACACCGAGGAGCGGAGCCGACGAAGCGGAGCGAGCCGGAGACGGAGCGATCGAGGTCATCCGTTCAGGTGGGCGGTGTCGTTGAAGCGGCGCAGCACCTGACGGCCGCCTTGTACGACCAGCTCGGACACGGAGGCGTTGTCGGCGCCGACAAAGGCGAATCCGACCGTGCCCGTGGCATGGGCGAGCAGCTGGCCGATGACCCCGCCGTGTACGACGGCCACCACGGTCTGGTCGGGATGCGCGGCCACGATGCGGCCCAAGCCGGCCTGGAGGCGAGCATCGAAGTCGGAGAGCGGCTCGGCGCCGGGGATCATGTCCCAGCGCTGCTGCTCGAGCACCTGCAGGAAGAGCGGGTCGCCTGCGGCCGAGCGGGTACGCAGCTCACCGCCCTCCCAGTCGCCCAGGTGCACCTCGCGCAGATCGGCCTCGATGACGGGCTCGATTCCGAGCAGGCCCGCCAGCGGGGCCGCAGTCTGGTGGGTGCGGCGCAGCGTCGTCACGTAGATGGCCGCAATCGGTTCGACTGCGGCCAGGCGGGCGCCGACAGCCTGGGCCTGCAGCACCCCGTCGGGATGAAGCTCGGGGTCGCCGTGGCCGCCGGCCAGCGGGAACGGTCGGTCGGGATGGGCCGGGGCCGACTCGCCGTGGCGGACCAACAACACCCTTGTGGCGCCGGGCGCCGCAACGAATCGGCTCTGACGAAAGCCTTCGGCAGGCGTCGGTTCAGGCGTGTTCATCGGTTCAGGCTCCGTCATCGGTTCAGGCTCCAGGTTCTGTGGCGTAGAAGTCGCCGGTTCTGTCGTGTTCTACGCCACAGAACGGTCGGCCGGGCGATTCAGTGGTCGTGGGCGGTGGCGTAGATGTCGCTGCGATAGCTCGAGGCGATGATCTCGTCGCCCAGGTGGAGCTCGAGGTCGAGTACCAGCGGCCCGTCGACCTCGGGCACGATCATCTGGATGGTGCTGATGCGCTGCACCGAGTCAGCCGCCACGTCACCGGCCCAGCCGTAGCGCTGCTCGCCATCGGCCCAGGCCAGGGTCGCCTGTAGGCGGGCGCCGGTGACAGCGGTGCGCAGATCATTGATGACGTGCACGTCGAGCGCCAGTGCCTCACCGCCGTGCAGGTGCACCGGCAGCCGGTCGGCGACCGCGATGACGGGGCGACAGGCATCGGCGAGGGCCCGGTAACCCTCCTTGGTGACGCGCATGTGGCTGACGATCGAACCGCTCACCGCCGCCAGCGGGTCGGCCAGGAAGAACTGGGCGAAGCCGCCGGTCGGACGGTACTTCAGCCGTCGCAGCGCCTCGACGTGGAAGCGGATCACCATCGCTTGATAGTTCCGGGTGGCCTTGGCCCAATCGTCGGGACTCTCGAAGCCGGCGGCATTGGTGTGCTCGTCGAAGCACCCGGCGATGTGCTCGCCGTAGGCCGAGGCTGGCGAGAAGCTGGCATCGGTGGCGTCGGGGACCAGGTCGGCCGGCACCGACGGAGCGCCGAACTCGCTGACGAAGCGGGCCAGGCGGGGCACGGCCCGCAAGGTGGCGGGAAGCTGCCGCTCGTCACCGCGCAGCCAGCCGAGGTAGAGGTGGCCGTCGGCCTCGCCCCATCGGGTGACGCGCGGACGGGTGGTGGAGTTCTTGAGTACTGGTCGAGACGGGTCGGCGTTGCCCAGCGAGCGGGCGGCGGTGCGGTCGATGAACGACTTGTTGTTGGCACACCACACGGCGATCGACGGATGGTGACCCAAGAGGTCGACGGCCTCGCGAGCCTGTCGCGCCACCTGTTTGCGCAGCGACCGGTGGTGGCCGGGCTGCAGCGGCAGGTCCTGCCAGACGAGCATGCCCGCCTCGTCTGCGGTGTCGTAGAGGTCGGGCACGCTGATGTGTCCGTGAACGCGCACCAGGTCGAGGTTGGCGTCACGGGCCAGTTGCAGATCGCGCCGATGGTCCGCTGCGGTGGTGTCGGCCAGCCAGTAGTCGGTGGGCGCCAGGTTGGTGCCCTTGGTGAAGAGGCGCTCGCCGTTCACGGCCATCACCCAGTTGGTCATACGGACCTCGCGGAACCCGACGCGCCAGCGGCGTCGATCGCTCACCCGTCCGTCGCTGTCGACCACCTCGAGCTCGAGGTCATAGAGCGGCTGGCCGCCGAGCGAGTGCGGCCACCACAGTTCGGGCCGGTCGACGACGATGTCCCACTCGAGCTGGTTCTCACCGGTGGCGATGGCGTGCTCGGCGTTGCTGGTCACGCCCGCAATGCCGGAGCGCACCGTGACCGTGCGGTCGGTCGGTGAGTGCAGCACCGCTCTGACCCTCAGGGTTCCCTGCTTGGAGTTGGCTGACACGCAGGTGACCCGGTCATAGCGGATGGCTATGGGGCCGGTGGAGCTGATTCGGACCGGTCGCCAGATACCCCCGGGGTTGACCGTGGGGTGTTGGGCCCGGTCGATCAGATCACCGTGCTGGAACACGCCCGTGATCGAACGCTGACGGCCCTTGCGGTGAGGGGCGCACGAGACATCGACGGCCAGGACGTGTTCGCTCCGAGCGGCGAGGGCATCGGTCACCTCGAAGGTGTGGGCGAAGAAGTAGCCCTCGGTGTCGCCGAGATACGTGCCGTCGAGCCAGACATCGGACTGGTAGAAGACGCCATCGAAGGTGAGCCAGTGCCGAGTTCCTTCGATCTCGCCCGCTGCCTCGGGCGTTTCGAAGCGGTGCCGGTACAGCAGCGGCGCCTCGTTGTGGGCGAAGTCGGGGCTGCGCTGCCAGTGTCCCGGAACGGTGATGGGTGACCAGCCGTCGTCGTCGAACCCGTCGTCCTGATAGGCGCGCCGCAGCTCTTCATTGCCCAGCGTCGCCCGCCACGTTCCGCTGAGGTCGAGTTCCATAGCGGCGCCACGCTACAGACTCGATGTGCCCACCCGCGGAACGGGCCGCTCCGAAGAGCGGCCCGTCCCTGTGAGTTGTGTTGATCCAGGACTAGACGGATGCGGTGTTGTTGACCGAACCGGTCGTACCGACGTTTCCGCCAGCTCCACCGGCGCCGCCGGCCCCGCCACCGAAGGTGGGCGATCCGACGGGGCTGCTGGCTCCGACAGTGCCGAGGCCGATGGCCGCGCCGCCGCCGCCGCCACCACCGGCGCCCGAAGCGCCGCCGGTTCCACCGGCACCACCGGCACCACCGGCACCACCGTTTTCGAAGCGGGCGCCACCGGCGCCACCGGTGCCGCCGAGCTGACCTGCAGCACCGGCGCCGCCGGCACCACCGGTACCACCGGTACCGAGGTTGATCTGCACACCCGTGAGGGTGGGCGACGAGGCGTTCACGTAGAAGGCGATGGACGAGCGGCCACCGGCGCCGCCGGTACCACCAGAGGTGGCGCGGACGCCGCCGGCGGCGCCGCCGCCGCCGCCCGCTCCGGCGTCATCCTGGCCGCAGTCGTTGGCGCCGCCGCCGCCGCCGCCGCCGCCGGGATTGCCGTTGGCCCCGAGACCGCCGGTGCCGCCGGCCGCGCCGGCCAAACCGCCCGTTCCAGCCGAGCCCTGCGAGCCGTTGGCGCCGTTGGTGCCAGTCCCGCCGTCGGTCACGCCGCCAGTTGCGCAGAAGAACGGCGTGCCGTCGGTACCGGCAGCGCCGCCGGAACCGCCAGCCGCGCCCCCGGATCCGTTGGCGCCGCCGGCGCCGCCCTGGGCGTTGAGGTTGAGCGAGAACACACCGCAGTTGGTGTCGACGGCGCCGCCCTTGCCCCCGTTGCCGCCGCCGCCAGCACCGGATCCACCGCCGCCAGCGGAGGTCGTGTTGCAGGCCCCGCCCGGCTCGAAGCCGTTACCGCCGGCGGAGCCAGCGCCCGCAGATCCGCCCACGCCCGTGCCGTTAGTGCCTGGGGCACCCGCTCCAGCGGTGCCACCGTTGACCGTCACCGTGTCGAACACGAGTGCGGAAGTGGAGTTCTGCACGAAGACGCCGTAGGAGTTCTGGCCGGCAGCGGCCGTGACCCCGTTGACGACGATGTCGGCAACCTTGGTGGGCGTTGAGATGCCCACGGCGAGTACGCCCACCGGCCCGAGGGCGGCAGCGTCGAACGAGGCGGTGACGACGGTGTTACCGGCGCCGGCCTTCTTCCAAGTGGTCGACTTGTAGTGGCCGCCGATCTCGAAGCCCGCCGCGACGGTGAACTTGGGATAGGTGCCCTCGGCGACCAAGACCTGGTTGCGGCCGAGCACGCCGGCCCGGGAAATGCCCTGGTTGATGGTGCCGCACGGCTCGGAGATGTCGCCGCACGTGGACGAGTCACTGCTCAGCGCGCTGACGAACACGATGTTGGAGGCGATGCCGTCCTGGCCGTCGCAGTTGGAGTCGACGTCGTCGCCCACCGAGTCGACGGTCACGCCCGGGTTGATGGCGGCGTTGTTGTCGTTGCAGTCCGACCCGGTGTTGAACCCGTCGCCGTCGTTGTCGACGAGTGGAACCGTCGTCGACGTGGTGGTGGTCGGCGCCGCGGTGGTGGTCGTCCCGCCACCGGTGCCCGGTTGTTCGGGGCATGCGGTCGCTACGAGCGCGACCAGACCGAGTAGTGGAAATAGAGCACGACGTACGCGCATATGAGCCCTCCCAAGCCAGTGTGGACGACGGCCATCTGGGTCATCGTGCCTAGTGTTCCTAACGTGTCCTTTGACACACTGTCAACGACTTCGTCGAAGTTCACCGGGTGTTTGCCCCAAGTGGGGGAGAGCGCCACCCGAGAATGGCCCGCCGGATCAGGCTCAGTACAGCTTTACCGGGGTGCCCACGGGGATGAGATTGGTGTCCCAGATGAAGTTGATCTCCTGGTTGGTCATCCGCACGCAGCCGTGGCTTGCCGGATAGTTCGGCACGCTGGGTGATCCGTGGAGGGCGTAGCCGCCGGTGAAGTACTTGGGCCGCCACAGCTGGCCGAGCTTGGAGATGCGCTGGCCGTTGATCTGGCGGGTCACCTTGAACGATCCACGGGGAGTGGGCGTCGAGGACTTGCCGGTGGAGATGTCGAACACCCAGTTGGTGACGCCGTTCTCGGACACGATCATCACCTGTCGGGCGATGTCGACCTCGACCCCGCGACCGAAGGTGGCGACATTGGGGGTGGCGCGGTCCATGGTGGCGCCGAGCACGAAGCGGGTGAACGGATCGAGCTTTCCGCTGCGCTGCAGACCCATGTACTTCTGGAAGGCCACCAGCGCGTGGCGCGTCGATGCCCCGAAGTTGCTCGGCGCATCCTGGAGCCAGAAGCCTCGGCTGACGAGCGTGACCTGCATGAGGAACACCTCGGGGCTGTTGGCCCCCTCGGCCAGGACCTCACCGCCAAGCGGAAGATAGAACAGCACCGGCGGAGCCGCTGGTGCCGCTGGGGCGGGAGGCGCGACTGCCGTCGTCGGGGGAGTGGTGGTGGTGGGGTCCTGGCCCACCGTTGCCGACGCCGAGCCGGCCAACGCGGTCGAGAGGATCGCGCTGAGGGCGACGGCTGAGATGATTCGGCGGCGGGGCGTGAACGTCATGGCGAGCTAGCGTATCGGCGGACCAGCAATTGCGGGAACCCAGCAGAAACCTGCACACCGGCCCGCGGCCCGCTCGGGAAGCGATGCGGTAGTTTGCCGACATGAGCCGACCTGGAACCCTCGGAGAGTTGAAGTCGTCCGGATGGCAGTCGACGACGGTGAAAGAGGAGATCCGCCGCAACGCCATCGCCCGCATCCGCGGCGGCCAGCCGCTGTTCCCCCTGGTGCTCGGCTACGAGGACACGGTTGTCCCGCAGCTCGAGAACGCGCTGCTCGCCGGTCACGACATCGTCTTCCTCGGCGAGCGGGGTCAGGCCAAGACCCGGATGATCCGCTCTCTCGTCGAGCTGCTCGACGAGCACATGCCGATCATTGCCGGATCCGAGGTCAACGACGACCCGCTCGCACCCATCTCGCGCTACGCCATCCACCTCATCGCCGAGCACGGGGACGAGACCCGCATCGACTGGGTGCACCGATCGGAGCGCTACGGCGAGAAGCTGGCAACTCCCGATACCTCCATCGCCGACCTCATCGGTGAGGTCGACCCCATCAAGGTCGCCGAGGGCCGCTACCTCTCCGACGAGCTCACCCTGCACTACGGCCTCGTGCCTCGCACGAACCGTGGCATCTTCGCCATCAACGAGCTGCCCGACCTGGCCGAACGCATCCAGGTGGGTCTGCTCAACGTGCTCGAAGAGCGTGACATCCAGGTTCGGGGTTACAAGATCCGCCTGCCGCTCGACGTGATGCTGGTGGCCTCGGCCAACCCCGAGGATTACACCAACCGCGGCCGCATGATCACGCCGCTCAAGGATCGTTTCGGTAGCCAGATTCGCACCCACTATCCCCTCGAAGTCTCGACCGAGGTGCAGATCATCACCCAGGAGGCGGAGGCGTTTGCGGCCGACGGTCTCACGGTCGACGTGCCCGACTTCATGACCGAGGTCGTGGCCACCTTCAGTCACCTGGCCCGCCAGAGTTCGAACATCTCCCAGCGCTCCGGAGTGTCGGTGCGCCTGTCGGTGTCGAACTACGAGAGCCTCGTCGCCAACGCCGCCCGCCGGGCCCTGCGCTCTGGCGAAGACCGCGTCGTGCCTCGCATCTGCGACCTCGACGCCCTCCCGGCATCCACGGCTGGCAAGGTAGAGATCGAATCGCTCGAGGAAGGCCGCGACGGCCAGATCATCGATCAGTTGGTCAAGGCCGCCGTGCTCACCGTGTTCCGCGAGCGGGTTGCCCCCGAACACCTGCTCAACGTGGTCGAGGGTTTCGACGGGCGCGATCCTGTCGAGATCGGCGAGGACGTGGCGGCGGCCGAGTACACCGACCTGTGCACGGCCATCCCCGCCCTCGGCGCCGCGGCGGCGTCGCTCGTCGAGGTGGAGACACCCGAGAACGTCGCCAGCGCGGTCGAGCTGATTCTCGAAGGACTGCACCTGTCGAAGCGACTCAACAAGGACGCAGTCGGAGGAAGAGCGCAGTACCGCTCCCGTGGCTGACGAACGGGCGGTGGTCGTACGCGACCTGCACAAGGCCTTCGGCGACAAGGTCGCAGTGGGCGGCATCGACATCGACGTGCCACGCGGCTCGTTCTACGGCCTCGTCGGTCCCAACGGTGCCGGCAAGTCGACAACCATCAAGATGTGTACCGCGTTGCTGCGCCCCGACCGCGGTGACGTGTGGATCGACGGGCAGTCGGTCTGGGCGGACACCCATGAGGCAAAGCAACGCTTCGGTGTACTTCCCGATGACCTGCCGCTGTTCGAACGGTTGACCGGCGATGAGTTCCTCACGTTCCTCGGTATGTTTCGCGGGCTCGATCCCGACGTGGTGACGAGGCGGACCGCCGAGCTCCTCGAGGTGTTGGACCTCGCCGGTGAGGCCCGGGTGCTGGTGGCCGACTACTCCACCGGCATGCGCAAGAAGATCAGCCTGGCCGCGGCGATCCTCCACGCCCCGCGGGTGTTGTTCCTCGACGAACCGTTCGAGTCGGTCGATCCAGTGTCGGCGAGAACCATTCAGAACCTGCTGCGCACGTTCTGTGCCGGCGGCGGCACCGTGGTGTTGTCGAGCCACGTGATGGACACCGTCGAGCGGCTCTGTGACCACGTCGCCATCGTGCACGCCGGTCGCATCGTGAGGTCGGGTTCTGTCGACGAGGTGCGCGGTGGTCGGCGGCTCGAGGACGTGTTCATCGAGGCCGTGGGCGGCGGAGCGGGGTCATCCTCCACCATCGACTGGCTGGCACAGGACCGACCGACCCCATGAGCACGAATCCATGAGAGCGACCCCATGAGAGCGACCCCATGAGTGCCGGGCCGGCCCATCCCACCCGGGTGTTCGTCCGGCTCAAGGCGCGGCTGGTCATCAACGGGATCCGGCGCACGACCCGATCGGGTTGGGCGAAGGTCGGCTTCGCCGTCTCGATGTTCGCGGCGGTGTGTGCCGCCGGCCTCGGCTTCGCCACCGCCGTGGGTCTGCGCAGCTTTTGGGATCCGGCCGGACAACACCGCATGCTGATCCTGGCCACCACCGGCATCGTCATCGGCTGGTGGTTCGGGCCGCTGCTCAGCGGCGGTGTCGACGAGACCATCGATCCGGCCCGCCTCGCGCTCGTGCCACTCACCCGACGCCAGGTGCGGCGCGGCCAGATCGCTGCGGGGTTCGTCGGGATCTCACCCCTCGTCGTGATGATCTGGGTGGCCGGCATCGTCGTCGGCATGGCGCGCACCTGGTCGTCGGTACCGTCCCTGCTGCTCAACGGTGTGGTGGTGTTGTTGGCTGCGTTGATGGGCAGCCGCTCCATCGCGACCACGCTGGCGCGCCTGGCCCGTTCGCGGCGAGGAGGCGATCTGGCGGCGCTCATCGCCGTGACCGGCGGCTCCACCGTGTTCGCCGGTCTGCAACTGATCCGCTTCGTCTCCCCCGAGCAGCTCGACAGCGTCGCCGCCGTGCTGCGCTGGACGCCACCGGGCATGGCGGGCGAAGCGTTCGAGCTGGCGAGCGCCGGCCGTTACGGTGACGCCCTGTGGCGGACCGGGTCATTGGCGCTCGTCGCGTTGGCCTCGGGATGGTGGTGGTCGCGTCAGCTCGACCTCTTGCTGATCGAGCCGTCCAACAACAACACCGTGCGACTTGCCGACCAGGATGCATCCACCCCGGCAATCTTCGGTGGCACGTTGCGCCGACGCCTGCCGCGCACCGCGTCGGGCGCAGCCGTCGCCCGCGAACTCATCTACCTGGCCCGCTCGCCCGGTCGCCGCGCCGCGCTGCTCGGCGGCACGGTGCTCGGCTTGGTGTACGTGGCGTTCTTCGTGGGGGCCTTCGGCAACAACCCGACCGTGGTGCTGTCGGCGCCGATCGCCATGCTGTTCGCGCTGCAGTACGCCTCGAACCAGCTCGGCGTCGATCCCGGCGCCTTCTGGTTGGAGGTGTCATCGGGCCCCACGCGGCGCGCCCGGTGGGTCGGGCGTCAGCTCCTCGGTGTCATTGCGGTGCTCGTGCCGGTGATCGTCGCCGGGTTGATCCTGGCCGTGTGGACCGGCGGGTGGGTCGAGTTCGGCATCGTGATGGTGACGATGGGTGGTGCGACCATGTCGATGATCGGGGTGGGCTCGTGGTTGTCGCCACTGTTCGTCACCCCGGTGCCCGATTCCGGCAACCCGTTCGGTAGCCGTCAGGCCATGTCGGGCACCGGCTGTTCGGCTGCGATCGTCGGCATGTTGTACCTGGTGCTGATCGGTGTGCTGGTCGCCCCCGCCGAACTGGCATTGCGCTGGACGCTTGATCACCAGCCGTTCGGCGTCACGGCCGGGCTTGCGGTGGTGATCGTGGCGATCGATCTGGCAGTGTGGCGCGTGGCGACGAACGCTGCGGTTCGACAGCTCCCCGGTCGGGAGCTCGAGGTGCTGGCCCGGCTCGACCCACGCCTCAACGTCTAGACAGCGCGCACGCGCAGGGGAACACACCACACATGGCAGAGATTTCGAGCAGCGAATTCGGCGATGACTTCACCTGGGGTGTGGCCACCGCGGCCCACCAGATCGAGGGCGCTTGGGACACCGACGGCAAAGGGCCGTCGATCTGGGACGAGTTCACCCACGGCCGGGGACCGCTGGGGTTGCACCGCATCAAGGACGATGCCACCGCCGATGTCGCCACCGATTCGTACCACCGCTACACCGAGGACATCGCGCTCGTCGCCGCCATGGGGTTCGACGCCTACCGCTTCTCGATCTCGTGGCCCCGGGTCATGCCCGACGGCACGGGCGCGGTCAACCAGGCCGGGCTCGACTACTACTCCCGGGTCGTCGATGCCTGCCTCGCGGCCGGGGTCGAGCCGTGGGTGACGCTGTACCACTGGGACCTTCCCGCCGCGCTCGAGCGGCGCGGCGGCTGGACCAACCGCGAGATCATCGGCTGGTTCAGCGACTACGTGGCCACCGTGGTGGCCGCGCTCGGCGACCGGGTGCGGCACTGGATGGTCTTCAACGAGCCGCTCAGCTTCACCATGCTCGGGTACCTGCTGGGAGCCCACGCCCCCGGACGACGAGGTCGCAACGCCTTCTGCGCCGCCTCGCACCACGTCAACCTGGCGACGGCCGAGGGCGTTCGCTCCGCTCGGGCCGCAACCCCGCAGCCGGCTTCGATCGGCACGACCCAGTACCTGTCGCCCGTACTGGCGAGCGGCATCGGCCCCCTTGCCGGTATCGCCGAACGTTCGGCCGACGCGCTCGTCAACCGGCTGTTCCTCGAGCCCAACCTGGGCCTCGACTATCCGTGGGATGACTGCCGGTTGCTCGCCGGGGTGAAGCGTCACGTGCGAGACGGCGACGACCAGCTGGCCACCATCGACCTCGACTTCCTCGGGGTGCAGTACTACACACGGCTCCGGGCGCCGTGGTTGCCGATCCCGGGCATCTGGACCATCCCCCACTTCGGTCAGGACCGCAGCTGCGAGCTCACGTCGATGGGGTGGGAGGTCCGCCCCGAAGGGCTGGGCATGGTGCTCGACCGGGTGCACTCCTACGGCGCATTCGACCGTGTCGTGGTCACCGAGTCGGGCGCGTCGTTCGACGAGCACGTGGTCACCACGCCCGCTGGCGACCGGGTACCCGACAACCGGCGTATCGCCTACTTCCAACGCCACCTCGCCGAGTTGCGCGCCGCCCGTGACCGGGGCGTGCCTGTCGAGGGCTACTTCTGCTGGTCGTTGCTCGACAACTTCGAGTGGACGTTCGGGTACCGGCCGCGGTTCGGGCTGGTGCATGTCGACTACGAGACCCAGCGCCGAACGATCAAGGACTCCGGACGGTGGTTCGCTGCGCTACTCGGCGGCAGCGCCGCCGACAGGAACGGCTCCGCCGAGGGGAACAGCGCCGAGTAGTCGGACATCGATCGCGGTAGGTTGCGCTCCATGGCTGCTCGACGATTTCGCTACTCACCGTGGGACGGAACTCAGCGCGGCTTCGAGGTCGATGCCAGCGACATCATGGAGCAGCTCACCGACGACCTGCTCTATCACGGCGATCTCAACGCCGCGATGCGTCGCATGTTGCAGGACGGGTTCAACGATCGCAACGGTGAGCGCATCCAAGGGCTGCGCGAGATGCTCGAGAAGCTTCGCGCCGAACGCCAGGAGCGGCTCGACCGCTTCGATCTCGGCGGTGTCTTCGACGACATCGCCAAGGAGCTGCGCGAGGTCGTCGAACAGGAGCGGGCCGCCCTCGACGAATTCGCGCAGGAAGCCCGGGCCGCCGATGATGCCCGACGGCAAGAGCTCACCGACCAGGTCGTGGCCGAGCGCAACATGCAGCTCGAGATGCTGCCCAACGATCTGGCCGGACAGGTGAAGTCGCTGCAGAACTACGACTTCACGTCGTCCGAAGCCCAGCAGCGCTTCGACGAGCTCGTCGGCAAGCTACGCGAGCAGCTCATGGCGCAGGCCGTCGACCAGATGTCGGGCTCGATGCAGGACATGTCGCCCGAGGACATGGCCCGGATGAAAGACATGCTGGCCGAGCTCAACAACATGCTCGAGCAGCGGGCCTCGGGCACCGAACCCGATTTCGACGGCTTCATGGACAAGTTCGGCGACTTCTTCCCCGAGAACCCCCAGACCCTCGACGAATTGCTCGAGGTCATGGCCCAGCGCATGGCGGCCATGCAGGCCATGATGAACTCGATGACGCCCGAGCAGCGTCAGCAGTTGCAGGATCTTTCCAACCAGCTGCTCGAGGATCTCGACCTGCGCTGGCAGATGGACCAACTCGGTGCGAACCTCCGTGGCCTGTTTCCCGATGCGGGCTGGGGTCAGAAGTACGACTTCGGCGGTGTCGACCCCCTCGACTTCCCGGCTGCGATGCAGGCCATGAGCGATCTCGGCGACCTCGATCAACTCGAGAACCTCCTCAAGGGAACGGTCAATCCCGGAGCGCTGGCCGAGGTCGATATCGAGCGGGCTCGAGAGTTGGTGGGTGACGAAACGGCCGAATCCATGCAGCGCATGGCCGAGCTCTCCAAGATGCTCCAGGACGCCGGCCTCATCGACAACAAGGAGGGTCGTCTCGAGCTGACGCCCGAGGGGATGCGACGGCTCGGCAAGAACGCGCTGGCCCAGCTGTTCAAGAAGCTGTCGAAGGACATGCTCGGCGGCCACCAGATCGACAACATCGGCATCGGGCACGAGCGGACCTACGACACCAAGACCTACGAATGGGGCGACCCGTTCAACCTCAACATCAATCGCACCATCGGCAACGCCGTACGGCGTCGAGCGGCCGAGGGTGGTGTCGGTGGCCCGGTCCGTCTGACTCCCGATGATTTCGAGATCGAACAAACCGAGCAAATGGTGCGCACCGCCACCGTGCTGATGCTCGATTTGTCACTGTCGATGCCGATGCGGGAGAACTTCCTGCCGGCCAAGAAGGTGGCAATGGCTCTGCACTCGTTGATCTCGATGCAATACCCGCGCGACTACCTCGGCATTGTGGGGTTCAGCGAAGTGGCACGGGTGTTGGAGGCTCATCAACTGCCCGAAGTGAGCTGGGATTTCGTCTATGGAACGAACATGCAGCACGGCTTCGTGTTGGCCCGCCAACTGCTCGCCCGTCAGCACGGCACCAAACAGATCATCATGATCACCGACGGCGAGCCCACGGCTCACATCAACCGCTACGGCGAACCCGAGTTCCATTACCCACCCGTGCGTGAGACGGTGGATGCCACGCTGTTGGAGGTTTCGCGGTGCACCCGGGACCAGATCCGGATCAACACGTTCATGCTCGACGCCGACCGGGGTCTGCAGCACTTCGTCGAACGTATGACCGAGCTCAATCGGGGTCGGGCCTTCTTCACGTCGCCCGAAACGCTCGGTGATTTCGTACTGGTCGATTTTCTGGAGCAGAAGCGCTCTCTGTTGCGCGGCCGACGCACTGGGTGATGAAAGCCCCCTTGCGCTGATCGTTGAGAACGGCCATGATTGTCCGACACGCATGTAATTACGCGGGGGTAATGGACGGATGGGCGCAGCGATGAACGAGGAAGAAGACAACAGTTGGCAGGCTGCCGCGAACTGTCTGGGCGTCGACCCCGACCTGTTCTTCCCTGAGCGGGGTGCTTCCACCAAGGAAGCGAAGGCCGTCTGCCAGGGCTGTGAGGTCCGCGGCGATTGCCTTGAGTACGCGCTGGTGAACGGCGAGAAGTTCGGCATCTGGGGCGGACTCAGCGAGCGCGAGCGTCGTCGGATCCGGCGCCAGCGGGCCCTTGCCCGTGCTGCCGAGGCCGCACGTACCGCGACGGCAACTGCCACCGCCTGACCGACCTTCGAAGGGCAGGCCGCTCGGTCTCGACCTTCACGTTTCGGCCGCTCAGTCGCTGCAATGCAGCAGGCGGGTCGGCGTGACCACTGCGTGCATCGCCACATCCCAGGCGCTGGGCTCGATCGTGTCGACCAACTGCTCGTCGTGGACGAACCCGACCAGTGTGGGTCCCGCGTCGGACGGACCCGTACTCGACCCGGCGAAGGTCCGGTCGTACCATCCCGCTCCCATGCCGACTCGGTTGCCGCGGACGTCCACCGCCACTGCGGGAACGAACACGAGGTCCAGTTCGGCACCCTCGACGAGCACGAACCCCGACCCGGTGCCATCGGGTTCGAGGATGCCGTAGCGGTTCGGTGACCACGTGGTGGTGTCGCCGAACGGGGCGAAGCGAAGCCGATTGTCGTCCAGCACCGGTACGTGACAGGTCGCGCCGAGTGTCTGGAGCGCGGCGATGAGCTCGGCCGTACCCAGCTCGCCGTCAACATCGAGGTACACCCCGACTCGGGCCGATCGATGCCAGTTGTCGAGCCCCGCGGCGTTTAACGAAGCAGCACCGGCCCGGCGTCGCTGCTCATCGGCAGGGAGGGCGCGCCGGAGCCGTCGGATCCGCTCGCGCAGTGCTCGGGAGGTTTCAGTGGCCGCCATGTCAGGCAAAAGATGCTCCGCCGCCTACCGGACGTGGGCAGGTAGAAGGTAGGGTGCCATCATGCCTCAAGGTGCCGACTGGATCATCATCATCCTGATTGTCGTCGTATTGTTCGGCGGCACCCAGATTCCCAAGCTGGCCCGTTCGCTCGGCCAAGCCCAGAAAGAGTTCAAGACCGGACTCAAAGAGGGTGCCGACGCCGACGACGACCCCGGCAAGAAGGACACGCCGACCGCCTGACGGCCGCCGTCGTCCCCTCGGGACGAACCATCAGAACGCAGTTGTAACGAAGATCGCCCGCTCTCTTTCGAGAAGCGGGCGATCGACTACTGGGACTGAGTTTCCCCAGTGAGTGCAAGGGTCAGCTGACGCTGACGGGCTGATCCACCGACTCGGAGATGCCGGCCTTTTGCGTCTGGCGGCTGCGAATGATGCGACGGCGCTCGCGTTCGGAGGCGCCGCCCCATACACCGTGGTCGATGCGCTCGGTAATGGCGTATTCGAGGCACTGTTCCTGAACCGGGCAGCCCTCGCAGGCCCGACGGGCGATCTCGACTCCGACTCCGTCGGACGGGAAGAACATTGCTGGATCCCGGTGGGCGCAGTTGCCGTGACTCATCCAGCTGGTCTCAGAAAGGTCATTGGCATACATGGGGGCCTCCAACTGTCCGGCACTGTCGCCGGAGCAAATCGCGAGTACCCAGCATGAACCCTCGGCATACCGCTGCCACACGGAGCACTGAGATGGCTCTCAGAAGCATGCGATGCGCTGAGCTGTGTCACAGGCGGGGCTGCTCATGGTGGTGCCAGCCAAAGCAGGCCGGGTACATACTTGCTAGGCGATCAAGGAGTACCCAATTGTCATCGGATCCGAATGCACCGACCAGTTCCACCACGCCGCCGCTGATCTCGCCGGGAGGCCTGCCCGACGGACCCCCCACGTTCGTCTCGCCGTCCTACGAGCCGTCGCCCTACGCTCCTCCGCCCTACCCGGCCGAGCGATCCTCCGCTCCGGCCAACGGGTACGGTCCATCAACGGCGGCACCACAACTCCCCACCGAGCCCCCCTACTTCGACCCCATGTCGTACGCCCGGCAGTCGGCGCAGCAGACCGCCCAGCTCAACGCTCAGCTCAACGCGCAGCAGGCGTCCCCCTATGGTGCGTCGCACGTCCCATCCGGGTCGATCCCCACGCCGGGGTCCGCCGTGGCGATGCCGCAGGGGCCTCCATCGGGCCATCCGTCCGGTGGCTACTCCGGGTTCTCGGTCCCGACCTTCGGTCAACCACCGGCTCCTCCCACTGGACCGCTGCGTTCGGGACGGGGCTCGGAGTCGGGCCCTGACCGTCCCCGTCCCTGGCTCGGCGTCGCCGTGATCGGCGCCGTGATCGGCGCACTGGTCGCGTCACTCGTGGGCGGCGGGATCTACGCGGCGTCCACCGGTGATGACGGCGACCCCGTCTCGGTCGTCACCGGGTCACCCTCGCGGGCCCCCGTCACCATCTCCGGCACGGAGCTCGACATCCGGGCGCTGCTCGACAAGGCCCGGCCGTCGGTGGTGTCGATCGACATCAACAGCTCGGAGGGCGAGGCCGCCGGCTCCGGCATCGTCATCGACGACAGGGGAACGGTGCTGACCAACGCCCACGTGATCGGTGGAGCCGCCGGCATGAGCAACGCCATCAACATCGCCTTCTCCGACGGCGACATCCAGCCCGCCCAACTGGTGGGCAGCTTCCCCGACCAGGATGTTGCACTGATCCGTATCACGGGCAGCAAGGTCACGACCCCCGCCGAGTTGGGCATCTCCGACGACCTGCAGGTCGGTGACGACGTGGTTGCGATCGGCAACGCGCTCAACCTCGGTGCCGATCCGAGCGTCACCAAAGGCATCGTGTCGGCGCTCAACCGTGAACTGGCGGCGGAGGGCGAGCAGCTCGACCATCTCATCCAGACCGACGCCGCCATCAACCCCGGCAACTCCGGCGGGCCGTTGGTGAACGCGTTCGGCCAGGTCGTAGGCGTGAATACCGCCATCATCCAGAACTCCCAGAGTGTGGGCTTCGCGTTGGCCATCGACTCGATCAAGCCGCTCATCGAGGACATCGAGAACGGCAAGGGCGCCATCGACGGTGACAGTCCCTTTCTGGGAGTGGTCACGACCAACGTCGACGATCAGCCCGCCGACATCATCTCCCGCTTCGACATCAGCGTCGATGCGGGTGCGTTCGTCGCCGACGTGCAGCCCGATTCCGCTGCCGACAAGGCTGGCCTGAAGGCCGGCGATGTCGTCACGGCGATCGACGGCGTCGACATCAGCAGCAACATGGACGTGGGCAACGTCATCCGCGACAAGAAGCCCGGAGACACGATCACCATCGAGTACCAGCGTCAAGGCGACGCCGCGAGCGGCCAAGCCCAACTGGGTCGTCGCGGCGGCTGACCCAGGGGTGCGCTCGCGGGCCGGGTCGTCCGAACCGTTACACTCGAATGAGCCAGAAACTTGTGGGCACCGTCCCCGGCCGCCCGCACCTTCCAGGAGTCGACATGTCTGACATCGCACCCGCTTCCAACGAGCCGCCTCGGGCGTCGGTGACCGTCGTCTACCAGGGCCCGGTGGCCCCGCACTGGGATGTTCGCTCCGATTTCGGCGAGAAGTCGCTCGTCGACGAGTTCCACCGTCGCCTCAACGCCCGGCTCATGCTCGTCCCGCCGCACGATCCCCAGTTCCGCCGCAACCGCGAGCGCGTCATCCGCGATGCCGAGCGTGAGAACATCATCCTGGCGTGGGATCCGCCCGAGCTCGCCGACTCCTACTCGTCGCGCTGACCCGAGACGGTCGACCAGTAGGCATCGACCAGATCGGCGTCGGCCGGGTAGCTGAGGAGTGACGCCTCGCCGGGGCCGACCCACCGCAGCTCGTCCACCTCGTCGTTCACGGTGAAGCTGCCGCCGATCACCACCATGGTGAAGTAGCGAACGTGCTTGGGGCGGCCCTTGCGGTCGATGTAACGAGTGTCGCCACCCGGACCGGTGATGGTGCAGAGCAACCCGGTCTCCTCGGCCACCTCTCGTAGGGCCGCGTCCTCGTGAGTCTCGTCGGGCTCCAAGTGCCCCTTGGGCAACGACCAGTCGGCCCGGTGGGGTCGGTGCACCGCAGCAACCCGCCCTTGGCCGTCGGTGATGATGCCCCCGGCGGCCTCGACGACAGGGCGGGATTCGTCGCGCCCTGTCATCGGCCCTGTGAGGTCCAGGTACGAGACATCTCGTGGAGGGTGAGCTGCGCCTCGATGTCGGCGACGGTTGGTACCTTCACCCACGAGTCATCGCTGAGGCTCCAGGCCAGCCGGTCGTCGGCCAACTCGACGGCCATGACTTCATCGACGCGGGCAACCAACGCCGGGCTGGTGACCGACACGAGCGCCTCGATGCGGCGGTCGAGGTTGCGGGGCATGATATCGGCCGAGCCAAGGAACAGCAGCGGATCGCCTGGGCCCGACCCGTTGGCGAAGCGGTACAGGCGGGGGTGTTCGAGGTAGCGGCCCACGATGCTACGCACCCGAATGTGATCCGACAGGCCGGGCACCTGGGGGCGCAGACAGCAGATACCCCGCACGATCAGGTCGATCTCGACACCGTCGCTCGACGCCGCGTACAGCTCGTCGATGATCTCGGGGTCGACGAGGCTGTTCATCTTCATGAGAATCCGGCCCTGACCCGCCGGGGTGGTGCCCGCCGGAGCAGGGCGTTCGTTGCGGATCAGTTCGATGAGCCCGGGGCGCATGTCGTTGGGGGCCACGAGCAGCCGCGAGTAGGAGATGTCGCGGCTGTAGCCAGTGAGGAAGTTGAAGAGGTTCTCGGCGTCGATGCCCACATCGGCCGCCGCGGTGAAGATGCCGAAATCGGCATAGATCGAGGCCGTCTTCGAGTTGTAGTTGCCGGTGCCCACGTGGCAATACGCCCGGATGGAGTCGCCCTCGGCGCGCGCCACCAAGGCCACCTTGGTGTGGGTCTTGAGCCCTACGAGGCCGTACACCACGTGAACGCCGGCGCGCTCCAGGCTGCGGGCCCATTCGATGTTGTTAGCCTCGTCGAAGCGGGCCTTCAGCTCGACGAGCGCCACCACCTGCTTGCCCGCCTCGGCCGCCTTGATGAGCGACGCCACGATAGCGCTGTCGCCCGACGTGCGGTACAAGGTGACCTTGATCGCCTGAACGTGGCGATCCGATGCCGCCTGGCGGATGAACTCCTCGACCGAGCTGGCGAAGCTCTCGTAGGGGTGGTGCACCATCACATCGCCGCGACGCAGCACCGAGAAGAACTCTGCGGGCTCGTCGTTAGCGGTGACCAGGGCCCGGGCGTTGATCGGGTGGGGCGTGGCGAACTTCAGGTCGGGCCGGTCGAGGCCATACACCGACCACAGGCCGGTGAGGTCGAGGGGTCCCTCGTGAACATGGACCTGCTCGTCGTCGACGTCGAGCTCGCGTTGCAGGAGGTCGCGCATGTCGCCACTCATCGTGACCGGCACCTCGAGGCGTACGGCGTTACCGAAACGGCGGCGGCGGATCTCGAGTTCGACAGCTTCGAGCAGATCCTCGGCGTCTTCCTCCTCGAGATCGAGATCGGCGTTTCGGGTGACCCGGAACGTTTCGTGCTCGTCGATGATCATGCCGTTGAAAAGGCGATGTAGGTGGGCCGAGATGACCTGTTCGAGGGGGACGAATCGCTTGCCGTCGGCGGTCACCACGAAGCGGGGGAGCAGTGGCGGCACCTTGAGGCGGGCGAAGCGACGCTCGTGATCATCAGGGTCGCGAACGGTGACCGCGAGGTTGAGTGACAGGTTCGAGATGTACGGGAACGGGTGCCCCGGATCGACGGCGAGCGGGGTGAGCACCGGGAAGATCCGGCGGTCGAACTCGGCGCTGAGGTAGTCGCGGTCGGCACGGTCGAGCTCGGCCCATTGGCACAAGCGGACCCCAGCCTCGCTGAGCGCCGGAACGACCTCGTTGAGGAAGATGCCGTCGGCACGGCGCACCATGATGGCGACCTGGCGGGCGATGAGGCTGACCTGCTGGGACGCGGTGAGCCCGTCAGGACTGAGATCGGTGACCTCGGCCTCGACCTGGTCGAGCAGGCCGGCGGTGCGCACCTGAAAGAACTCATCGAGGTTCTGGCTGAAGATCGCCAGGAACTTGGCCCGCTCCAGCGGGGGAGTGGACGGATCTGCCGCAATCGCCAGCACGCGTTCGTCGAACTCAAGCCATGACAGCTCGCGATTGATGAATCTCCCGGGGTCGCCGTCCACTGCGTCAACGATACCGACGGGCATAGGCCGATCGGCCTCGGCGTCCAACGTTCGAGCCTCGTTCACCTGTTGTTCATCAGATCGGCCCGGAAGCGCCACCGGGGGTTCGTAGCGTCGCCTCCAACGTCGGACTCACCGTCCGGCCGCGACGCTGCTGGAACGCCCAGCGGCCTCTTCGAGAGGACGTGGCAGTGATGACGACCAACGATCGTGCCAGCGCCACTGCGAGCCCGTCGCTGGCTGCGGCGGCCGCCGCTCACAACGTCTCGATACGTCCCGCCGACGAGGAGATTCCTGCAGTGGTCACCGAACCAGTCTTCGAAACCCGCGGACTCTCGGTGCTCTACTCGGGCTTCCGTGCCGTTCGCGATGTCGACCTCACGATCCGTCGCGGCGAGATCACCGCGTTCATCGGCTCGTCGGGCTGCGGCAAGTCGACGGTGCTGCGTTGTTTCAACCGAATGAACGATCTCATCGACGGCGCCACGGTCGAGGGCACCGTCGACTACCGCGGCGTCAACCTCTACGCCCCCGACGTGAGTGCCGTCGAGGTCCGCCGCCGAGTGGGCATGGTCTTCCAGAAGCCAAACCCCTTCCCCAAGTCGATCTGGCACAACGTCGCCTACGGCCCCCGGGTGTCGGGCATCAAGAAGAAGACCGAGCTCGATGACATCGTCGAGGAGTCGCTGCGTCGCGCCGCGCTCTGGGACGAGGTCAAGGACCGTCTCGACAGCTCGGCCATGGGCATGTCGGGTGGCCAGCAGCAGCGGCTCTGCATCGCCCGCGCCATTGCCTGCAAGCCCGAGGTGCTGTTGATGGACGAGCCGTGCTCGGCCCTCGATCCGATCGCCACGGCGCGCGTCGAGGACCTCATGCGGGAACTGCGCGACGATTACACCATCGTGATCGTGACCCACAACATGCAACAAGCCGCCCGCGTGTCGGATATGACGGCGTTCTTCGGTGTCGAGGTGAACCCCGAGGGCGACCGTCGAACGGGCATGCTCGTCGAGTGCGACACCACCGCTCAGATCTTCTCCAAGCCCTCCGATGAGCGCACCGAGAACTACATCACCGGCCGAGTCGGCTGAACGATGACCGATTCCGACGTCCGCATCGAGTTCCACGAATCGCTCGACGAACTGCGCGACGATGTCATCCGCCTCGGGGCGATGACCATCGAGACGATCGGCAAGGGCACCGCGGCGCTGCTCGAGCGTGACCTGCTCAAGGCTCAGCAGCTGATCGACGGTGACGACGTCATCGACACGCTGGCAGTGACGACGGAGGAGAGCTGCTACCGCCTCTTGGCGCTGCAGCAGCCGATGGCGCGCGACCTGCGCTTCATTATCTGTTCGCTGCGCCTGGTCACCGAGCTCGAACGCTCGGCCGATCTGATGGTCAACACGTGCAAGGCCATGCGCCGTATCTACGATGTGACGGTGAGCCCGTCGCTACGCAGCCTCATCGAGGACATGAGCATCGAAGCGGCGTCGCTGACCCGCTCCGCCATCGACGCCTATGTGTCCTCCGACGACAGCTTGGCCTCGGCGCTCGACGACATCGACGATCGCCTCGATGATCTGCACGCCGAGTTCGTCGAAGCGGTGTTCACCTCCCACGATCACGACGGTCTTGCGCTGCGATCCGCCGTGCAGCTGGCGCTCATCGGCCGTTACTACGAGCGCATCGGCGACCATGCGGTGAACATGGGCGAACGCGTCACCTTCATGGTGACCGGCTGGTTGCCCGAGTTGCAGGGCGTCGCCCGTCTCGAGCTCAAGAGCCGCCGTGGCTCGCCCGACGCCTAGTCCTTATGGCCTCGGTCGCTTCGCCTCCGGTTCGCTTCGCTTCGTCGGCTGCGCTCCTCCGCTGATGCAGATGTCCTTACGCCCATGACGGCTGCTGTGGTGATCCTCACCGTGCTGTTGTTCGTGACGGTCGTCGTGCTGTTGGTGGTCATGCAACATCTGGGCGCAGCCCGTTCCGAGCTCGCCGCCGCGCCGGTGATGTCACCGCCCGGCGACGCCGATCCGATATCGGGGAGCGATAGCTCGCTGCCCCGGCTGGTAGCGGCACTCGATGCGCTCAGCCTGGGCGTCGTCGTGGCCGACGCCAATGAGGTACTCGGCTTTCGCAATCGGTCCGCCGAGGCGATCCTCACGTCCCATGACGCCCGGTCGATCATCAACCGCGCTATCCGGGAGCTGCTCGTCGAGGCAGTGAGGGGCGAAGCTGGTGAGCGCGAGATCGAGCTGTTCGGACCTCCGCCAACGACTTACCTGATTCGCGCCGTGCCCCTCTTGGGTGAGCCCGCGGGCGGCGGCGGTGTGGCGGTGGTCGAAGACATCACCGAGCGCCGTCGCGTCGATGAGGTGCGGCGTGACTTCGTCTCCAACATCAGCCACGAGCTCAAGACGCCGGTCGGCGCCGTCGGCATCCTCGCCGACACGCTGCGCGACGAGACCGACCTCCCCACCATCCAACGCTTCTCGGAACGGATGTCCAACGAGGTGCACCGTTTGTCGCGCACCATCGACGACCTGCTCGAGCTCAGCCGCATCGAGTTCGCTGACGACCTGTTCATTGATCTCGTACCGCTGGGCAGCATTGTCGACGATGCCCTCGGGCGCTTCGCCGGAGCCGCCGAGGCCCGCGACATCACCTTGCGTTTCGAGGGCGACCGCGACCTGGGGGTTCGCGGTGACCGCCGCCAGATCACCAGCGCCATCAGCAACCTCATCGACAACGCCGTGAAATACAGCGCGGACGGGGCCGAGGTGGTGGTCTCCGCCACCGTCAACGGGTGCACGCTGGCCATCACCGTCACCGACAAGGGCATCGGCATCCCCGGACGCGATCTCGATCGGGTCTTCGAGCGCTTCTATCGCGTCGACCGCGCCCGCAGCCGCCAGACCGGTGGCACCGGCCTAGGGCTCGCGATCGTGCGTCACGTCGCCCAGAACCATGGTGGCGACGTGTCGGTCCGATCCAAAGAGGGCCATGGATCGGTCTTCACCCTGTCGCTCCCCTTCGACGCCGCCGAACAGGTCGGCGCTCCAACCGAACAGATCTCCGAGGTCACCACGTGAACAGCAGCCCAGTCGTCCTTGTCGTCGAAGATGAGGAGTCCTACATCGAAGCCCTCAACGTGGGCCTGCGCCGTGAGGGCTTTATCGTCGAGGTGGCCCGCACCGGACCCGAAGCGCTGGAACGCTTCGAGGCGACGTCGCCCGACCTCATCCTGCTCGACGTCATGCTCCCGGGCATCTCGGGTGTGGACATCTGCCGGGAGATCCGCACCAAGTCGTCGGTGCCGATCATCATGGTCACCGCCAAGTCGTCCGAGATCGACACGGTCGTGGGGCTCGAGGTGGGCGCCGATGACTATGTCACCAAGCCGTACCGTCTTCGCGAGCTCGTCGCCCGCATCCGGGCCGTGTTGCGTCGCCGGAGCGGTGCAGCCGAACCCACGGCGCACGAGGATGTCGTGGCCGTCGGAGATGTCGAGATCAACGTGGAGAGCCGCGACGTTCACGTCGCCGGCGACCTCATCGCCTTGCCGCTCAAGGAGTATGAGTTGTTGCTCCTACTCATGGAGAACCCCGGGCGGGTGCTCACCCGCGGCACCATCATCGACCGGGTCTGGGGCTACGACTATGTGGGCGATACCAAGACCCTCGACGTCCATGTGAAGCGGCTCCGAGCCAAGATCGAGGCCGATCCGGCGAACCCGGTGCGATTGCTCACCGTACGTGGCGTGGGTTACAAGTTCGCGGCGTCGTAGCATCTGGTCGTGACCGACCTGCCCGCCACGCGACCCGCCACCGAGTCGCCGCCGCCTGAGGGGTGGGAACCACTTCCCAAGCCGCCGTCGCGGGCGCGGCGGTTTCTCGACGGCATCGTTTGGGACGCCCCGTTTCCACGCTTGGCGGTGTGCCACCTCTTCTCGGTAACCGGCGAGACGCTCGTGGTGTTGAGCCTCGCGGGCTCGTTCTTCTTCAAGGTCGACCCGGCGCAGGGTCGCGAGAAGGTGATCCTGGGTCTGCTGTTCACGATCGCGCCGTTCGCGTTGGTGGGACCGTTCATCGGCCCAATGATCGACCGGGTCAAAGGCGGTCATCGGGCGGTGATCATCGGCACCATGGTGCTGCGGGCCTTCGTGGCGTTCTCCATGATGCTCGCCGTCATCAACGACAGCATCGCCCTCTTCCCGGGGGCCTTTGCCATGCTGGTGCTGGCGAAGACCTACCAGATCGCCCGGGCGGCGGTGGTGCCGTCGACCGTTGCCGGTGAGCAGGAACTGGTCGAGGCCAACTCCAAACTGCAACTGCTCAGCGGCCTCGCCGCCATCGCCGGGGGCGCGGTCGGTGGCTTGCTGCTGCTGTTCGGCCCAGCGGCGGTGCTCGGCGCCACCATGTTGGTGTTCGTTGGCGCCACCTTCGCGGCGGTGCGGGTGCGTCCCGTGGTGGTCACGCCCATGGTGGTCGTGCCCGAGCCCGATGCCGCCGCGGTCATGGGCCAGGTCGGGCTCTTCGACGTTGACGTCGACGTCGACGTCGCCGACCCGGACCGAACCGCCGTGATGCCGCTGGCGCACACCGTCGAGCCCGACATCTCGATCGACGCCGACGCTCCGCCGATGGCGGTGGCCGCCTTCAGCATGGCGATCCTGCGCATGATCGTCGGTTTCGTGACCTTCCTGTTGGCCTTCGAGCTGCGGGGCGCGGCCGAGAAGGCGTCACCCCTCGACGGCGCAGTGCGCATCATGCTCGAAGTGCACAAGCGTTTTGTTGTGAGAACGGTGCTCCCCGAGGTCGATGGGCCGCCGCCCACCTGGTACTTCGGTGTGGTCCTCGGAGCGAGCGTGATCGGGGGCCTCGTCGGGGCGGCCGCCGCTCCACCGTTGCGGCGTGCCGTTGCCGAAGAGCGAATCCTGCTGGGATCGTGCGGGGTGGCGGTGCTCAGCGGGGTCTCCGGTGCCATGCTGAGCGGGCTCGTCGGCTACGTGCTGCTGGCGGGAGGCATTGCGGTCTCTGCCGCCCTCGGCAAGCAGGCCTTCGACGCCGTTGCCCAGCGTGATACCCCCGAGGTCGACCGGGGTCGGGTGTTCTCCGGCTTCGAGGCCCGTTTCCAGATGACCTGGGTGGCCGGGGCGCTGGTGCCGGCCATCGTCACGGTGCCGATCGGACTGGGCAGCCTCCTCATCGCCATTGCGGGTGCCGTGGCGCTGGCCGTGATGATCACGGGCCGGCGCCCGCCGATGCCCAAGCGCCCCGAGCAGCTGCAACGCCTCAAGCGACCGCCGGGCCGCCGAGAGGCGGGCCGAGAGACGGGCGCAGTCCCCCACAGTTGAACCGTGGGGCAATCGGGCGACCCCTCCGCTGGATTCCTCCACAGTTGAACCGTGGGGGATTCGAGGCCGTCAGGAGAGGTCAGGGAAATCGGGGATCTCGAAGTCGGTGTCGCCTTCGAGTTCGGGCAGCGGCTCGTCGCCGCCGATCCCCACCCGCGCCAACCACAGCCCGGGAGCCTTGAGCTCGTTGGGGGTGGGCAGGTGCTCGACATCGGACCACAGCGCCGCCAGCGCCTCGGCGCCACCGCGCGAGAAGACGCCGTCGATGAACTCGGCGCCCTGGTCGATCTTGGGCTGGGTCAGCTCGAGGCCGAACAGGTGCTCGACGAAGCGGCTGGCCTCGTCGGTCTCGACGCGACGTCGACGGAACGCCTCGCTCACCATCGGGTAGGCGCCGACCAGGCGGGTGCCGATGGTATCGACCACCCAATCGACGTAGCCCTCGATACAGCTGACGAGCGTGTCGATCTGGGGGAGGAGCTGGCGCTGAAGGTCCGAGCGGATGGCGCTGAGCATGAAGTCGGGGTTTCCGAGGCTGGATTGCAGCTTCTCCATGGAGCCGGGGTCGTCGAAGTCGATGGGTCCGAGGGAGTCCTCGAGGGCCGCGGCGTTGGCTTCGAAGCCGTCGGCGTGCTGGGCCAAGAGGTCGGCCAGTCGGGCACGAATGTGCGGTTGGGACAGCACGGCGTGATGCGCCATCTCGTAGATGCACGTGTACAGCCGCAGGTCGGCGACGGGCAGGCTCCAGTCGGCCCCGAAGCCGTCGATGGCCGTGGCCACCACGAGGATGTCGTCGGACGGCGGGCGGGTGATGGGCAGGTCGTAGGAGCCGAAGGCCCGCGTGCCCAGCTGCCCGACCGTCGATCCGGCCATCGTCACCATCATCATGGGGCCGATGAAGCTGGACATTCCGGCCACGATGGCGGACATATCGATGCCGAGGCCGGGGGGCATCATCGAACTCATCTCGTCCATCTCGTCCGATGAGAGGTCGTCGAGCTGCGCCGTCATCATGCGGCCCAGCGAGCTGGCCAGCTTCTCGAACAGCGGCCGGTAGGCGTCGACGGTGGCTGCCGCCCACTGGGTACGGGTGACGGGCGAGACGGTGACGCCGAGCCCGCTGCGCGAGAGGCGCAACCCGGTCACCTGAGCAACCTGGAGTTCGGCAACGCGGGCGAGCTGTTCGAACTCCATGCGCACGATGGGATCGACGTTGGCCTCGGAGGTTCCGGCGCTGGCGATGGCCCCGGCCGCCTGTCGGGCGTTCTCCCAGTTGGCACCGCCGAGCGCGCCCAAACCGCCACCGGCGGCCCCGAACATCTGGAAGATCTGGTTCAGGCCCTCGGTCATGTCGCCGAACGGATTCGGCTCGGGATCCTCGTCGAATGGACCTGGGTTGTTCACATTGAGCATCGTAGGAGCACGCGGCGCCGCCCACGCCGCGCGGACCCATGGGAACCTTCAGCTATGCAGAACGTGGTCATCGACGCCGAGCAGACAGCGCTCGGTGAACGCCTCGTGGCCTTGGTCCGAGCCGACGCCAGAGCCACGATCGTCGCCGTGCTCGGCCAAGGCGGAAGGCTCGACGCCGCCGTCACCGACGTGATCGTTCTGGCCGCGTCCGATGCGCCCGAAACCGATGGGAGCACCGTGGGCGGCGTCGACCTCGAGGCCACGCAACGACTACTCGACGACCTCGGGCCGAACGTGGTGCACGTGACCGTCCTGTCGAGCGCCATGGTTTACGGCGCGTGGCCCGACAACGCGGTGCCGCTCACCGAAGAGTCCGAGGTGCGTCCCAACCCCGAGGCCACCTTTGCCGGATCCAAGGCGGCGCTCGAGCAGATGGTGCAATCGTGGGCGGCGCTACGGCCGACCACCACGGTGGCGGTGCTGCGTCCGTCGCTCACGGTCTGGCCCGATGCCGCCGCCGTCGACTGGATGGAGCGCTCGTTGTGGCACGCGGCATCGGCTCGTCACGGCGACCGTGATCCGGTGCGGCAGTTCCTTCACCTCGACGATCTGGCCGCGGCCATCGACCACTGCCGCAGGCATCGCCTCGTGGGCGTCTTCAACGTCGCCCCGCGAGGCTGGCTGGGGGCGACCCGTCAGATCGAACTCACCGGCCGCAGCGGCGGGCTGCGCATCTCCGACGAACTCGCCGGGTCGGTTGCGGGGGCTCGGTGGCGTATGCAGCTGTCATCGACCTCGCCCGACGCTTTGCCCTACGCCATGCACTCGTGGGTCGTGTCGAGCGATCGGCTCATCGCCAGCGGGTGGGAGCCGGCGTTCAGCAACGAGGAAGCGTTCGTCGCCGGCCATCGCGAAACCTGGTGGTCGTCCATGAGCGCTCGTCGGCGTCAGGAGATATCGCTGGCGGCCACCGCCGGAGCGATCGTGGCCGTCGCGGCGTCGGTCGTGACCGCTGCCCGCCGCTGGTTGCGCTGACCTCCAGCCGATCTGGCCGGCCGACGCCGTCAGCGCGAGGTGTCAGGACGGGTTCGTCAGGGCAAGGTGGTGGAGGAGGCGAGCACGAGTTCGCCCGACGGAGCGCTCAGCTGCACCTTCACGGTCTGCATGCGGTTGTCGCGACGCAACACCACCGCGACGAGTTCGTCGGAGGTGTGTCCGAGCAGGGCACCGGCCACGTCGGTGCGGGTGTGAACCTGACGTCCGGCGACCGAGGACACCTCATCGCCCACCTGGATCCCTGTGGCCTCGGCCCCGGTGCCGGGCACGACCGCCTCGACCGTGAGCACACCGTCGCCGTTGGTGGGGTCGGGCGATTCGCCGAGTTCGATGCCCAACGAGCCGTGGATCGCCTCGCCCGCCAACACGATTTGGCGGCCCACGCGGTTGGCGAGGTCGGCCGGGATTGCGTAGGACATCTCGTCCTCGGTGTTGTCGTCGAGGGCCGTGACGAGCGCAACGACATCGCCGGTCGTCGTATCGACGGCAACCTCGGCCGGACCCGTCCGGCGTGAGGACGTGAGCGTGGTGAGACCGACCCGCAGCGTCGAGGACGTGCGAATCGAGGCGTTGGTGCTGGAGACGCGCGTCTCGGAGAAGTCCGAGAAGCCGGTTGCGACCGCACCCGATCCAGGGCGTGCCATCTGCACGGTCTGGCCGAGTTGAGGCCCGGCGACGCGGGCGGGCCCGGTGGGTCCGGTGCGAGGTGTCTGGGCGCGACGCAGGACGGAGAGGCCGGTCAGCGCATCGCTACCGACGAGCTCGACGTTGGACCACGACTCTCCGTCGGGTGCCACCGTGACCTGGGCGCCGTCGTGGACGGCCATGGTGGTCACGATCGCCCCCTCGTCGTCGATCACGATGCCGGCGCCGTAGTTGGTCGATGTGGTGGTTCGGAGCCGCAAGGACACGACGCCTTGCAGTGTGGGGGCGGCGGCCGTGAGCTGGGAGGGGGCAGCGACCGTGTCGTCTCCGGTGGTCTCGACGAAGCGGGTCTGCGTCACGCCCGTGAGCAGCCCCGTGGTGGCGAGGGTCCCGAACATCGCGAGAGCGCCAAGGGACCCGGCGATGACGGCGGTGCCGAGCGGGAACCGGTGGGAGCGACGCGCCGCTATGGGGGCAGCGCTGGCGGGGGCGGGTGGAGCGGCGGCGGGTGGCGCAGCGGGCACGGCCAACTCGGAGGGATGACGCCACAGGCGGTCGGCGGGGAGGGGCGGCGGCCGGCCGTCCCATCCTTCTTCGCTGGATCCCGTCGTTTCGAACATCGCTCATTGACCTTACAGAGCACCTGGTTGGCTGTGCCCGCGGCCCGCGTCGCCGGTCTCGGCCCACCCCGTCGGGGGCCCCGGATCGAACCCGTTGGGCCATCTCCCGTACGCTGTACCCCGTGCAACCTCCGATCGATCGCGATGACTGGACAGGCCTGAGCGGGGATCCGTTACCGATCGATGCTGTGTTGACGTGGGCCGTCGTGCCGTCATGCGGCGCCGTGGTCACCTTCACCGGCCACGCCCGCGACCATTCCGACGGCCGCAGCGGTGTGAGCGCTCTCGAGTACGAAGCGTACGAGTCCCAGGTGGAGCCGAAGCTCGGCGAGGTCGCTACCGAGATGCGTCGTCGCTGGCCCGACCTCGGCCGCGTGGCGTTGCTCCACCGCCACGGCGCGCTCGGGCTCGGTGACACCGCGGTCGTCGTCGTCGCCTCGGCTCCGCATCGCGACGAAGCCTTCGAGGCCGCGAAGTTCGGGATCGACGCGCTCAAGTCGTCGGTGCCGATCTGGAAGCGCGAGACCTGGGACGGCGGCCAGAGTTGGGGCCTCGAGCCGCAACACCTCAGCAATCCCACGGAGCGCCAATGAATTCGCTCGCGTTCCTCGGCATCGCCCTCGTGATTGCGGTCGTCGGTGGCCTCGTGGTGCTCGTCGTGCATCGTGGCGGTGGAGGCGGTGCCCCCGCCGACGGCGTCGACGAGTTCCAGCGGATCATGCACGCCCTCGCCCCCGAAGAGCGCGACGGCGCCGCCCAACCGCCGGGCCCTCCCGGCGATGACCGCTGATGGCGCGCGACCTCGCCATCGACCTCGGCACCGCCAACACCCTCGTGTACGTGCGGGGCGAGGGCATCGTCCTCAACGAACCGTCGGTGATCGCGCTCAACAGCCGCAACAAGGAAGTCCTGGCCATGGGCCGCGACGCCTGGCAGATGATCGGGCGCACGCCCAGCTACATCGTCGCCGTGCGTCCGCTGCGCAAAGGGGCGATCACCGACTTCGAAGTGACCCAGGAGATGATCAGGCTCCTGCTGAAACGGGTCGGCGTGAACCGGTTCAACCGCCCGCGGGTGGTGATCTGCGTTCCCTCCGCGATCACCGCGGTCGAGCGTCGCGCCGTGATCGAGGCCACCAAGCGGGCCGGTGCGGCGGACGCCCACCTGCTCGAACAGCCCATGGCGGCGGCGATCGGAGCCGGGCTCCCCATCAACGAGCCCATCGCCAACATGGTCGTCGACATCGGTGGCGGTACCGCCGAGACCGCGCTCATCTCGTTGGGCGGCATCGTCTCGCTGCGAGCGGTGCGCGTGGGTTCCTTCGACCTCGACGCCGCCATCATCACCTACATCCGACGCGAGTACGGCATCGCCATCGGCGAGCAGACCGCAGAGGAGATCAAGGTCACGATTGGGTCGGCCGAGCAGACCGACGACGAAGTGTGCGCCGAGGTCCGCGGCCGCGAACTCATGTCGGGCCTGCCGCGCACCGTGCTGCTCACGCCCGAGGAAGTGCGTGAAGCGATCGCGGAGCCGGTCTCGACCATCGTCGACTCGGTGCTCAGCTGCTTGGGCGAAGCACCCCCGGAGTTGGCTCAGGACCTCATCAGCCAGGGCATCAACCTGGTTGGCGGTGGGGCGCTGCTCAAGGGTCTCGACATCCGTATCGCCAACGCGTCGGGTGTGCCGGTGCAGATGGTGCGCCAACCGCTCGAGGCGGTGGTGCTCGGTGCCGGCCGTGTCATCGAGAGCTACGAGTCGCTCAAAGTCATGTTCATGGACTCGCGGGTGTAGTCATTCGATGGCGAGGAGTTCTTCGGCGGCTTGGCGGACCTGCCAGTCGACGTCGTTCGCCATCGCCACGAGCATGGCGTCGACGTCGTCGCCATCGAACGCCGTGAGGGCGAGCACGGCGCGACGGCGGATGGTGGCTTTGTCGCGGCACGCGGCCACGACCGTTTCGCGAGCGGCCGGATCGCCCAGCGAGCCGAGTGCCGCGACGGCGCTCTCGCGGCACAGCGGGTCGTCGTAACCGGACGCGATCTCACACAGGCGCTCGACGACGCGGGGCGCCGGCGGCTGGCACTCGCCGGCGACGAAGCAGGCCACCTCGAGCACGTAGGCGTCGGTGTCGTCGAGGGTGGCCGCCAGGTCGATCGTCGTCGCCAGTTCGGGTGACCACCGGTCTGGCAGCGACAGGAGGGCACGGCGGCGAACGACCGGGGACGGATCGTCGAGCGCCACTCGAAGATCGTCGGTGGTCAAACAGCCCATGCGGGCGAGGGCGGCGACGGCGGATGCCCGGGTAGCAGCGGATTCGTCATTGAAGAAATCACGGGCTCCGGCCTCATTTTCCGACCATCCCGCGATCACGGCTCGCCGTCTGGAAAGATTTGGTGGACTTATACCCATGTAGCAAGCCTAAACTCCTGAGCTTCCCCGTGCCTGCTCAAGGAGACGCGCTCGTGTCACATATGGTTATCTTTCAGACCCCCGACGGAAACCCGGGATACAACCAGTTCGAAACTGTCGACGAGTCCATTGGATTCGTCGAGAAGCTCCGCAACGAGCAGAACGTGTTGAACGCCCGCATCTTCAAGCTCGAAGAGCTGAAGTTCGAGTTCAAGCCGTACTTCCGGGTCCAGCTCGCGATGCTGACGACCGGCGATTCGGCTGCGCCGGCTGCTCCCACCCCGTTCTCGACTCCCGCTCCGGCCCCGGTCGCAGCGGCGCCGTCGGCTCCTCCGGCTCCGGCCGAGGCCCCGCCAGCTCCTCAGGGTGCACCGGTGAGCAACGTCGACTCTCCTGTCGGTCGCCCGCTCGCCACCGCTCCCGAGCCCCCCGGAGCCACGCCGCTGCCCAACGGTGCCTCGTTTACCGGCGCTCCGTCCGATGACGGCCCCGCCCGCCGAGGCCTGTTCGGACGCTGAGTCACCGGCAGCCCTAGCGCTGCCAGCCATTTCGCAGGGCCACGTCCCAACCCGACGCGGTACTGCGGTGGGGTCATGTCGAATTGAGTGAGCGCGATGGCGCATCGGCCTCGGGTCGATGCGCCATTGGGCCCTTCGTGCCCAGTGGGCTTTCCCCGGGGTGGTCAGCCCATCAGGAGGGTGACGGCCATGGCGAGGCCGCCGACGACAGCACCGATGGATGTGCCGAGGCCGACCACGATGAGCAGCAGGATCAGACCTGACCGGACCCGCTGGTACCAGCGGATGCGCACGTCGCCGCCTGTGTCGGGGCGGGGAGCCGAGGAGGCGACCGTGGTGCGGCGGGGTAGCGTGGCGTTCACAGTCGTAGTTTCCGTCAGAGGGTCGGTACGGTGTCCGAACATCAAGAACGCTCCGGCGCCGGCCCCGAGGGTGATGACGGCAATGCCGATGAGCAGCGTGAAGTCCATGGCTCCGACATCGTAACGCCGGTCCGCCGCCATCGGGTGTGGCCCTGGGCAGTAACTCTGCTCCTGCTGATTGCCTTGGCCGTGGCGACCTTCCTGCCGGTCGGCTACTACGTGAACGGTCCGGGGTCGGTGACGGCCACCCAGCCCCGGGTCGACATCTCGGGGCATCGCTCCTATGAGTCCGACGGTGAGATCATGTACACCACCGTTTCGGAACGACATGCCACCCCGCTGCTGCTGCTGCAGGCCTGGCTCGACTCGACGATCGACATCGTTCCCGAAGACGTGGCGGTGCCCACGGGCAACCGCCAAGAGGAGCGCCGCTACGAGCAGCGACTGATGGACCGGTCCAAGATCACCTCGATCGAGGTGGCGTTCAACAAGCTGGGCCTCCCGGTGACGATCAACGGCACTGGTGCCTTCATCACCGATATCTCGAAGGACTTTCCCGCGTCGGCCGAACTTTCTCAGGGCGATGTGATCACGGCCGTCGGCGGCACCCCGGTGAAGCTGGCGAGCGACGTTCGTCCGCTGATCGAAGGGCTCCAGGCGGGCGACGACGTCGACCTCACCGTGCGCCATCGCGATGACCAGTCGATCGAGGACGTCACCGTCGAGTTGGGCCGCAACGAGGAGGATCTCACGCGCGGCTACCTGGGGGTTGCGCTCGAGACAGCCGACGAGGATGTGCAGTTTCCCTTCGAGGTCAACTTGGACTCGGGTTCGGTCATCGGGCCCTCAGCAGGCCTGGCCTGGACCCTCGGGGTCATCGATCGTCTCACCCCCGGTGATCTCACCCAGGGCCAGCGGGTCGCCGTCACGGGCACGATCGATCCCGATGGCACGGTGGGACCAATCGGCGGCATCTCCCAGAAGGTCGCCGGAGCGATCGACGAAGGCGCCACGCTGTTCCTCTACCCCGACCGTACGGGCAAGGCCGACGTCAAGCGGATGAAGAAGATCGCCAATGGCCACATCACCTTGAAGCCGGTCGCGACCCTGGACGACGCGCTCGCCATACTCGATCCTGATGGGCTCGGCGCATCTGAGAAGTGACGGGCAATGCGCGACACGGGGCGCGAATCGGTCGTAGCATCGGCACCCATGAGTGTCCCCGGCGACTCGTCGTTTTTCGATCCCGATGAGGCCGCCAGACGCGAGTTCTCCAAAGCCCGCAAGGGGTATGACCCCGCCGAGGTGCGAGCTCAGCTGACCCGCCTCGCCGATGAGGTCCGCCGGCTGCGTCGTCTCGAAGTCGATCTGCGGGCAGAGATCGACAAGACCCCGGTCGCGGCGCCCAGTTTTGACACGCTCGATCCGGCAGCGATCAGCCGGGCTCTCGGCGAAGAGACGGTGCGGATCATCGACGCGGCCCGGGAGGCGAGCGAGGAGATTCGCACCAAGGCCGAGGAGAACGCCGGCCGTGTGGTGCGCGACGCCCACGAGCGCGCCAACCGCCTCACCCGTGATGCGGTCGAGGTGCGCGACGCGGCGGAGACCGAGGCCGAGGAGCTGACCGCCGCAACCACCGCCGAGGCCGCCCGGGTGCTGGCCGAGGCGACGCTCGACGCATCGACCATGCGGGCCGACGCCGAGGCCGATGCCGCGTCGTTGCGCGAGGAGGCCGAGCTGGTCCTCGACGAACGCACGACCGAGGCGCAGGTCGAGGCGTTGAAGATCCGTTCGCTGGCCGAGGAGACACTGGCCGAGGCTCAGCGCGAGGCCGAGGCGCTTCGCGTCACCGCCGAGGCGGCGTCGGCCGGAGCGGCCGAGCAGTCCCGCCTCGATGCCGAGGCCGAGGTCGAGGCGTCCCGGGAGTTGGGCAGGGCGATGATCGCCGAGGCCAAGGAGGCGCGCGAGCGCATGATTCGCGATCTCGCCGAACGGCGCCATGCGTCCCGCCAGCAGCTCGAGGCATTGCGCGCCGGTCGTGAGCGGCTCATTGAAGCGTTCGGGAACGCCCGCCTGGCTCTCGACGAAGCCACTGACGAGCTCGAGGACTCGCTTCCGGCGGCCCGCGTTGCGGCCGACGCTGCGGCGCGCGACGTTCACGAAGACCTCGACGCGGCTGCGGTCGAGCTCGATCAGCTCATTGCCGACGGAGCCGACACCGACGATCTGATCGACGGTGTCGAGGGCTTCGAGCCGCAGGTGCAGCTCGACATCGCCCCGCCGCCACCCCCCGTGGCCGACCTCGAGGGCAGCCAGGTCGACGAGCCCAAGCTCGACGTCGAGCCAACAGACATCGCCGACACGTTGTCGCAGAACAGCGATGTCGAGGCCGACGAGTTCGATGCCGAGGTGTTCGAGATCGATATCGAGCGCGATGCCGGAATCGACATCGATCTGGATGACGACGACGAGGACGATGACGATCTCGACGAGGACGAGGACGACGACGACGACGACGACGATCTTGACGCCGATCTGGAGCGCGAGCTCGCTGCGTTGGCCGACGTCGAGATCGACGATCCCGATGGCGAAACCGCGCCCCTGAGCCACTTGCGACTCGTCTCGTCCAA
>Ga0105047_10001867_pt1 | contig 37848 bp, 26 predicted proteins | sample MAT04_FD_78384 | JGI IMG/M metagenome (GOLD analysis project Ga0105047, IMG submission 78384) | Freshwater microbial communities from Lake Fryxell liftoff mats and glacier meltwater in Antarctica - MAT-04 (megahit assembly) | ecosystem: Environmental > Aquatic > Freshwater > Ice > Liftoff...
CAACCTCGCCCGGCGCAAAGCAAAGCTTCGCGAGGCTCGCAAAATAACGACTTACGTCGCTATTTTGTCCTCACATCCATGTGAGGTCGCAGCCTGTCGAGAAAATCAACAGGCTGCTATGCCGAATCCCAAAGTGATAGCACTACCCAAATAGATAGGTTGATAGTCCATGGAGACCTAATTAAACCTAAATAGATAGTCAACTTAGATGGTAGAGTATCGATCTATAGCCTAGAATAGATAGGTATCTGTTTCACTGGAACCAACCTACCTATCAGGTGATGTATGGCTAAGAAATCAAATCCGTCGGCTTCAGATCGCTCGGACCCTAAGAAGAATAAGAGCCTGGCGATCCGCAACGTGCTGCGGAAGATGCCATCGGCCAAGGCCGCGGACGTGGTGGCGGCTGTCAAGAAAGAGTACGGCCACTCCGTAAATCAAAACCGCGTCTATATGGTCAAGACGAAGTCCAACATGGCCTCCGATGGTCGTCCCCCCAAGACCAAGACTTCCAAGGGCAGCACGCCGATGGTCAGCGCCGCCCTGTGGGTCGCCGCGATCAAGACAGCCCGTCAGTTGCTCAAGGAGACCGGCAGCCTGCCGAACTCGATCGCACTATTGAAGGCGGTCGACGCCTCGTAGCGGTTGCCCCACTGCAAATCGAAAGAGGCCCAGCGAAGTCAAACCCGCTGGGCCTCTTTTTTTCCTCGGCGCAGAGGCGGACGACTCGCCAAATCCCAGCAGCCCTTTCCGAATGAGTCCTGGGTAACGCATGGGAGGGACGACCATCGAAAGCCCATCATTCAGCGTCCTGCAGCGCCACGTAGATGTTCTGGGGGAGCAGCCCGTTGACGGCTACTTTATAGGGGCAAAATGCCAGGATCGCATTTTCCCCCAGGCTGGTAGCGACACTCCCGGATGAATAGGGCCCGTCGGCGATAACAATCCCGCTCCACCTCGGACGGCAGGGCCCACCGGCAGCCCCATTTGTCTAAGCGCCGGTGGCCTGCAATGATTACTGCATGCCTAAGAATTCAAGTCGACAACGCTTTCTGGAGTATCGCCGCCAGGCGCCGTGGCGGACCGGGAAGGAAGACCCGAAGGACAAGAAACCGCGCCTGAACGCGCCCGGCACAGGGCAGCACCGCTCGCTGTGGCGATTGGCCCGCGAGTTTTTCGGTCTGCTCCGCGGCCACCGCACGCCGCTCTTCATTGCGCTCGGCACGCTGACGGTTTCGACGCTCCTGAAGCTGGCGCCGCCGGCCGTGACTAAGCTTGTGATCGATAACGTCTTGCCAGGCAAGCCTCTTCCGCCGGCGGTGGCCGAGCGGTTTCACTTGCCCGCCGGGGGCTGGCATTTGCTGCTGGCGCTGGGCGGAATTGTCTTTGCCGTCTCGCTGGTGGCCGTGGCGCTCAACACCTGGGGACGCTGGATGGCGACAGTGTCCACCAAGCGTTTGCAGGTCGAACTCCGCAAGCGCGTCTTCGAGCACGCCGTCGGGCTGCCGCTCCACAGGGTCTACGCGATCAAGTCAGGCGGCGTCGCCAGTATTCTGCGCGAGGACGCCGGCGGCGTGGGCGACTTGATCTTCAGTATGCTCTACAACCCCTGGCGCGCGGTAATCCAACTTTTGGGGAGCCTGGCAGTGCTGGCCTGGGTCGATTGGCGGTTGCTGCTCGGATCGCTGTTGGTAATCCCAACGGTCTTCTTCACGCATCGCACGTGGATCAGTCGCATTCGCCCCCAGTACCGAGAGATCCGCCGGCAGCGACAAGAGATCGATAGTCACGCGACCGAGGCCTTTGGCGGCATGCGCGTCGTGCGCGCCTTTGGACGCAGCCGGAGCGAGACGGGGCGCTTCACGCGCGGCGGTCACCTGATGGCCCGGCATGAGCTGCTCGCCTGGTGGTGGGTCCGCGGAGTCGAAATGGTGTGGGCGATTCTGATCCCCGCCGCGTCGGCAGGATTATTGTTGTATGGCGGATCGCAGGTCCTGGCCGGTGAACTTTCGACCGGCGACCTGATGATGTTCCTGGTCTACCTGGCGATGTTGCTGGAACCGGTAGCCGTGCTGGCCGAGACGGCAACCGCGCTGCAAAACAATCTGGCAGGGCTGGACCGCGTGTTTGATCTGTTGGACGAGCCGCTCGAAATGCCGGCAGAGCCCGGGGCGCTGCAAGTCGATCCGCAGACCACCACGGGGCAGGTTTCGCTCTCGGGCGTCGACTTTCACTATCCCAATACAGAGCACCTGGTGCTGCGCGGAATCGATCTGCGCGCGGAGCCCGGCCAGATGGTTGCCTTGGTGGGCCCCAGCGGCGCCGGCAAGACAACTCTCTGTAATCTGGTGGCACGGTTTTACGATCCAACCGCCGGATCCGTTTCGCTCGATGGCGTCGACCTGCGCGATATCGACGTGGAGAGTTATCGCCGCCTGGTCGGAATCGTCGAGCAGGATATTTTTCTGTTCGACGGTACGATTGCCGACAACATTGGCTACGCGGCGCGCCACGCCAGCACAGCGGAAATTGAACAGGCGGCGCGGCAGGCCAACGCGCACGACTTTATCACCGCGCTGCCAGCCGGCTATGAAACGATGATCGGCGAACGCGGCGTCCGCCTCAGCGGCGGGCAGCGGCAGCGGCTGGCGATCGCGCGGGCGATGCTAGCCAATCCGCGGATCTTCATTTTGGACGAAGCGACCAGCAACTTGGACACCGAGAGCGAACGCCTGATTCAACAAAGTCTGCGAGTGCTGCTCCGCGGCCGGACGAGCTTTGTAATCGCGCATCGTCTCAGCACGATCATGCACGCGGACCTGATCCTGGTGCTGGTGGACGGCCAGATCGTGGAGCGCGGCACGCACGAGGAACTGATGGCCAAGGGGCGTCGCTACCGGGCGATGGTCGAAATGCAAATGGGTCCAGCCGCCGGCGTCGCCCTGGGACTGGACGAGCCAACGAGCGCCCCCGCCGACGCGGCGATGGAAATGGGCGCAAACTAGCCGGGCGCGGTGGAGGGCAGGGGTGGAATATTCGCGATTCTTCCGCGCTGGAGAACGTTGGCTAGTGCGGTATTAGATTCGAGTGGCAATTGGCGGTTGCTGGCTAGCTTCATCTTTTCTTGAGTCCCAAAAGGGACGACCCAAGGTAGCCCAGAACGAAGTCCTGGGTTAATAGCCCAATACGCTCCTGTCGTAAGAAATCGCCCATCGAGCGAGACATCTTTTAGGTCGTCCCTTCAGGACTCAAACAATGGGGATTGAGGCATAGGACCCGGGGCTGCGCCGGCTAATCGCCGGCTGACCCCGGGCTAGATTAGTGCGTCCCATTCGGGACTCAGGACATACGTTACCCGCCATGCTGAAATAGCAACTGCGATGTCGTTGAATGACCGTCGATTCTGAGAAGCGGTCAACATTGAACGCCTATCAACGAAGATACTTGATCGCAAGAAAACGCTCGTCGAGCGACCAACGCTACACTTGAACCGGAACTGCAGTAGAATACCGCGTCGGCCTCGCACGCCGCTTTCGTCCCTACCCTTCCAAGGAAACAGCGTCCCCCATGAGCGATTCCTACATTCAATCTCGCGTCGAAGGGCCGCTGCTGTTCGTCACCATCAACCGGCCCCAGAAGCGCAACGCGCTGACGCCGCAGATGATGGAAGACCTGGCCGTGGCGGTCCGCAGCGCCGACGATCACCCAGCGGTGCGGGCCGTCGTCGTTTCGGGCGAGGGATCGATTTTCTCGGCCGGCATCGATCTCATGTCGCTCGGCGAGTCGCGCGGCGAATCGACTTTGAACTTGGGACGCTGGACGCGGCGCTTTGCCCAGCGGTTGCAACAGACGCTCAACGTGATTGAAGAGACCGAGGTGCCGGTCATCGGCGCCTTGCAGGGGCGCGTGATAGGCATGGGGCTGGAGCTTGCCTTGGCGTTTGATCTGCGCGTGGCTGCCGAAGATCTGGCGCTCAGCATGCCGGAAACGCGGCTCGGACTGGTGGCCGATGTCGGCGGAACAACTCGTCTGGCGCGCACCGTAGGACCCTCCAGGGCCAAGGACTTGCTGCTAACGGCCCGCGAGATTCAAGCACCCGAGGCGCTGCAGTGGGGCCTGGTCAATCGCGTTGTGCCGGCGGCCGAGCTGATGACCTCCACGGTTGCGCTTGCCCAGCAGATCGCCCAGAACGCGCCGCAAGCATTGGGGATGGCGAAGTTGATCGTGGACCAGGGGGACGGCCTGGACAAACATTCGCAGATGGCGCTCGAACGTTGGGCCCAGAGCCATTTACTGGCGACCAACGACGTGCAAGAGGCCGTGCTGGCGTTCATGGAAAAGCGCGCGCCAAAATTCACCGGCGAGTGATTGCGCAGTATCCGGCATTGCCTCCGTTGATTTAGTCCTGACTTCTAACTGGCAGCGAGATCCATTTGGCGATTCGACGTTTTACCGTGGCCGCGGCCGGGCCGCTGATGCCCTTCTTGCTCGAGTCGATTGGGCAGAACCGCAAGGCGGTGAAGAACCTGCTCAAGTTTGGCGCCGTGGCGGTTCGCGGCGTGACTGTGCGGCAGTTCGATCATCCGCTGGCGATTGGGGACGAAGTGCAGGTCAGCGGAGCCAGCGACGCCATCGCCACAGAGAAGCTCAAGCACGCCGGGATCGAAGTTGTCTATGAAGACGACGCGTTGATCGTCGTCGACAAACCGGTCGGATTGCTGACCGTCGCCACCGACAATCACAAGACAGACACGCTCTACGTCCGGCTGGATCGTTATCTGCAAGGTCCCGGCGGCGATCGCGGCGCGCGGGCGCACACAGTTCACCGCTTGGACAAGGAGACGTCTGGCCTGGTGATGTTCGCCAAGACGGAAGCCGTCCGCCAAACATTGCAAGCTGGCTGGCCCGCCGTGCAAAAGATCTACCTGGCGGCAGTGATCGGCATTCCGGACCCGACCGAAGGCAAGATCACCACGTTCCTGACCGAATCCAAGGCGCTCAAGGTCTACAGCGCCAACAGCGCCACGGACGAGGGGCGTCTGGCGACCACGCATTACCGCCTGCTGCAAACGCGCGGCCTGTTCTCGCTAGTCGAAGTTCGCCTGGAGACTGGGCGTAAGCATCAGATCCGCGTCCACCTGGCGGAATTGGGCTCGCCCGTCGCTGGCGACACGCGTTATGACGCCACGCTCGACCCGTGCGGCCGGTTGGCGCTGCACGCTGCGCGGCTGGCGTTCGATCATCCGGTCAGCGGCGCCCCGTTAAGAATGGAAGCGGCTCTTCCGCCGGCGATCGCCAGGCTCTTTCCAAAAGGCCCCGCGTCCAACACGGCAGGGCGTTTTTTAGAGCGTTAAAAAACTTCGCCTGGCTTTACATCTCCAGCAACATGCGCGCCGGCTCTTCGACGCTTTCCTTGACCTTCTTCAAAAAGGTCACCGCATCTTTGCCGTCGATCAAGCGGTGATCGTACGTCAGCGCCACGTACATCATCGGGCGGATGACGACTTGCTTGTTGCGAGCGACGGGCCGATCCTGAATCGCGTGCAGGCCCAGGATGCCGCTTTGCGGCGGATTGACGATTGGGGTCGAAAGGAGCGATCCGTAGATCCCACCATTGCTGATCGTAAACGTGCCGCCTTGCAGCTCTTCGACCTTGAGTTGATTCTTCTGCGCGCGAGCCGAGAATTCCGCAATCGCGTGTTCGATCTCGGCAAAGCTCATGCGCTCCGCGTTACGCAGCACCGGCACAACCAGGCCTTTGCCGCCGCCGACCGCCACGCCAATGTCGTAGTGATTGCGATAGACGATGTCGCGACCACGGATCTCGGCGTTGACCACCGGCACGCTCTTCAGCGCGTGGACGGCCGCCTTGACGAAGAACGACATAAAGCCCAGCTTCTCGCCGAACTTCTCGTGGAACTGTTCTTTGAACTCGCCGCGAAACTCCATCACGGCGGTCATATCGATTTCGTTGAACGTCGTTAGCAGCGCTTGCGTCTGTTGTGCTTCGACCAATCGCTCGGCAATTTTCTGCCGCAGCATGCTCATCGGCACCAACTCTTCGTCCGCGGCGCCGTTGTTCGACACGTGCGTGCTCGCGGTATCGTCTGCGGTTGCGTCTGAGCGCAGTGGGCGCGTCGATGGATGGGCGAGCCGGCCCGTGTGCTCGGTCGTCGGCGCCACCGGGGGCGGAACTGGCTGAGCGGCGGGCGCCGGAGTCGGTTCTGGCTTGGCGGCGACTTGCGCCGGCGCTGGCGGCGCAACGGGAGCGGGTTGTGGCGGCGCAGGCGCTGGCTGCGCGGCGGCGACCAGTGGGGCAGGGGGCGTCGGCGCCGGCGCGGCCGGAGCAGGAGGCGCTGCAGCGGGGGCGGGAGTCGAAGCTTCGGCGCCTTGCTGATCCATGTAGGCGATGACTTCGCCCACTTGCGCGATGTCGCCACGCTTCTTCAAGACCTGCGTCAGCACGCCGTCAGCCGGGGCCGGAAGTTCGGCAGTTGCTTTATCGCTTTCGATCTCGACCAGGGAATCATCTTTACGGACTGTGTCGCCGACGCGCTTCAGCCACGCACCGATTTGCACCTCGGTAATCGATTCGCCGATCGGCGGCACTTTCAATTCCAACGCCATGATACGCCTCAAGGATGCTCAAATGCCCGCAGGCTGATGTCAGCCTGTTTCGCTGGTCCATTCAACTCAACTATATGTCTCTCTACGCGGCGCCACGTCAGACGCCGCCAAACGCCGACGCAATCAGTTCGTCCTGCTCCAAGCGGTGGCTGCTGGCCGAACCAGTCGCAGGGCTGGCCCCAGCGCGGCGGAATATTCCGGAGAACGGGAGTCGGCTGAACATCGACTCGCCGAACTGCATCCGCAGGAACCACCAGGCGCCCATGTTTTCGGGCTCTTCTTGCACCCAGACAACCGGCGTCCCATCGCGATACCCGGCGAGCGCCGCTCGCAGTTGTTGGTAGGGGCAAGGATAGAACTGCTCGAGCCGCAGGATCGCCACGTCGGTCCGACCCAACTCGCGGCGTCGCGCGTCCAATTCGTAATAGACCTTGCCGGAGCAAAGCAGCACGCGGCGAACTTCCGCGCCCACACTGAGCGCCGTGTCCGGCAGCACGCGGCGGTACGTCCCTTCGGCCAGTTCTTCTAAAGTACTAACGGCGGCCGCGTGACGCAGCAAGCTCTTGGGCGTCATCACCACGAGCGGCTTGCGCCAGCGACGGATCGCCTGCCGCCGCAACAAGTGATAGTACTGAGCCGGCGTCGATGGCTGCGCGATCTGTATGTTGTCTTCCGCCGCCAGCGTCAGGAACCGTTCCAGCCGAGCGCTCGAATGTTCTGGGCCGGAGCCCTCCATACCGTGCGGCAACAGCAACACCAGTCCACTGAGGCGGCGCCACTTGTCCTCGGCGCTGACAATAAACTGATCGATGATCACCGCGGCGACGTTCACAAAGTCACCGTACTGCGCCTCCCACATCACCAGGCCATTTGGCTGGTCGAGGCTGTAACCATATTCGAAGCCCAGCACGGCCACTTCGGAGAGAGGGCTGTTGTAGATTTCGACCTTGGCCTGTTGGGGATCGAGCTGACCGAGCGCCATGTGGCGCGCGTCAGTCTCCACATCGTGTAAGACCGCGTGCCGCTGGCTGAACGTGCCGCGCTCGCAATCCTGGCCGCTCAGGCGGACGCGGATACCATCAGTCGCAATACTGCCGAGCGCAACGGCCTCGGCGGCGGACCAATCCAGCGGCCGTTCTCCCTTGGCCATCGCCTGGCGCTGCGCCAGAAAACGCTCGATCTTGGGATGGGGCTTAAAGCCTTCCGGAAGTTTGGTCAGCGCCATCAGCAGTTCGCTCAGACGCTGGCGCGAGCAGCCGCTGGGCACTTCGTCGACGTTGGCTTCTTTGCCGCCGATGTAACCGGCCCAAGCGCCCGTCATTGATTCCGCAGTCGGCGTAAAAACATGCGTGCGCGCGCGAGAGAAGGCTTCTTCCAAACGCTGCCGCCGCTCTTCGGCAATCCGATCCGCCTCTTCGCAGGTGATGCCACCCAACAGCAGCAACCGTTCCAGGTAGCTCTCGCGGACGGTCATTCGCTCTTCGATCTGACGATAGAGCAGCGGCTGCGTAAACGCAGGCTCGTCTCCTTCGTTGTGACCGCGGCGACGGTAGCAATACATGTCAATCACCACGTCGCGGTGGAATTCTCGCTGGAAATCGAGCGCCAGGTTGACTACCTGGGCCACGCTTTCCGGGTCTTCGCCATTGACGTGGAAGATCGGTATTTGCAGCATCTTGGCCACGTCGGTGGCGTACATGCTGCTGCGAGCCTGATCGGCAGGCGTGGTGAAACCCAACTGATTATTGACCACCACGTGCAGCGTGCCGCCGGTGGTGTAGGCCGGTAACTGGCTGAGATTGAGCGTCTCTTGGATTACGCCTTCGCCGGCGAACGACGCGTCGCCGTGGATCATCAGGACCAGCCCTTCCAGGCGTTCTCCCTCTTTCACACGGTCTTGCTTCGCCCGCATGCGCCCCATGGCGACCGGATTGACGAATTCCAAATGGCTGGGATTGAAGCAGAGCGAAAGGTGCAACGAATGACCGGCGGCGGTTACATAGTCTGAGCTGTAGCCCAAATGGTATTTAACGTCGCCACGGCCGCGATGGAGCGCCGGCTCCAGATCTTCGAACTCGTGGAAAATCTCTTGTGGGCTCTTGCCGATGATGTTGGCCAGCACGTTCAACCGGCCACGGTGCGCCATGGCGATTGTGATTTCTTCAACGCGCTGCTCGGCCGCCTTTTCGATCGCCATGTCCAACAGCGGGATCAGGCTCTCGGATCCTTCCAGCGAAAAGCTCTTGGCGCCCAGGTAGCGTTTCTGGATGAACTCTTCGAACATCACCGCGTCCGTCAGACGGGTGAGAATCCGCAATTGTTCCGCGCGGCCGAGTTCCAGGCGATTTTCCGAACTCTCCATCCGGTCGATCAGCCACATCCGCACGTTCAGATCATCAATGTGCATGAATTGCACGCCGATGAACCGGCAGTAGGTGCTGCGCATCCGGCTGATAATGCGGCGCAGGGTCGCCTCGTCTTCGCCACCCAGAGAGCGCGTGGAAAACGTGTTTTCCAAATCGGCCGCGCTCAGGCCATAGAACGACGGATCCAACTCCGGCAAAAGCGGGCGCTGCTCGCCGAGCGGATCCAGGTTGGCAATCCGATGACCGCGAACGCGATACGCGCGGACCAGTTGATCGACGCGCTCTTGCAGCACGGTCGAGGTATTCGTCGGGCGCGAAGGAGGCCGGCTGATGGCAGCCGCGCCGTTTGTCGTCGCGTGCTTGCCGTTGCCATTGCCGGCGCTCTTGGCGCCGCTGGAACCGTTGGTTGTGCCCGAACCGTTTGCTGTAGAACCATTCGGCCCAGTTCCATTCGGCCCAGTTCCATTCGGTCCAGACCCGTTCGCATGCGGAACAGCACGCGTGGCGCCGGCGCCATTCGTCACGTTTGCGGGTACAGAGGCGGGCGCCGTGGCAGGCGCACTATGAGTCGGATTTGCGTTGGTCGAGTGCGCAGGCTGCGTTTTCTCAAATAAACCAGGCGGTTGATACGAGGGGCCGCGCCGTGGGTCGCGACGAAACGCCGCGTCTTCTCGCGCAAGCGAGGCAAAGTATTTGCGCCAGCCTTCATCCACTGAAGACGGATCGCGCAAGTAGTCTTGGTACATGCCTTCGACAAACGCCAGGCTCTGGCTGTCGAACGGCGTCTCTGCGGGTTGCATCGAAGCTTCCAATTTCAACGATTGACGGTCCCTGGGGCGGGACCCAGTAGTATACTTTGTTCCTGACGGAGCACTTTCGGTTCCAGATTACCTGTTGAAAACGCCCTCGTGGCGTTTTTCAACTTCGCCAAGCACGGAGCCAAGCTTCCTGCGGCTCACAAAATAACGACTTACGTCGGTATTTTGCCTCACATCCATGTGAGCTCGCAGCCAGCTAAAAAACTCAACTGGCTGCTAAGCCCAATTCGGCTGTGGAAATGCGGTGGGCGGGTAGGCTTGCAGGCAGTTTAAAGACGAGCCTGCCGAGTGGGAATGGCCTGCGGGGAAACAACTTCGGCCGATTGGACCTGTCCTCTCGGTCCCTCAGGCGCCGCCTGTTGTCGCGCCGGCCTATTGGCCCGCGTCCCCTGGGATCTGCCGGGAATCCTGGTACTGCCACCCTTCGTCGAAGAACCCGGCGTCGGCCACGCGGCCAGCGGACTTGGTATCCGGCGGCGTCGACAGGTCGAAGACGGCCCAGTCCGGTAGCTTGGGATTCTGCAGCGAATTAGTCCGGTCGTCCGCCTCTCGGAACGTCATTCCGCTATTCAGCACGACGTATCGGCCACGCCCCGCCGGCAGGGGGTTGGGATAGATCATCGCCACCGCATGCCCGGCGGAGGGCCAGGCAAGCTTGCCGGCCCGGATGTTTTGCGAGTCCCACTTCACTGGCAACTTGTCGGTCATGCGCGCTAGCAGCCGGTTGGAAGAGGGATCACCCCAGACCAGCACGTTGTATTTCGCCAGTTGCTCGTCCGTCACGTCCACATCGTCGACTTCTTGGATCTCGCCGCGGAAGAGCAATCGCCAGCGCTCCTTAAATCGCGCCTGCTCGCTGGCGACCCACTCGGCGACGGCCGGTTGCGTGGACTTACCCGTCGGACGAACGACCAGGAACGGTTCGACAAACGCGTCATCGATCGGCCCTTGCAGGCCGGGCGATTTCGCCAGCGCGGCTGTGGAATCCTTCGCCACTTCGGCCGCTAGTTCCGCCGGCGTGCATCGCCGCCAGCCCGTGGTCTCCTTCTGGAGCGTCACGCCCTCTTTCCACGCGGCATTCTCGACGGTGATGGGCTGGCTATCGATGGTCAGCGTGACGTTCTCCGCAGGCGGCGTGGGCCACGGCGAGTCGACGCGCAGCCGGGCGACATTCACGGTTTTCAAATCCACGCTGTCGTCGCCCTGGCGCGTGGCGTCCACGCGCGTGTCGCGCCAATGTTCGCCCAACCGCAGGGTTTCGATCCAGAAGCAGCGGTTGTAGCGCAGCGTCCGCGTTTGCAGATGAACTTCCGCGGGGTGGCGATTGCGGCCGCGCTGCTCGGCGCCGCGCAGTTGCGACATTAACTCGATCAGCGCCTTCGGTTCGTACTTGTGCCCTACGCCCGGTCCGATGATGTGCGTCATCGCAAGCCCTTGCTCGCGGAGCGTCTCTTCCATGAGATCGGCGGCTTGCTTTTGCTTGTCGAGTTCGCCGCTGTAGGCGTACAGCGGCACGTTAAGCAGATTTCGGGCATAAGCCGGAACGTCGTAAACATTCCACAGCGTTTGTTCATACCAGGGCGGATACTTATCGGGGGTCAGATTCTGGTAACGGCGGACGTCGACGAAACCGGCGCCTGGACTGACAGCGGCCCAGCGGTCTGGATAGTGGGCGCCAATATGCCAGACGCCAGCGCCCCCCATCGAAAAGCCCATCAACACGATGCGTTCCGGATCGATCTTGTACGCTCGCTCGACCTCGGCGATCGCCTCAAAAACGTCGACCTCGCCGGCCGATTTGAAACCATTGCAGTACCGCGCAAAGGGGTGGAGCACGATCGCGCCGCTCGGACGTATTTGGCCGGCGCTGGTCAGCCGCTGATGGATGAATTGCAAATCGAGCGCCGTGTCGCCACGCCCATGCAGCCAGACATACAGCGGCGCCGGCTTCGTGAGATCCAAATCTTCCGGAATCACCAGGCCATAGGGCTGCGCGGAGTTATCCAGGCGCGAGCGAAAGCCGCGGGCCACCAGTCCGCGGGCCGTCGTCCAGGGATGCTCGCCTGACTGGAACGCCGCAATACGTTCGGCCGCCAGCTTGAGCTGCGCGTCGGCCCAGCCAATCTCGCGCAAATTGTAGAACGAGCCATCCCGCAGCGCGTAGTCCACACTCTTGAGCAGCATCTCGACGTCCGGCGTCAGCGCTTGCGCCGCCGGTGTGGCGCTCTGAGTTTTCCAGTCGCCGAGCAACTTGTTCAGCCGCGCGAGTTTTGCCTTCAGCCGCTCGGCGTCTTCCGGCGGAACGGCAATGCCTGGCGGTGGCAGCGTGCGCGGCTCAGCCGACTTTGCAACGGAGGGCACGCCTGAGAACGCAACAGCGCTCAGCAGCGCCGCAAGCGGCAGGAGTTTGTTGGATACGCGAAGGCAGGGCAGGGGAGCAGGCATCGTTGTTCATCAGCAGTGGGAACGGGCGGGAATGCAAACGCACGTAGTTGGCCGAAATTCGATTTCGCGAAAAGTATTCGCCGTAGGCGGCTGAAATGCTATTCGCCGTAGGCGGCGGACCGGCGGAATTCTTCGATCACGCGGCCATCCTTGCGTTTAACCAGTGGGCTGGCTTGCAGGAATTTCGCCAAGCCGGCGCGGCGTTCGTCGAGCTTGTTCTCGTCGTAACTGGTGACCATCGTGCCGAACTGGCTGGTATGGGCCGCGGCGGCGCGAGACTTCTTCTCAGCCACGTCCGTGATGTCGACCGTATAGTTAGGCTGCGCGGAATAATAGAAGAACGCCAGCGGCGTCCGATGTTGCTTGAATCCTTCGCGCTCCAACTCCGGAAAATAAAGTCGCCAGGCAGCAGCCCGCATCGCGTCGGCCGTGATCACGGCGCCGCTCCGGTGGTCGGACTTGTGCCATTGCTCGTGCGGGGCGCCGGGATCGATTGTGAAGACCGCGTCTGGCTTGTGCCGGCGGATCTCGCGGCAGACCTGTTTGGTCAACTCGCGGCGATCGACATACTCGAGCATTCCATCGTCGTGGCCGAGCCAGGTGATGTGATCCTTGGCGATGCCCAAGATCGCGCAGGCTTCTTCTTCCTCGCGCTTGCGAATCCCAGCCAGTCGATCCTTGGTCATCGTCGGATCGTTCGACCCGGCGTTGTCGGAGGTATAGATCAAAATCTGAACGTTGTTGCCATTCTCAGCCAACTTGGAGAGCAGGCCGCCCGACGTGAACGTATCGTCGTCTGGATGGGGCGTGACCATCAGCACGGTCTTGCCCTTCCATGTCTCGATACGATCATCCCCGGTGTATTCCTTCTCGGCGACGGCGACCTGCGCTTGGACCGCTTGAGCGCCCGGCAAGAGCATCGCCAGCGTCAGCAGAGCCAGCGAAGAAGATCGCAGGTAAAAGACAGGAACCCAGTGGCGGGCAATCATCGGTGCGCTCCGGGATGGTTTCGTGTTTGCGAGTTGTTCGGCCCGGCGAATCTTGGCCAGGCGGCGGTGGATTGCCACTATAATCCACGTTCCACGGCCGAACCATCCGCAGCTTGCCGCGCGAGAGAGAGCAAAAAGCCCGTTCAATCGCTGGCCGTGGTCGATTACGATTGAAGACGTCTGGCCCAAGCGATATCTGCTGGAAGCAAGCCTGACCCGCAAACGCCGTCCCACTCACGCCGCCGCCCCGCATTCAAAGGTCCGCCATGATTCCAAACCTACTCGCGAACTTTTCAGATTTAGCGCAGCGCGGTCGATCGACGGCAGCGGTCGTTTGCGCGTTGACGTTGTCGCTCCTCGCCAGCCGCGTATCGGCCGCTGAGGCCGCGCCGTCCGCGCCTGCGAAATCGCAGCGGCCGAATATCGTCTTCATCTTTTCAGACGATCACGCCTATCAGGCAATCAGCGCATATGGCGACGCGCGTAAATTGCTCGACACGCCCAACATTGATCGGATTGGCAAAGAAGGAATGCGGTTTGACCGCTGTCTGGTTCCCAACTCCATCTGTGGGCCCAGCCGCGCGACGATCTTGACGGGCCTTTATTCGCATCGCAACGGTTTCTACAACAACTCCAACAGCCGCTTTGATGGTTCGCAAACCACGTTCCCCAAGCTGCTGCAAGGCGCTGGCTATCAGACCGCGGTGATTGGCAAATGGCATCTGATCAGCGATCCGACCGGCTTCGATCATTGGCAAGTCCTGCCAGGGCAGGGGGTCTACTACAACCCACCGATGATTCGCAACGGCGAGAAGATCGTCGAGCAGGGGTACGTCACGGACATCATCACGGAACGTTCTGTCGAGTGGCTCAAGCAGCGCGATAAAACCAAGCCCTTCTTGCTGATGGCGCAGCACAAAGCGCCCCACCGAGAATGGTCCCCCGCGCTGCGGCACTTGGGGCATAACGGCGATCGTAAGTACGCCGAGCCAGAGACACTGTTCGACGATTACGCCCACCGCGGCATCGCCGAGCGCGATCAGGACATGACGATCGCCAAATCGCTGACCAAAGGGGATCTCAAGCTGACGGGCGGGCCGCCTCAGTTGAACGACGAGCAGCGCGCCCAGTGGAACGCGTACTATCAACCCCGCAACGAACAGTTTCGCAAAGACAACCCGCAAGGCCAGGACCTCGTTCGCTGGAAGTATCAGCGCTACATGCACGACTATCTGGGCTGCATCAAGGCCGTCGACGAAAGCGTTGGCCAGATCCTCAAGTGTCTGGACGACGAAGGCCTGGCCGAGAATACGATCGTGGTCTACTCCTCGGATCAAGGTTTTTACCTTGGCGAGCACGGTTGGTTCGACAAGCGTTGGATCTTCGAAGAGTCTCTCAAGACGGCGCTCCTGGTCCGCTGGCCTGGCGTAGTGAAGCCCGCGAGCGTGAATGGCGACATCGTCTCGAATGTTGACTTCGCGCAAACCTTTCTGGCCGCCACCGGCACGCCCACGGCTGATGCGATGCAAGGCCGCAGCCTGCTTCCACTGTTGCAGGGCGCTACGCCGCCGGACTGGCGCAAGAGTTTTTACTACCAATACTACGAGTACCCTGTGCCGCATCACGTGCGGCCCCACTACGGCGTAGTGACAGACCGGCACAAACTGGTCCGCTTTGCCGGCGCGGACGCGGACTACACGGAATTGTTCGACCTCCAGAAAGACCCGCTCGAGATCAAGAGCGTGGTCGATCAGCCGGAGTACGCGGCAGTGAAAAAAGAGTTGGAAGCCGAGATGGTTCGTCTGCGCACGGAACTCCACGTGCCGGAGACGATTCCGCCCGAGGCACTTGGCGGACCCCGCGCGGCCGCCGACCGGCCGGCAGGCAAGCAGGGACCAGGCAAACAGAGCCCAGGCAAGCGCATCCCAGGCAAGGCCAAGGCCGAATAGACAGTCGCGTCCGCGCGATCTGTTCCGTTTCATGAATTACACATCATGGCGAACCAACGAATGCACGCTCCAAGACTTGGTCTAAAATTACTCTCACTGCCCCTGCTCCTTTTGGGCAGCGATCAGTGCGTTGGCGCGACGGAGCCCAAGCCGCCAGCCGCAGCGTCTGAGTCAAAAGAGAAGCCCGCCGGCGGGCGGTTCTTTTTCACGTCGCAAGGCAAGACCGCGATGGCGAACGTCGCAGACGGCGCGCTCCGCTGGTTTGACTTCAAAGTTCCCAACCAGGCCACATGGCAGCCAAGCTCAATCTTCCCGGATGGGCGGCGCGTGATCTTCTTGAGCATGGAGCCGCGGCGCGACGGGCCAGGCAAGCCGTTCGATGAGTACTACACGCAAACCCCCACGCACATTTGGGTCCACGATCTGGAGAGTGGCGCGCTCGACGAAGCTTGCAACCGGGACCGGATCGCCCCGTTCGAGACGCCGGCGCTTTTGCTGGCGGACGAGCGGATTCTGGTGCAAGTCGTCAAAGACAAGGTCGGCCGCATTGTCAGCATGAAGCTCGATGGGACCGACCCGTGCGATTTCACGCGCCCTGGCGAAGGCCTCCCCTACGGACTCAGCCTTAGCCCTGACGGCAAACGCGTGGCCTATCACCTGGCCAGTCCGCAGGGCTATCAGGTCTGGACGAGCGACGCCGATGGAAGCAACCGCGTGCGCGTGGCGGCCGATCCGGCGCATCTGTATTTCGGCACCAGTTGGTCCCCCGACGGCAAATGGATTTTATACGTCGACTGCCACTATCAAAAAGACCCAGGCCACGATTGGGCCGATGTCTGCATCGGCCGCGCCGACGGTAGCGAGCATCGCGTGCTGACCAAGGATCAGCCGATGTGGTTTGCCGCCACGTATGGCGATCCGAAAACCCGCGGCGGCGGATCGAACCTGCCCGCCTGGACGCCGGACGGCATGATCCTGTTTCCGCGTCGCGCAGAGGGCGCCGTGGTCCCTTGGCAATACCGAGTAGGCAAGCCGGACGTGGATCACTTCAACCGCGATTTCAAACCGGATGCAGCGCGCGGCGGAACCGTGATTTGTCGGATGGACCCTAAAGATGGCCAGATGACCCCGCTGACTCCGGCCGACCCGACGGTCTGGGACTTTCGCGCCAGCGCATCGAGTGATGGCCGGCAGATTGTCTTCTGTCGCGCCAAGACCGGCGGCGCCCCGGCGATCTGGGTGATGGACGCCGACGGCAAGAATCCACGCGAAATCACGCGCGGGATCGACGATTTGGGCGCGGATCACCCACGCTGGCTCCCACAGGCGGCGGCCAAGTAGCGCTAGCGGTAAGCTAGGATTTCAGCGGACTCAACCGCCGCAGACGCCTGTAAATCGAAGGAAACGTGGGATGGAATCCAGCACTTGGGCAGAGATCTATGTCTCCATGTTTGTGTCGCAGCTTCCCATTGTGGAAAAGATGCTGCGACCGCTGCTCGTATATATCTTTCTGCTGGTCGGCCTGCGGCTGGCAGGCAAGCGCGAGCTGGCGCAACTCAACGCGATGGACTTGATCGTGTTGCTGACGCTCTCCAACACGGTGCAGAACGCGATCATCGGCGAAGACAACTCGCTCAGCGGCGGCTTGATCGGCGCGACGACGCTATTGGCCGTGAATTACTTTGTCGTCCGCTTCCTCTACAACCACGCCAAGATCAGTCGCATTGTCGAAGGAGAGCCTGACAAGCTGATTGAGAACGGCGTCCTCAACGAGGAGCGTCTGAAGCAAGAGCTGCTCACCAGGTCGGAATTGGAAATCGCCGCGCACAAGCAGGGCTTCGCCTCGCTCGAAGAAATCGACCAGGCGACACTCGAAACGGGCGGCGTCATTTCCTTCGTCGGCAAAAAGCCAGGCCCAGACGAAGCCAGGTTCAGCGAACTAGGCGAACAACTCAAAGTGCTGAACCAAAAACTAGACGAAATCAAAGCCACGATCGCAACACGCGGTTAACGCAGTGTAGTCCTCATGCTCCCCATGAGGGTTCGCTTTTCGGCGTGCCAACTTTATCGCGGTCGTGTCGGGCGGGGAAATTCCGACGGTCGTTCTTCGCCGCCCGTCAATCGCCCCCGCGGACATCATCTCACTCGCAGGTTCTGCGGGCACAGCCCGTTGAGATACTCTTCCAGGTTCGTATAGCCGTTGCCGTCCGCGTCGCCGTTGCGGTCTTCCGCGTCGGTTGGGTTGAGCTTGTGAGCCTGTTCCCACTCGTCCGGCATGCCGTCTTGATCGGTGTCCTTGGGCGCCGTGCCGGTGGCCAGACGCGGCCAACCGCCGACTTCTTTTTGCGAATCGATCATGTGGTGCTTTTGACTGCGAATGCCGGTCAGCAGTCGCTCATCCGCGGCGTCGCGGTGGAGCGATGCGCCGGCGTATTTCATCACGCGATAGTAGGCGATCTCCGCGGGATCCGTCAGCGGCTGCGCGGCGCTGACGTCGTACGCTGCGGCGGCGCGCGTCTTTTCGAGTGTTGTCGCCAGGTAATTCCCTTTGGCCCAGCGGACGAAATCAATCGCCAGGTAATTGTTCTCCGTCATCTCCGGCTGGCCGTCAAAGAAGTTGTCCTGCATGTAGACGCCGAGCGCTCCGGCGTTCTCCGTCTTGACGGCAATCGGTTGCCGCCCCTGGGGCGTGTCCGGGCCGGGCTTGTAGATATTGCCGATCATATTGATGTGGCAGTTGCCCAGGTTGGTAGCGCCGTTGACGTTGTAGATCACGTTGTTGCGAAAGTCGACGATTGCGTCCGCCTTGGTGCGAGGGCTGCCACCCAGCGTTGGGTGCCGCTCGCGACTACTGGCGAATAGATTGTGATGCAGCGTGATGCTATCCGTCAGATCGCGGAACGAAGCCAGCATGGCGTGCGCGCCTTTGTTGTGCAGGCTGTGGTTCAGCGCCTCGGCATAGATCGACCATTGCAGCGTGAACTTGCCGCCGCGGCGGAGGTCATGATTGCCATCAATGCCCCAGGAGACCGAGATGTGATCGAAGATCAAATCACTGACGTCGTTGGTGTTCACGCAGTCCGGCCCCGATTGCTCAGGCTTGTTTTCGTCTCCCAGGCGAAAGCGCATGTAGCGCACGATGATGTGTGACGCCTTCGCGATCTGAAACGTCTGGTCCTTAACGCACACGCCATCCCCTGGCGCTGTCTGTCCGGCGATCGTGATGTTGGACGCGGTCAGCTTGAGAGGCGTCTTCAGCTCGATATTGCCAGAGACGTCGAAGACGATCGTTCGCGGACCGGTCGCAGTTTGCAGTCCATCTCGCAATGAGCCTGGGCCGGCGTCTTGCAGATTGGTGACGTGATACACGTCGCCCCCGCGCCCACCACGGGCAAAGCGCCCAAAGCCCTCGGCGCCCGGAAACGCCAGTGTGGATTCCGCGGATCGGGGCTCGATTGCGAAACTGTCTTGCGGCCACGCGAGTATGACTCCGTGGATCGTCGCGGCAGACACAACCAGGCAAAGGAAACGCCTGGCTGTTAACGCAAAATTAAGGGGAATTGCGAGCATTTATTTTGGCTTTCTCTTAGGCACAGTTAGCGTGCACAGCCGTGGTAGTCGTTGTGTAGTAGATGAGTGCCATCGAAACCACGGCGGCAATTGCCGGAAAAGGCCTGAAAATGTGCGGCACGCGGGTTTGTTTCGGCGGGCATCGCCGGTAGGCCATCTGGCAGGGAAACAGCCGGCGGAGTCCCAGTCAGAGTTCACCGGGGGACCGTTCGATCGGGGTTTCCGAGCGTTCCGGCAACCGGGCAGGGCAGGGGAGTGACGTAGGGTTGCGGAACGAGTATCGGGCTCCGGTGTGGGGTTGTTACCCGGATGTCTTGTCTCGCAACGGCGGATTGCGACTATTATACTATCCCAAGTGGCGATGGGTGTCCGACCGTTCTGGGGCTGGTTTGTCGGAGGAACATCATCTCATGCGCATGGTTCATGTTGTTAGCGCGTTGGTTGCAGTGGGAGCGCTGACTCTCGCGGCGGTGATTGCCGCCGAGACGAAGCGAGCAAATCCCGGCGCCAACGCCGCGCCTAACGCTCACGCCCGTTCAGACAAACATTCGAGCGCGGATAGCGTTTTTGTTTACGTCTACAATCGCGACGGCAAGCTCGTCGGACCTGTCGAGTCGCCGCGCGTCAAGTTCACCGACGCCGAGTGGCGTAAGCGGCTGACCAAAGAGCAGTACGTTGTCGCGCGGCGCAAAGGGACCGAAGATCCCTTCTGCGGAACGCTGCTGGATAACAAAAAAGAGGGCGTCTATAGCTGCGTCTGTTGTGGGCTGCCGCTGTTCTCTTCGGAATCCAAGTTCGAGTCTGGCACCGGTTGGCCCAGCTTCTTTCAACCGGTCGCGATGGATAACGTCGCAGATCACAAAGACACCAAACTTGGCATGCTCCGCGTTGAAATTGTCTGCGCTCGTTGCGATGGTCACCTTGGGCACGTCTTTGACGATGGCCCGCGCCCCACGGGGTTGCGCTTCTGCCTGAATTCTGAGTCGCTCAATTTTACCGAGAGCGCCAAGCTGGCGTCGCTTGCGGATCCCGCCGCGGAAAACGCGGACGCAACAACCGGTAGCAGTAAAGCCAGCAGCGGTAAAACTGGTAGCGTCAAACAAGCCAGCGCTCAGGGCGATGCACAAGCCGACGAATCGAAAGACTCGAAGAAGTCGGACAGCGCCAAGGGTCCTCAAACGGCCGTCTTTGCCAGCGGATGCTTCTGGTGCTCCGAGGCCTCGTTCCAACAACTCAAGGGCGTCAGCGATGTGGTCAGCGGTTACTCTGGCGGAGACGCCGCGACGGCCGACTACCGCCAGGTCAGTTCCGGCATCACCGGCCACGCCGAGGCGATCCGCGTCACGTACGATCCGGCGGTGATCACTTACGATCAATTGCTGGACGTCTTCTTTGACTCGCACGACCCCACGCAGCTCAACCGCCAAGGCCCGGACGTCGGCACCCAGTATCGCTCGGCGATCTTCTATGCCAATCCGGAGCAGCGCAAAGAAGCGGAAGCCAAGATCAAGTCGCTGATCGACGCGAAAAAGTATCGCAAAATCGCCACGACGTTGGAGCCGCTCGAGGCGTTCTACGAGGCGGAAGACTACCACCAGGATTACGCCAACGAGAACCCGGACGACCCATACGTCCGCCGCAATTCGCTTCCACACGCGCGCAAAGTACGCGAGAAGCACGCGGATTTAATTGCTGAGCCGGTTAAGAAGCAAAAGTCCAAGCGGTAGACAGCCCCGGCGTCATTTCGAGTTACGCTCCCGCGCGCCGGAGTGCGCAAAGCGACTGACGGCGTCTATTCCTTTTCGGCCAGTAGCTCGTCGATCCGGCTCCGCATCCACGCTTCGCCCTCCGCGCCCTGCCAGTTGAGCTCGCCGTACCACCAATAGCGGACGTAGCCGCGCCGATCGATCAGGTAGACGCTGGGCCACATGTGATTGCTCCAGGCGGTCCAGTTGCTGGCCTTGCCATCAACGGCAATCGGGTATTCCAGCCCTCGGGTCTTGGCGTCCGCGCGGAGGTTTTCCACGTCGCGTTCGCGCGCCGTCTCGGGCGTGTGGATTCCCAGCACCGTCACGTCCTTGCCTGCGTAGCGTTTGTGCCAGTCCTTGTAGTGCGGTTGGTTGTTCACGCAGTTGCTGCATCCAAAGGCAAAGAAGTGAAGCGCCACAACCCGGCCGCGCAGGTCGCTTAACTTCAGCGGCTGCGTATTGACCCAATCGGTCACGTCGCGCAATTCCGGCGCCGGCGCGGCGAGCTGCGGAACCTTGGAGAAATCGAACGATTTGCCCACCAGCGCTGCGAGTGCGCTCTTTTGGTCGGCCGTGAGCAGCTTTTGGATCCGCGCGTCGACGGGCGTGGCCTTTTCTTTTTCGGCGGGGGCCGGTTCGCTGAGCGCTTGTTGGATCTGCGAGATCTGCGCCTCGGTCAGCCGCAGCGCCTCGGCCCGCGATGGCGTCAATAGCGCCGGCCAGCCATGGGCCCGCAGTACAATTTCTTTCAACCGCGCATGCTCTGTCTCGGTCAGCTTCTCGCGCAAAGAGTTCTCGACCTTGTCGCTCAATTGATTGAGCGTGTCGCGCTTTCGCTCCGCGGGATAGTCGCGAATTTGAAATAACGGATATTCCACCTCGGCGACCAGATCGGCAATCGCCTGGCGCGCTTCCCGCTTCAATTGCAGGTCATCCTGCAAGGCCTGGCTGCGGACCAGGCGGACCAGCATGCTCGGATCGCGCAGAGGCGCGCCTTCGGCCGGAGTTTGCTTTTCGCCTTCTGCTGCTGCCGGGCCAGGGCGGGTCTTGCCTCCCCCTTTTCCTGCGGATGAGGGCGATTGGTCCTCCCCCAGGGCGATTGCCGCAATCGGAAAGGCAATCAGCAGCGCGATGAATCGGACGATGCGAAACATAGAGCCTCCACGCGGTCGCAAAAACCTGTCGCAGAACCAACGATTATGCCGACGGATGCAGCACCAGCACGGAGCAGGTGGCGTACTGCAGCAACTTATCCGCCGTGCTACCGACGATGAATCTTTGCAGCGCATTCATTTCGCGCGTTGTCACAATCACCAGATCGGCCCGTTCCACTTCGGCAGTATCGATGATTGTCTTCGCCGGTTCGCCCACTTCCACGGTGGGCGGACACTGAAACGGCGCCGGCAATTGCGCGCAATACTCCGTCAGCTCCGCCAGCTTTTTCTGGCGATCTGCCTCGAACTCAGCGTCCCAAGCAGCGCTAAAGATTTTATCGTGCCCGACGCGCTCCTCAAACCAAGAGGGCACCTCAATCCCAACCGAAGGTCGCACGACGTGGATCACGCGGCCGGTGGCGCCGGCGGGCCACGAGAACCGTCGGATCGACTCCACCGGTCCGGCCAGCGCGGGCGTCTCGTTCACTGCCCACAGAACGTGATACGGTGTGTCATCGTGTCTGCGGACCGGCGGGCGGGCGACCAGCACCGGCCGACTGGTGCTGCGAATGGTGGCGCGCGTAACGCTCCCCAGCAGCAGGTCCGTCATCTTGCTCAATCCGCGGGCGCCAACCGCGATCAGACCCACGTCGTATCGATCCGCCGCGGCCGTGATGCCCAGACGCGCGTGCTGCTCGTCGACCACGCGCGCCGCGCGCTCGCGCAACCCGGCCGGCAAGAGCGCCGTCGCCTGGTCGAAGATGTCATTCGTCAGCCGCTCCTGGGCGTGCGGACCCAACTGTTGGTCAGGACGCAATTCACCGCGCTGCTGAAATCTGGGGGGCGCGTAGTACAGCACAACCTGGTCGTGCTCCGGGGACAGAATCGCCCCAGCCTGGCGAACCGCCTCCCAGCTACCGTCCGAACCATCGACGCCAATGATTGCTTGCATAAATCCTCGCGCGGCCTCGGCAGTAATCTAAGTAGCGGTAAACTCGGAAGCGGCGATCGGCAAAAAAATCTCGCCGACCGGCGCCGGCGCCATCTTCAACTAGACTGATTTCGGCGCGTGGCGCCAGTGCTTTCTGCCTGAAAGCAGTTGCGCGATCCCGCCGGAACTTCTTCGCTCTCTCCGATCATAACCCCCCACAGGGTGTCCGCAATCGGGGCCAGCGCTGGGATTCCGCCTGTTGGATCGTGGCGTCCGTTCGACTCCGAGCGATCGGGCAAGCGGATCTGCTAGCACAACGGGCGCCGCGCGGACGGGTCCACAGGCGCCTTGGTAGCGGGCGTTTGGGCATTTCGAGCGGGCTGGGTTGTGATCGAAGGCCACGCCCGTCGCCGCAAGTCGGTGTCGGTCGTTTTTGGGGCGCCGTGTTATGATTCCCCGCCTGTAATTGTTGTTGTGACGACGCTGGTTAGCTGCCGAATGAAAGACAAAGCACTCTTTGCGCGGCGTGCTCAACTTGCCCTGCCAGCGGAGACCGGCCTCGCCGGGCGCGGTGTACGGGCGGAATTACGTGGATCGAGGTTTCGAGTTATCGCGGACCGCCAGAACGAATTGATGACACGCTACTGTCTACAGCATGCGCGGTGGTTCACGATCGTCGCGATGCTCGCGCTCGTCTGGCTCTCCATCCCCTCCGCGTCACGTGCGCAACCAGCATTCCCCCGCGCGCCAACCTACGGCGCGCCTGCCGCGAACACGCCCGCGACAATCGCGCCCGTTTCGCCCCCCACAAGCGTCTACAATCGCGCGTCGGTCAACCCAGCCATTTTGGCAAACAGACCATCGCCGGCGCCGCGTTCAGTCTACATTCGAGATTCCAAAACAGCGACCACGACGTGGATCTCCGACGCAGGCTCCGCTCCTGTAGCTGTGGGCGCAAACGCGATTGGCCCCGCCGTGCCTGCCGCGCCGCGCAGGGCGCCGTCGCAATCGCTGTGGATGGTCAGCACGCGCAAACTGGCCGAGAGCATTCCCGGCGGCGAGGCCGTTCAGTTCTTGCCGGACGTCTGGCGCTACGTCGCCGCGACAGGTTGGGCAGCCTCGACCTTGGACGAGCTATTGAAGACCGGCACACCGGCCGCGGTAAAAGCGGTCTTTGTCCACGGCAACGACACCAGCCCGGACGAAGCTGCGCAGGATGGCCAGGAGTTATTTCGCCAGTTGCAGTTGGGCGCGAGCCCCGCGCTGGAGATGCAGTGCATCGTCTGGTCCTGGCCCACCGCCCCGGTCAGCGCGCGCGTCCGCCAAACGGCGCAGGCGAACGCCCAGCGGACGAATCTCGAAGGCTACTTGCTCGCCTGTTTTCTCGAACGCATCGGGCCCGAGTCTCCGGTGAGCGTGGCCGGATATTGCTCCGGCGCGCGGATTGTCACCGGCGGGCTGCACGTGCTCGGGGGCGGCGCGCTCGAAGGGCGACGACTGACGCGGGCCTCTGCGCCACCCCCCCGGGCGATCCATGCCACGCTCCTGGCGCCAGCGCTCGATAACGATTGGCTCGCCAGCGGCGGACCGCACGAGCGCGCCTGCTCGCAAGTCTCGCGGATGGCGATCACCGTCAATCCTGACGACGCCGTGCTCCGCTTCTATCCATTTCTGTGGGGACGCAAAGGGGCGCCGGCCATGGGCGCGACGGGCGTCGCCGATCTCGCGCGCCTTGGGCCCGATCAATCGAAGGTCAAACAGTTGAACGTCGCCGCCTCGATCGAACGGAGCCACGGCTGGAAGTATTACAGCGGCTCCCCTGAGATCATCGCGCTCTTGCGCCACGAGATGTTGCAACTACCGGTCGACGTCGCTCGTCTGCCGGCCGCCGCGCCCAGGCGATAACCGCTGCGCAGAGACCTCGCATGGTTTGCGAACATCTTCGCGCGGTCGAGCAGGCGCTGAACGAGCAGCGATTTCGTAAAACCTTCCGTGGCCAGCCCTGGAGCAGCAATTGCCGCGAGTGGGTCTACTTTGATTGCTATCTGGATCTGCCTGGTATTCGCGCCCGCCACGCGCTCGCGGACTGCGTGACAGACCACGCGCATCGCGGCACGCACGATGGCCAGGAGCGCGGACTCGTATGCCTGGCCTGCCAAGACGCCCTCATGGGCAGCTACGAACCGCGCCCGGATTTACCTGTCTTTCGCGGTTAGATCGGCTGGGACGGATGGCCGCTCGTTGAATCTCTCCGCGGTCAACGCGCAAACGGTTTTCGCTCCGCGGCAGTCGGAGGTAGGCTTGGATGACATTCATTTGCCCTCGCGCTCCAGGCGCGAACCAGCGAGCACCACGGGAACGAGCCACCGATGACGCCTGCGAACGCAAAATACGACTGCCTGATCATCGGCGGCGGTCACAATGGATTGGTCACCGCGGCGTATCTGGCCCGCGCCGGCAAGAAGGTGTGCGTGCTGGAGCGCCGCGAGGTGCTGGGCGGCGCCTGCGTGACCGAGGCGCTGTGGCCCGGCTACAAAGTCTCAACGGCCGCGTACGTCCTCAGCCTCTTCTCGCCTCAGATCATCAAAGAACTTCGGCTGGATCACTACGGATTGAAAATCTTGCGGCGCAGTCCGTCGTCCTTCACGCCACTGCCCGACGGCCGCAGTCTGCTGATGGGGCCTGAGCCTGGTTTGAACCAGCGCGAGATCGGCCGGTTCAGCGCGCGAGACGCCGAGGCCTATCCGCGCTACGAGGCGCTGCTCGAACGAGTCGCCGCCACGATCGAGCCGATGCTATCGGCCCGCGCCCCCGATCCGCTCCCCATGCCGCGCGGCTGGCGAAAAATTGGTCTACGCAAACGCGTCGCGGATCTGTTGTCGCTCTACCGCATTCAACGTGGGCTGGGCCAACTGGGCGAAGACATGCCGGCGGCGATCGAATTAATGACCGGCGCCATTCGCCCGTTGCTCGATCGCTGGTTTGAGACCGACGTGCTGAAGGCGACGCTTGCCACCGACGCCATCATCGGCTCGTTCGCTCCCATCTCCGCGCCTGGAGCCGGCTACGTGTTGCTGCATCACGTGATGGGCGAGGCCGGCGGCGCCCGTGGCGTGTGGGGATATGTCGAAGGTGGCATGGGCGGACTCACCGCGGCGATCGAACGCGCCGGCCGCGATCTGGGCGTTGAGATTCGCCGCGAAGTGGAAGTGGCCGGTATCAACGTCTCAGGCGGCCGCGCCGTCGGCGTGCGACTGGCCACCGGCGAGCAGTTGGACGCCCGCAGCGTGGCTTCGAGCGTCGATCCGCACTGGACGTTCGAGCGATTCTTGCAACCGAGCGATCTGCCGGAGGGCTTCCGCCGCGCGGTCTCGGCGATCGACTACTCGAGCGCTTCGGCCAAGATCAATTTCGCGCTCTCCGAGCCGCCGCGCTTTACCGGCGACGCGCTGGCCACGCAGCCAGACGAACACGGCGTGGCGCCTTGCCATCACGGCACCATGCACATTGGCCCCGACATGGACTATCTGGAGCGCGCGTACGACGACGCCAAGCAGGGTCGTCCGAGCGATGAGCCGGTGCTGGAGATCACGATGCCAACGAGCGTCGACCGCACGATCGCGCCGCCGGGGCGGCACATCCTCTCGATGTTCGTGCAATACGCGCCGTACAAGTTGGCCGAAGGAAATTGGGACGATCGCAAAGAGGCGTTCGGCGATCGCTGTGTCGAAGTGCTCGCCCGCTACGCGCCGAACGTGCCGGCGGCGATCCTGCACCGCCAGGTCGTCAGCCCCCTGGATCTGGAGCGCACGTTCCGCCTGACGGGCGGCAACATCTTTCAAGGCGCCATGACGCTAGGGCAGCTCTTTTCGCTCCGCCCTGTTGTCGGCTGCGCAGACCACCACACGCCGATCGCCGGCCTCTACCTCTGCGGCGCCGCCAGCCATCCCGGCGGCGGCGTGATGGGAACCTGCGGCAAAAACGCAGCGAGCGAAATCTTGCGCGCTATCTAGTTGGCGGCCGCGGCTATGCGCGATCTTGCGCGGCCACTCGGCCGGGCGCTTTCGATTCCTTCGCAACGGAGCGACCCGCGCGGTAGGATGGACCGCATGAAATCCTCCGGGCAAGCCCTCTGGACGATCCTCACATCCAAGGTGATTTGGTCCGTAATCTTATTCACTTCCGTTGGATTTGCCATCGGTCGAGCGTTCGAGGGCATGGTCACCCACAGTGAGTTCGAATCGACCGCCGCCTGGACGATCATCGGTGCGTTCGTGGGGGTGGCCATAGGGCTATTCCTTGATACCTGGCAGCGCTCAGAATCTCGCGGTCCGTTTCAGTTCGGACTAACGAGTCTGCTGGCAAGCGTAACCGTTGCAGCCATTCTGTCCGCGACGGTGTTACCTGCGGCCATTCAATGGATCAACGCCTGGCGCATGCGTAACGATTACGATCAACCACGGCCGCCAATCAATCCGTTAGTGGTCGAGCTTTTCCAACCCGAACGTCCCCCGAGCTAGAAGAAATCGCAACTGGACGCATCCTCCGAAAGCCCAGCGCGCCAATCGATAGCCCTGGTGGCAACGTTCGACGTTTTCGAGAGTCGAATTAGCTGAACTAGATGGGGTGGCTCCAATGCGAGTGAATCCGACAGTAAACCCCAGCAACCAAATCATTCAAGAGCTTCCACCTGAAGACGGCTTCACGGCCGCCGAGTTTTGGGCGCGGCTCAAGCGAGTGGCAAAGGGGGGCGCCCTTGGCGCTGTCGTTGCTTGGATGTTCGGCGCGTGCTGCTTTGTTGAGCTGGCGATGATTTTCAAAGTCAACGGCAACTTTCTAATCGGCGTTCTGTCTTACGGGCTTTACTGGGCAGTCGTCGGAGGGTTCGTTGGTCTCAACATCGGCTGGTGGGGTGGATGGACCGAAATCGTAGGCGTCATGGCCGCGACAGCGATTCTCACCCAGGTCGAGTTGTTAACACCCAATCCGGATGGCTGGCTAATCCTCACAGTCATGTTGGGATCTTGGGGCTGTGCAATACTGACGCTAGGCGCCCTCGGCCTGATTCGGTTCATCATCTACGTCGTGCGCGTAGAACTTAAGACCGCCGGCTGGTAGATACGGATTGCGCGCTAAGCGTTCAAAACGCTCAAGTGGCTTCGAGCATCGCTGGCACGGCGGAAGGTTTCGCTGGGTATCATGGGGCATGGAAAATCGTCGCCTGCAATTCGGGTCGCGACACCTGTTGGGTGGCGTCACGGCCGTTGCGGTCGTGCTTGGCGCCATCCTGGCGTTAGGTCCGCCGGTGATACCCGTTGCGGTCTGGATGGCATTTTCTGCAGTTGTCGGCGCATTGGGGCATGGTTTGCGCGGCGGTTTACCTCCCCAGATTCCCGCTGGTACGAATTCGGATTGTTCTCTGCGCTGATCGCGGCGTTCACGTTTCCGTTTGTAGTGCCATGGTTTCTATTCTTACTCCAGTTTGGTTAGTCCGCTGATCTCGAAGCTCCAGAAAGCCAACTTCCAACGGACACACTCCCCCGGTTTTCGCAATTTCGCAAAAGGCTCGGTTCGCCGTATACTGGGCACTCGGCACACGTTGGATTTGGGGCTTACGGTGACGAGGCAGGAGCGGGCGCGGCTTATGTTCACTTTCTGCTCTCTCCCCTGCCTGAGGAGATGGGTGAACGCCACGATCGACGATCTAGAGAATCAATTGCACTTGAAGAACCGCGGTAGTTAGTGATGCTTGTGTGAAGTCCATTGGGATTTCGGAGAGGCTCACAGATGCAGGGAGTCGTAACACTTCGTGATGTTGTTAACTATTGGCGCGTGATCGTATCGATTGTGGCCTTTGAGTTTCTTGGAGCGTTCGTAGGCGCCATGACCTCTCGTGGAGAGATCACTCCCACTGGCATCATTGTCGGGAGCGCCATCGGGTCGCTGATCGGAACAGGAGCAGGTGTGCTCCTACATGCGAGAGATCCAGGAAGACTTCGGAAAACTAACTGGTATCTTGCGGGGTTTTTTATCGTCATGTTGCTGTTTTTTCCGCTTTTCGCGTTTCTCGCGCTCTTTGGGTGATCCGATCGCACCAAAGCGTTTCGTAGTCTGGTTAGCGGGCTCCTTTTCAGAATTTCGCAATTCGCTCGGTTCGCCGTATACTGGGCACTCGGCACACGTCGGATTTTGGGGCTTACGGTGACGAGGCAGGAGTGGGCGGCGGGCTTATGTTTAGAATTCTTGGATCGAAGCATCTGCAGGGCGACGGCGTCTCGCGCCGCGACCTGTTGAAGGTTGGCGCCCTGGGGGCGCTCACGGCCGGCGTCGATGGTTTTCTGCCGCCGGGGTCGCTGGCGCCTCCGTCCGCACAAGCCGCGTCCGCCCGCGCGGCGCTCCCTGGTTTCGGCCAGGCCAAGAGCGTGATCCTGCTCTATCTCTACGGCGCGGCCAGTCAGATAGAAACATTCGATCCCAAGCCCAAGGCGCCGGTCGAAATCCGAGGCGAGCTGGACGCCATTTCCACCTCGGTCCCTGGCGTGCAGATTGGCGAGCTGCTGCCGCTGACGTCCAAGGTGATTGATCGCGTGACCGTCGTGCGCTCGATGTCGCATCCGTTTCCGCTGCACGCCGTGGCGTACGCGGTGACGTCCAATCCGCTGATCGACGTGCCGATGCAGATGAACCCGCGCGATACGCGGCACTGGCCGTTCATCGGCAGCGTGGTGGAATATCTCGATCGCAAGGCCGGGGTCGAAGGGCCGCCCGGCGTGGCGCGCAATATTGGCCTGCCGTGGCGGCTGAGCTCGCGCCGCGAATACGCCGCGGGCGACAACGCCGGACCGTACGCCGCTTTTTTGGGCTCTGCCTACGATCCCATTTGGACGGACTTTGAAGGGGAGGGGACGCGGGAGTCGACGTACACATTCGACAAGCAGACGATCACCTGCTTCGATCCATACGGCCCGCTGAAGCCGGGCGCCAAATTTGGACTCTCGCGCGAGGCCGAGTTACCGGCCGGCATGACGCTGGACCGGCTTGATCGCCGCCGCAACTTGCTGGACCAATTCAACGAAGCGCGGGCTAAGTTCGACAAGCGCGCCAAAGAGCGAGATGGCCAGCGAGGATTCGATCGCTTCCAGCAGATGGCCTTCAACTACCTGACCACCAACGCCATGCGTGACGCGCTGGACGTGGAGAAAGAGCCAGCGCCGCTCCGCGAGCAATATGGCATGACACTGTTCGGGCAGAGCACGCTGGTCGCCCGGCGGCTAATTGAAGCAGGCGCCCGGTTTGCCACCGTGCTGTGGGACGAGTTCGAGCTGGTCAACAGCGCCTGGGACACCCACTTTTATCATTATTCGCTGATGAAGGAACAACTCGGCCCTGGCTTCGACCGCGCGTTTAGCGCGCTGATACTGGACCTGGAAGCCCGAGGGCTGCTGGATGAGACCTTGATCGTCTGCACCACGGAGCACGGCCGCACGCCCAAGATCACCAGCAAGCAGGGCGGGGGCCGCGACCATTGGTCCCGCGCGTACTCCACGGTGCTGGCTGGCGGCGGCGCGGCGCGCGGCAAAGTCGTGGGGCGGACGAACGCGATTGCCGGCGAGGTGGACGAGACGCCGATCTCGCCCAAGGATATCCTGGCGACCGTCTATCACTTGCTGGGCGTCGACCCGCACACGATGATCCAAGACCGGCTAGGTCGCCCGCTCCCCCTCGCCGGCGAAGGCCGCGTTGTGCCAGAACTGTTGGCCTGACGCACAGCGTAAAGAAATCAGCGCAACGATAACGGCAAAATGATCTTGCGAACTGCGGGGCGTCGTTTCAGCAGATATTCCAGAGCGACGACAGAATGAGCCTGATTCTAATTCCGATCGGGCTGTTTCTGATCGGCGTGGCGCTGTACGACGGTTTCGAGTCGATGGTCTTGCCGCGGCGGATTACTCGCGCGTTGCGGCCGGCGCGGATCTATTATCGCGTCGCCTGGAATGTCTGGGCGGTCCTGCTCACGCGCGTGCCGGCAAAGCAGCGCAATAATTTTCTCGGCGTGTTTGGCCCGCTTTCGTTGCTGGGGCTGTTTGCCACCTGGGTGTTGTCGCTGATTATCGGGTTTGCGCTGGTGCAGCGCGCGCTCAGTCCCAAACTTGCCGGCGGTGACGAAGGGCACGGATTTCTCGACTATCTCTACCTCAGTGGCGAGACGTTCTTCACGCTAGGGTATGGCGACGTGACGCCGGCGCAATCGATCGGCCGCGCCTTTGCGGTGATCGAAGCGGGCACAGGCTTTGGTTTCATGGCCGTGATCATCGGCTATCTGCCGGTGCTCTATCAGGCGTTTTCCGCGCGCGCGCGAACGATCGCCCTGCTCGACGCCAGGGCCGGCTCGCCCCCCACGGCCAGCGAGTGCCTCAAGCGGCTCGCCCAGAACGAACAACTGGCGAACCTCGATCGGCACTTGGACGAGTGGGAGCGCTGGGCCGCTGATCTGCTGGAGAGCCATCTTTCGTTCCCGGTTCTCAGCTACTACCGCTCGCAGCACGACAACCAATCCTGGCTGGCGGCGCTGGCCGTGGTGTTGGACACGTCGGCGGTGCTGCTGGCAATCGGCGATCGCAAGTCAAAGTTCGGCGCGCAGATGACCTACGCAATGGGCCGGCACGTGTCGGTCGATCTGTCGCTGGTGTTCGGCCTGCCCCCGTCGCCGGCCGACGCAGAACGCGTGACGACCGAAGAACTCAACCCACTATTGGAACTACTGGTCCCGGCGTCGACAGCGGCGGAGCGCTCCGCGATGCAAACTCGCCTGGCCGAGCTACGCAGTTTTTACGAGCCGTTTTTGGTGAGCCTGTCCAAACAGTTTTTGCTACCGCTGCCGCGCTTCGTCCCAGGCAAGGCCACCGTGGACAACTGGCAAACCAGCGCCTGGACCCGCCGCGCGCCGGGCATCGGCAAGCTGGCAGACTTCGACGAAAACGCCAGCAAGGAAGACCAGCACTTTGTGTGACGGCGAGCAGGGTGAGCAGAGCGGGCGACAAAGCGCCGCCGAAAACATCCCGGCGACAAATCGCGCGGGACGCTTGTGCGTCAGCCGTTGTTCACTTCCCGCCTGCGTCGGCGGTGGAGATCGTCAACGACTTGCCATCCGCGCTGAATTCCAGAGAGAAAACTTCGCCCAGGTAGGGTGGGCCTTTTTGTTCGGCGAGCAGCTTGCCGGTCTTGGCGTCCCAGACGCGTACTTTTCCCCAATCATTGCTGAAATTGCCAACGGCCGTGGCGACCGCCTGCTGGTCGGGGCTGATCGCCAGCGCCGTGACGCGGTGGGCTGCTTGCGGGATGGCCGGGCCGATTGCCTTGCCGGAAGCGTCGTACAGCCGTACGGTCGGCTTGCGTTTTTCGCCTTCCACCCGGAGCATTCGCTGCTTGTCGGCAGTCGTCCGCTCGGTGGGTTCTTTAGCCACGCCCGGCGCGTGCGCTTCCACTCGAAAGATGATCGCTGGCGGCGCGTCTTCTGCTTGGGCGCTCGCCGCCGCGCCGATCAGCAAGACCACGATCGCCAATTGGCCCCAGACAAAACGTGACATCGCAGTGGCGGATCGCATGGCGTGCTCTCTCTTGCAGTGAACTACTTCTGCGAACTAAACATCGCGTTCTCGCGGTCGCCGCGCGAGAGAAGGTAGGCCATCAGGTCCAAGAGCTCTCCTTCGTTCAGCGTGTTCAGCAGGCCTTCTGGCATCATCGAGATCTTACTCTTGGTCATCTCCTCAATGTCTTGCCGTTTGACGTTCACCATGTTGTTGGGGTTGAGCATGTCCGAATTGATCATCATGTCGTCGCCGTTCAGATTGGCGATCCGGCCAGTGACCACGCGGCCATCGGCGGTGACGACGGTGATCGCCTCGTATTGGTCGCTGATTACCTTGCTCGGTTCGATGATCGACTCCAGCAGGTCCTTCTTGTTGAAGCGACCGGCCAGGCCGGAAAGGTCGGGACCAAGCCCGCCCCCTTCGTTCTGAAAGCGATGGCAGGAGAAACACTTGGCGACGGCGAACAGCGCGCGGCCCCGTTCGAAATCGCGGTTGTGCAACTCCGGCTCCACCAGTTTCGTTGCCTCGGCCAGGCTGTATTCCTTAACCAGCGGTCGCGGCGGGCCGGCCGGCGCCGCGGCAGCGTCCGGTTGGGGTTCGATCAGATCGCCGAGCGCAGCTTTCTGATCGTCGCTCAGATTGGCCACCGCGTCGCGGCGAATATTACGGATAAAACCGCGAAAGCTGTTGCCCCCTTTGTAGCCGTCCGCCTTGCCGATCCACTCGAAGTAAGTCTTGCGCAGTTCGGGCGTCCAGCCGGTCTTCAGCACGCGCAACGCGCGGCCATACTCGATCTGCTCTTCTTGCGACGGCGCTTCCTGTAGCAAGGCGACGGTTTTCTCGGCCGTCTCCGGCGCCTGCAAGAACGTCAGCAACTGCACCAACTCCACATTCAACTCGCGGACCTTTGATGGATAGAGCGGATTGAAGCGTTCCGTCAGTTGCTGAAGCGTTGCGTCTTCCGGGCGCGGGAACCGGCAGAGCGCCACTTCGTAAACCCGCAGCAGGTCCAATTGCTGCGCTACCGTCAGCTTGCTGATATCAATCTGGCTGAGCGCTGCAAACACAGCGAGACAGCCCAGCTTACTCGGTTCCTGATAGTCTTTGCCCCGATGCGCCGGGTCTCGCGAAACCGCGTGAATGTACGCCAGAATCCCCTGCAGCTTTCCCTCAACATTCACTGCTTTGAAAACCGCGTTGTTGCCCCACGTTTCCGGGTTGCGGAATTCCAGCGCCACGCGGGCTGCAAATCTGGTAAAGCGATCCGGGTGATCCAACAGCGGCCACAGCGTGTCGATCCCGGCCTTGTCGGTCTTGCCTTGCAGCGCTTCGACCTTGTGCCGCAACGCGCGGGCGTCGCTAGCGGCTTTGTCGACTTCGGGCGCCGCCGGCGCCGTGGACTCCGCGCCGCTGTACGTCACGCGATACAAGCCGGACTGCGTCTTGCGCCCGCCGACCAGGAAGTACATCGCCCCATCCAGCGGATTGACCACAATATCCGTCAGCGCCAGCGGCGTGCCAGAGATAAAATCTTCCAACTCGCCGCCGTAAGTGGAACCTTCCGGCTTGAGATGCAACGCGTAGAGCTTGCCGTAGCTCCAATCGCAGCAGAAAAGCGCCTGCTGGTACTTGGCCGGAAATTTGGCGCCCGTTCCGAAGACCATGCCGGTGGGCGAACCTGGCCCAACGTCGGCGACGGCCGGCAGACTATCAATGTAATAGGGCGGCCACTTGCCGGCGCCGTTGCGGTAGCCGTAATCGCCGCCGCTGGTGACGTGCAACACGCGCGTCGGCCGATACCAAGGGGTGCTGACGTCCCACTCCATGTCGGAGTCGTACGTGAATAACTCACCGTCGGTATTGAAGGCGATGTCGTACGGATTGCGGAAGCCCATCGCAATCAGTTCCCAATCCTTGCCGTCAGGGCTGACGCGGCAAACGAAACCACCCGGCGCTTTTTCGTCCGCCATGAAACCGCTGCCGTCGACCATCCGAGGCAGCAGATTATCTTCGCCCCAAATGCCCTTCATGATGCTGCTATTGGTTTCAGGCACGCGCGTGGCGTTGCCTCCGACCAGGTAGAGCGACTTGCCATCGGGCGAGAGAATCACCGCGTGCGGTCCGTGTTCGCCACCCCCTTCGATCTTGCGCAGGAGTTCGACTTTATCGAGCTTGTCGTCGTTGTTGGTGTCCTGAACGCGATAGAGGCCGGACTCATATTTCTTGCCGCGGTTGACCACTACATACAAACTGTCGAACGCCCAGAGGAGCCCTTGGGCTTCGCCGAGAGGAATATCAATCGCTTCGATCGTGGGCTTGCCCGTCTTGTCGCCAATCGGCTGCGGCGTGACGCGGTAAAGCGCTCCGTACTGATCCGAAACGATCAGGCGCCCCTTGGGATCGACGGTCATGTTGACCCACGAGCCCTCTTCTTCCTTGGGGACCGTGTAGAGCAACTCCACGTCAAAACCCTTGGCGACCTTGAGCGGGCCGGCGGGAGTGGAGGGGGCCTTGGCTGCTTTTTTGTCGGCCTTTTTGGCCGAGTCGGCTGGCTTATCGTCCGCCGAAAACGCGACGGCCGAAAACGCAAAGCCAAGGAGCAGTCCGCAGCAAATCAGGGGAACCGGCAAGCGTGAGGTCGGGAGAGTGCGCATGTTCAATCCGATGGCAGGAAAGTGGTCTGAGTGGGGTGGGCGCGGGGGCCCGGCGAGCGAGTCAACCTAAGCAAAACCTTAACAGGCGAGTGCCTCGGAATCTACCGGGCGGGTGAGGCAGTCGAATGGGTCCATTGCCGTTGCCACAGACCCAATGCAGCCATCTGCAGGAAAGTCCCGGACGGCAGTGACCCATCGCCCCGGCTGCTGCGTAGATCCCATAGCGACGGACCGAATTCCCTGCGCTGATGGCAAATTTCGGTCTTGCCCTCGGATTTCCCACCTCCTAGAGTACAGGGAGAGAGACGACCTCTTCTTCTCAGGGTTTTTTATGCGAAACGCCCGTCGAATCCTGCGCAGTTCAACGCTCTGGGGGATGATTCCCCTGGCGCTGTGGGCTGGTTTGCCAGCGACGGGTTGTTTTTGCGCCGACGGTAGCTTTAAGCCGTTTTGCACAGGTCATCTGGCCGTAACCCCTGGCAAAAACTTCGCCGATTCGAACCTTGCCGCAGCACGTGCTCTTCGAGCGACTCAACCGCGCTGCCCGGCGTGTGCCGCCGCGATGGAAGATCCATCCGACGATTTTGCGCCACTCGGCGGGTCTCCAACCGCGTGCTGCCAACTATCGGAATCGACTACGGTCACGCTGACGCCCGTCCTCTCGATGCCGGACTTTGCTAAGTTCGGTGGAACGGTCGTAGTGCCAGTGGTCATCATGCCGCGATTTTCCGTGGCGCAATTTGCGAGCTCACACGACGTGTCTGAAACCGGTCCACCGGTCGATCGCGTAATCGTGAACTGTTCGCTATTGATCTGAATTCTTCCGGTCCGCCTTCGCTACAGCGGACTGCCGCGTCGTGCATTTTTGTTCTGACGCTGCGCAGCCTCCCAAGGCGAATTCTGGCGGATCTGGCGCCACCACTGGGCGCTGGCCGTGTTTTGAATTGATTTTTCACGGTCGATCCTTGCGCTTTTTTGCTCTCTTGGGAGCGGGCGCGATGATCCCATTTTTTTGAATGGAGTTTTGTCATGATGATGTTATTTGCTTCTCTATTGATGTCGCTGGCTGTCGGCTCGTCCACGGCCGGCCAGAACGCTGCCGCGTGCAGCGGCTGCTGCGGCGCGGAGTGTGCTGCGTGCTGTGGGATCGATTGCCAGGCGTGCTGCGGCGATTCGTGCGCGAATTGCTGCGGGGACAATTGCGCTGCTTGCTGCGGCGACAATTGTGCAGCGTGCTGCGGCGCATCCAGCGCAAAGCAGTCCGCGGCTGCTACGGCCAAGGCCTGCTGCGCTAAGCCTGCCGCAAGCGCCGTAAAGGGTTGCTGCGCAAAGGGCGCGGCTGCTAGCAAGTCGTGCTGCTCGGCCGGCGCAAAGGCCATCCGGTAGTACCTAAGCGCGTTGTGTGAATTCGATTGTCCGAGGTCCCCGGTTTGCCGCAGGGCGAGCCGGGGCCTCGGCTTTTTTACGCGCGGCGGGCGAAGGACCAAATACTGCCTGGGGTTGGCAATCGCATGCGAACGCAACCTTGTTCACGAACATCCGCTTGAAAACCGGCGCCACGGTGTCTTTCAACGGTATTCGGTGGCGCCGCGGTTCGGCCGGAGAACTCGCGCAGCGACGCTCCCCCGATTGCGTCGGACGATTGCCAGTTCTTCGCATCGTTCCAGGTGCGTTCAAATCTCGATATCACAGCCAGTGGGAAGAGTTTCGCCCCCAGCGCAATCCCCGTGGTCTCAAGACGAAAGTCGAGAGAATTCCCCGGATTTATCCTGTGAAAACTGCCGGCAAATATGCCGTTAAGCATACACGTAGCGCGGGGTCTAAGTAGAATGCGGAATCTGGTGGGAATCTAGGGAACCATTGCTACCTCGAACACTGCGAGATGTCGCAGCCATCAATTCAATGCGAATCATCTCGCTACCAGGAATGCGTGGCGTGCCCGATGGGCGCTGGATCGGCTTGTCCAGACCGCGGCGGTTTGTCTGTGACCTGTTGAGTTTTGCTCGCAAGGTTCCCAGTATCCCGACGCAGCGCCGGATGCGACTGGCCGATTTGTTCGCCGCGCGGCGCGAAAGCGACTCGCGCGTTAGATGGTGCGCGATGTTCATCAAGGCGTACTCCATCGTTTGCGAAGCTCGTCCGGAGTTGCGCCGGGCTTACATGCCCTGGTTCTGGCCTCATCTGTACGAGCATCCGGAGACCGTGGCCAGCTTTTCGCTCGAACGGGTTTATCGTGGCGAAGAAGGGGTCTTTTTCGCGCAGATCCGCCAACCGCAAAACATGAGCCTGTGGGCGCTCGACGCATTTGTTCGCCACCATCAGACGGCGCCGATTGAGGAAGTGCCCTCGTTTCGCCGGGCGCTTCTGCTTAGTAGCTTGCCGCTACCCATTCGCCGGCTCGTCTGGCGATTGGGTCTGTTCGCCGACGGCGCTCACCGCGCGAACTTCTTTGGCACCTTTGGGATTAGCGTCGTCGCGTCGCTCGGCGCCGCCGGCCTGCATATCCTGTCTCCATTGACGACGACGATCAATTACGGCGTCTTCGACGAAGATGGCTCGATCGACGTCCGCCTGACGTACGATCATCGCGTCCTCGACGGCGCCAACGCCGCCCGCGCAATCGCAGCGCTCGAAGCCGCGCTGCTGGGCCCCGTGCTGGACGAACTCAGAGCCGGCCCACCGGCCAAAGAGTCCAACGCGTCAACGATCGCGCAGCGCCCAACCGCGCAGCGCGCCCCATTCAGAGCGGCGCCGATTCGACAGGCAAGTCTGCAATAGCCGGGACGCCAGGTGGTTAGACCCGCGCCGCGCGATGATCCGTCGCATTCACGATCCCCAAACGGATCGCAGACAAAACCACCGCCGCCGACGCGTCTATTTGAATCGCATCCCGCGAACAATCTGTGTGTAACAAAGATGGCTAATTCTTGCACTAGAAATCGGCCGCGCGAGTTGGCATACTCGCTCCTGGTCATGGGAACTGAGGACTGACTGGGGCTGTGAATGG
>Ga0105047_10001868_pt1 | contig 37848 bp, 40 predicted proteins | sample MAT04_FD_78384 | JGI IMG/M metagenome (GOLD analysis project Ga0105047, IMG submission 78384) | Freshwater microbial communities from Lake Fryxell liftoff mats and glacier meltwater in Antarctica - MAT-04 (megahit assembly) | ecosystem: Environmental > Aquatic > Freshwater > Ice > Liftoff...
AAGTCTGCGTAAGCGATTGTTCGCAAACGGCCGCGAGTTTGGGCGGTATACTCCGACTTCAGTTTTGGCAGTGGCATTTGTCCGCAGTGTGGCTTCGCTTGCCGCAACGCATCATTTCTCTGGCCACGGCGAGTGCCTGGGACGCCTACAGGGGGCGTTGCTGCAAGCATCGTAGGAACGTGGCATCCGCCACGGCTCCGGGCGTTCAGTGTTGGGGGCATTTTTGCTAACAGACATAGGATTACTGGCGGCGGCGGCATTCGGTTTGACGTGGCTCCTCATCAGGGGCCTGTTGCCATTTGCTTCGCAGTTGGGTTTGCTTGACCACCCTATCGGTCGCAAGGACCACGCCGTGCCGACCCCATTGGTCGGTGGGGTGGCGATGGCATTGGGCGTAATGATCCCCGTCTGGCTGATGATGGCGGACTCCATAAAGCCGCTTCCAGCCTTCACCATCGCAGCGACTATTCTGGTCGTGGTGGGCATGCTCGATGACCGCTATGACATTCGCTGGTACTGGCGCATTGGTGCGCAGACGTGTGCGGCATTGGTGATGGTTTACGTCGGCGACGTGCATGTGGAGCAGATCGGGCCCTTGTTTGGCCGCGGCCCGATGGCATTGGGGGCGTTGTCGGTCCCGTTTACCGTGTTCGCGACGGTGGGCGTCATCAACGCCGTCAACATGGCCGACGGTATCGACGGCTTGGCCGGCGCGCTGGTTGCTTCAGCTTTATTGATGATCGGCTGCGCGGCCATGTATTCAGGGAATTACGCAATGCTGCCCCTGCTCTCGGCAGTGTTTGCCGCCGTAGTTGCATTCCTTGTGTTCAACCTGCGCCGTCCGGGCTTGCCCCGTGCGTCTACCTTCATGGGCAATGCCGGCAGCGCCCTGCTTGGATTGTGCATTGCCTGGTTTTGTTTTCGTTTGACCCAGAATACGGGTCACCCGGTCAGCCCGGTGCTGGCGCCGTTTCTGATCCTGTTTCCGGTGCTCGACTGCCTGGTCCTGATCGTTCGCAGGTTGCACATGGGCCGGTCGCCATTCAGCGCTGATCGCGGTCACCTCCATCATCGGATGTTGGACGCAGGCTTCACCCACGGACAACTGGTCTGCACGCTGCTTGCAATGAGTCTGCTCGTTGGCGGAGCGGCCGCGCTTGTGCTGAAGTGGGATCTGCCTCACCCGTGGTTCGTTGCTGCCTTTTTTGCCCTGTTTGTGCTGCATTACTGGGTGACGGCGAGGCCGGCACGCTCAATGGCCTTTTTCGGAGCACTGCATGGGCGGTTGTTTGCTGGTGTGGGCACGGGCGCAGGCACCCCGAAGGCTGTCGCTGCAAACCAAACAGATGTGCTTGCGACCGAGAACGAGTCACCTACATGAGTGTCGGCCTCCCGCCATTGCTTCACCCGAGCAGCGTTCAGCCCCTGACCTCGCCCACGCCCGGCGGCATGATCGATCTGCATTGCCACATGCTTCCAGGCATCGACGATGGCGCTCCCGATCTCGATGAAGCGCTCGCGATGGCCAGAGTTGCGGTCGCCGATGGCATTCGCGTCACCGCGTGCACGCCGCACATTTACCCCGGCATGTACGAAAACCACGCGGCCGGCATTCGACGTGCGATTTCCGAACTTCGCAACGCGCTACATCAAGAGGATATCCCGCTGCAACTGGTCGAAGGCGCGGACGTGCACCTCACACCCGATCTATTGGCGGGCATCCGGGGCGGGCGCATTCCGACCCTCAACGGCTCACGCTACTTTCTGTTTGAGCCGCCGCATCATGTGGCACCTCCCCGGATTGAGAATGTCGTGTTCGATCTGGTTGCCGCTGGCTATGTTCCCATTGTCACCCACCCGGAGCGGCTGTCCTGGATCGACAACCACTACAAGGTGTTCGGAAATTTGGCCAAGGGCGGCGCATGGATGCAGCTGACCGCCGGAGCCATTACTGGCCGCTTCGGCGGTCGCGCCAAGTACTGGTCCGAGCGAATGCTTGATGAAGGCATGGTGCATATCGTCGCCACTGACGCCCATCGCGCTGACAAGCGTGCGCCCCTGCTCGCAGAGGCGCGCGACGCCGTCGCCAAGCGACTTGGCGATGCGGAAGCGGTGCAAATGACCGAGATCCGCCCAAGCGGGATACTCAGGAATGTTCAGCCTGATGCACTCAATTTACCTACTGCGCCCGCAGCGGCAAGGCGCCCGAGTTTCTGGCGTCGGTTCGTTAGCGGTTTATAATTGTCCCCTTTTTGGAGTTGTCTCATCCAGATGCGAGTCTTCCCACGTTTACTAGTGATGGTTCTGCTTTCATTTTTGCTTTCCGGCTGCCTTACCAGTTCTGGTCCGGTTCGCAGCGGTACCGCGAGGGTGGTGACGACCACCGAGAACTTGGGTCCTCCTGACACCACCACGAATACTGGTGCCTACATCGGCACGGCCGAGTATCGGATCGGCGCACAAGACATGTTGGAGATCTCGGTGTTCCAGATCGACGACCTCAACAAGACGGTGCGGGTAAACTCCAGCGGGCAGATTTCACTGCCGCTGATTGGAACCGTTTTGGCGGGCGGGTTGACCGTCAGTGAGTTGGAAGTATTGCTGGCAACCAAGCTCTCGGAAACCTACCTGCAGGATCCGCAAGTCAGTGTTTTCGTGAAGGAGTTTTCAAGCCAGCGGATCACCATCGAGGGTGCGATTGGGGGCCCGGGCGTGTACCCGCTGAAGGGTCGGACCACTTTGTTGCAGGCCATCGCGGTCGCTGGTGGCGTCTCTGATCTCGCCAACCTGCAGGGCATCGTGATTTTCAGGCAAGTCGATGGGCAAAAAATGGCGGCTGTGTTTGACCTGCAGGCCATTCGTGGCGGCAACGTGGAAGATCCAGAGGTGTTCGGTGATGATGTCATCGTCATCGATGTTTCCGGGCCCCGTTCCGCGATGCGGCGTTTCCTCGAAGCTTTCTCGGTGTTCAGCATCTTCCGCCCCTACTGACGCGCTTCTGCATTCGCCGCGCGGTGTACTTTCTGGACTGAGCTTCAATGGATCAACACGACAATTCTCATCCTAATGGCAGCGAGCCGGAGTCGCGACTTCCGGCCCCTCGGCCACCAGAGACCCATCAGGGGATCGCCGTCAGCCAGCAGCAGAAGCCGCTCGCCCTGCTGTTGTCCAACCGGGATGGCGGGGAAGAGGAGGGCGCGCTCGATCTGATGGCCTACTGGCGGGCAATCGTCAAGCGCAAGTGGCTGGTGCTGGCATTGGTGCTCGCAGTCGGTACTTGGGCGACCGTAGATACCCTGCTCACCCCGAAGATCTATCGTGCTTCTGCGACCATCGAGATCGCATACGGACAGCTTGAAATTGTGAACGTTGGAGATGTTGATAGCGGCCAGGTTTGGGCAGGTAACTATGTCGAGACTCAACACGAACTCATTAGGAGCCGAGCGCTTGCTCAGCGGGTGGTAGCCGACATGGGACTCGCCGAGAGCGGGGATTACGAGCGTCTGCAGCCACCCTCGTCGTGGGAGCAGGTGATGGCGTTTCTCGGTGTTGAGCCAGAGCCGACAGGGCAACCTCGCGTATCGGAGCGGGAACTGGCCAGTTCGGAACGTGCCATTGCGGGTTGGTTTTCAGGCGGCGTTTCAGTTGGTGGGGTCGGGTCATCCGATCTTGCCCGGGTCAGTTTTGACAGTCCCGATCCGGCTTTTTCTGTCCGTGCGGTCAATGCTCTGATTGAGTCGTATCTGTCGAGCAACATTGAGCGGCGCTTTGATTCGTCGGCATACGCCAAGACGTACCTAGAGGACCGACTGGAGGAGCTCAAAATCAAGCTTGAAGACTCTGAGCGTCAGCTTGTCGAATTTGCCAACAAGGAAAAGATCGTTGCCGTCGGGGCGGACCTCGCGGCGGGCAATATGACCGAACAGGACATGTTAAGCGCGAACTCTGCTTTGACGTCTGCGCGCGCCGACAGGTTGAAGGCAGAAACACGCTGGCGGCAGGCTCAAGCTTCCACCGGCACGGTGGTAGCCGGAATGATTGGTGCCGAATCGATGGTGCAGACGCTGCAGGAACGGCGCGCAGAACTGCAGGCCGAGTATCAGAATCGTCTTGCGCGGTTCAAGCCGGCGTACCCCGCAATGCAGGAACTGAAGGGTCAGATCGACGAACTGGATCGTCAGATCACCAGTGAGATCGGGTCAATCAAGGTGGCAATCCGCGCCGAGTATGAAGCGGCTTTGGCGCAGGAGGCAACCTTGGCGGAGATGCTGACTGGGCTCAAGGCGGATGTTCTGGACCTGCAGAGCCGCAGCATCCGATACAACATCTTGAAGCGGGAAGTGGACACGAACCGCCAGCTATATGACGGGCTCCTCCAACGCTACAAAGAAATCGGCGTGGCTGCCGGGGTCAGTTCCAACAATTTGTCCATCGTTGACCGCGCGGAGTCTGCCTATCAGGTGTCGCCGAACATGCGGCGCAATGTGTCGCTTGGGCTGGCGATGGGACTTTTCTTCGGAATCTTCCTGGCGCTGCTTTTGGAGTTCCTAGACGACACCATCAAGTCCCCCTTGGAGGTCGAAGGCAAGCTCAAGCTGGTGCATCTGGGTGTCGTACCCAAGTTGGACAAGGACGAGACGCCGGCGCGCGCGAGCGTAGACATGCGGTCCGGATTCTCGGAGTCATATCGGTCCATCCGCACTGCGCTGCAGTTCTCTACCGATCGCGGTATTCCTTCGACATTGGTGATCACAAGCACGACCCCGGGCGAGGGCAAGTCCACAACAGCGGTTGCGTTGGCGCGTAATTTTGCACAGCTCGGCAAGCGTGTACTTCTGATCGATGCAGATCTGCGTAATCCTTCCTTACACAAGCAATTTGGAATCGAGAACGGCGTAGGGTTGAGCAACTGTCTTGCAGGTGCAGCCAAGCCGGGCGAATGCGTGCAGGTACTCGCTAGCGAAAACCTTTCCATCTTGACCAGCGGACCATTGCCGCCAAACCCGGCAGAGCTGTTGGCCGGCCCACGCATGGCCAGCCTGATCGCGCAGGCGAGCGAGCGGTTCGACCATCTGGTCATCGACTCGGCACCGGTCGTGGGGCTGGCAGACGCCCTCATTCTTTCCAATTTGGCTGCCGGTACAGTCTTGGTTGTCGAGGCAGGCCGACCGCGAGTCGGTGCGGTGCAAGCATCGATCAAACGTCTGCGCGGTGCCCGTGCTCATCTGCTGGGAGTGGTGCTCACCAAGTTCCAAGAGCGTCATGTTGGCTATGGCTACGGCTACGGCTACGGCTATGGCTACGGGACGCCGCAGCCCAGTCTGGGTGCCAAGCTGCGTGGCGTAGGCGGCACCAAGCGCCTTGGTGGCAAGGGCTGACGGTCGCCGGGATGTCCAGCAATCAAGCCCTGCAGCTTGCGATTTCGCTGCATGGGCAGCCCTCTTTGGCGGCAGAGTTGCGAGGCAGACCGTTGCCGGTCGGAGTCTCCGAAGTGTTACGGCTGGCTTCGGGTCACGCGCCTTCGATGGCAACAGCGACAGTGGCAACTGGTCTTCCAAGCGCTGCGTTGCTTGAGGCATGCCGGTTTTTTGTCGAGCAGCAACTACTTTCGCGCGAATGCGAAGACGATCCTTGGCGAAGCTTGGGAGTGGACCCGGGAGCAGAGCCCGAGCTGATCCGCGAGCACCGCAGGCTGCTGGTCGGCCTAGTGCATCCAGACAGGGGCGAGGATTGGGCGGCCGCATTCTCTGATCGAGTCAATCGGGCTTGGCGCCAGCTAAAAACGCCCGAGGGAAGAAAAGCGGCCCTGGTGTCCGCGCCCCTCCCGCAACCGCTTGACATGTTTGACGACGGATTCGGTGGGGGTGACGCGATCCCCGCTGCCGCTCGAAGGAATGGTTCCGATGAGCTACAAGACGAGTGGGCGGCCGCTACAGTTACCCGCCCTGCGACTGTGGAGTGGAATGGGTCTGGTGGAGCCGAGCACAATTTTTCGTCGGCAGGGAGTCGTGGGTCAACGGGCCACCGCTCCGTGGCAACCGCGTTGGCAGCGGTGTCGGTGCTGGTGGGGGCAGGATTGATCGGCTGGAATCTACTGGATGGCGAGTGGCGCGGGGACGAGGTCCTGGTCCCCATGGGTGCCGAGCTCCCTCGGGGTTCCTGGGCCGGTCAGGCAGCCGGACCGGAACGGATAATATCGGAGGTTTTGGCCGCTTCCGACGTGGCCGAAGTGTCGCAACCAGAAGTTTCTACCTCGGAGTTGGCGAGATCTGAAGTTGCGAAGGTGCCGAGTCCAGTTTTACCGGACCCTTCCAGCGTTGCACGGCAGTCGCCGCTGCCCACGAAGTCTGGCCGTCAAGTTCCCGTGGCGGAGTCCGCGCCCCCGTCTGGCAGGCCTAATGTTTCCCGTGCTATCGCCTCCGAGTCCGACACACGGCCTGCGCTCGTGCGCGTGCAGCCCTCGCGCATTTCGCCTTCCGAGACGGATGCCTCCGGCGATTTGCGATCGCCTTCGGTTTCCGCCGTGGTGTTGTCAGTTGCCGCAGACGCCGACAACGCGACTGCAGCTGATTCGGCCAAGCGCCCCGTCCTCATTGCAGCGGAGGCTGCCACCTCTGACGCTCAGCAAAACCAGTCAGGGGATCCGGAACCTGTCGACCCGATTGCCCAGTCGATTGCCTCTGTTGCCCCAGATGAAGCAAGTGAGCCAAATGTGGATCGGGTTGAAATTGGAGCTTCGCTCGCAACGGTAGAAGCCAGTTCGGCATCCTCCATCCCTGACGTTCCAGCACCGCGTGCACAGTTGGCTCAGCGCGATATCGTTCTCGACGATTTCTCCAATACCGACGTGGAGCGTTTTTTGGGCAATTTCGCGCGTTACTACGCGAGTGGCGATCTAAGTGCGTTGATTGGACTGTTTGCGATTCAGGCCAATTCCGCAAAGGGTGGAAGCCTGGCCTTGGCGGCGGACTATGCGCGACTGTTTGAGAGCACCCATGAACGTGAGATTGCCATTCGGCAGCTGACTTGGCGCTTGGAGGACGGCAGCCTTCGAGGTGATGGGCAATTCGAGGCTACCTACTACAAAAAGGGTCGGCTGTTTCGGCAAGTGGTTCGCGGGCAGATCAGCTTTGTGATTGTTGAGGAGAACGGTGTTCCGCGCATCCTGCGTCTTGATTCGCATCCAGGTTGAGAGGCGAGAAAAGCAGCGTGTTCAGCGTTTCAGGATCTCACAAGTGGTTGGCTGCCCTCGCCACAGCCGGGCTAATGGCGTTGCCGGCAACGCTGAGCTACCAAATGGGAGTCGCCGACCTGCTTGTCTCGCGAGATCTGGCGGCTTCGCGCAGACATTGGCCAAGCCAAGCCGAGGCAAGTTCGCGCGAACTGCAAAGGCTCATTGGAGAGCCACGGGTAGCGCCTGAGAGAATCGAAGCGCTGGCGAAGGAAATGTTGGCGTCCAGCGCTCTGGTTGGAACTGGGTACGCCGGTCTTGCCCGGGTGGAGGAAGCTGGCGGAAATCAGGTCAAGGCGGCGCACCTGATGATGATTGCCGCCAAGCGCAGTCCGCGCGAGCGCAATACCCACGCATGGTTGGCCGACTACTTTGTCGCCAAGTTGGATTTCCAACGCGCGCTGCTCCACGTCGACCAGATTCTGCGTCTGTCGCCACGGCAGGTGCACACGCTGATGCCAACACTGGCGTCGCTGTCCGCGCATCCCCAGGGTGCGCACGCGGTCTCGCAGTGGCTGGGCGAACATGCGCCACCCTGGCGGGAAAATTATCTCAGATCGTGGGCAGGTAGCGCGCCCACCGAAGAGTTGCTCGATGGGGTTTTTGACCCACTGCGCCGTGCTGCCCATCCATTGACTGCCGAGGAACGCGACTCCTGGGTCGGCCGATTGATAACTCAGGGACGGGCGGCCAAGGCTCAGTACCTCTGGATCGAAGGGTTGCCGGAGGCGCAGCGGCAACAGGTGGGCAATGTTTTTGACGGCGGCTTCGAGCTGCCAGCCAGCAATGGAGGGTTCGGCTGGCGCATCGGACGCGTAGCGGGCGCGCTGATTCGGCAGCAGGTGGGCACTGGCGTCGGAGGCCAACAGGCGCTGGTGATCGAGTTCCAGAATCGGCGGGTTCCGTTCGACCACGTGCAGCAACTGCTTGCCCTGCCAGCTGGAAGTTATCGATTGGCGGGGCGAGCGAGGTTGGACGATTTGCGCAACGACCGCGGGCTGCAGTGGGTGCTGGGTTGCACTCCCGACCGGATCGAACTGATGACCAGCGAGCGTTTCAACGGTAGACGTGGCTGGACGAACTTCAGTTTGAACTTTGAGGTTCCGGTTGAAGGCTGCCGCACCCAACTTTTACGGCTGCGTTTGGATGCGCGAGTGCCAGCGGAACAATGGGTAGGCGGGCGCGCATGGTTCGATGATTTGCGGATTGTTCGTCGTTCACCTGACGCTGAAGAGAGCCCCAATGGGGCCGCTGCTGAGGGTAGAAGCGACTTGCCGGAAGGGGTCGGTCTGTGGCAGGCTGCGGGTGTTGTCGACCATGTCGGCGTTGGCGAACAGGGGCCAAAATGATCAACTCAAAAATTCGGGTAGTTTCGGTTGCAATGGCGCTCGTCTTCGCAGGAGTTGCCAGCGCCCAAGTGAGTCCGCCGATGTCTTCCGCTTCGCTTGCGGATGTCGAAGGTAGTGTCCTCATCAATCGAGGTGAGCAGTTCGTTGCTGGAGCCTCCGGCGATTTAGTCGGAAACGGGGATCGCGTGATGGCGATGGAAGGATCAAGCGCGCTGCTGAAGTACGACGACGGTTGCGACGTGGAGATCGAGCCCGGCACCGTTGCCACTCTCTCCGAGGGTTCCCCGTGCGCCGGCTGGCTGCTGAGCGTCGAGGCCGTCGCTCCGAGCAGTGGCTTGGCTGTCGGTGGTGGAGTCGCAAAGGGCGTGTCCCCTTGGATCTACGTGCCTGCTGTGGTCGTTGCGGGCGTGCTCTTGTACGAAGAGTTTTCTGACGACCCTTCGAGCCCCTGAGTCGCTGAGTCCTCCGTCTGATCGGGCCGCGGAATGCGGCCCGAGTTCTTTATAGGACTTGTGAACGCGCCCTGCAGATGACCACCCGCGCCTCCGCATCCGGCGGATTATTGTTTTTTGCATGCGCCTTTTTGCTGGTTGCGTGCATCGCATTGGGGGGCGGAACCCGTCAGGCGCTGCCGGCCGAGGCACTGCTTCAGCTGCTTGCACTTCCGTTTCTCCTGCTCGGCCTGTTCGGGCGCGGAGCGCGGGAGTTCGATACCCGCGCTTGGCTGTGTTCTGCTTGGCTGACTGTGGTTGCTCTCGTATTGCTCGTTCAGCTTGTCCCTTTGCCGTCTGCGGTGTGGACCTCGCTGTCCGGTCGACAGCTACTTGCCGACGAATTGCAGCTGGCGGGTGTCGAGCTAGGCTGGCGACCTCTCAGCTTGGATCCGCAAGCCACGCTGCGCGCCGTCCTTGCAATGCTGGCGCCTGCTGCTGTTTTTCTGCTGGCGGCGAAACTCAACCTGCGGCAGCGCGTGCTGCTGCTCAAGCTTGTTCTGGTGTTGGCCATCGCGAGCATCGCACTGGGCTTTGCGCAGCTCGCGGGAGGTTCAGAAAGTAGGCTGCGCTGGCACGAAGTGACCAGCGCGACCAACGCAGTCGGCCCGTTCGCCAATCGCAATCATCTGGCGAGCCTGCTGGCGGTATGCCTTCCACTCAGCGCGGCTTGGCTGATTGCCGCGCTGCGACAGCGTCGGCAAGACTTGCGGGCCGCATTGACGCTGGCTGCCGGTGCATTGTTGGTGCTGTTGATCATCGGTCTGGCGGTCACGCGTTCGCGCTCCGGCGTCGTTTTGGGTGCGGCCGCGTTTTTTGGCGTGGGCATTATGGTTTGGCTGCATCGCCAACGCATCGAGCCCGGCAAAACGCGCCCGTTACAGATCCGTCGTTGGTTGCTGCTGGCTTGTCTGATCGGCGTGGTGGTCAGCATGCAGTACGGGTTGCTGGACCTGTGGGGCAGGCTACGCACCGACCCATTGGAAGACCGGCGATGGCAAATCGCCGCCAACACCTTTGAGGCCATCAGCACGTTTGGTGTGCTTGGAACTGGCGCTGGCTCATTCGTCGCGGTTTATCCTTCGGTGGAGCCCCAGGATGAGCGCTCAGAGTATTTCATTAACCGAGCTCACAACGACTGGCTGGAATGGGCGCTGGAAGGTGGTCTACCGCTGGTGGTCGTGATTCTGCTGGGTCTGGTGTTGATCTCGCGGTTGGCGCTGGAATCCGTCCGCAGCGAGTCGGCGCGCGCCCACTGGCAGTCGGCCGCCGCTATTGGTTTGGTATTGCTGGGGCTGCATAGCGCGCTGGACTACCCACTCAGAACAACCGCCCTTGCGGCGGTTGCAAGTCTGCTCGTGGCGTGTCTGCTTCCGGGGGAAGACAGTGATGCTTCCCTCTTCAGACGCCATCGCAAGCGCCGGCACCACACTCACGCGACCAGTCGCGCCACTACTGATCGCGCCGCTGTTGATGGTGTCGTGGCGACAGGCGTTATCGACGAGGGACAAGTGAATCCCGATGGCTCCCCGCTGTCGCAACTCGACGAAAATGATCCCTGGTATCCCTCTCACCTTAAACGTCAGCCCAACAGTCAATGAAAGTCACCATCTTCGGAACCGGCTACGTCGGTCTGGTCACCGGCACCTGCCTCGCAGAAGTCGGCCATCAAGTGATTTGCGTGGACATTGATGCCGCCAAGGTCGACGGCCTGAATCGTGGCGTGTTGCCGATCTATGAGCCTGGCTTGGACGACCTGGTCCAGACCAATCATGGCGCCGGTCGGCTTGCCTTCACCACCGATGCGCCCAGCGCGATCGCTGCGGCCGAGGTCATTTTCATTGCCGTTGGCACACCGCCCGACGAAGACGGCAGCGCCGATCTTCAGTACGTGCTCGCGGTGGCGAAGACCATTGGCCAGCACATCGCCCGTCCCGCGGTGGTGGTGAACAAGTCGACAGTGCCAGTCGGCACGGCTGACAAAGTCAAATCGGCCATCGCAGGGGCGTTAAAAGCCCGTGCGGCGAAGGTGAAGTTCGAGGTCGTTTCCAACCCCGAGTTTCTCAAAGAGGGTGCAGCAGTCAACGACTGCCTGCGTCCGGACCGAATCGTTCTTGGCTCTGGTAGCACCGAGGCGATCGAGACCATGAAGCGCCTGTATGCGCCGTTCAACCGCAATCACGAGCGCATCGTGGTGATGGATGAGCGCTCCGCCGAGCTCACCAAGTATGCCGCCAACGCCATGCTGGCAACCAAGATCAGCTTCATGAATGAGATGGCCAACATCGCCGAGAGGGTTGGGGCGGACATCGAGATGGTCCGCCACGGCATCGGCTCAGACGCGCGCATTGGCTACAGTTTCATCTATCCGGGTGCCGGCTACGGTGGCTCGTGCTTTCCCAAGGACGTGCAGGCGCTGGAGCGCACGGCCCGCCAACACGGCTACGCGCCGCAAATCCTGACCGCGGTCGAATCGGTGAATGCATTGCAAAAGCACAAGCTGCCCGAGTTGGTGCTGCGTCACTTTGGTGGCGACATTGCAGGTCGTACTTTTGCCGTCTGGGGTCTGGCGTTCAAGCCCAATACCGATGACATGCGGGAAGCGTCCAGCCGCAGCTTGCTTGAAGCACTGTGGGCCGCCGGTGCCAAGGTGCGCGCGCACGATCCCGAGGCGATGGCGGAAGCTCAGCGCGTTTTTGGCCAGCGCTCGGACCTCGATTTCTGCGACACACCGGCCAGTGCTTTGGTCGGCGCCGACGCGCTGATTGTGGTCACCGAGTGGAAGGCGTATTGGAGTCCCGACTTCGCTGCCATGCGCAGCGCATTGCTAGAACCAGCGATCTTCGACGGTCGAAATATTTACGATCCGGTGGAAGTCGAAGCGGCCGGACTTGCCTATTACGGCATCGGCCGCGGTCGCTCCGTGCGGCGTCCCGTGGCAGTTGCAGCGCAAGGAGCGCAGGCATGAGGAACTACAACAGCCGCAAGCGCGTGCTGGTCACCGGCGGTGCCGGCTTCCTCGGCTCGCACCTCATTGATCGCCTGCTCGAACGTGGCGACGAAGTGGTCTGCGCCGACAACCTGTTCACCGGCAGCAAACGCAACATCGAACATCTGCACGGCAACCCGCGCTTCGAGTTCATCCGTCACGACGTCACCTTCCCGCTGTTCATCGAAGTTGACGAGATCTACAACCTGGCCTGCCCAGCGTCGCCGATTCACTACCAGCACGACCCGGTGCAGACCACCAAAACCTCGGTGCATGGTGCCATCAACATGTTGGGCCTCGCCAAACGCCTGCGCGCAAGGATTTTTCAGGCATCGACCAGCGAGGTCTATGGCGATCCCAGCGTGCATCCGCAGACCGAGGCCTACTGGGGCAATGTCAATCCGATTGGCATCCGCTCCTGCTACGACGAAGGCAAGCGCTGCGCCGAGACCCTTTTCTTCGACTATCACCGCCAGCACGGCCTCGACATCAAGGTGGCGCGCATCTTCAACACCTACGGCCCGCGCATGCATCCCAATGACGGCCGCGTGGTGTCCAACTTCATTGTCCAAGCGCTCAAGGGCGAGCCGATCACGATCTATGGCGAAGGCCAGCAGACGCGCTCGTTTTGCTACGTCGATGATTTGATCGAGGGCTTTCTGCGGCTGATGGATACGCAGGAAGGCTTTCCGGGGCCGGTCAATCTTGGTAACCCCGGTGAGTTCACCATTCGCGAGCTGGCTGAACAGGTGATCGAGCTGACCGGGTCTGCATCCAAGCTCAGCTTTCTCCCGCTACCAGCGGATGACCCGACCCAGCGCCAGCCCAACATCGAGTTGGCACGCAGCAAGATGGGTTGGGAACCGAAGGTGGCGTTGCGCGAAGGCCTGATGAAGACGATTGCGTACTTCGACGGTTTGCTTCACGAGCCGACCAACAGGTAAGACAGCGCGCAAGGTTCTGCTTCGTCATTCCAGCAAAGATCGGAGTCCAGGATGTTCGAATCCCTGGCCACCGGCTTCCGCCGGTGCGACGAGCTTTTGATGTTCTCCTCGAAGCTCCCTACTTCGTCATTCCGGCGCAGGCCGGAATCCAGAGGTTTTCGTCATTCCGGCGCAGGCCGGAATCCAGAAGTGTTCGTCATTCCGGCGCAGGCCGGAATCCAGAGGTTTTCGTCATTCCGGCGCAGGCCGGAATCCAGAAGTGTTCGTCATTCCGGCACAGGCCGGAATCCAGAAGAGTCAAAAAGCAGCGCTGCAGGAGCAGTGCCCTCCAAAGCAAGCGCCCCGCGATTTCCTGCGATGCGTGCCATTGACGGGCTGCGCATCCGCTCGGCCGCTCTTGCTTGGGTGCGGTGCCGGGTCTCGCCCCCTGGCAGCCTGACGACCCAAGCGAAACTCTTCATGAGCGGTCGCAGTCAGGCCATTCGACTGCCCGCGAAGTTGCGCATCGGGGCGAGCGAAGTGGACATCGAGCAGATCGGTCAGGCGTTGTGGGTGAGGCCCCAGGATGATGCTGCGGATAACATGGCTGTGTGGCTCGAGGCCTTCTAAAAGCGGGTTGATGCGCTGCCGGAGGATTTCCTCGCCGACCGCCAAGACCCGCCTGCCCAACAACGTGACTGGGCTGGATTCCGTTGCGACGCACGCTCGACACCACCATCTGCAGCCACATCCTCCGACGGCATCCGCAAGGAATGCTCCGGCGTTTCGCCCTGCTTTCCCCGTCGCAGGTATGGCTGTCGTCGATTGTCGCAGCGGAGTTGCGTTGCGGCGCGGCCAAACTGGGCTCCGCGCGCCTGACCTCTGCGGTCGAAGAGTGGCTGACAGGCTTTGATGTGTAAGCTTGGCCGCTCGACGCCACCCTCTAGCAGCCTGTCGGACTTAGGTCGGCCGGGCTGCAAATTCGTCTGCGCGGCCCATATTTCCGCCAATTCTTGGCCCATAGCGCTGCTATGGGCCTGCGAGTCGTCGAAAATCTGTCCTCACGCAGGCAGATTTTCGCCTCGACCACCTAAGTCCGACAGGCTGCTAGTACGCCGCATCCAATGTTCGTTGGAAACAGCCGGTCAACCCATCAACGGAATGGATTTGATGATCGCGGCCCACGCACTGGCTGAAGACAGCGTGCTGATCACGGCGAATGCCCGCGAGTTCCACCGCGTCCCCGGGCTCGTCGTGGAGGCGTGGCCGCTGGATTGACCTGTCCAGTCGGCGCCCTCCAAATCTCGCGCCTCGCGCCGCGTTCGCTACGCGAAATTGGAGGGCCGCTCCTGCGCGGCCGCGCTGTTCGAGGCTGCTACGCGAGGTTGACGTCGACCTTGTGCCACTTCGGGTTGATAGGGCGCCCTGCCGTGACTACAGTCACATGGCTATGTCTCTTCTCGCTCAAAATCAATGAACTCCGAAGTTTCCAAGTCCAGGTTCAAGGCTCACGCGCTGGAGATATTCCGGCAGATCAAACTGACCGGCGAACCCACCATCGTCACTGATCGCGGCTTGCCATCGCTGATCATCCGGAAATTTTCCAGCTCAGATAGGAGCGCGCTTGATCGCCTGCGCGGGTCTGTCGTTCGCTACGAGTCTCCCCTCGAGCCCTTAGCGAGCGATGACTGGGAGGGGCTGCGTTGATCGTGCTGCGTTGATCGTGCTGGAGATCATGGTGCTGGAGATCGTCGTGCTAGATCATCGTGCCGGACACCCACGCACCGATCTGCTGGGTGAAAGACGACGCGAATCTGCCGCCGGCGGCGCGGCAGGCGATCAAAAGTACACTTCAGTCCGGTGGCCCGGGGTTGGTCTCCGCCATCACCGCGTGGGAGATCGCCGTGCTGGTCGAGCGCGGGCGGCTGTCGAGCGCGTTGAGCATTGATGACTGGCTTCTGGCTGTATCCAGCATCGAATGCGTCCAGATAGTTACCGTCAGCCACTCGGTTGCTGTTCAGTCGACGCGCTTGCCAGGCGAGTTCCATAACGATCCGACCGACCGGATGATCGTCGCCTTGGCGCGAGAGCGAAACGCCATCCTCGTGACCGCCGACGAGAAGATTCATCGCGATCCGCACGTCCGTTTCGCATGGTGACCGCGACACGCGGCTCGTTACTGATGACCAGTCCTGCCGTGTGTCGACCCTCAGCCAACCTTTGCGAGTCGCATAAACGTCAATCAGCCGGGACACCACCCAATGGAAATCCTTCACCACGGTGCCGCGCGTGGCACCACCGGTAGCTGCCACCGCCTTCAGGTCGATGCGGACAACGCCATCCTGATCGACTTCGGGCTGTTTCAGGGCGCGGAAACCAGTGGCGCGGACGAGGCAACGTGGCAGCAGATCGATTTCTCGATTCAGGACGTGCGCGCGCTGATCGTCACTCATGTGCATATCGACCATGTCGGGCGCTTGCTCTATCTGATGGCGGCCAGATTCCGCAGGCTGATCTTCTGAATCAGGCCACCCGCTGTTTTGCTGCCGCTGGTGATCGAGGACGCGCTGAAGGTCGGCTTCACCCGCGATCCGCGAGTCATCAATGCGGCGCTCTCGCGCATGTGCGAACAGATCGTCGCACTTGACTACGGAGTCTGGCGCAGCGTGATTGACCACGCGGCGCAGCCGGTGCAGCTGCGCTTGCAACCCGCCGGGCACATTCTTGGTTCTGCGTAAGTGGAACTTGAGGTCGGGAAAGGGAAGGGCGCTCAGCGCGTGATGTTCTCCGGTGATCTCGGCGCGCCGCATGCGCCGCTGCTGCTGGCACCTAACCCATCTTCGTCACTGCAAAAATAATATCATTATCAATCAATAGTATAGGGCATCTTATTTGAGCGTATGGCAGTACACGTCGGTTTTCACACGTCGTGCTCAGGGCGGAAGTGGCGTTGCCATTCCAGCGAAGGCCCGAAACCAAACTTCGTCAGTCCGCCGAAGCCCTGAAACCAAGCATCGTCATTCCGGTGAAGGCCGGAATCCAGAAGAAGCAATGGACCGAACCTCGGCCGCTGCGGCATCGTCTGCTTCCAGAAGGCGATGCAGCATCATCTCGCCCAGAGTGCAACGGCTACGCCCCCCACCCACCTCACGCTTGCACCTGCCACCGCAATCGACTACCGTGCGTTCACGCGTTGAACGCACTTCAGGGGATTGCGTGCAGGTCTGGTTTGCTGTCGTCACCAAGCCTCGATCCGAGGCAATCGCCCATGAGCACCTGCTGCGGCAGGGATTCGATTGTTTGCTGCCAAGGCTGCGGCGCATTCGCCGTGGTCCCAGCGGCCTGAAGTCGCAGGTCGAGTGCCTGTTTCCCAACTACCTGTTTTTGCGCGCCGACACCCAGCACACCTCGTTGGCACCGGTCCGCTCGACGCGCGGTGCGCGCGGCGTAGTGCGGTTCGGCGGAGTGCCGGCTGAGGTGCCTGAGGCGGTCATCGAGAACATCCGCAAGCGCGTCGATGAAGCGGATGGCTTCGTCCGACTCGAGGCTCCGCTGCTCACTCCGGGTCAGTCGGTTCGATTGACCGATGGTCCGCTATCGGGGCTCGATGCGGTGTTCGTCATGAATGAGGGCGCGGATCGGGTCCGGCTGCTGCTGCAGCTGTTGGGGACCACCCGTGAAGTGAATGTTCCGCGCGAGCAGCTCGCGATTCGGCTCTGAATTACCCGCAGCGCAAGCTGCGAATCACAATCCGCGCAGCACCCGGCAATCGAATCGCCCAGCCCCGAAGGGCGGTAGCGTTCCTAGAGTCTGCCAATACCATCCCGTGAACGACGACCTCCGCCTGCAGCTGCTCCGACTGCTCACCGATAACCCTGAGCTGTCGCAGCGCGAGCTGGCCCAGCGTCTCGGGCTGTCGCTGGGCAAAACCAATTACTGCCTGCGTGCCTTGGTCGACAAGGGCTTAGTCAAGGTCAACAACTTCCGCACCAGCCAGAACAAGCTGGCGTACGCCTACGTGCTCACGGCTAGCGGGATGCGCGCCAAAGTTCAAGCGACATCCACCTTCTTGCGCCGCAAGCAACTTGAGTACGCGCGCCTTGAGCACGAGATCGCCGAGTTGCGAGCCGAAGTCTCGGCCGGATCGGAGCAGGCGATGAGGCAGGGGGGGCGGGAATGAGCACCATTCTGGTCACCGGCAGCGCCGGATTCATTGGCTACCATGTCGCAAGTCGCCTTCTGGCGCGCGGCGATCAGGTGGTGGGGGTCGATAATCTGAACCCCTACTACGACGTCAAGCTTAAGCGAGCTCGACGTGATCGTCTCGAGACATCGGCCCGCTACAGGCATGTCGATGCTGACCTGGCCGACCGGTCGGCCATCGACGCTGTGTTCGCCCATACAAGGCCAGACAAGGTGATCAACTTGGCTGCGCAGGCTGGTGTGCGCTACGCGGCCGAGAATCCGCATATTTACGTCTCCAGCAACGTAACCGGATTCCTGCACATCCTCGAGGGCTGTCGGCACCACGGGGTCCAGCACTTGGTGTTTGCTTCCACCAGTTCAGTGTACGGGGCGAACGCGTCGATGCCCTTCTCCGAGCATCAGCCGGCGGAGCATCCGATGACCCTTTACGCCGCAACCAAGAAGGCCAACGAGTCGATGGCGCACAGCTATGCCAACTTGTTCGGCGTGCCTTGCACGGGCCTTCGCTTCTTCACTGTATACGGCCCTTGGGGACGACCGGACATGGCGCTCTTCCTCTTCACCAAAGCAATCCTCGCCGGCGAAGCAGTGAAGATTTTCAACTATGGCAAGCATCGGCGCAGCTTCACCTACATCGATGACATCGTTGAGGGCATCCTCCGTGTCCTCGATCAGCCACCGTGCGGCAATGCCAGCTGGGACGCGATGCAACCCGATCCTGCAACCAGCAGAGCCCCTTGGCGCCTCTACAACATTGGCTGCAATGAGAGCGTGAAGATTACGCGCTATGTCGAAGTGCTGGAAGAGTGCCTGGGGCGCAAGGCGATCGTGGAGTTGTTACCGTTGCAGCCAGGAGACGTGCCGGATAGTCAGGCCAATTGCGAGGATCTCGAGCTCGCCACCGGTCATCGCCCCTTGATCGGTGTCGAAACCGGCGTGCCGAGGTTCGTCGAGTGGTACCTCGATTACTACGGTGGCAGGGCATGAGCACGATCCTAGTCACCGGAGGTGCCGGCTACATCGGCAGCCATGCCTGCAAAGCGCTGGCCGCTGCGGGCCACACTCCGGTGGTGTACGACAACCTCGTCCACGGCCATCGTTGGGCGGTGAAGTGGGGGCCATTCGAAGAAGGCGACATTGCTGATCGAGCGCGTCTGAACGACGCCTTCGCTCGATGGAACCCCGACGCCGTCATGCACTTCGCCGCTTACGCTTACGTCGGCGAGTCGGTGTCGGACCCCGGCAAGTATTACCGCAACAATGTCGCGGGCTCACTCACCTTGCTGGAAGCCATGCGCGACCATGGCATTCACAGAATGGTCTTTTCCAGCTCCTGCGCCACCTATGGGGTACCGCACCGGGTTCCGATCAACGAAGCGCATCCGCAGTTTCCGATCAATCCCTACGGTGCATCCAAATTGATGATTGAACGCATGCTTGAGGACTTCGGCCGCGCGCACGGTTTGCGTGCGGCCAGCCTGCGCTATTTCAATGCGGCCGGTGCCGACTTCGATGGCGACATCGGTGAGGATCATGAACCAGAAACCCACCTCATCCCGTTGCTGCTGGCGGCTGCGGGGCAGGGCCTTGCGGTGACCCTGCACGGCAGCGACTACGACACGCCGGACGGCAGCTGCATCCGAGACTACGTCCATGTTGCTGATCTGGCGGACGCTCATTGTCTGGCGCTTGAAGCACTGGATCGACTGCCAGCAGGGATGACGCCGATCAATGTCGGCACCGGCGTGGGTCATTCGGTGCGCGAGATTATCGCTGCTGTCGAACGTATCTGTGGGCAGAAAATCCAGCTGAACGAGGGGCCGCGCCGCGTCGGCGACCCGGCGGTTCTGGTCGCGGACGCGGCGCGCGCGCTGCTTTTGCTTGGCTGGCGGCCAAAGGCGTCCGGGTTGGAGAGCATTCTTGGCTCGGCCTGGCGTTGGCACGGCTTCAAGGCGGCTGCGGCAAGTCGGCCAGGTCCCGCGCAGTCATGACCGTCGTCGAGCAACCGCAGGGAGCCGGCCTCGAGGGAAGTTCCGTACAAGAGGAAATCTTCAGCCACGGCCACATTACCGAGATCAGCTCGCGAGGGCGCACGCTGCGCAGTGATCTGCGTGAAATGTGGGCCTATCGCGACTTGATGACCTTGCTCATTCGTCGCGATATCAGCATCCGCTATAAGCAAAGTGCCATTGGCATAGCGTGGGCCGTGGTGCAGCCGCTGATGATGATGCTCATTTTCAGCGTGATCTTCGGCCGCTTCGCGAAGCTGCCTTCGGAAGGCATTCCCTATCCGCTCTTCACCCTTGCGGCGCTGTTGCCTTGGCTGTACTTCATGCGCGCGCTCACCGGCAGCAGCGAAAGTCTCGTGTCTTCGGCCAATCTGGTCAAAAAGGTCTACTTTCCCCGATTGATCCTGCCCATCAGCAAGGCGGTCGCCGGACTGGTCGACTTCGCGGTCGCCTTCATGCTGCTGGCGATACTGTTGGCCTGGTATGGGGTTGTTCCTGGCTGGGAAATCCTGCTCCTGCCGGTTTTCGTCTTCATCGCGATGGTCACCGCCTTGGGGGCTGGGCTGTGGTTGACCGCACTGAACGTCAAGTACCGCGACATCGGTTTGATGGTGCCCTTTATCGTACAGATCTGGATGTACATCTCGCCGATCGCATACTCGGCCACGATAGTGCCGCAAAAGTGGCTTTGGCTCTACAGCCTCAACCCACTGGTGGGCGTCGTCGAGGGATTCCGCTGGTCGTTACTCGGACGGCCTCCTCCGGATCTGCACGCCATGGCTCTCTCACTGTTGATCGTGCTGATCCTGTTTGTGGGGGGCGTCGCCTTCTTTCGCCGAACCGAGCGCACGTTTGCCGATGTCATCTAGCCAAAGGGGTGCCGGGGGCAGCGCTCTTTTTCTTCGCGACGGCCGGGTCGTGTGGCCCCGAGCAGCGTGTCGACCCGAGCAATCTGCGGGCGCAGGCGGCCTAGACGAGCGGTGGGCACCCAATCAGGCCTGCGGCTCGGCCAGATGATCCGTATGCGCTTACCTTCGAGTCAGCGATGAAGCGCCCGTCGATTCGCGTCGAGAATCTCGGCAAGTGCTACCGCCTGGGTGAGACCCATGAGCACACCCTGAGCGAGCATATCGTGCGCATCGGGCGATTCGTCTTTGGCCGCTCCCGTGCATACCGGCCTCGTCCGGCGGAGGATTTCTGGGCCCTGCGCAACGTCGATCTGGAGATCATGGAAGGCGAGGCCGTCGGCATCATCGGGGGCAATGGTGCGGGCAAGTCGACCCTGTTGAAGGTCCTTTCGAGGATCACTCCTCCGACAACCGGGCGGGCGCTGGTTCGTGGTCGGCTGTCGAGCTTGCTGGAGGTGGGTACTGGCTTCCATCCCGAACTCACCGGCCGCGAGAACGTATTCCTGAACGGCGCCATCCTCGGTATGCGCAAGGCCGAGGTCGCGCGCAAGTTCGACGAAATCGTCGCCTTTGCCGGCGTCGAGCAGTTCATCGACACACCGGTGAAACGTTACTCCTCGGGCATGTACGTGCGCCTGGCGTTCGCGGTCGCAGCACATCTGGAACCCGACGTGCTGATCATCGACGAGGTGCTGGCCGTCGGCGATGCCGAGTTCCAGAAGCGCTGCCTCGGCAAAATGGGCGACGTCGCCCGCGAGGGTCGAACCGTGATCTTCGTCAGCCACAACATGGCGGCGGTGCAGAAGTTGTGCTCGCGTGCAGTTTGGATGCGCGAAGGCAAGGTGGTGCGATCTGGCGATCCCGACAAGGTCATCGGCGATTACCTCGATGCATCCAATCGACTGACATCGGAAGTGGCCGATTGTCCAGCCGGTTTCCTGTTCCACTCGGTCGCGAATGTCGAAGTCGCAAACGGCGCCCGTATCACCGGTTTGCAGATGTTGGATGAGGACGGCCGCCCGCTTGACGAAGCTGCAACCTTCGCCAATGTGGTCTTTCGAATCACCTTCGAGGTCACCCGAGCCTTTCGAAGCTTTTCAGCTGTGCTGCAGATCAACACGCCCGACGGTTTGCCACTCATCCTGACATCGACCACACCGGATCAGGACCTTCCTTTCGGGGTCACATCCGGCGTATACCGGGTCGACTGTGCTTTTGAGCGCTTGCCACTCGCAGAAGGCGAGTACATTCTCGGACTTGGGCTGGCGATTCCCGGCATCGAGTATGTGTGGCGCAATGACGCCGTCTGTCGATTACACGTCGCAGCTCGTGATGTATTCGGATCCGGGCTCCCGCCCGCGGCCAAGCGCTATCTGATTGCGACGCCAAATCAGTGGTCGGCGCCGCAGGTAATGGCGCAGGTACCGATCTTGGAGTCGTCGCATGTCTGAGTCGATTTCTTGCAGAAGTTGTGGTGGTCAAGACCTAGACGATCTCGGACCCTGTCCGCCGTTTGCGGCGAGCAGCACCGCAATCCTTGGCACTTCGGGCCGCCTGCTGCGTTGTGCTAATTGCGCGCTCGGCCAGCGTGATCCGATCCCGGATGCGGCCAGTCTGATCGCGATGTATCGCGACACACCAGTCGAGGACATGGCCTACCGCTTTGAGGACAACGCTGCGTGGGTGCGGGCGCGAAAGACCATGCTGGAGCGTCACAATCCCGCCCGAGATCTCGATGTCCTCGATGTTGGCTGTCACACCGGCATTTTCCTTGCCGCACTACCGGCCACTTGGCGTCGTTATGGTATCGAGAGTGCGCGGGCCCCTGTTGGTGTCGCCAGCCAGCGGCATGGTGTGACGATCATCAGCGAGCGGCTGGAAAACACTGGTTCGGAGTGGACTCAGCGGTTTGACGCCGTGACGATGTTCGACGTCATTGAGCACCTGCCCAATCCTGCGGCCGGGATCGCCCAAGCCGCTCGCCTGCTCAAACCCGGCGGCACGCTGCTGCTCAGTTCAGGTGATCTCGACGCCTGGACTTGGCGCTGGCTAGGCAGCGGTCACTGGTACCTGCAAACGCCCCAGCACCTGTCGGTGATTTCCAAGCGTTTCCTCCAGCACGTTGCCAACGAAAACATGCTCAAACTGATGGAAGTTCAGACCATCCCCCACCGCTTAGCCAGGCGTCGCGAACGCTGGAGTGAGGCGATCAAGGCGATTTACTGGGGACTGCGTCAACGCAGTGGCCCGTACCGCATTCCGCATCATTTGATGCAGTCGCTTCCAGGCCTGACTGAACTGCGGCACATGCGGTCGGTTCCGTGGACGATGAGCTTGCAAGACCATTGCCTCGCAGTCTATGGACGTTAAAACTGGATTTAGCGCTGCGCTCAGCCGTGTCTTGCACAAGTTGCTGAACGCCTTTGGTGTCGAAGTCCGGCTTCTACGTAACATCAAGGCAGCTCATGCCGAGCAACGCCGGAACAGGGAGTTCGAAGCATGGCGCCTGCTGCAGGCCCATCCTTTTACCTTTGTGCTCGATGTCGGTGCCAACGAGGGCCAGTTCGCTGCTATCGCGAGGCGCCTCTGGCCACTGGCGCAAGTGCATTCCTTCGAACCGCTTCCGGATGTGTTCGCTGCGCTGAAGAAAAGGTTCGGCCATGATCCGATGGTCACGATGCACAACATCGGGCTGAGCGACGAGGCCGGGAGTCGGCAAATGCATCGAAGCGCCTTTTCGCCAAGCTCGTCGCTGTTGCCGATGGCCGAGCTTCATCGTCGCGAATGGCCCCAGTCAGCCGATCACACCGACACCGACGTTCGGCTCGAACGCCTCGACGACTGGATGCACCACGCTACCACTGGGTCGGTCTCGCCCATGCTGGTCAAGATCGATGTTCAGGGATTCGAGATGGCAGTTATCGATGGCGGTGCCAAGACACTCCGCGAGGCGGACTACGTCGTTCTCGAGGTCTCCTTTCACGAGTTGTACGAAGGCCAGCCGCTGTTCGAATCGATTCACGACCGAATGCGCGAGCTCGGGTTTATCTACCGGGGCAATGTTGAACAGTTTTCAAGCAAAGACCACAGGCTTGTGCTTTACGCAGACGCCGTCTTTGAGAACCTAAGGAAAGTAGCGACGAATGTCTAGCCCGAAATTGCTCGTCACCGGCTCCGCCGGCCTGATCGGTTCTGAAACGGTCCGTCATTTCGCCGCGCTCGGATGGCAGGTGCATGGCATCGACAACAACATGCGTGCCGACTTTTTCGGGCCCGATGGTGACACCACCTGGAATCTCAAGCGATTGCAGCATGATGTGCCTGGCTACCAGCACCATGTTGCCGACATTCGTGACAGGGCAGCCATCCTGAGTCTGCTGGAAGAGCTGCCGTTCCAGTTGCTGGTGCACGCCGCAGCGCAACCTTCGCACGACCTCGCGGCCAGCCGTCCTTTTGACGACTTCGATGTCAATGCCGCTGGCACCTTGAATCTGCTTGAAGCGACTCGCCGTTACCGACCTGAAGCGACCTTCTGCTTCATGAGCACCAACAAGGTCTACGGCGACGCGCCCAACGAGCTTCCCTTGGTCGAACTTGACACCCGCTGGGAATACGCTCGTTTGGAAGACCGCGGCGGCATTGCGGAAACCTTTCGCATAGACCAAAGCAAGCACAGTTTGTTTGGTGCTAGCAAAGTGGCGGCGGACGTGATGGTTCAGGAGTACGGCCGCTACTTCGGTATGAAGACCGTGTGTCTGCGTGGCGGATGCCTGACTGGAGCAGCCCACAGCGGTGCCGAGCTGCACGGGTTTCTTGCCTATCTGGCGCGCTGTGTTGTTGAAGGCCGCCCATACCGCGTGTTCGGGTATCTGGGCAAGCAGGTGCGCGACAATATCGATGCGCGCGACGTTTGTCGCTTGATCGAACGATTCCATGCGGAACCGCGTTGCGGCGAGGTGTACAACATAGGTGGAGGGCGCGGCAACAGCGTGTCCATGCTTGAAGCCATCGCCAGCCTAGAAGCCATCGCCGAACGCAAGCTTCAATGGCAGTACATCCCTGAGAATCGCGCTGGGGATCACATCTGCTACATATCCAACCTCGACAAACTGAAAGCGCACTATCCGGGTTGGGATATCAGCATACGCTTGGACGATATCCTGCAGAGCATCGTCAAGGTGCTGCGCTCGGGGACGGTGACTCCTGCTTGATTCAAATCAGCCCGCGTCACGCGGCCAGGAGCGAGAGCCAGTGAGCGGGGTGCCCCGTATTCTCCTGGTTACCTGGACCCCGCCTGGATGTCGCAACGTTGGAGAGATCATTCTCCGTGACCTTTGCAGTTTCCTTCCGCCTGCGTCTTTGCGGATCTGTGAGGTAAGCAACTTTCCCGATGCCGGCAGCGACTATGAAGGAATCCGGCTCGCTGCGCCCGACGAACAGGCTTGGTACCCTTTGCCTGGGAGGGTCGGCGGGTTTTTCAATCACCTGCGAGTCCGTTTCGCATTCCGCAGGCAGGCGGATCGACTGGTCCAAGCAATCGCCGACTACGCGCTTGCGCAGGGCGTGGAAAAGATCTGGTTGACCCTAAGCAGCCAAGCACTGATTCGAGTGGGTGCACAATTGGCAGAGAAGACTCAGCTTCCCATCCTCAGTCTGGTCTGGGATCCCGCTGATTTTCTTGCCAGTCATCAAGGCTGGGATTCCCATAGCGTCCGTTGGACGATGCGAAACTTTCACCGCACGATGGCACGATCAAGTCGTGCGATGGTGGTCTCTGAGCCCATGGTTCAACGCTACTCCAGCGACTACGGAATTCCCTGCACTGTGGTCAGGCACGCATTTGAGGAATCGCCTGTAGGGCTCAACGAGGCGGTCGATGATCAGCAGCCGATTCGAATCGGATTTGCGGGAACGCTGTACGACCAGTCGCAGCTAAACTGCCTGCTCGAAGCTTTGAACCAGCTCGAGTGGGCGCTGGGCGGCAGGCCGATCATTCTCCGAATGATTGGCAACTTCTATCGATTCACCAAGCTGCAGGTTCCGGCGCAGGTCGAACTGCTCGGTTGGCGCGGCACGGAAGCAACGCGACAACTGCTTACGCAGTGCACGTTCGCTTACCTGCCTGTTTCGTTTCAATCGTCTTACGCAGAGTTCGCTCGCTTGGCGTTTCCGACCAAGTTGAGCACCTATCTCGCCGCCGGAAGACCGGTGCTGGTGCACGCGCCTGACTACGCTGCTCCGGTGCCGTTCTGCCAAGAGCTTGGTTTCGGGGCCGTCTGCACATCGATGAGCGTCGACGCGCTGAAGTCCACGATCCTCGCCCTATGCACGCCAGGGGTGCAGCTTTCAATGATGAAGAATGTGCGCCGCACTCACCTCGAACACTTTTCGCGGAAAGTCATGAGGCGTCAGTTCGCTAAATTTCTGGATGTCGAAGAAGAGGGCTTGAGTGCATGAGGAGCAACCCTGCTGCCCGTGTCGCCAGTTCTTTCGTCATGAAATGCGTGCGCACTCGGACCACCGGCGATGACTAGGCTTTCGATCCATGTTGATGGCCTGATCTATGCCAAGCAGGCACACGGCGGAATCAGTCGCAATTTCACCAATTTGATGAACGCCTTGGCGAGGCGCGACGATACCGAAGTGCATCTTCACTTGCCGTGGAAGTGCGAGTCGCCTGAAGCGCTGGTGGGCGTTCGCTGCCACAACCTTCCGCAGGATATCAATTGGAGGCCAAGCAGATTTTTCAGGCGAGCTTCGCTGTCGCTGAATGCCTATCGCACCCGCAAATACTGGGCGTCGATCCGTGACGGAATCTTTCACTCGTCGTTCTACTCCTCACCGAATGGCGTCGCTGTTCCCCAGGTGCTGTCGATGCAGGACACGATCTTCGAGGACTACCCGGAGCTGTTCGACCTGCCTCGACATCATCAGCACATCGTCGATAAGCGCCTAGCTGCAGAGCGGTGCGCTGGCCTCGTTTTCTCATCGGTTTTTGCGAAAGATCGGACGCTGGCCCTCTACGACATCGGGCGGCGTCCTGTGCTGGTGGCGGCATACGCGATCGACCCGCTGTTCAAAGGCGCGCCCGTCGACGCTGACATTGCGGCCTTCCGCAGTAAGGCCACCGGTGGGCGACCCTACATCCTGCATGTCGGCTCGAGGCACCGACACAAGAATGTGGTGCGTCTGATCGAGGCGTATTCCCGTTGGGACGGAAATGCTAATTTCGATCTGTTACTGGCAGGAGGGGGCGAGCTTTCGGAGGACGAGGCCTGCCTCGTTTCCTCCCTCGGGATGGAGGGTCGCGTCAAGGTGATCCCGCGCATGTCCGACGCTGACGTCGTGGCCGCGTATCACGCGGCGACAGCGATGGTTTTCCCGTCACTCAGCGAAGGTTTCGGCTTCCCGGTACTCGAGGCATTGGCTTGCGCCTGTCCCGTAGCATGCTCGAAGGCGGCGTCCTTGCCTGAAGTTGGGGGGCGCTTTCCGGTCTATTTTGATCCCACGGATATCGACAGCATCCTCAGTAGCCTCAGCGAGCTGATGGACAGTTGTGGGGACGCACTTCGCTGGCAGCAGGCCCGCACCGCTGCGTGTGCACGGTCCTGGGATGACGTTGCCGCTGACTACATGGCGTTTTATCAAGGGCTGTCGAGCTGATGCTCGCATTGCCGGTCTGGGCGTTTCTGGCCTCGATCATGGCGCCCCAATCCAAGTGGCGCAATTTCAACTCGCACCCATTCGCGGGAAGGCGTGCGCAGTTCGGCCAGAACGCGCCCGTGTCACTGACGCAAGAGAGGAATTGATGCGAACCGAAACCAGCCGATTGGCTGCCGTCATCACCACCATCCAAGCACCCACACCGGCGACGCAGGTGTTGTCGGAACGATTGAAGTCGCTCTCGGCGACGATGGTCGTGGTAGGTGACCGGAAGGGTCCTGAGACATACGAACTGCCCACCGCGAACTTTCTCAGCTTGCAACAGCAGTTGGAGACTCCATTCGAGTTTGCGCGGATTGGCCCCGTCGGCCACTACACCCGCAAGAACGTGGGTTACCTGGAGGCCATCCGTCTAGGCGCGACCTGCATTTACGAGACCGACGACGACAACGCACCGCTCGCATCCTGGGCTGCGCGTGATGAGCAAGTGGGTGCACGGCGCATCGAGGCGGACGGATGGGTTAACGCTTATCGTTGCTTCAGCAGCGAGCGCATCTGGCCGCGCGGCCTGCCTTTGGACGAAGTAGTACCTTCGCTTGCGCGCGCTGTGCCTCTCAGCCGTTCGGAAGAGCAGGTGCGGGCACCGATCCAACAGGGTCTGGCAAACGGCTCGCCGGATGTGGACGCGGTCTGGCGGTTGGTGCTCGACCGGCCGTTCGATTTCGATGACGGTCCGAGCGTGCTGCTGCCGCCTGGGGCATGGTGTCCATTCAACAGTCAAAGCACATGGTGGTGGCCCGATGCTTTTCCATTGCTTTACTTGCCGAGCTATTGCTCGTTTCGAATGACCGACATCTGGCGCAGCTTCGTCGCCCAACGCTGCCTGTGGGAGCTGGGCCTGGGCATCGTGTTCCATGCACCGGAAGTTGTGCAGGACCGCAATTTGCACAACCTGATGCGCGACTTCAGCGATGAAATCCCCGGCTACCAGCGCAACCGGGAACTGGCGCAGGTGCTGGCCGACACGGCGCTCCAGCCCGGAGTTGCAGCGATCAGCGACAACTTGCAGCGCTGCTACGAGGCGCTGGTGCAACACGGGTTCTTCGCGCCTGGGGAACTCGAACTGCTGGCGGCCTGGCATGCCGACTTGGCGCGGGCGCAGCGCAGTGGCTGACGTGAATCGCACCGATATCAATGGCACCGTCGGCAGCGGGCTCGCACGGCCGCTGGTTTCGATCATCGTCCCGAGCTTCAATCAGGGTCGCTTCATCCGTCGCACCCTGCAATCGATCCTCTCGCAGGACTACCGACCCATCGAGATCATCGTCATCGATGGTGCCTCTACCGACGAGACCGTCGCGATCCTCGAGGAGTTCTCCTCTGCACCCGAACTGCAATGGGTCTCGGAACCTGATCGGGGTGTTGTCGAGGCAGTCAACAAGGGCTTTGCGCGCGCGCGCGGCGAGTTCGGCGCGATCCAGAGTTCGGACGACTTCTACCTGCCCGGCGCAATCGGCGCCGGCGTGGCAGCGCTCGAGTCCGACCCTGCGCTCGCGTTCGTCTTCGGCGACATCGTCAAGGTCGATGCCGACGGCCGGGAGCTGGCGCGTACGCAGCTCGCGCCGTACTCGCTGGAAGGCGTGCTCACAATGGAAACCTGGATTCCACAACCGTCGACGTTTTTCCGCATGGCGCTCGCAAAGACGCTTGGCGGCTGGCGCGAGGAAGTGCCTTACGCCGCCGATACCGACCTCTGGCTGCGGATGGCGCTGCAGGCCCCCGCGCGCAAGATCGACCGGCTGATGGCGGAGCGTTCGGTGCACGAGGCGCAGCGTGACACCCAAGGCAAACGCATCGTCAGGGACTATACGCGTGCCATCGAGACGCTCCCAGGTCTGGATGCGACGCCAGCCCGCGTCCGTCGCGCGGCCCGCGCGGGCACCCTGCTTATGGCAAACCGCTACGACGCCGATGCCGGCGCATTCGCCAGAGCGGGGCGGCTGTGGCGGGCAGTGATGCACATGCCTGCGTTGGCTGGAAGAATCCCGTGGCAGGCCTTCCTGCCGTTCGCCCTGGACTGGCGCTCGCTCGCCCGGGCTGTCGCGCGGCGCGTGGGCCTGCGCTGATGTGCGGCATTTTCGGCATGGTCGGGCGACGCGACCACAGCGGACTGCGCGAGGCCGCGCTCACCCTGCGCCATCGCGGGCCGGACGGTTTCGGCGAGTGGTCATCGCCGGATCGTTCCGCCTACCTGGCGCATTGCCGCCTTTCGATCATCGACCTCAGCGATGCCGGCCGCCAGCCGATGGCAAACGAGGACGGCAGGATACAACTGACCTTCAATGGCGAGATCTACAACTTTGCAGAGTTACGCAGCGAGTTGATCGAAGCGGGGCACTGCTTCCGGTCGAAGACCGATTCCGAGGTCATCATCCACGGCTATGAAGAATGGGGAGAAGCGGTCGTCCAGCGGCTCCGCGGCATCTTCGCCTTTGGCCTGTGGGATGAGAATCGGCGCTCGCTGCTGCTCGTGCGCGACCGCTTCGGTGTCAAGCCGCTGCACTACAGCTTGCACGGCGGCGAACTGGCTTTCGCCTCGGAGACACGGGCGTTGCTGCCAAGCCTTCGTAACGGCAAAGCGGCGAACGGCGATGCAGTGTTGCAGTTCCTCCGCCATGGTTATGTGCTTGGTACGCACACCATTTGGCAGGGCATCGCACGCCTGCCGCCGGCGACGATCCTCCGCTTTGATGCCGATACGGGTGCGATATCGATACGTCGCTACTGGCGGGTCGACAAGCCTGACGAGCAAGGGGCGGGGAGCAATTCAATCGACGCACTCGACGATCTGCTTGAATCAGCCGTTGGCGAGCAGCTGGTCGGGGATGTACCGGTCGGCGTGTTCCTAAGCGGCGGAATCGATTCCTCCCTGGTTGCCGCCCATGCCTCGCGGGCATCCCCCCACATAGACAGCTTCTTCGTGGACTTCGTCGGCTGGGCCGGGTCGGAACGTGCGGACGCGCAGGCAGTGGCGACCCACTTGGGCACCCGCCATCATGTCAGTGAAATCGAGCGGGCGTCGTTCGGACTGTCCGACCCGCAGCGAGCACGCGAGTTTTTCTCGGCGTTCGACGAACCGCACGGCGATCCGGCGATCTTGCCAACCTGGCATCTGTCACGGCGCATCCGTGAGCACGTGAGCGTCGCGCTTTCGGGGGAGGGAGGCGACGAGCTGTTCGGAGGGTACGCCTGGTATCGACAGGTGGTGGCCACGCCGAGGCGGCGTTTGGCCTGGATGGTGGAGCGCCTGCGCAGACGCATCGGTCTGGGTCGGGAGTGGCCATACGGTTGCGCCAACCAAGAGGAGTACTACCATTTCCTGCATTGCCCCACTTTCTCGCAGAGCGAGTTGGCGATGCTGTTCCCGCAGTGGGCGGAGCGGATTGCGCGCCTGCTGCCTGGGATCAAGGCCGAAGGGGTGGAAGACAGCGCCTCCGGCGGGCAAAAGCAGTGGCAGGAACTCGATCTGCAAACCTTTCTGGTGGACAACAACCTGGCCCGGGTGGACCGGGCATCGATGGCACATGGTCTGGAAGTGCGGGTGCCGTTACTGGATCACCGCATCGCTGAGCTGGCTATGGGGCTGCCGGCATCTGCAGTGTCGGCGAGCGGCGCCGGCAAGCCGATGCTTCGCGCGCTGGCGGCCCGTTTCCTACCCGCCTCCATCCAGGCCAAGGCGAAGCAGGGTTTCTCCTTTCCGATGCGGCAGCTGATCGAGGAGCCCGACCTGGTCGCAACGTTGCGGCAGGGCGCGCTGGTGTCCAGCGGCATGTTGGATGCGGATGGCCTCGACCTTTGGTTGCATTCGCTACGATCAGGTGGCCGTGGGTACCAGCTTTGGTTGCTGTTCGTGCTCGAGTGGTGGGCTAGGGTCTGGCTGCTGGATGAGGTCAGGCCGGCCCCATGAGGCCCCGGCGCGGGTTGCGCGATCTAGCGGGGGTGGTTTTGCTCGACCTGCCGCGCTACTGGCGCGCCCTGCGTCACTCTGGCGCGAAGTACCGCAGTCACCCCAAAGGTTGGATCGGACTGCGCAATCGCGCGGAGCGACTGCAGGCGGCGTCTGAAGGTCTCGGTGTGCGTTGCGATTGGAACTTGGGCAATGCGCTGCATGCGGCCCAGGTGCTGCCTTTCCTTGGCGACCGATTGCTGCGCGCCGCGTTGGCCGAGTGGCCCATCCAATTCGCCCGCAATGCCCCCGCCGCCGCAGAGTGTCCCGAGGTCTCCTTCATATTCGCCCACAGCGGCAGCGACCGCCTACCACAGTTGCGGCAAACCCTGTACTCGTTGTTCGCCCAGCGCGACACGCGCTGCGAGTTCATCGTCGTCGACCAGTCGCCCAGTCCCCTGTTGCCGAGTTTGCCCGAAGGGATCGTGTACCGACACCTGTCGAAGGAAGGCTTGCCGAAGGGCTGGTACAAGTCTTGGGCTTACAATGTCGGAGCGCGCCTCGCGCGCGCTCCGATCTTGGTGTTCCAAGACGGCGACATCTGCGCACCGAGTCGCTACGCGGCGGAAGTCGTCCAGAAAATCGGCGAACGCGGCTACCGCGCTGCCTCACTGCAGCGATTCCTCTGCTACCTCGATCAGGCCGCGACCCGGGCCATCCATGCACGCCAGGCGATCAGCGCTTCGGCGCGGACGGATCTGGTGTATCAGAACTGGAAGGGTGGGACGATCGCGGTCGCCCGCGATGCGTTCTTTGCGCTGGGCGGATTCGACGAGGGCTTCGCCGACTGGGGCGGAGAAGATGACGAGTTCTATGATCGATGCAGTCTGGTCGGGCATTGCAGGCACGGTTACCTGCCCTTCGTGCACCTATGGCATGCGCCGCAAGACGACAGCCGCATTTCCTCCAATCTGAACATGACTGAGGTGCTCCCTTGGCGGCTCTCCATGCCGGCAGATCTCCGCGCAGCAGAGCTTCGCAGCCGAGCCTGGGGATCGGTGGACCACCCCGATCCTTCGACCAGCTACAAGTCCCAGTTGGTTAAATGAAGGAACTCCAGAAGATCCGGACGTTGATTCCCAGGGCGGCTCAGGGCGGAAATTCGGCGCTGGACGGCGGGTGTCCGGCGCCAGGTTCCGCTCCAGCGTGCAACATTTGCAACCGCAGACTGCACTCGTTCGCTGCCACGGCGTCCCGAAGGAGCCGGACTTACTCTGCCCGGTCTGTCTTTCGAAATCGCTACGTTGTCTCGCACATAGAGAATTTCTGGGATGTCCTCGTTGTCGAGGTGCAGGCCGGGCTCGATCACCTCGTGCTTGGGATGCTCAAGTTTGGTAACGGGTTCCACCGCGATGAATGGATAAGCTAATGACGAGCGAATTCGACAAGCCGATGCGACTGGGAATGGCTGTCTGTGTCTGAGCCCGAGGTCGTTCAAGGATTGGTATCCACAATCATCCCCGTTCGCAATCGGCCGCAGATGGTGGTTGAGGCAATCGAAAGTGTGCGCGCGCAGACTTGGCCACATTGGGAAATTATTGTGGCTGATGACGTATCCAACGACGACACGCCGCAGGTTGTCGAGTCCTTGGCGGCCTCCGAGCCGCGCATCATTCTCGTCAGGTGCAGCGGAAAAAGCGGTGGACCCGGAGCGGCTCGTGAAGCCGGGCGCACCCTGGCGCGAGGTGAGTTTGTCCAGTACCTCGACAGTGACGATTTGCTCTTGCCCGAAAAGTTCGAGCGCCAGGTGGCGCTTCTGAATGAACGCACCGATGTAGACATCGCCTATGGCTGGACCAAAGTCCAAGCGTCCGATGGCGGCATTGACCACTCGCCCGGCAAGCGAACAGGACACGACTTGACCAGTCTATTTCCGGCCCTGTTGGTCGACCGCTGGTGGTTTACTTCATCGCCCCTTTACCGGCGACGTATCACCGACCGGATTGGTGCGTGGCCAACCATTCGCTGGGGTCAAGATTGGTCCTACGATTCCATTGCAGGCGGCTTGCATGCCAACTTGGCTTCGGTGAACGCGTTCGTCTCGCTGCATCGTCATCATGCGGGTGACCGTCAGACCGGCGCATTTGACTGGTATCGTGGTGAGAAGCTGTTGGCCTACCACGATCTGCAAGTCACCATTTTCGAATCCGCAGTAAAGGCGGGCGTGGCGTATGGCACGCTTGAAATGCTCCATTTCGCGCGCTTGCAGTTCAAGATTGCACGCTCATTGGCCGCAGAGGGGCATGCAAAAATGGCGCGCGAGGCACTTGCGATGGCAATGGCGGCCTATGGCGAGGGTGGTGCACCGGTTGATATTCGCGTCTACCACCGATTGACGCAGCTGATCGGAACGTCAGCTGCGGGCAAACTGGCTGTCCTTCGTGATCGACGTCCGTGGAGCCGTTTACCGTCGTAGCAAGTTTTGTTTGCGAGTTGCTTGAACGCCAGGATCACCATGTCAGTCACCCATGCCAATCTATCACTGCACTTAAAAGACACTGCACTTAGTGCTTTCTCTGCAGGATTTGAACTGCGCGGTGATGAACGAAAAATTATTGACGACTGGTTCCCCAAGCCGCCAGCATGCGTGCTCGATCTTGGTGTCGGCAACGGGCGGACCACGGTTGCCTTGGCCCAGCTCGGTTACGACGTCATCGGAATCGAGTACTGCGCCGAGCTTCTGGAGCATGGTCGAGCTTTACATCCCACGATTGATCTGCGTCAGGGCGATGCGCGCGCGCTCGCGTTTGAGGCTGCAAGTTTCGATGTTGTGATGTTCTCGTGGAATGGCATCGACTACATGCATCCACTCGCTGAGCGGACAAAAGTGCTGAACGAGATGCTGCGCTGTGTGAAGCCCGGCGGGCTGGTGCTGCTCTCGTCGCACAACGTAGGTGGGCTCATCAAACGGGTTTTCTCGCCGCCGCTATTGACGGTGAGCGCATGCAAGTTCGCTTGGGACCAGCTTGTCCATTGGCAACAGCGCGAAGGCTGGTATTGCATCTGGCGGGATGACGCGCTGGGTCGCCCGCTGTTTTATTCTGCGCCACCGGGAGTGCAGGTAAAGGCTCTGCAAGATGCGGGACTGGAGATCCTCGAAGTGCCCGCCGCACTTCCGCCTCATCGACCGGCGAGCTGGTGGCGTGACGTACATATCAACTACGTCTGTCGTCGACCACTAATGTGAGAACGCTCCGCTCTCAGGCTGGGCAACTGATTCGTAGCGCGCTGGTCACTAGCGGAGTGCAACTCTGGAGAGAGCGGCGTTCGCCGCCCGTGGTAATCGTCTATCACGGCGTGAACCGCGATTCCTCTCAGCCTACGGGTCATGGGTTCATTGACAGGCAGACGTTTGAGCAGCACGTCAGGTTCTTGCAACGACGGCGCAAAATCGTATCGCCAGGGTTCGTCGCCGATTGTGTGCGTCAGGGTGCCAGGATCGACCGCCGCTGGGTCGCGATCACGTTTGACGATGCTTTTCGTGACACGGCGCTGATCGTGGCCGAGATCATGAGCGCACACGACGCACCATGGATGTTGAACGTACCGGCCGGATTGCTCGATACCGGTCGCACGTTGTGGCCAGAAGAGTTGCGAATCGCGGCGCGATACTTTGCGAACGAGCTGACGGCCAGTGTTGCTGCATGCGCAGGCTTGCTCAGCGTGGACCTGGGAAGACACGGTGTGGCGGGTTTGATCGCCTATTTGTTGCGTTCGGGCGAAGTCCTGCGACGCGAATTGTTCATGCAGCTGGAATCGCGGCTTGATGCCGATCACTGGCGCGAAACGCTGAATGCCGATGCCCGGCATCGGCTGTTGAGCGGCACCGAACTTCGCCAGCTTGCTGCGAGCGGTATTGAGATCGGCGCACATGGTTATGATCACGAGGCGCTTAGTGACAATCTCTCGGCGACAGCCTTGAAGCGCGAGGTCGTTGACTCGCGGGCGACGTTGGAGGCGCTGACTGGACACGCCGTACGGGCCTTCGCGTTTCCATTCGGTATTCAATCGACAGCGGCGCGCCAAGCTGTTGAAAAAGCCGGTTACAGTTTTGCGCTCACCTCGGAGCACCGCGGAGTGACGCCAGAAACGACCGCCTTCACCTACTTGCCGCGGGTGCTGGGCGAATGGCCGTTGACGCAACTGCGCTTCGTTCTCGCCAAGCCATGAGCTGGAAAGCCGAATGGCATGAAGCCGTAGATGCCGAGGCCATGATCTCCGCGTCCGTCAATCCTGGCTTCGTGCTGGCGAGTGTCTTCCAGCATCCGACACTGATCCGAGCATGGTTGAAAACCAAAGGAAGTGCCCTCGGTTTGATGCCTGCGCTGGCGATCTTGGAGCACGGCAGCTCCCAGGTGCTAATGCCCTTGGTCGTCAGAACAACGCTCGGTTTGCGGCGTGCGGTAATGGTGGGTGAGCCGCATTTTGACTATCAGATTCCGATGACAGATGCCTTACTCGACTGGCCGCAGTTCTGGTCATCGATGTGGCGGCCACTGGCTCGCCGTGGTCGGCTTGCTGACCTATTGGTTCGGCGTTTGCCGGAGCGCTTTGTCGGTTCCGCAGGCAATCCAGACCCTGATGTCGAAACTGCGATCCTGCAACTGGATGGTTGCTCTGATCTTGACGCATACCTGGCGACGCGTGGTGCCAATCTACGCTCCGATGTGAGGCGCCGATTGCGGCGTGCCAACGAACTGGGAGGTATACGACTGAGCGTGTTCTCCAGTGACGAGGTCGAGCCGGCGCGTGCGGCATTTGCAGCGATGCGCGCCGCCTACGAGGAGCTCCACCGTTCTGAGCCTTCCGGTCGGATGTTCCAGCAACCAGGTACCGCTGAATTTTATCTTGAACTGATCGAGCAGGCTCTGCCACTCGGTCTGCTTCATTTCAGTGTGCTGTCAATTGGCGGTCGCGATGCCGCTTGGCACTTCGGTTTTCTCTACGACCGCGTGCTGCATTGGTACAAGCCGACCTACGCCCCCTGGGCTGCGCATCTAGCCCCCGGCAAGCTGATGCTCGCCGAGTTGGTTCGCTTCGGCATCGCCGAGCGTTGGCATGCCATTGACTTTGGCGGCGGCACTGAGCCATACAAGGCGCAGTGGGGAAATCGCACCGAAGCGCTGCGCAGTCTGCGCTTCTTTGGCCCAACGCTTGGCGGTTGGCTGCTGAGACAAAGGCATTGAGGGTGACCTTGCAACTGGCTGAAGAATGGGTTGGCACGAAGCCGAGCGAGGCTGTGTGGATCGCCCAGGAATCCGCAATTGACCACTGCCAGATGTCAGAAAGCGATTACTGCGCCAAAGTTTTCCAACTCCGTATTCAATCTTTCTCGGGCAAGCGTCCGGGTCCGTCGACTCGCAAACAGTCATGGATCACATGAGCCAGTCGAGCGAAACCCCGGAAGTGTCAGTGGTGATGGCGGTGCACAACGACGCCCGGTATGTTCGGGAGTGCATCCGCGACTTGCTGCAACAACAGGGCGTCACGCTGGAAATTATCGTCATTGATGATGGTTCATCCGACGCCACGCCAGAAATCTTGCACGCGATGGCTGCAGAAGATCCCCGGCTCTGCGTGAGCACTCAGAAAAACCTTGGTCTGACTCGATCCTTGATTCGCGGCTGTGCGATGGCACGAGGCGATTTCATTGCTCGACAGGATGCAGACGATCACTCATTCCCGGATCGGTTGCGCATCCAAGCCGCCGTCCTGCGCAGCGATCCGACGCTCAGTTTTGTATCCTCGTGGGCTGAGCTGATCGGCCCAGAAGATGAGCCGCTGCTGCTGCAAAAGCGTCCTGCGGATCCAGAAGCCGCAACCCACCTTCTGGTTAATCAGCGAACTGGACCGCCCGGTCATGGCAGCGTGATGATGCGCAGGTCAGCCTTCGAATCCGTTGGTGGTTATCGCGAGAAATTTTACTTCGCACAGGACAGTGATCTCTGGCTGCGATTGGCGATGGTTGGCAGGCTCGCCTATGTGCAGAGAGTGCTCTATCGCTACCGGGTTTCTGCCGACTCGATCAGCGGCCGCCTGCACCAGCAGAAATTGCCCTACGCACAGCTGATCGATGAGTTACATGCAGCTCGCGTGCGCGGTGAAGACGATAGGGAGCTGCTCCAGCAGGCGGTACTCCCTGAGCGGAACGATTCCGCGACAGCCACCGTCTCGTCGCATCAGACCAATTACTTCATTGGACGATGTCTGGTCGCGCGACGCGACCCGCGGGCGCGAACATACCTGCGACTGGCAATGCGTGGCGACCGCCGCAACGTGCGAGCTTGGATAGTGGGAACGATCGCCGAGCTGCTGGCGCGCTTCTGGCCAGCCGGTGGGCGGCCGCTGACCTGAAGATCATGTTTGCCGCAGATGTCCCCCGTGATCCGGATTTCGGGGCCGCTGTCGCTGCCACAGAGAGGCCGACGATTCGGTCGCTACGCGGGCAAGGTCACGAGGTGCATGAGATCTGCGCGCAACATCTTGGTCAGCGGATACGGCACGGGAATCTGCAGCATCTGTTGGAGCTTCCCTACCGCTTCCGAACTGTGATTCGGCAGCGTGCTTCCGCGACCGAGTTCGACCTGCTGCATGTCAATCATGGCCACTCCTGTCTTACTGCGCTGGATCAGCGGCGACGAAAGCATAGCGGTGTCTTCGTTTGCCGAAGTCACGGAATGGATGACCGCATGGAGCGCAGCGCTGCTGCCTTGGAGGGAGAAGTTGGGAGTCTCCGCGCCGACCAAGCCCATGGCATTGTTCGGCAGCCTGCTTCAGCGCTCGCTGCACCGACATGATCGACTGGCCTATCGCCACGCAGATGTGGTCTTCTCAGCGCGGCATGATGCTGCTTATCTTGAGCGCGGCATGCTGATTGATCGGTCGGGGGTCGGACGCATTCCGCAAGCGCCCGCTGGGGCTTTCATCAGCAGCCCTCCCGTGCCGATGAGTGCTCGTCGTGCACGCCGCATCCTGCATGTCGGCGGCTTTGCTAACTGGAAAGGTGTTCGCACAGTGCCTGCGGTCGTTGAGCAGTTGCTGGCGGGTGATGCCGAATCGAGCATGACGTGGGT
>Ga0105047_10001870_pt1 | contig 37840 bp, 24 predicted proteins | sample MAT04_FD_78384 | JGI IMG/M metagenome (GOLD analysis project Ga0105047, IMG submission 78384) | Freshwater microbial communities from Lake Fryxell liftoff mats and glacier meltwater in Antarctica - MAT-04 (megahit assembly) | ecosystem: Environmental > Aquatic > Freshwater > Ice > Liftoff...
CCGCTCGTGCGGATGTTGGCGAAGACGTTCAACTCCATGCGCTTGATTTTGGCCTGCCGCGTGATCAGCGTGATGTATTCGGCCATTTCAAAGTCCGGCACCACCAGCATGGTGGTCACGGATTCGTCGGGCAAGAAGCTGAGCACGTTGGCAATATGCGCGCCGCGTGAGGTGCGGCTGCCTTCGGGCAGTTCGTGCACCTTGGCGCAGTAGACGCGGCCCTTGTTGGTGAAGAAGAGGATGTTGTCCAACGTGCGCGCAAAGAAGAGATTCATCACCTCGTCGTCGCCGCGCGTGGTCATGCCCTTCTTGCCGCGGCCGCCGCGGCCTTGGGCGCGGAAGGCGTCGGCCGCCATCCGTTTGATATAGGCGCCTACGCTATAGGAGATCAGCACGTTGTCCTGTGCGATCAGATCTTCTTCGTTGAAGTCGCCGTTGGCGTCGCCTGCAATCGCCGTGCGCCGCTCGTCGCCAAACTTCTCTTTGAGCGTCAGAATGTCGCTGCGCACCAGCGCGCGGATCTTGTCCGGATGGGCAAGCAGATCCACGTAGTGGGCGATGCGCGCCATGATCTCGGCGTATTCGTCCTCGATCTTCTGGCGTTCGAGGGCGGCCAGGCGGCGCAGTTGCAGGTCAAGAATCGCCTGCGCCTGCACCTGACTGAGGCCGAAGCGCTCCATCAGGGCTGTGCGCGCCGCCTCAGCGCTGTCGCTCTGGCGGATGGTGGCGATCACCTCATCCAAGAACTCGAGGGCGATGCGCAAGCCTTCCAAAATATGGGCGCGTTCGCGCGCCTTGCTCAACTGGAACTGGGTGCGACGGGTCAGCACCTCAAACCGGTGATCGACATAGATGATGAGGGCGCGGCGCAGGCTCAAGGTGACGGGTTCCCCATCCACCAGCGCCAGCGTATTGACGCCAAACGAAGTCTGCAACTGGGTGTGCTTGAAGAGGCGGTTGCGCACCTTTTTGGGGGCGGCGCCGCGCTTCAGCTCGATGACGATGCGCATGCCGGTGCGGTCCGACTCGTCACGAATGTCGCTGATCTGGTCGAGCTTGCCTTCACGCACCAGATCAGCCATCTTTTCGATCAGATTGGACTTGTTGACCTGATAGGGAATTTCGGTAACGAGGATGGCAAAGCGGCCACCGCGGATCTCTTCGATCGTGGTTTTGGCGCGCACCATCACCTTGCCGCGGCCCGTGGCAAAACCCTGCCGGATGCCTTCGGAACCGAGGATGATGCCGCCGGTCGGGAAGTCAGGGCCTTTGACAAAGGTCATGAGCTCTTCCAGCCCGATCTCGTTGCGGCGTTCCCAGTTGTCGATGACAAAGACAATGGCGTTGGCGATCTCGGTCAGGTTGTGTGGCGGGATATTGGTGGCCATGCCGACGGCGATGCCGCTGGTGCCGTTGACCAGCAAATTGGGCAGCATGGCCGGCAGGACAAGCGGCTCTTCGAGGCTGTCGTCGAAGTTTGGCCCCCAATTCACGGTATCCATGTCCAGGTCTGCCAGCATGGCGTCGGCGATCTTGGCCAGGCGCGCCTCGGTATACCGCATGGCCGCCGGGCTGTCGCCGTCGACGGAACCGAAGTTGCCCTGACCGTCCACGAGGGGATAACGCAAGCTAAAGTCCTGCGCCATGCGCGCCATCGCATCGTAGACCGCGGTGTCGCCATGTGGGTGGTACTTGCCCAGCACTTCGCCGACGATACGCGCGCTTTTCTTATAGGAGGTGTTGGGCATCAAGCCCATGTCATACATGGCGTAGAGAATGCGCCGGTGTACGGGCTTGAGGCCATCGCGGGCGTCGGGAAGGGCGCGCGCCACGATCACGCTCATGGCGTAGTCGAGGTATGCCGAGCGCATCTCGGCTTCGATGAGCACGGGGCGCACATGGCCAATCCCGTTTTCGCCGATGTAGCCGTCGTTGCCGTTCACGCCATTGCCGCCGGCGCTCCCGCCACCGTCGGCATCGGCTACGCCCGTAGGCGCCAGTTCAAGGGCAGCGGCCTCAACATCGAGGTCGTCGGCGCCGTCTGTCGGTTCGAAGTTTTCGTCCATCCATGGCTCCCGCAGGTGTGAAACTCACCAAATTAGCTTAAGAATTATACCCGATTTCGGCTGATTATCCCAACTCGGGTGTGGAACAAATGTGCAGGTGTTGCGAGCCAATATGCCATTGGACCGTTGACAGGTATTCCATACGACATTTATAATCAAGACCGGGGCGTCTTTCATGGCACACCACTGCGTGTGGTCGAGAACCTTTGGGGGATTGTGCGATGACTGCCAAGATCGAGGCAATTGATTCTGTGGACGAGCAGACTGTCGTCAACATCATGCGCCGGTTGCCGCCTGAGCGTGTGGGGGAACTTGTCGACTTCGCGAGATTCCTCGAGTTTCGCTCGACAGATCAGTTTCTGGATTGGTTGGATGCAACCGCGGTTCAGGCTCAGGAAGCGACAAAGCTAAAAGAAGATGCCTGGGACAGTCTTCTTGCCCAGCCTGAGGCAAAGCGTGAGTTGCGGCAACTGGTGCAGGAAGCACGTACGGAATATGCAACCGGACAGGCGACTGATATCACGATGACCGATGATGGACGGCTAGCGCCAGGATGAAGGCCAAGGCTACTCCGGGCTTTTGGAGACTCTACGCTCAGTTGCCGCGTGAAATCCAGGAGTGTGCTCGCAGAGGGACGCTAGGCGCAGTTGCCGACCGATGATCGGGGGTGGCCGTTGCCGTTGGTGGCCGGTGTGCGTTCGAACAGGCTCGACCCTGTTTCCTGACCGGCGATCGGCAACGCACAGACTTGGCGGAAGTTCGTCGTCCACTCTTCGGGAATCTTGCCGCGCCAATCGCTGGCGGCCGCGCGCACAAAGTCGTAGACCAGATTGGCGTTCATCTGGTCGGTTTTCGCCAGTTCCTCGGGGTGCCACTGCACGCCGACGACGAAAGGCAGTTCGGGCGCCTCCAATGCCTCGGGCAAGCCATCGTCGGCACGCGCCACGACGCGCAGGCCGTACCCAATGCGCTCAATTGCCTGATGGTGCATCGAGTTGACCTCGTGCACCTGCCCCATGGCGTGCGCCAGGAGGCTGTCCGCTTCGATATCGATGCGATGGCTGATGCGGAAACGCTCAAAGCTGGGTGGAAAGTAGTCGTGCTTGGCCAGCTCCGGTTGCTCGCTGTGAATATCTTGTGTCAACGTTCCACCGCAGGCGACGTTGATCATCTGCACGCCGCGGCAGACGCCGAGGACGGGCATGCCTTCGGCCAGCGCCCAGCGCGTCATGATCAGTTCGGTGCGGTCGCGTTCTTTGTCGGTGGCGCCCAGCAGTGGATGGCGATCATTGCCATAGTTGGCGGGGTCGATGTCCTCGCCGCCGGGCAGAAAAAGCCCATCCAGCCGCGCAAAGATGCCTTGTAACGTAGCCTCGGCCATGTTGAGCGGGATCATGATGGGCAGCGCACCCAAGTTTTCGAGCGTGCGCACGTAGGTCTGGTTCATGATATAGAGCGAGAGGCCGAAGAAGCGCTGCGATTTCTCGCGCCCCATCGTGACGCCGATCAACGGCCGTTTGAGCACGATATGCCCTGCCTGCTCAACAAGGTTCGCCTGATTTTTTAGATCCCGATTCATCTCTATTTCACCTAATCCCCGCATCGCTATGAGCAAGGTTGCCCCATTATAAACGGACTGCACGCCCTCTCCATAAATCGAGCCTTGGCAAACACAACCGGGGCACGCCAGCCCACCGCTTTGACACCGGTGTGGCCCCATGTTAGCATCGCGACATGGGCTGTCTGTGTAGCGCTGCCACCCCTTGGCCGGGGCAATGAATAGCAATGTACGCACGCCAGGGACGACTGTCACCGGCGCACCGCGGATGGCCGCCGCGGTGACGGCGCAGCGCCGGCGGCGACAGGCGTTTTGGGCGGGCGTGCTCTTGGTGGGTTTGGCGTTGCTCCTCTATCTCGCCACGTTAGACAACGGCCTGCAGCCTGCCGAACTCCTGGGCGGCGATCTCATCACGCATCAATATGCCCAGGTGCAGGCGCGGCCAAGCAACGCGCCGGGGTATCCACTCTACACCATGGGCGGCTGGGCGTGGTTTCACGGGCTGCACAGGATTCTCGGCCTGATTGGCTTTTCCCAGCCAAACCCGCTGCCGATCTTGAGCAGCTATAGCACCCTGTGGGCGCTGCTGGCGCTGGGTTTGCTCTATGCCATCCTCTGCCGGCTCACGCGCTCGCCCACGCAAACGGCCGGCAACTGGCCGCTGGCCTGGCTACTCAGCGCGTTCTATGCCGTCACCTATTTTTTCTGGTACTACGCCACCACCGCCGAGCAGTATTCGAGCGCGATTGCCCAAACGTTGGCGATCGTGTTCGTCTATTTGGTATGGCGCGACGCCGTGGCGCTGCCACTTAAGGACGTGCGTGGCACGCAGAGAGCCCCCCCCCAAGCTTGGGGGGCAGGGGGGCCGCGCGCCGCAGGATTGCTGATCCTGCTTGCCTTTCTCTGTGGCCTGTCCCTGGCGCACATGCTGACGGTGGCCTTTATCGTGCCGCCGATCGTGATCGCGGTGCTGTGGGAACAGCCGCGCTTGCTGCGCAACTGGCGCATGATTGGGTTGTGTGTGCTCACTGCGTTGCTGCCACTGGCTAGTTACTGGTATGTGTGGGCGCGCGGGTCGACCCATCCAGCGTGGTGGGGAGCCGGGGAATGGCGAAACGCGCAGGCGTGGTTCTGGGCGTTTGTCAGCACCGCACAAGGGCGCGACGAACTGAGTTGGGGCTTGGCGCCGGGTCGCGCATTGCTGGGCAACGGCTTTCCCGAGCTCATCTGGCAAGAGGTGAGCCTGCTGTTTTTGGTGCTCGGCGTAGGCGGTATTGCCCTGCTTGGGCGACGCACGGCGTTTGTCCTCTATGGCACGCTGGCCATCTACCTGGTCTTTGACTGGATGTACCGCTACGGCAACTGGTTTCAGGTGATCCTTCCCGCCTATCCACTGCTGCTGTTCGGCGTCGCCGCCGTGTTCGACCGCTGGCAGCAGTCCGTTCGCCAACGACGGTATGCCTGGCTGCAGTACGCGCCGCACGTCGTCTTGTTGGTCGCCATCGCCTGGCGTTTCGACGCGTCCTGGCCACGCACCCAAAGCCACAACCGGCCGGCGGATACGGCGCTTGACCGCGCCGCTGTGTTGCTCGACCAGCCGTTGCCGCAAGGCGCCAACCTGTTTTCGTCGGTGGAGGAGGCGCTGGCGCTCGACTATCTCATCAACATCTGGGGTGTGCGCCCGGACCTGCAGGTCGTTGGCAGTGACCAGGCCGGCAACCGCCTGGAAGATGGCAAGATCGTGTTGGCCACCTTTGCCTCCGCGTCGATTCTGTTGTCTGAACTTCCTGCCTCTGTGGCCCCGGCACTCCGGACGTTCAGCCCTGACTGGCTCATGCTCACACAGACGCGCCTGGCCCAACCCGCCGTCAGTCCCACGGTGGTGACCGACCGTGAAATTGCCCCCGATCTGCGCTTGCAGGGCTATACGGTGCAGCCGGCGCCGGCGGGCAAGCCGGTCACCCAAACATCCCAAGCGGTTGACGTCACCCTCGTCTGGCAGGTGGCGAACGCCTGGCCCGCCGGCGTCGGCCTCAGCCTGCGTCCCATGCGGCAGGGGGCGTTCATCCCCGATCCGGCACGAAGCGACGGTGCGATCGTGCAGGTCGACGCGTCGGCGCCGATGCAGGGGCTGGCCCCCAATGCCCCGCTCATCACGGATGCGCTGCGCGTCCCGCTGCCCGCCGGCGCCGATGGCATTCTGCTTATTGTGTATCGCCACCAAGACGATGGGTTTGAGAATCTGCTCGAACTGCCGTTGGGCATTCCCCCACTGTCTGAACCTTGATTCGTAGGATTCAAGGATTTCCTTGAAACCCACGCGCGGCGGCGTCAGCACAATCAAGGGCATCCTGGAATCCTACGAATCAAGGTTCAGACAATGCGCGTACAAACACTTACAGCTTGTAAGAGCCATAGGCCGTATAATCAATCATGCAATGGATTTTGCCGTTCAGCACACCGGCGTACCGTGTGCGTTTGCTATCTTGAAAGGAACCGACACTCCCATGCCAGCCACTATCCCAGCTTCGCATCTCGATTTACTGGAAGGCCCGATCTTCGCTGTCTTCACCACGGTTGCGCCCAATGGGCAGCCGGAGAATACAGTCGTGTGGTGCTCGTGGGACGGCACCCATGTGCTGGTCAACACGGCCGCCGGTCGCCGCAAAGACAGCAATGTACGCGCCAATCCGAAGGTTGCCCTGACGGTGGTTGATCCGCAAGACCCCTTTCGCTGGATTGACGTGCGCGGCATGGTCGACGCGATTGTGGAGGACGCCGATTACAGCAACATCAACGCCCATGCCAAGTTGTACACGGGCAAAGACGAGTACTACGGCGGCGTGCAGCCGGCCGCAGCCAAAGGCACCGAGCAGCGCATTATTTTCAAGATCAGGCCGGATCGGGTATTGGCTTTCCCGCCGCAGGGCTGAGCGATCAGATGCTCAGCCCGACTCTGTCCATCAGATAGCCAAAAAGGGATGGCAGGTTCACCCTTTTTGGCGAAACTGCTCGACCCTGTGAATCGTCTGGTCGAGGCCATGTATAGCGTCTTGATCGTGCCGACCTTACCATTGGCCTACAGGACGATCGAGGTGAACAATGCGGTGGATCAACAATTCGCTGCCGCGGCTTTGAACCAGTTATTCTGGGCGGCTCTGAGATGCGCCGTGGCCTGGGGGCTGATCGACGGCATCATGTATGTCCTGTCGTCGACGTCTGAGAGCAAGTTCGCCATGACTCGTGGCAGGGACGTTCATGCCCTGCTGTGCGCCGCCACTGGCTGCCACAAAGGCACGGAAAAGCGCCTGAGATTCTACAGCCTCGGGCAACGCTTCCGGATGCCATTGCACGGCCAGGGCAAAGCGATGGTCAGGCACTTCCACCGCCTCGACCATGCCATCCGGCGCCCAGGCCACCACGCGCAGCCCCTGCGCCACCACGCTGCAGGCCTGGTGGTGCAGGCTGTTGACCGGCACGTCCCCTTTGCCGACGATCGCCGCCAACAGGCTGTCTGCGGCAATTCTTACCGGATGGACGACTAGATCCGACGGATAGCCTTGTGTATACGCATGGCGAATGGCATCTGCATACTCGCTCACGTCGCGATAGAGCGCGCCCCCACAGGCCACGTTGAGCAATTGCAGGCCGCGGCAGATGCCGAAGATCGGCTTGTCTTCCGCCAGTGCCCATTGTGTCAGCGTAAACTCGGTGTGGTCGCGATCCGGGTCGACGCCGCCAACCGACGCAATCGGCGCGGCGCCATAGCAGGCCGGGTCAATGTCGCCGCCACCCGAGAGCAGCAGCCCGTCCAGCGCGGTAAACTGCGCGCGCAACGTTGCTGCGTCCCAACCGGGCGGGATAAGTACGGGCGTGCCGCCTGCGATCGTCACCGCCTGGGCAATCTGGCTGACCAGTACGTCAAGCTCTTCGCTGTCTTGCGCACCGGGTGCGTGCAGTGTGATCCCTATCGTCGCCATTTTTTTCCTCTTGCCGATTCCCTGTCGTCACAACCCATATTGTAGCAGAACTCAAGTTGGCAAGTTCAAAAGTCGAACTCGGTGGCAATCACAAAATACGGCTGGAAGCATTTGCTTCCAGCCGTATTTTTGTGCGACAGATGAACGTTTGCCGGACTTAGGCTGCCTCGGCCTCACGTGCCTTGGCGGCCTTGGCCGCGGCACGCGCTTGCGCGGCAGCCCAATCCTCGCCTTCACGCACGACGGCAACCTGGAAGTTGGCGTGTACTTCCGGCATCATGCGGATGGACAAATCGTAGACGCCCAGGTCGCGAATCGCATGCTCCAACTCGATGCGGCGGCGATCGACGTCGAAGCCCACGGCCTGGCTCAGTCTCTCAGCGATTTCGGCGACGGTGACCGACCCATAGAGGCGGTCGTTCTCGCCGGCATTGGCGGTGAAGACCAGCTTCTTGCCCATGATCAGCTGCGCCTGTGCCTCGGCGCTCGAGCGCTCGAGCGCACGCCGGCGCAACGCCGACTGCTTGATCTCTTCGGCCTGCTTCATGGCGCCCTTGGTGGCGAGCACGGCCATGCCACGCGGCATGAGATAGTTGCGCGCATAGCCGCCGGCCACGGCAAAGACGCCACCCGCTTCGCCCAATTCCGGCACATCCTTGAGCAATAGAACTTTCATGCGACCCATTTCGTTTCTCCTGTAGACAAGCGCATCATGTTGATACGTGGTTGGCAACTCCGGCGAGTTTGCCGTGGCTGCAAATCCGTTGGTGGGCACCCCACAAGGTGCGTACACCGAATCCGTATGATACCGTTTTTTGGGTGTAATTGACAAATTGCCAGGGCTGCAAAGGATTTGAAGAATCCAAATTCAGCATTCGCCTGCCATCGTGCTATACTGGCGCAACGTCATCTAGCAAGCCTCCAACTCGCTATGAACGAGGACTTCGTGTCGATCCGTTCGTTCGCAAAGGCGGGACCGCGGCAGCCGGCTCCCTCCAATCAACCAGTGACTCGCGATCCGCAGGTGCGTGCCGCAAGGCCGCACGCGCGCTGGGCCGGTGCGCTCGCCGCCCTGTTGATGGCAGGCATCACACTCGGCTGTAACGTCAGCAGTCTGCTCCAACCGGCGACGCCGACGCCTGTGCCGACGCGCATGTTGGCGCCGACCTTCACCCCCACGCCGCAGACGTTGCCGCCGCTGATCGTGGTGACGCCGGCACAAAACGGCACGCCCGGCGTTATTATCATCCAGTCCGACGTCGATCCTGGCAAGATCGTCATCTCCATCCCGCCGACGACGACGCCGACGCCATTGCCGACCAGCACCCCAGCGCCCATCGATACACCACTGCCTGGCAACACGCCGGCGCCCGGCGAGAGCTCGCCGCCCAGTCCACTCCCTTTGCCGGCCACGGGCACGCCCGGCAGCCTGCTCCCGACGCCGACGCCCGAACTGCCGCCGACGGTGACGCCGTTGCCGACGCTCACCTTCACGCCCGCGCCGACGCCCACTCCTTTCATCTATGTCGAGAGCGGTTTTGTTGCGCTGCGCACCGGTCCTGGTCCCGAATATCCGCTGGTGGCTCAGTTGGGTCCCAATATTCCAATCGCCATCGTGAGCCGCAACCCGCAAGGCACCTGGTATGAGATTTGCTGTGTCAATGGCTTTTCGGTGTGGGTGTCCGCTTCGAATGTGCGCGTCATCAACGACCCGGCCGGCGCGCCCCTCGTGGTCGCCAACCCGGCGCCGCTGCCGACGCCCACCTTCACGCCGACGTGGACGCCGACGGTCACCCCGACACCCACCTCGACGCCCTATGCGTTCGAGCGCGCAATTGGCCCACAGTTCTTCCCGACCGACAACCAGTTCCTCACGGTGTGGGTGAAACTCTTTATCGGGCAGCCGCCGCTGGAGCAGCCGGCGGCTGGCTATTGTGTGTCCGTCAAGTACGAAGGTTTTGATCGGCCCAACACCAACGTGGACAAGCCAAGCGGTGACGCTTTCGAATGGAGCGCACCGCCTGGCGCTGGCAACCGCGTGCAGTATAATTACAAATATGAGTACCTGCCCCCGGATCCAAAGACCCTGGATCCCAACAATACGACCGACACGCGCCTGACTCTGCTGGGAACCGGGACATGGACCTTGTTCGTTACAGACTGCGCAGGTCGTCAACTTTCGGACGCCGTCACCTTTACGACGGCGCCGAGCAATCCAAATCGTGAAGTCTACACAGGTTGGATACGAGTCCGCTGATGAACTATCGTCGTCTACTCTTCTGCTTTTTCTTATGTAGTGCCGTTGCCGCCATGGCTGGCTGCGGTGGTTCCGAGCCTGAGCCAGCGGAGGTTGTCGTGCGCACGCCGCGCCCGACGTTTACGCCAACGCCGGCCCAGCCGACCAACACACCGACGCCCATCATCGCCGCGCCCGCCGCAATCGGCGGGCCGGTCTCCGCTGCCGCGCCCGCAGGAGAAAAAGCCATTGCGGTCGTCAATGACGAACAGGTGAACGTGCGTAGCGGCCCGGGCATCGATCAACCTATTTTGGCGGAAGTAACCCGAGGCCAACAGTACGATCTCGTCGGCAAAAACGCCGAGGAAGATTGGATGCAAGTTTGCTGTGTCGACGGGCAGCCCGGCTGGATCTTCTATGCCTACGTCGACGTGAGCGAACCAGCGGATGGCCCAACAGCCGCGGTGGCTACTGAGCCGCCCGCCGCCGCGCCGCCGCCGCCCACGGCAACGCCGGCGCCCGTAGTAGAACAGCCGCCGGCGCCGCCGCCGCCTGCCGCCGAGGTTGCGCAACCGATACCGGCCACGGAAACACCTGTGCCGACAGCCGTGCCAGCCCCGGCCTTCCCATTCAACTTGGTCGTGCAAGAGCAATTCCCCGAGGGCAACAACCTGGTTCGCGTCTTCCTTTACGTCAATCAAGGCGATCAAGCATTGGAAGGCTACACGTTGCGCATCAAAAAGGACGGCGCCGAACTGCCGGTGAGCGCCACATCGTTGGCCGCGGCTGGCTTTACTTGGCCGGTGGCCAACCCGCGCCAACGCTTCCAAAATATGAAGGTTGAGTTTCCCAATGTTCAGCCAGGTGGGGTTTGGGAGATTGTGTTGATCGATAGCGCCGGCAACCCCGTAGGGCCGCCGGCGACCTTTACGCTAGTGGCTGCTGACATCAACCGCGAGTTATACGTCCGCTACGAGAAACCCTGAGCCGATGGCTGGCGCCCGTCGGCCTGCCCGTTTGCTGTGGGCGGTGGTGGTCGTGCTTTTGCTGGGAATCGCGCTGCGCAGCCTGCGTCTGGCATGGCAGCCGCTCTGGTGGGACGAGGGCTACAGCGTCTATTTCGCCACCGAGCCGCTGCCGCGCATGGTGTGGCTCACGGCGCGTGATATCCATCCTCCCCTCTATTATGCATTGCTGCACGTGTGGATCGCTCTCTGGCAGAACGCCGGACCCGTCGTCGACCGTCTCTTGTCTGTTCTGTTTGGCGTGATCGCGCTGCCTCTGCAATTCTGGCTAGCCCGCATCCTTTTTCCCGCGCGCCGCCGGCTGGCATTGGTTGGCCTGCTGTTGCTCACCTTCAGCCCCATCCATCTCTACTATAGTCAAGAAGTGCGCATGTACGGCCTTGCCCTTGCCCTCAGCCTTGCCAGCACGCTTTGTTTCTGGCTGCTGATACGTCGCCTCGACACACACGCGTCATGGCGCACGTTGCTTTCGTGGCCCGCGGCAGGCTATGCACTGACCGCGCTGGCAGGGCTATATACCCTCTATTATGTGGCCCTGCTGCTGGTGGCACAGTTCCTGTGGTCTGCCTTTCATTTGCGCCGGCGCCTCCGGACACTGGCACTCCTGGTTGGCCTGTACAGCGGGGTGGGGCTGGCCTATCTGCCCTGGCTGCTCTACGCCATTCCGCAGCTCGTCGGCTACGTAGGCGGCAAGGTCCAATCGGACCAGGACACGCCTTTGGGTCCGCTGGCCTATGCTGAACGTCACCTGGTCGCGTTCACCGCCGGTCACGTGCAGTGGCCGGCGCTGCCGTCGGCAGCGTGGGCGCTGGCGCCCGCCACCCTGGCGATCTGCGCGCTGATCCTCGGTCTCGTGTTGCAACAGACGCTGCGCCAACCGGGCCGGCCACCCGCCAGCACACGGACGGCCGCTGCGGCCACATCAAGCGAGTCGCTGCCGGCCATCGGCGCGCTTTGGACGTGGCTGTTGGCGCCCTTACTGATCGGCTGGTTGATCAATGTGCGTTTGCCATTCTTTCCCGAGGGCGGTGAACGGCTGTTGCTGATCGGGCTGCCCTATTTCCTGCTGCTGTTGGCCTATGGAGTGGATCGCACCTGGCAGGTGTGGCACCTGGGCAAAGTGGCACTGGCGGCGTTGGCGTTGAATGCCCTGTTTGGCATCACCGCCTTCGCCACGACACCGCGCTACGGTGCGCACGACTATCGTCCCATCCTGCGCCAGATCGTCCAGCAGGGGGCGGACACCGACACGCTGTTGGCGATTTTCCCCTGGCAGATCGGCTACTGGCGTGCCTACGCACCGCCGCCCGCCCAAGCTTCCGGTTGGTTGCACCCAATTCTGCTTTCGGACGGTGCGGTGGACTGGTCGCCGGCGGTGCAGGCAACGGTCGACACGGCGTTGCGCAGCGGGACGGTCTGGTTTCCTGAGCCGCTCACCTTTGGCAGCAGCCTGCCGGCCCAACTCGAGCGTTACCTCAACATCGCTGCCGTGAACCTAGAAAATCGCTGGTATGACGCCACACGGCTGACGGCCTGGCGCCCCTTGGCGACACCCATCGTGCGCCCCGTTGGCGCCGACTTTGGCCCGGTGCGGCTGGTGGCGGCTGGGATTGCCCCGGCCGCGGCCACCAGCGCAAATTCGCCCGTCGCCATCAGCCTGGTGTGGGAGCGCCGCGCGGTGTCCGATCTCAACGTCAGCGTGCGCATCCAGGACGCCCAGGGCCACGTCTGGTCGAGCCGCGAGTACGCACAGACCGGCGCCGGCGCCACCGATCTCTTCACGGAGACGGTGGGGTTGATTGCGCCGGTTGGCTTGCCTCCCGGCGGCTACACGGTGGCGGTGAGCATGCAAAACGCCGCCGGCGCGCCCTTGACGATTGCCGGTAGCGACGCCGTGGCGGCGCCTGTGGGCGCCCTGGAGATCATTCAGCCGGTCGTAGCGCCATCGCCGTGGCGGCTACCGATTCAAACGGTGCTGCCGCGGCCAGCCGCACATGACGGATTGTCGCTGCTTGGCTTTGCCGGCATCGATCGTACGTCGCCGCTGCTGGCAGGCACCGAACTGGCTGCCACGCTCTTCCTGGCCAACGCCAGCAGCGCTCCTCCCGAGCGGCAGATCTACGTCAGCCTGTTGGACGCCAACGGGGCGGGTGTGGCCGGGTACACGGGGTGGCCGCTGCCGGAGTACCCCACGCAAACCTGGCCACCAGGCGCGCTGGTGCAAACACCGGTTGCTTTCTTTGTGCCGGGAACCCTCTCCACGGGCGACTACCGGCTGGTCGCTGGCTTCAGCGATCCCGCCACCGGCGCGCAATCGCCACCGGTGGCGTTGACGACCCTCCCGGTGCGCCAGCGCACCGGGAGCTTTACGCAACCGGCGCCTCCGCAGCGCTTGGCGGACGTGCCGCAGATCGGCACCCACGCACGTCTGGCCGGTTATGATCGGGAGACGGCCAGTGACGGCTCCATCCACCTGCAACTCTATTGGGAGATTCTGCAGCCGCTGCTGCCGCCTCATCACATCTTTGTGCATGCCGACAATCCAGAGGGCGTCACGGTTGCCCAGCAGGATGGGCCGCCGCTGGCGCTGGACGGTCCTGCCCCCACGGGCAGTTGGCAGCCCGGCGAATTTCTGACCACCATCCACACCCTTCCACCGCCGGGCGATGGTGCGACCGTTCTTCGTGTAGGACTCTACGATCCGGTCACCCAGGTGCGTCTGCCGGTAACGGTGGCGGGGCAGGCCGCCGGCGACAGCGTCGCGCTGCGCTGAGCTCAAGGCGCGACTTTGCGCGTGGCTCTTCGTAGTGTATTATGGCATTGAAACCAAATGATTTTACGTTTACATAAAGGAGCCATAGTCATGGAAAATACCGAACAGACACAAGACAAGAACACCCAGCAGAGTGCCGGTCCGGCGCCCGAAGCCGGCCCGTCGTCGACCACCCAGTCAGGCCAGGAATTGCTGGACGAATTGACCGGCTTGGCCGACAAATTCGCCACCGTCGTGCGCACGGCATGGAACAGCGAGCAGAAAAAGCAGGTCGAAGCCGATGTGCGCACAGGGTTGTCCACCCTGGCCGTGTCGATCGAGGAGGGCTTCAAGCAGGTTTCGACCTCACACGAGGCCAAGGATCTGCAGGTAAAGGCGACCGAAGTCAGTGACAAGGTGACGAGCAGCAAGTTTTTTGCCGACCTCACCGGCGCGTTGACCACCGGTTTGCGCACCTTGAGCGATTCGTTGGACAAAGTGTCAAAGGATCTGCAAGCCAAAAACGCCGCCACGCCGGGTGGCCCGCCGCCCGTCAGCCCAGCCGACCCGCGTCCGGAGACGCACGATATTCCGATTCGCAAGGAATAGGGTATTGGACGAGCTTGTGGGCTGTGCGTGACCGATCACTGGCCACGCACAGCCTGCCGCAGGCTAGAAGAACAGCTTGGCGATGCCCAACGCGCCTTGTTTCCACGGCACGCGATGGGAGACGCCGGATTGGCCCTGGAATTCGCTCAGGTGGTCGATGTACCACTGGTAGTTGCGAATCAGCGCTTGCTTGTTGGAGTATTTCGGCGCATAGCCGAGCACCTTCTCCGCTTTTTCGATCGAGACAAACGAATCCTCGGTCACCGTCTCATAAACCCACTTGTAGAGCGGCGAGAGATTCACTTTTTCCAGCGCGCGCAGCGTCCAAATTGCCGGCGACGCTGGGATCGAGACGATCTTTTTGCCAAAGCCGGCGTAGTCGAGCACAGCCTGGTAATCCTCGCGGATCGTCGTGAAGACCTTGGCGCCAATATTGAAAACATCGTCTACGCGCCCCGGCTCCAGCGTCGCCGCGAGATAGATGGCGTCGCAGAGGTCTTCCACATCCAGGAGTTGGTAGCGATTGTTGCCGCTGCCCAGCACCGGGAAGTTCTTGCCATCCTTGGCCCAGTCATAGAAGAGCGCAAAAACGCCCAGCCGTTCGGGGCCGACAAAGGACTTTGGCCGGATGATCGGGATGCACATCCCCTTGGCGCGGTATTCCTTGCACATCTCCTCCGCCACGACCTTCGCCTCGCCATAAGGCCCGACGCCGTGCAACTGGTCGTCTTCGAAGAGTGGATGATGGTCGGGAATGCCATAGACGGCGGTCGACGATACGTGGATGCAGCGTTCGACTTTGTGCTCATACGCCGACTGCAACACCGCGCGCAGGCCGTCGATGTCGGTCGAATAGATGTCCGCTGCCTTATAGAGGGGCAGCGCGGCAGCCGTGTGGATGACGATGTCTACGCCCTGCATGGCGTTGTCGACGGCGGCTTTGTCGCGGATGTCGCCTTTGATTTCAGTGATGCGCGCCCGCTCCGGGTAGGTAAAGTCGCTGATGTCGAGGGAGACGATCTTATGCCCGCGCCCAAGTAGATAGCGCACCAGGTTGATGCCCAGAAAACCGGCGCCTCCCGTGACCAGATAGGTCTTGGGAACCACCGCCTTGCCGGCGCCCGCCGTGGACGCCGGCGCATTGTTGGTTTGTTCAGCCATTCTTTTCGCTCCTGATGATGGTGACCCCAAGCGCTGCTGCCAATGCCGCAGTTGCTCGCGAGTCGATGCAAAGGCCAGTTCGTCCGGTAACTCCTCCGGTCCAAACCAGCGGGCTTCCGTTACGTCGTCATACGCGCCCGGCGGCGCCGCCGGGTCTACCGGCGTGACCCGATAGGCCAGCACGATGCCCTGGCTGGCTGTCTCGCCGCTGGTCATCTGGTTGACCATTGGGTAGATCGCCAGCAGTTCGTGCACGACGACCTCCAGCGCAATTTCCTCCTGGAGTTCGCGCACGAGCGCTGCCACCGGCAATTCACCGGCATCCATATACCCGCCCGGCAATGCCCACAGCCCCTTGGCCGGGTTGACGCCGCGGCGAACGAGTAGAACCTCTCGATTCCGTTCGATCTGCGCAATGACGGCGACTTTCGGGTCGGGGAAGCGAATGTAGCCACACGCCGGGCAGGCGCGGCGTACCTGTTCGCCGACCCTTCGCTCGGTCAATGGCGTCGCACAATAAGGACAATAGACAAACTCGCGCCGGCTCATATCAGTTTCCCCACGTGCCACTGGCACAAGCGCGCATTATACCGCGCCGCTGTCATGGGCGCCAAAGCCGACCCTGATTCGTCGGATTTGAGGATTGCCTTGAGATGATGCACTTATCCAGCAAAAAATGCGTCATTTGTCGGATGATTGCGCGGGCAGGGCGATCTATCATTGAAGCAAGTCAAAGGTGTTCCCCCCGCCGAGATCCTCTCTCCTTCCTTCTGGGTGCCATGCAGCACGAATCGCCCGCCGTTCACCACGGCGGGCGATTCGCGCGCGGACCGTCCTCACCAAACGGCTGAAACTGCACAAAATTTCATCGCTTGAACGCTTGACATACGCCAGCAAGTGCGCTATAATCTTTTACAGAGGTTGGCACGTGCTGGGTCCCAAAACCTAGCTTCGGGGGACGTGCCAGCCTTCTTTTTTTGCCCAAAATTCGGCCCGCTCACGTGAGCGGGCCGTTTGTTTTGGCCGTCAGACCGCGATTTCGTTTTCCATTGTGCGTTTGGCTCGGATCGTCTATTGCCCCGGATAAACCTGTACTGATTGGCCTTGCATTTGGGGTGGCTTGTTGGATGCGCAGTATAATCCAAGGTAAGAAGCCGCAACTCTACACTGTGGCTCACCCGCTGAGCAAGCTGCAAGGAGGATCGAGGTTGAATCTACACGAGTATCAATCCAAGCGTGTGTTTGGCCAATTCGGCATTCCAGTGCCGAAGGGTGAAGTGGCTACGACACCGGCGGAAGTGCGCGACATCGCCGTGCGTCTCGGCACACCGGTCGTCGTCAAGTCACAGGTGCTGGTCGGCGGCCGCGGCAAGGCCGGCGGGATCAAGGTCGCCCGGTCGGTCGAAGAGGCCGAGAAACATGCCGATGCCATTCTCGGCATGCTGATCAAGGGCCTGAAGGTGCGCAAGGTGCTGGTTGACCCCGCCGCCAACATTGTCAAGGAGATCTACTTGGGCGCCGTCCTCGATCGCGCCAGCCGCCGCGTCGTGATGATGGCGAGCAGCGAGGGCGGCGTGGACATCGAAGAGGTGGCCGCCAAGACGCCCGAAAAGATCGTCAAGGTCGGCGCCCATCCTTTCTTGGGGTTGCGTGACCACCATGCCCGCATCCTGGCCGATGGTATCGGTATCCCCAAGAACCTGACCAAGGACTTCATCCAGATCGCCCAGGCGCTCTACCGTGCCTTTGTCAGCGTCGACGCCAGCCTGGCCGAGATCAACCCGTTGGTCATCACGGGCGACAACAAGCTGTTGGCGTTGGACGGCAAGATTTCGGTCGACGACAACGCACTCTTCCGCCACCCGGACATCGCCGAGTTGCGCGATCTGGACGAGGAAGACCCCAGCGAACGCGAGGCGCGGCGCTACGACCTGAGTTATATCCACCTGGACGGCGAAATCGGCTGCATGGTCAATGGCGCCGGGCTGGCGATGGCCACCATGGATATCACCAAGCTCTATGGCGGCGAGCCGGCCAATTTCTTGGACATCGGCGGCGGCGCACAGTCGGACAAGGTGGCGGCTGCGCTGCGCATCATTCTCTCCGACCCACGCGTCAAGGCCGTGCTGATCAACATCTTCGGCGGCATCACGCGCTGCGACGAAGTGGCGCGTGGCGTGCTCGACGCCGTCAGCACGCTGGAAACGCGGGTGCCGTTTGTCGTGCGCCTGGTCGGCACCAATGAAGAAGAGGGTCGCCGCATCTTGGCCGAGGCCAATATGATCACGGCCACCAGCCTGGCGGACGCCGCCCAGAAGGCCGTTGCCGCCGCAAAGGGAGAGTTGAAATGAGCATTCTGGTCAATAAGAACACGCGCCTCGTCGTGCAGGGCATCACCGGGCGCGAGGGCGCATTTCATACCAAGCAGATGATCGACTACGGCACCAATGTCGTGGGCGGCGTCACGCCGGGCAAGGGCGGCGAGTGGGTCTTTGGCAATGTCCCCGTCTTCGACACGGTGAAAGAAGCCGTCGACGCCACTGGCGCCAACACGAGCATCATCTACGTGCCGGCGCGCTTTGCCGCCGACGCTATCATCGAGGCCGCCGATGCCGGCGTGGACCTGGTGGTGTGTATCACCGAGGGCATCCCGGTGCTGGATATGGTGCAGGTGCGTGCCTATATCGACACTACCTCCACACGCCTGATCGGCCCCAACTGTCCCGGCCTGATTACGCCGGGCGAGGCCAAGGTCGGCATCATCCCCGGTCACATTCTGACCCCCGGCAACGTGGGCCTGGTCAGCCGTTCGGGCACGCTCACCTATGAAGTGGTCTATGCGCTCACGGCGCGTGGCATCGGCCAGAGCACGGCGGTGGGCATTGGCGGCGACCCGATCAATGGCACCTCCTTCCTGGACGTGTTACAGATGTTCGAGCAAGACGACGCCACCGAGCAGGTGATCCTGATCGGCGAGATCGGCGGCACCGACGAGCAGAAGGCTGCGGCCTATATCGGCAGCAAGATGAGCAAGCCGGTCACCGCCTTTATCGCTGGGCAGACCGCCCCGCCCGGCCGGCGCATGGGCCATGCCGGCGCCATTATCTCGGGCGGCGAAGGCACTGCCGCCGAAAAAATGGCCGCCCTCAAAGCCGCCGGCGCCCGCGTCGCCCGCCACCCGGATGAAATTGCCGAGATCGTGGCGAGCAACCTGAGCAAAGCCTAAGCATTGTCGCCGGTCGTCGCCAGAGAGACCAGTCGTGTGCGTGGCACTGACCAGACGATTGCTGGCCCAGTGCCACGCACGCGGCTGCTGGCCGTAGTTTCCGCCATTGTGAAAGGACCCCAAGAATGCTAACACCCAAGCTCACTCGCCTGCTGCCGCTCGTGTTGATTCTGGCTTTGGCGGGCTGCGCTGCCCCTGCCGCAGCGCCGGCCGCCCCTGCCAGCGGTGCGGAAGCCCCTGCCGCGGTCCCGGTTGTTCCTGAAGCGCCGCCGGTCGACCCGGCCGCCTCGGCCCTCGAGGCGACCGCCGTCCCCGTCACCGGCCCAAGCGCCGGCGGCCCGCGCGTCTTCAAGATCGTGCCGGAACAGTCGGTGGCCCAGTACGCGGTGGAAGAAGAGTTTCTCGGCCAGGCTGTGCCTTTTGTGACGGCAGTCGGCAAGACCAATGCCTTTGCGGGCGAAGTCGCACTGCAATTCAATGGCAACAGTGTCGCGATCGCCGGCAACACCTTCACGGTCGACCTCAGCACGCTGACCAGCGACCGGCCGCGCCGCGATCGCGCCATCCGCGAAGATTGGCTGGAGTCCAGCAAATTTCCCATCGCCACCTTTGTCGCCACGTCGGCCACCGACCTGCCGGCCGACGCCGCCCTGGGCCAGGACGTCTCTTTCACGGTGGCCGGCGACCTCACGATGCGCGAGGTCACCCATCCGGTCACATGGGCAATGACCGCTAAGCTGGATGGGGACACCCTCACGGGAACGGCCACCAGCTCGATCTTGATGCGCGATTTTGGTTTCGAGCCGCCGGACATTGCCGGCATGCTCAAAGTGACCGACGGTGTGAGTGTGACGGTCACCTACACGGCGAAGGAAGTGAACTGATGCCAACACCCGCTGACGAAGAAGAGGTCCGCTGGCTCGTCGACCATGCCATGCTCGACAAAGTAAAGGAGATCGCCGCGCGCTATTCAGGGCAGGGCGTGCTGTGGCGCCATCCCTACGCCGCTACGCAACCGCGCGCCGTCTCTGCCCTGGCGTCGGTCTGGTTTGCCGCCTATCCGGCGGCCATCATCACGCGCGACGGCGAATCCGTGCTGCACACCTTGGGCGACGACGACTTGTGGACGGCGCTGGCCTCGATGGGCATCAAAGCCATTCACACTGGTCCCACCAAACAAGCTGGCGGCTTGATGGGACGCACCTTTACGCCCACCATCGATGGCCACTTCGACCGCATTGGTCTGGGCATCGACCCGGCCTTTGGCACTCTGGATGAGTTCGTGGCGATGAGCCAGACCACGGCCGCGCATGGCGCCATCGTCATCGACGATATCATTCCGGCGCACACCGGCAAAGGCCCGGACTGGCGCCTGGCCGAACGCGCCTACGCCGACTATCCGGGTCTCTATGACATGGTCGAGATCGCGCAGGCCGACTGGACAGAACTGCCGGAAGTGCCGCCTGGCCGCGACGCCGTGAACCTGAGCGCACAGAGCGTCGATCGCCTGCGCGACCTGGGCTACATCGTCGGCCAGTTGTCGCGCACCATCTTCTACGCACCGGGGGTCAAGGAGACCGACTGGAGCGCCACCGGGGTCGTGCGCGGGGTGGATGGCGAGGATCGGCGCTGGGTCTATCTTCACTATTTCAAGGAAGGACAGCCAAGCCTGAATTGGCTGGATCCCTCTTTTGCCGCGTCGCGCCTGGTGATCGGCGACGCGCTGCATTCGCTGGGCGTGCTTGGCGCGCGCGTGATCCGTCTGGACGCCAACGGCTTCCTCGGCGTCGAGCGGCGCGCCGGCGGGCCTGCCTGGTCCGAAGGACATCCCTTGTCGATCACCGCCAACCAGATCATCGCCGGCATGGTGCGCAAGATCGGTGGCTTTACTTTCCAGGAGTTGAACCTGACCGTGGAAGACATCGCCGCCATGTCGCAAGGCGGCGCCGACCTTTCCTACGACTTTATCACACGCCCGGCGTACCAGCACGCCCTGGTCACAGGCGACGCCGAGTTTCTGCGGCTGATGATCTCGATCATGCGAGAGTGCCAGATTGACCCGGCCTCGCTCGTCCATGCCCTGCAGAACCACGACGAACTGACCCTCGAACTCGTGCACTTCTGGACGCTGCACAAGGACGACCTCTATACCTTTGCCGGCCGCCAGTGGACGGGCCTGCAATTGCGCGAGCACATTCGCACCGTCATGTATGACGGGGTGAGCGGCGCCAACGCACCGTACAACCTGCGCTTTGTGACCAACGGCGTGGCATCCACCACCGCCAGCATCGTGGCTGCCGCCCTGGGCCTACGCGATCTCAGCCACCTCAGTGTGGAGCAGATCCAGCAGATCCAGCGCGCCCATCTCCTGCTGGTCATGTACAACGCCTATCAGCCCGGCGTCTTTGCCCTCTCCGGCTGGGATTTGGTGGGGGCGCTGCCGCTACCGGCCAACGCAGTCGCGCACCTGATGGGCGACGGCGACACGCGCTGGATCCACCGCGGCGCCTACGATCTGATGAATGTCAACCCGGCCGCTGTCGTCTCCGGCGCCGGCATGCCCAAGGCGCCCGCGCTCTACGGCTCGCTGCCCGATCAACTGCAGCGGGCGGATTCCTTTGCCAGCCAGTTGCGCCGCCTATTGGAAGTCCGCGAGCACTATCGCATCTACGCCGCGCGCCAGGTCGCCGTTCCCGCCGTCGCCGACCCGGGCCTGCTCGTCATGGTGCACGAACTGCCCGACGGCCTGGGGCTGCAAGTGACCGCGCTAAACTTCGGCGCCACGCCGGTAGCCGAAATCGTCCCAATCGCCGGCGCCGCCGCCGGCCACGCCGTCAACATGCTCACCGATGAAGCCGAAGGCGAGGTAACCGCAAGCGGCGAACTACTAATCACACTCGAAGGGCATCAAGGAAAATCCTATCTTTTGACATAAGCGCTCGTATTATTGGCTACGATCAAGATGCGCACTCCCAATAGACTCTCGGTGGCCGGCGCAGCGTCGGCCGGCGCCGGCTGCCTCACGGCCGAGGCCGCCCGCCACCCGCGCCGCCCGATTGAAGTCCAAGACACGACCGTCGGTGTCCAGCACAATCACCAAGTCTTCAATCGTATCCATCATAGTCGGCGCTGGCAACATGACGGAAGCCTGAATTCTTGCTTGCCCTCCGCTGCCCTCCGCTGCCCTCTGCTGCGCTTACGCACATCACGCGCTTGTGATAAAATAGGCACGCTAAGCCTGCCAGGCTGCCTTGCGCACCAGCCGCGACCCTGCCGGCCATCGAACCAAACCGGAGTCATTGTGATCGAACAACCAATTATCTCAGCCAAACAAGTGCAAAAGTGGTTTCGCAACGGCAAGATCGAGGTCCATGCCCTGCGCGGGGTTGACCTCGATGTGGCGCCGGGTGAAATGCTCGCGATCATGGGGCCGTCGGGCTGCGGCAAGACCACGCTGCTCAACTGCCTCTCCGGCCTCGACGATTTCGACGACGGCGACGTGGCGATTGACGGCACGCCCTTGCGCACCATGGGTGACAAGAAGCGCACCAAATATCGCGCCGAACACATGGGCTTTATCTTCCAAACCTACAACCTGCTGCCGGTCATCTCGGCGGTGGAAAATGTGGAGTTGCCGCTGCTCGTCACCGGCGTCAGCCCGCGTGCCGCACGGCGGCGCGCGCTGGTGGCGCTCGACCAGGTCGGGTTGGCGGACCGCGCCGACCACCGGCCCGCCGAGTTGTCGGGTGGGCAGCGCCAACGCGTGACGGTGGCGCGCGCCCTCGTCAATCAGCCCGCCATTGTGTGGGCGGATGAACCGACCGGCGCCCTGGACTCTAAAGCCGCCGATGACATCCTGCAGTTGATGCGCCAGCTCAACACGGAACATGGCCAGACCTTTGTCATCGTCACCCACGACCCCGACATCAGCGCTGCGTGCAACCGTACGATCCGCATGCATGACGGGCTGATTGTGCCGGCGGGTCAATAGCCAATTCCCCAGGGGGCTGTATGTTCAGTGAACTTAGCACAGGCGTCATCGTCTTTCTCGTCGGTTCGGTCAGCGCCATTCTGCTCTATCTGCTGATCCTCTACCTGCGCAATCCCGTGCTGGCCAAACTCGGCCTGCGCAATATCGCCCGTCGCCCCACGCAGACGGCGCTGATCGTGATCGGCTTGACGCTCAGCACGATCATTGTCATCAGTTCGCTTGGCACGGGCGACACCCTGCGCTACTCCGTGCAGCACCAGGCCGTTGCGGCCTACGGCAAGGTCGACGAAATCATCGCGCCGCCGCTGGTCTCCATGCTGATGAGCATGGGCGACACCAATGCCGATAACGCCCAGGCCCAACAGGCACAAGCCACCCTGGATGGCGTCATGAAGGGCGGCCTGGACAGCGTGCTGGCGCTGGCGCAGGGGGGCCTGCCTTCGATCGACGTGAACCGCCTGGAGCAGTTGCGGCTGGAAGCCGCCAAGGAACCGCTGATCGACGGCGTGGCGGGCGCCATCGTCTTTCCCACCATCATCCGCAACATCGCCACCGGGCAGAGCGAGCCAATTGGCTTTATCTATGCCGTGGACGACACCTACCCGGCCGCCTTTGGCCTCAAGGCCGTCACGGGCCAGCCGCTGGCCATGCAAAGCCTCGAACCGGGCATCGGCAATATCTTTTTGCAGGCATCAAAGCTCTTTGCCGTCGTGCCGGAGTTGACCCGGCAGTTCAATTCGTTGTCCGCCCAACTGCCCGCCGATGCCCAACTCAGCGTGCCGTCCCTTGCGCCCGTGCTGGCCGGCCTGGGCGCCATCCTCACCGGCGTCGACCCAGCGGCGCTGCCCGACATCACGGTCGACCTGGACACGCTGGACCAACTGGGCGTCAACACCGGCCCCTTGCGTGCGTTGGGTAAAACAAGCATCACCCTGCGTGAGTTGGCCACGATCGTGCGCCCGGTGGCGTCCACGGCGACGCTGACTGGGACCCTGCCGGCCGGCGCCGCCGGGGTCACAGCCGGCGCACCGATCACGGAAACCGCGCTGCTCTCGGCGACGGCTGCCCTGCTTTCGTCGGCCTCGATCAGCGGCACCAGCACCTCTATCAACCCGGCCGCCGCCCTCGGTGGCATTTCCAGCGACCTGCTGCGCGCCGTCAACTTGAACACGATCGGCTTCGAGCTGGACAAAGCGCTGGCGCAGTTTGGGCTGCAGTTGCGCCAGGGTGACCTCTACCTCAATCGCCTCGGCGCCCAACAGTTGAATGCCAGCGTGGGCGATGTGCTCGAGATCTACATCGGCCCGCTGCCCGTGCGCTTTCGCGTGCGCGCTGTGGTCGATGAAGCCGGCCCGCTCAGCGCACTGCTGCCGGTCGTGATATTGCGTCTCAGCGAAGCGCAGCAGTTGCTCTTTATGAACGACAAGGTCAACGCCGTGCTCATCTCCAATGCAGGCGACGAAATGACGGGCATGCAACACACCGATGCCGTCGGCCGCCGCTTGCGCGTGCTCGCGCTCGACACGGTGGCCGTGGACACGATCGCCACCATCGTGCGCCGCGCCGATGTGCGCACGCTGATCGAGAAGGCCTCCCAATCGCTGCCCGCCACCGCCAGCATTGCTATGACGGAAGAAGATGTGCCCCCGCTGTTGCGCGGGGTGCTCGAAGGCTTTCTCAACAGCCTCAATATCGAACAGATGTCGCAGCAGGATGTGGCCGCCTTGTTGGCCGCCGTGCAGGCTGAAGACAAAGATGCGCTGCGTGAGGTGCTGGCGCGCCAAAGCGTGCGCGAATGGTTGCTTGAACTGAAGCTGCCGGAGTCTGTTGCGCAGGCTTTTGCGTCGGCCGTCACCAACCTCAATCAATTCGAGCAGATCGATCCGCTCAACAAAAGCACGATCGTCACCGCCGCCAACATCGGCGGCGGCGTCTTCTCATCGATCTTTTCGATCTTTGGCGTCTTTTCTATCCTGGCCGCCATCCTCCTGATCATCCTGATCTTTGTGATGCTGGCCGCCGAGCGGCGCGTGGAGATCGGCGTGGCGCGCGCGATCGGCGTGCAGCGTGGGCAGATCATGCAGATGTTTATGACCGAGGGCATGGTCTACAACCTGCTGGCCGGCGCCCTGGGCGTGATCCTGGGCATTGCCATCACGATGGCCATGACGGCCTTTATCGGCCGCCTCTTCAACGACGCCACCGGCCAGTTCAATGCCCAGGCCGGCGGTATTTTTGCCGTCGCCTTCACCATCTCCTGGCAATCCGTGGTAGTTTCCTACTGTCTGGGCGTGCTCATCACCTGGTTGGCCATGACCTTCGCCACCACGCGCGTCAGCCGCATGAACATCGTCATGGCGATCCGCAACCTGCCCGACGAAGCCCAGAGCAAGCGCCGTTCTCTCCTGGCGCAGGCGTGGAGCTGGCTCTTCCCCCTCGCTGTGACGGGCCTGGGCGCCTATCTGCTCTGGCTTGCCTTCGACAGCCATTCGTTGAGCCTGGCCATGATCGGCGCCACCGTGGCCCTCTACGGGGTGATGACGGTGCTCGGCCGCCTGCTGGAATTGACGCCCATGCGCAACGAGACCGGCTATACCATCGTCTATTCGCTGCTCGGCCTGGGGTTGCTCGCGATCTGGGTGCCGCCCTGGTATGCCCTGGCGCCGCAACTGGCGCCCGGCTTTTTCACCTGGGACCCGACGCAGGCGCCCACCGTCTTTACGATCGGCGGCCCGATGATCATCGTCGGCGTCATCCTGCTGATCATGTTCAACGCCGGCTTCCTGAGCACGATCGTGGCTTCCGCGCTGGGCTTTGTTCCATCGCTGCGCCCGGTCTTGAAGACGGCCATCGCCTACCCGCTCAGCACCCGCTTCCGCACGGGGATGACCATGGTGCTCTTCGCCATGATCATGGCGACCGTGGTGGTGATGGCTGTGATCATCAACACCACGCAGTCGTTGATCCGCCTCGACCCGCGCCAGACCGCCGGCTTTGACATCCGCATCTCGCCGACCCTGCTGAGCTTCTTTAGCCCGGTCGAGGATTTTACGGCGGCGCTGGCCAAAACCGACGCCACCTTGCGTGACCAGGTCGAGCGCGTCGGCCTGGTGACCAACCAGGCGGTCGAGGCCCGCGTGCGCGGCGCCGGCACGGCGTTCGCCGCGTCGGAATTGGCCGGCGTCAACGCCGGCTATCTGCAACAGGCCGCGCACATCTACCAATTCCAAGCGCGCGCCCCCGGCTACGCCGACGATGCCGCCGTGTGGGACGCCCTCCAGCAGCGCGACGATGTGGTGGTGATCAAACCGGGGCTGCTGGCGCTGGCGTCCGGCGCCAAGGGCAGCACGCGTGTCGACCGCGGGACCTTCTTCGCCCGCATGGGCGCGGACGAGGACAGCGCTGATGACCCGCCCAATGACCGGCGCCGCCGTTTCGCCCCCACGCTGGAGATCGAAGGCGTCGACGTGCGCACCGGCCAACTGCCGGAGCTCTTCCTGGAACTGACCACCGCCGGCCAGGATGGCGTGACGCGTACCCACATCGTGCAGGTGATCGGCGTGCTCGGCGAGGACACCACGCTGGCCGCCGGCGCCATCCAGGGCAGTGAGGCCACGCTGCGCCCCCTGCGCAGTGTGCCCGTGACCGGTGACGAAGTCTACGTCAAGGTCAACCCCGGCGCCGCTGCGTCCACCGTGGCGGCCGGAATCGAAGGCGCCTTTGTCGCCAGTGGTCTGAACGCCAGCGTGCTCGCCGACGAATATGCCCAGCGCCAACGGCTCACCGGTGGCGCCCTGCAATTGCTACAGGGCTTCATGGCGCTCGGCCTGCTCGTGGGCATCGCCGCGCTGGGCGTGATCTCCATGCGCGCCGTCATCGAACGCCGCCAGCAAATTGGTATGCTGCGCGCCATGGGCTACCAGAAGGGCATGGTCACCTTCTCGTTTGTGGTGGAGTCCAGCTTTGTCTCGATTACCGGTCTGCTGATCGGCGCGCTCACGGGCATCGTGCTGGGCGATAATCTCGTCTTTGCCTTCTTCCCGCAGATCGACCGCAGCGTGGTGGCCACGCCCTGGCTGCCCATCGCCCTCATCGTCCTCGCCGCCTACCTTTTCTCGCTCCTCACCACGATCCTACCGGCGTGGCAGGCGTCGCGTATCTACCCGGCCGAGGCGTTGCGCTATGAATGAGAGGGCGAACGGCGATTCACCCTCTCTCCTGTTCACTTGCTCACTTACGCGCCGCGAACGGCAGATACATCGCCGGATCCTTCGCCTCGTTTAGCAAGCCCTCGGTGACGACGGAAACATTGCCGGCGCGGTCGCGGAATTCGCCGTAGACCGTGCCGCTGGCGTCGAACACCCACTCTTTGCTCAGCGCAAAGTCTTCCCACGCCGCGCCGGCCATATTGGCCTGGTTGCTAAAGCGCATAAAGCCTGTGCCGCTCCCCTCATCTTCTACCTGCAAGAGCAACGTGTTGGCGCTGACGCTGGCCGCCACTGGCAGCGGCTTTTGCACCGCGATGGTGGCCGTCGGCGCCGTTGTGTCCAAGCGGATCTCGTCGTTGACGATGGCCTGCGGGCTGCCCTGCGCATCGCCCAGTTGCACGTATACCTTGCGCGGCATCGCGTAGTCGCCGCCTGCCATGATCTGCCAGGATTTGGTCTCCGCAAAGCTCTCCCATTGCGCGCCGACAAAGCTGCTGTCGTTGCTCACCATCATTTGCGGCGCGATGGGAGGGGCCTTGATCTGCAAAGTCACCGTGATCTGATTGGTGTAGGGTGCGTCGTCGTTGATGCGCACGCCGTAGAGGCTCGGCATCGGGGTGGCGGTTGCCTCCGGGGTCTCGTTGGGGTCCTGGGTCGGCAAGGGGGCAAAGGTCGGCCGCGGCGTCGGCACGGCCAACGGGTCGATGCTCACCACGCCGATTTTTTGCACGCTGTAGGCCGCTTGCTCGCCGTGATACCACATCAGCAACTGGCCGTTGAAGCTGCCGACCGACGGATAATAGATGCTATAGCTGTCCCAGGCGCCCGGTTCCAGCCCGACCACCGGGTTCAAGTCATCTTTGGTCCACGCCGTGCCGTTTGGCGCCGTGGCGTGGCCGATGTAGCGTTGTTGCGTGGCCCGGCTATAACCTTGATACCACATCTCATATCCTGTGCCCCTCACCAGGACGCTGGGCGCCGAGATTTCACCGTTGTCCCAATCGACGTCGCCGCCCAACTGGATCACGGGGTTGCTGAGACTCTTGCTCCAGTGGATCCCATCGGGCGAGGTGGCATAGAAGATATGGTTGCGGTCGCCGCCGCCGGCGTACCACATGTGATCGCTGCCGTCTCGGAACAGCACGTCGGGCGATAACACATTCAGGCTGTCGGCGCCATCGACGGTGATTTCGAGCACTGGGGTGGGATATTTCGTCCAGTGGATCCCGTCCGGCGCGGTTGCATAGCCGATTTGGTACCCACCCACGGCCAGCCTGATCCCGGTATACCACATTTTCCAGCGCGCCGCCGGCGGCGCGTTCCCATCATAGAGCACCGACGGCGCGCTCACGCCGTCGGAGTCCCATTCGGGGGAGACGCCGTGGCGCAACACCGGGGCGTTGCCCTGTTTGCTCCAGGTCAGACCATCGGACGACGTTGCGTAACCGATGTCGGACCTCGATTCGCCCGTGCTGGACCCGGTGTACCACATCTTATAGGTGGCGCCGTCCAGCAAAACGTCGGCCGAGAAGACGTTGCGGTCGTCCCACGTCCCCGGGGCGCCGGGTACAAGCACGGGGTTGCCCGCATACTTGACCCAGGCCACTTGCGGCGCCGACAGCACCACTGCCATCGGCACCAACACCAACGCCGTCACTAGGAGAACAAAAACCATCAGCCGTTTCATAGTGCACTCCTTGGCAAGGTTGGGTGCAACCGCTTCCACACGCGCAGCCAGCAAAAGTCGCCGGCGCCGGGGCCAGTGCACCAGATCACTTATCAGAGTAGCATCGTTTGGCAAGCATGACACCGGACAAATGTCTGATAAATCCAGTTTGCTTGCGCGTAGATTGGCGGAGAAAAATCGTGGCGCGACGCGCACACCCGTTTTTACTCGACTTGCCGTTTGTGGCTTGATCACTTTATAATAGGGCCACCGCACCCGCACCTATCTGACTTTTTCGCCACTACACCCGAACCGGAACAACCTTTCATGGTCACAACGGGTCTTCACCGCCTTCTTCTCGAATCCGCTTCTATCCTGCGCGACCGGCGCGTCGGCCTGGTCACCCAGCCCGCCGCCGTGCTGCCCGACCTGCGCACGGCTGCCGATGCCTTGTTGGCCATGCATGTGAAACTCACCGCCTTGTTTGGCCCCGAACACGGCTTCGACGGCGCCGCCGCCGACGGCGCAACGGTGGACCACGCCGTCCACCCCCGCCTGGGCCTTCCCATCTTCAGCCTCTACGGGCCGGATCGCCAGCCGGCGCCCGCCATGCTCGCCCACGTCGACCTGATCGTCTTCGACATGCAGGACGTCGGCGTGCGATTCTATACCTACCTCAGCACGCTCTACTATCTTTTGCGCAGCGCCGGCGCCACCGGTCTCCCCCTCGTCGTGCTAGACCGGCCCAATCCCATCGACGGCCTCGTGATCGAAGGGCCGCTGGTCGAGCGGGGCCTGGAGTCCTTCGTGGGCATCGTGCCGGTCCCCATCCGCCATGGTATGACCCTTGGCGAGCTGGCTCTGCTCATCAACGCCGAATATAGCTTGGGCGCCGATCTCACCGTGGTCGCCATGCAAGGCTGGCGCCGGTCGCTGTGGTTCGACGGCACCGGCCTGCCCTGGGTGCCCACCTCACCCGGAATGCCGCAGGTGGCCACGGCCACGGTCTATCCCGGCACTTGTTTTGTGGAAGGCACCAACCTCTCCGAAGGCCGTGGCACCAGTTTGCCCTTCGAGGTGGTCGGCGCCCCTTGGCTCGACGGCTACCGCCTGGCGCACACGCTCAACGACCTCGATCTGCCCGGCGTGCGCTTCCGGCCCGTGCACTTCATCCCGTCCGCCAGCAAACACGCCCACGTCGGCTGCCAGGGCGTGCAACTGCACGTGCTGGACCGCGCGGTCTTCCGCCCTGTCACCATGGGGCTGCACCTGATCGCCGCCTGCCGTGCCCAGGACCCCGATCGCTTCGAATTCCTGTCCACAAGCTGGGAGGGGCGACCGCCCCAGTTTGACCTCCTCGCCGGCACTACGTCGCTGCGCGAGGGCCTGGCCGCGGGCGTGCCGGTGGCGGAATTGACCGCCGGCTGGCCGGCCACCGCCGCCGAATTTGGCCGGCGCCGCGCGCCCTATCTGCTCTACACGACGGCCTGACCGTACCCATCCACCGCAACCAGGAGGTGCTTTGCCCCACAATCTCTTTTTGTACAGCGTGCCGTTTGTCTTCACCTATTGTCCATCATGAGCCAAAGAGGAGACTTTTTCCATGAAACGATTTACTACATTCCTGGCCCTGTTGATTGTCTTGGCGCTGCTGGTTAGTGCCTGCGCTGTCCCGGTGGCCGCGCCCGCCGCCGCACCGGCTGGCGAGCCAGCCGCAGCCGATGGCGCCGCACCGGCCGCTGAACCCGTCTCGATCGTCTTCTACCAGCGCGGCTATGTCGAGGGTGGCACCGATGCCGGCTCGGTCAACACGGCCAAGGCCATCGAGGTGTTCGAGCAGAACAACCCCACTATCGATGTCCAGATCGTCGGCATTCCGTGGACCGCGGAAGGCGACACCAAGCTCGAAACGGCCCTGGCCGCCGGCAGCGACATCAATGTCTTCCGCGTCACCAGTCCCAACCTGCCGCGCTATGCCAAGCAGGGCGTGCTGTCCGAGATCACTCCCTATCTGACCGATGAGGACAAGGCCGACTTCTACGAAAGCGCCTTCCAGGTCGCCACCGTGGACGGCAAGGTGTGGGCCTGGCCGCTCTGGGTGACGGCCATCTCCATTTTCGCCAACACGGACATCTTCGCCGAGCGTGGCGTCGAATTGCCCACGTTGGAAAAGCCGTGGACGTGGGACGAGTTCGTCGCCGCTGCCAAGGAACTGACCTTCGTGCGTGACGACGGCACCGAGGTCTCCGGCTTCACCGCGTCCTCCAAGTGGGGCGCCGTCGAATACTACCCGCTCATGTACATCGACGGCGGCCGCATTCTGAGTGCCGACGGCAAGCAATTCGTGCAGAACCAGCCGGAAGGCGTCTCCTCCCTCGACAAGCTGGCCTCGCTGGCGCTCGAACACAAGGTCACCCCGCCGGACTTCGGCACCGTGGACCAGGCGACCGTGCGCTCGCAGTTCTTGGAGCAGAAGTCGGTCGCCATGCTCATGAGCACGCCCGGCTTTGTGCCTGAAATCGAGAAGGCCGCGCTGCCCTTTGCCGTGCTGGCCCCGCCCATCGGCGATCTGGGCAAGCTGGTCACCAATGGCGCCTTCGGCCTCTTCGCCGTCGTCGACGTGGAGGATAAGGCCAAGGAAGCCGCCGCCCATGAACTGGCCAAGTACTTGACCGGCAGCCAGGTCGCCACCGATGTGGCCGGCTGGCAGCTTGCGCCCGGCCTGCGCCGCAGCAACACCTCCTACGCCACCACGCCCGCACGCGAGATCATTGCCAAGCTCGTCGAGAGCGGCGTCTACGAGGCTCCCGTGGCCGTCTCGGCCGAGCTAGGCTCCCGCTACGGCGCCGCCCTGCAGTCCATTATTCTGGGCGAGCAGACCGCGCAAGAAGCGATGGACGAGCTCGCCCCCGACTACCAGGCGGAGTTGGACGCGCTCAATCAGTAAAAGTAGGCGGCGCCGGTGCGGGGTGCACCACCCCGCACCGGCGCCCTTCCGAGGCACAGGCAACCCATGATGGCCAAACCCATCCCACTCCGTCGCCGGGTCGCACGCTTCTGGCACCGCCACAAGTGGAGCTACTTCTTTATCGCGCCCAGCATGATCCTCTTTTTTCTCTTTATCGGCTATCCGGTCTTCCATGCCTTCCTGCTGGCCTTCCAGAAGGTCAGCCTGCGCCAGTCCGAGTGGGTGGGGCTGAAAAACTTCCAGGACATCTTCACCAGCCGTCTCTTTCTGGATTCGATGTGGCACACGCTCGTCTATGCCGTCTGCGTGGTCGCCGCCTGGATCATCAGTTCGTTGGCCGTGGCCGCCTTCCTGCAGCCCATGACCAACCGCGTGCAGTCGCTCTTCCGCGGCGCCTTCTACCTGCCCTACGTCACCAGTATCATCGTCATCTCGCTGGTCTGGATCTACATCTTCCAGCCCCAATACGGTTTCTTCAACTACCTGCTGGGGTTGGTGGGACTTCCGCGTGTGCTCTGGCTGCAAGACCCCGACATCGCTCTTTTCAGCCTGATTCTGAGCACGATCCTGATCGTCCCCGGCACCGGCGTCGTCCTCTATTCAGCCTCGATCGGCTCGATCCCGCGCGAACTCTACGAGGCCGCCGAGGTCGAGGGCGCCACCGCCTGGCACAAGTGGGTCAGCATCACCGTGCCGCTGCTCAAGCCGACCACGCTCTACCTCATGGTGATCTACACCATCGCCGGCTTCCAGGTCTTCGAGCGCGTCTACATCATGACCGGGGGCGGCCCCATCAACCGCACCACCACCATCGTGCAGTTGATCTACATGACGGCCTTTAGCGACTTCAACTTCGGCCGCGCCAGCGCGCAGGCCTTGGTGCTCTTTGCCATCATCGCCACGATTTCCTTTGTGCAGTTCAGATTTCTGAGCACGGACGTGGAATATTAAGCCAATGGGGGAGTGCCCATGAGCAGCGCGCCAATCGCTCGTCCCACCACCGTCGCCGCCTCACGCCAGTGGGGCGCGCGTCTGCGGCGCATCCTCGTGCGCGTCTTCATCTATTGCGGGTTGATCGCCGCCGCCGCCGTCAGCCTCTTTCCCCTCTACTGGCTCTTTGTGACCGCCGTCACCCCCGCCTCGGCCACGCTCAAGCTGCCGCCGCAGCTCATCCCCACCAACCCGACGCTGGACAACATCACCAACCTGATCCAGATCAGCGGCATCGGCAAGCTGAGCATCGCCGGCCTGCAAGCCATCCAGATGCCCCGCCTCCTGCTCTGGTTTGTCAACACCTTGTTGATCGGCCTGATCAGCACGGGCATCCACGTGCTTTTTGACACCATGGCCGGCTACGCCTTTGCCAAACGCAAATTCCCGGGGTCGAACCTCTTCTTCTGGATGATCCTGGCCGCCCTCATGATCCCCGGCCAGGTCACCCTGGTGCCGCTCTACCTCATGATCACCAAGTTCAAGCTGGTCAACACCTTTGCCGGCGTCCTGCTCCCCGGCCTGGCCGATGTGATCGGCATTTTCCTGCTCAAGCAATACATCCAGACCATGCCCGGCGAACTCGAAGAAGCCGCCCGCATCGACGGCGCCTCCGAATGGCAGACCTTTGCGCGCATCATCGTCCCCCTGGCTGCCCCCGGCATGGCCGTCACCGCCATCTTTGCCTTCCAGCGCTACTGGAACGCCTTCCTCTGGCCCCTCGTCGTCCTCCAGAACCCCGATCTCTTCACCGTGCAAGTGGGGCTCTCCTACCTCTACAACAGCGAATTCGGCACCAACTACGGCCTGATGATGTCCGGCGCCGCCCTCGCCTCGATCCCCATGATCATCTTCTTCTTTGCCTTCCAACGCTATTTTATGCAGGGACTGCGTGTGGGGGCGATCAAGGGATAGGGGTTTCTTGCAGGCACGGTATTCCGCGAAGGAGGGATTCTATGGTTGGCCGCAAACACGCTGCCCTGTCGCTGATCGTCCTACTGCTCGGGATTGCCGCTCTGTGGCTGGGGTTCGCGCCGGTCACAGCCCAGCCGGGGGCCGGCGTGAACGCTCCCACGCCGGCGGCACTGCCCGCCGCCACCGAAGTTGCCAGCGACGGCCTCTTCCTCCTCACCGTGCGCACGGCCCACGGCGAGGGTGCCGTGGAGCAGCCGGTGACGGCTACACTATCAACCATCCGCTTCGACTCCCTTTATCGGCGCCACGAGGTGTTCCCATGCTACAAACCTTCGACCACGGCTATGCCCTCCTGATCGGCGTCGGCCAGTGCCAACATACCCCCTTCTCGCTGCCGGTGACGGTGAAGGACGTGCGCGCCGTGCGCGCCGTGCTCACCGACCCCAACCACGGCGCCTATCCTGACGACGAGGAGCATGTGCGCTGGCTGCACGATGAGGGCGCGACGGCAAAGGCTGTGTTGGACGGGCTGGCCTGGCTGCACCAGTGCGCGGCGGCCGACCCGGCGGCGACTGCCGTGGTCTACTACTCCGGTCACGGCTATCTGCACGAGCAGTCGGGCCGCTATTTCTTGATCACCCACGAGACCGATCCCGCCCACCTGGAAAACTCCGCGCTGCCTGCTGAGGCGTTCAACCAGGCCGTGACGGCCATCAATGCCAGGCGGCTGCTCGTGCTCATGGATTGCTGTCACGCCGAGGGCATGGCGACGGCCAGGGCCGTGCGCCTCAGCCAGCCGGCAGGGTTTGTCACGGCCGCGTTGCCCGAAGCCGTCGCCAGTGCCTTGCAGCAAGGTGAAGGGCGCGCCGTGCTCTCCTCCTCGCGCGGAACGCAGTTGTCCTGGTCGCGCGCCGATGGCGCAATGGGTTACTTCACCTATCATCTGGTCGAAGCGCTGCGCGGCGCCGCCGGGCAGCCCGGCGACACGGTGGTGTGCGTCTCCGACCTGATGAACTTCCTGAGCAAGCGTGTGTCAGAGAGTGTGCAGCGCGAATATCAGGCGGAGCAAACGCCGTTCTTCAACATTGCCGCAGAAAACTTTCCCGTGGCGCTGTGCCGCGGCGGCGCGACCGATCCGCCCTGGTTGGATCAGGCGCTGGTCGAAGCGTACCTGAACGTGGTTTTGAAAGAAACCGAGGCGCTGCCGCTGGCCGACATCGATCCCAGAGCGGCCGATGATCCGGCGGCGCACCTTGACCTCGCCGGCGTCTATACGGCCTTGCTTGTCCGCTCTCCCGAACAGGATGTTGCCCGGCCAATAGCCATGACCCGTGGCGTTGATGAGGCTGAGCGCACGGAAATGCGATCGGTGGTGGAACAGGTGAACCGGCTCCCCCGCCTGGTTCTGCTTGGCGATCCCGGCAGCGGCAAGAGCACTTTCTTGAACTTTGTCGCTCTCTGCCTGGCCGGCGAACGACTGAACCATGCGTCGGCCAATCTTGCCGCCCTGACCGAACGATTGCCGATGGATGACGAGCGCGATCTCCCAAGGCTTGGTGAAAAGAGAGCCGAGCGGCAGCTTTGGAACCTTGGACGCCTGCTGCCAGTGCGTGTGATTCTGCGCGATTTTGCGGCGACGGGACTACCTGAGGCGGGTGCGCCCGCTTCCGCCGAACACCTGTGGCAGTTCATCGAGGGCAAACTCAAGGCGCTTTCGCTGGCTGAATTTGCGCCTCACCTGCGCCGTCTGTTGCGCGACCATGGTGGCCTGCTGCTGCTCGACGGTCTGGACGAAGTCCCCGAGGCAGAGCGGCGCCGATCCCAGATTCGGCAGGTGGTGGAAAGCTTCGCCAAGTCCTTCCCGAAATGTCGCATTCTGGTGGCGAGCCGCACCTACGCCTATCAGAAACAGGAATGGCAGTTGTCCGGTTTCACCGCGGCGACGCTTGCGTCGCTGACCGACGCCCAAATTCGGCGTTTTGTCGACCGCTGGTACGCTTGTATCGGCCCCATGCGCGGCTTGAGCCATGCCGACACCCAAGGTCGCGCCGAGCTGCTGAATCGCGACATCTTCGGCCGGCAGCGCATCCTGGAACTGGCGCGCCGTCCCATTCTGCTCACGCTGATTGCCAGTTTGCACATGTCGCGCGGGTCAAGCCTGCCCGAATATCGGGAAGAAATCTACGCATTGGCGGTGGATCTGCTGTTGGAGCGTTGGGAGAAGGCGCGCATTGTGCGCGATGCAGCCGGCCGCTATCAGTTGATTCAACCGAGCCTGGCCGAATTTATCGACACCGGCCGACCCCAGATCCAGACGCTGCTGAATCGCCTGGCCTTCGAAGCCCACGCCCGTCAGCCTGATCTGGTGGGAACGGCCGATATTCCAGAGGACGATCTGGTGCGGGGGTTGCTGGAACTGAGCGCGGATGCCTCGTGGGAAGCGAAGGGCCGCAAGCTGGATCTCATCGAGTATCTCAGCAACCGCGCGGGACTGTTGCTGCCGCGCGGCGTCAAGGTCTATACCTTCCCCCATCGCAGCTTTCAGGAGTATCTGGCGGCCTGGCATCTCACCGACAACCAGGAACCGGATCAAATTGCCGAGCTGTCGCTTGCCGATCCGGACCGTTGGCGCGAAGTGGCGCCGCTGACCGGGGCAAAACTGGCGCGCGGCGGCCAGTTTGCGTTGTGGTCCCTGGTGGATGCACTTGTGCAACGCGATGCGGAGCAGGAAGCGGACGCCTGCGCGGCGCGAGACGGCTGGGGCGCGCTCTTCGCCGCGCAGGCGCTGATGGAAAGCAAAGCGAATCTGGCCGTCGAAGCCAATCGGCAAAAGCTGCCGCCGCGCTACGTAAAGAGTTTGAATCGTGTGCGGCAGGGTCTGCTGTTCGCCATGCGTCATGCGCGGATTCCCGCCCTCGACCGCGCCGAAGCCGGCCGGGTTTTGGCGCAACTGGGTGACCCTCGCTCGGCTGTGGTCGACCCGTTGCGGATCGAATGGTGCAAGGTGCCCGCCGGCCCGTTCGGTATGGGGGAGAAAGGGGCTACGGCCAGCATCACCTACGACTATTGCATCTCCCGCTACCCCGTTACCAACGCCCAGTTTCGGGAGTTTGTCAAAGAGGGTGGGTACGGCGAGGAAAGATACTGGTTGGAAGCAAAAGCGGCGGCGTTTTGGAGCGACGGAAAGTTCAAAAGACGCTGGAGCGAGAGTTGGACGAGCTCTCCACCGGAGCCATCCGTTCCGTTCAATTTGGATAACCACCCCGTTGTCAATGTGACGTGGTATGAGGCGCTGGCCTTCACGCGCTGGCTGAACGAGAAGCTACACGCCGAAGCAGAAGCGGTGGCGCATCTGCGTGAAAGCCTGGGCAGCGATTGGCAAGTGCGCTTGCCTACCGAGGCCGAATGGGAAAAGGCGGCACGTGGAACCGATGGTCGTCCCTTCCCCTGGGGCGATACGGCGGACCCGGAGAAGGCCAACTACGCCGCCACCCACCTGAACACCACCAACGCCGTGGGCTGTTTCCCGGGCGGCGCCAGCCCGTACGGCGTGGAAGAAATGTCCGGCAATGTTTGGGAATGGACAAGCAGCCTGGGTATGGGGTATCCTTACGACCCGATGCGGCCGGGTAAAGAACGCGAGAACCTGGGGGCGTCGCCAGACGAAGGCCGGGTGTTGCGCGGCGGTGCGTACCTCAATCAAGTTCACTACGTGCGCGCGGCGGCCCGCAACGTCAACTATCCGTACTACTGGTCCGCCTATATCGGTTTTCGGCTTGCGGTGTCCCCATTACCTCTGTCCTCTGTCGCTCTGGACGCTGGACTCTGATTTTCTCGGGACTCTGGCAGGGGGTGCAGGGGGGCGCCAGCGCCCCCTGCATCAAGATACCGCCGTAGGCGGTCGGTTTTTTGGCTGAGGTGACAGCGGCTGGCAAAAAAGCAATGGCATCATCCGGCTCCAACAGCCGGTTTTGCGGGGACAGACTCATAGGCGCCGGGTGTTGCGCGGCGGTGCGTACAACAATCAAGATGACAACGTGCGCGCGGCGGCCCGCAACGACAACAATCCGAACAACTGGAACGACAATATCGGTTTTCGGCTTGCGGTGTCCACATTTTTCACAGGCACGCTGTGTCCCTGCCAGAACTACCCGGCGGCTCCTGGCTTCCGGGCCGAGGCGAAAAATGGCCGAGTCTGTTCCTGGCCGCGCCAGAGATCGGCGCACAATGCATCAGGTCTCGCGTAGTGATCTGGTTCGTTGTTCTCGATCCCCTGGCCGGGCGAATAACAACCGCCGGGCGCCCTGGGCATCGTCCCTGGCGCCGGGCAAGTAGGGCGAGAGATCCTCTCGCCCTACCCTTTCCCGGTACAAAACGATCTTTGCCTGGGATAACTTCCGGCTGGCCCGCCACTTCCCTTGCGTGCGCCGCACCGGCGGCGACTCACCAATCAGCCCGTGCGTCATCCACCGCCAACGGATCCACCGCC
>Ga0105047_10001872_pt1 | contig 37819 bp, 29 predicted proteins | sample MAT04_FD_78384 | JGI IMG/M metagenome (GOLD analysis project Ga0105047, IMG submission 78384) | Freshwater microbial communities from Lake Fryxell liftoff mats and glacier meltwater in Antarctica - MAT-04 (megahit assembly) | ecosystem: Environmental > Aquatic > Freshwater > Ice > Liftoff...
CGAAGGGCTGCCCGTGGCCTCGAGCCGAAGGCCCGAAGGGCTGCCCGTGGCCTCGAGCCGAAGGCCCGAAGGGCTGCCCGTGGCCTCGAGCCGAAGGCCCGAAGGGCTGCCCGTGGCCTCGAGGCGGTTTTCGTCGCCGGGCCCGACCATGACGACGCCAGGCCGTTCGATGCGCGCCTCGCCCGAGATCGATGTGACCCCGTACTTCTTGAAGAGGCTGCCGACGCCGCGCGAGAGGCGCAGCGCGATGCCGCGTGAGCGCTTGATGAGCTTGTCCCATGCGACCGTGACGTCGCCCGTCTGGAAGCCGTGGACCTCCGAGTGGGCGATCTCCTGCCGTAGGTGGGCCGAGGCGAGCAGGGCCTTGGTCGGGATGCAGCCCCAGTTGAGGCAGATGCCGCCGAGCTCGGCCTTCTCGACGCAGGCGACCTTGAGCCCGAGCTGTGCCGCGCGAATGGCGGCGACGTAGCCACCCGGACCGGCGCCGATGACGACGACATCGTAGGAACCCGACATGAGTGACTCCGTGATCAAATTCGTAAGCGAAGGCCTGACGAAGTCAGGCTGCCCAAGCGAATTCGCCGAGCAGGCGAAGCCGTGGCGAGGCGAGAGCAATCAGAAATTGGGTCAGCGAGCGGCCGCAACGCGAGTCAGATGAGGAGCGCGGTCGGCGCTTCGAGGACCTTGCGCAAGTCGGCCATGAAGGCAGCACCGGTGGCGCCATCGACGGCGCGATGGTCGCACGAGAGCGTCATCGTCAGGCGGTGGCCAGCGCTGAGGGTGCCGTTCTTCGCGATGGGGGCTTCGACCAGCGCGCCGACCGCGAGGATGCACGACGCGGGCGAGTTGATGATGGCGGTGAAGTGGTCGATGCCGAACATGCCGAGGTTCGAGACGCAGAAGGAGTTGCCGGCGTACTCGGCGCTCTCGAGCTTGCCTTCGCGCGCGCGGGCGGCGAGCTCTTTGGTGCGGTCAGAGAGCTCGAACAGATCGATCTGATCGGCGTCGCGGATGACCGGCGTGATGAGGCCCTCGGGCAGGGCAACGGCGAAGCCGAGGTGCACACCGCCAAATTGGCGGATGGTTGCGACAGCAGCGGCAGCCGAAGGCGATACGTTGGCGCCTTCCCAGCCCGAGTTGACGGCCGGGTGCTTGGCGAGGGCGACGACGCTGGCGCGCATCACGAGGTCGTTGTAGCTGATCTTGCGGGGCTTTTCTTCTTTCGCGGCGTTGAACTCGAGGGCCTGATTGAGGTCGGTGCGCAGCGCGACCAGGCGGCCGGCGTCGACATCGATCGTGAGGTAGTAGTGGGGCGCTTCGGTCTTCGACTGCACGAGCCGCTTGGCGATCGTCTTGCGCATCTGCGTGACGCGCACGACCTCGTCTTCCTTGGCGATGTGCCTTGTCAGGCGACCCGAGAGCTTGCGCGCCGGCGCGAGGTTCGCGAGATCGGCCTCGACGATGCGGCCGCGCGGGCCCGTGCCCTGGATGCCCGCGAGGCTCAGACCACGCTGGCCCGCGATGCGGCGCGCGAGCGGGCTCGCCGGGATGCGGGTGCCGTCGGCGTCGAGGGGGGCTGCAAGGTCGGCGGGATTGGGCTTGGGTGCGGGTGTGGGTGAGGGCGCGGGGGTGCTTGCGGGCGCGGGTGTGCTCGAGGGCGCGGGTGTGCTCGCGGGCGCGGGTGTGCTCGCGGGTGCGTCGGGGTCGGCTGCCGCGGGCGCGGGTGTGCTCGCGGGCGCGGGCGCGGCAGCACCACCCTGAGCGGCCGCGATCTTCGCTTCGGCTTCCGCTTTGATTGCGCTGATGTCTTCGCCGGGCTTGCCGAGGATCGCCATCGGCGTGCCGAGCGGGACGGTGTCGCCAACCTTCAACAGGATCGCGAGCAGGGTGCCCTTGTCGAAGCTCTCGAAGACCATCACGGCCTTGTCGGTCTCGATCTCGGCCAGCCCGTCGCCCGCCTTCACTTCGGCGCCGACTGCCTTCAACCAGCCCGCAACTGTGCCCTCTTCCATCGTGTCGGAGAGGCGCGGCATGTCCACGATGATCGCCATGGTCAGCTCCGATACAAGACGGCCTTGGCCGCGGCGTACACATCGCGCGGCGTCGGCAGGACGAGGTTTTCGAGGTTCTCGGCGTAGGGCATCGGCATGTCGAGCGAGGTCACGCGCGTGACCGGCGCATCGAGCTCGTCGAAGAGGTCGTGCTGAATCCGATAGGCCAGCTCGGCCCCGATGCCCGCGTACGGATAGCCCTCTTCCACCGTGACGACGCGATGCGTCTTGCGCACCGACGCGTAGATGGTCGCGATGTCGAGCGGCCGCAGCGTGCGCAAGTCCACGACCTCCGCCTCGATGCCTTCCTTGGCGAGCTCGACCGCGGCGGTCAGCGAGTGCTGTACCGACTTCGACCAACACAGGAGCGTGACGTGCGAGCCTTGGCGCTTCACGTCGGCCTTGCCGATCGGGATGATGAAGTCGCCCGCGCTTGGGTCAGGCACCTCGCCTTTCTCGGAGTAGGCGAGCTCGGCTTCGAGGAAGATGACCGGGTCGTCATCGCGAATCGATGCCTTCAACAAGCCCTTCGCGTCGGCGGCCGTCGACGGCGCGACGACCTTCAGACCCGGCACATTGCAAAACCAGTTCTCGGTCGCCTGCGAGTGCTGCGCCGACAACATGTGGGCTGGCCCGTTGGGTCCGCGGAACACGATCGGCATCTTGTACTGGCCGCCCGACATGAACCGCATCTTGGCGGCACCATTGAATATTTGGTCTAGCGCCAGAATGCAGAAGTTGAACGTCATCATCTCGATGACGGGGCGCAGGCCGACCATCGCGGCGCCGACTCCGACACCCGCGAAGCTCAGCTCGGTGATCGGCGTGTCGACCACGCGCAGCGGTCCGTACTTCTGGATGAGCCCCTGGCTCACCTTATATGCGCCCTGGTATTCGCCGACCTCCTCCCCCATCAGGAAGACCTTCGGGTCGCGCGCCATCTCTTCGTCGAGCGCCTGGTTCAGCGCCTCGCGGATCGTGATCATCGCCACAGTCGGTCTCCGGTCAGTCGCGCTTGTGAGGGAAGGTCGCCTCGTCCGGGCTCCAGCCCGTCTCGTCGGCGTAGACATACTTGCTGACGTCCTCGAGGCGCGGCTGCGGCGAGTCCTTCGCGAAGCTCGCGGCGTCGGCGGCGGCCTCCGATGCCTCCTCGTCCCAGGCATCGAGCTCGGCTTCGGTCGCCCATCCTTTGAACAGCAAGGATGCGCGGCAGAGCTGGATCGGGTCGACGTTCTTGAAGTCCTCGACCTCCTGCTGGGTGCGATACTTCGCAGGGTCGGACATCGAGTGCCCGCGGAAGCGATAGCAGCGTGCCTCGATGAAGGTCGGGCGGGCCTCGGCGCGGGCCAATGCGATGGCCTGATCAACCGCGAGCCAGGTGCGCGCGACATCCATGCCGTCGAGCAGCACGCCCGGCATCGCGAAGCCCTCGGCCTTCTTCCAGAGCTCGGTCAGAGCCGAAGCACGCTCGAGAGCGGTGCCCATCGCGTACTTGTTGTTCTCGACGATGTAGACGACCGGGAGCTTCCAGAGCGACGCGAGGTTCAATGACTCGTAGAAGGCGCCCTGGTTCAAGGCGCCTTCGCCGAAGAAGCACAAGGTGACGTCGTCGCGCTGCTGATACTTCGCGGCCCAGCCCATGCCGGTCGCGAGCGGGATGTGCGCGCCGACGATGCCGTGACCACCGTGAAATCCATGCTCGGCAGCGAACATGTGCATCGAACCACCGCGGCCCTTGGCGGCACCGGTGACCTTGCCGAACAGCTCGGCCATCGTGGCGCGCGCCGTGCAGCCGCGGATGAGCGCGTGGCCGTGGTCGCGGTAGGCGGTGATGACGTTGTCGGAGGTGCGGGTCGCCATCAGCGCGCCGACCGCGACCGCCTCCTGCCCGATGTAGAGGTGGCAGAAGCCCGAGATGCGACCGGCCGCGTATTCGCGCGCGGCGCGCTCTTCGAAGCGGCGGATGTTCGCCATCTGCTTGAAGGCTTCGCGCATCCGCTCGGCACCGAGCTTGTCCGCGGCGTCGTCATCGCAGCGGTCTTCCTGATGGAGCTTGTGACCGACGCCGTCCATTCGAGTCTCCTGCAGCCGATCCCGCCCTATCGCCCACGGCCACCGATGCTGGCAAGCCGGCGCAATCCACCCGGGGTGTAGCGCGCCGTGCACGTTACGCATGCGGCCCGGGATTGGCAACCCGCGCTCGGCGCTCATCGCGCGTGCGCATGTGCCCACGCACCTGAGACATCACCTCGACAAGCTCAGACTCTTCGATCGGGCGCTTGAGCATCAAATCCCACACCGTCGACGAATTGGTCGCACCTGGCTTGGACAAGTTGCCGGTCGTGACCGAGGCGGCGGGTGAGCGGTCGCTGATGAACGCGACGAGCAGCGCGCCGTGCTCTTTGCGCGCGTGGTCGAGCGCGGCGCGGGCCGCTTCGACCAGATTGGCCGGCACAGATGGCTCCGCGACAACCGCATCGAACGCGTGCAGCTCGAGGAGCTCGATGCACTCGTGCCAGGTCGAGGCCGGCTCGACACGTGCGCCTTGGCGTTCGAGCAGGTGCACTGCGATGCGACGACCGATCGGATCGGTGGTCAACATCAGAACCGAGAGCTCGACCCGCGCCCGGCTCGTCGGCACCCGCTTGCGCGCACTCTTCGACGCGAGCTGAGCCTCGTAGCGGCGCACCGCCTCGACCACGCGTAGCGCGACCTCCGAGGTCTTCACCGGCCACGCGATGATCGCGTCGACGCGCGCGCGGTCGGCTGTCGCCGGGGCACCGGCGGGCAACTTCAGCAGCACGATCGGGATCGGACCGACGGCCTTCACCTGCGTGACGAAGTCGATGCCACAGAGGCGCTCGTCGATGATCAACACCGGCAGCGCATCGGGCTCGGACTTCCTGAGGAGGCGCATCAGCTCGTCGAGCGTGCTCGCGACCGCGACATCGGCGTGCAGCGGTGCTAACGCGCGCGCGATAGCGGCGCGGCTGTCGGTGCGATCGGACGCGAGGATGATGCGGCGACCCGCGAGCAGCTCGAGCGCGACGGTCGGGTCGCTGCTGGGCAGAGGCGCGCTCGATTGCAAGTTCGGACCCTCGCCACGGTTTAGCAGGGCGAGCGGCGCGCGCGCTTGTGCCAATGCCGCGCTGACCGCGCGGCGACGCAACGGCGAGGGCGGCAGGAACAGCTCGACAGCGAACGTCGCGCCCTTGCCGAGTTCGCTGTGGAGGTTGATCTGCGCGCCCATGAGCTCGCACAGCTGCTTGGTGATCGTCAGCCCGAGGCCGGTCCCACCGAAGCGCCGGGTGGTCGAGCCGTCGGCCTGCACGAACGGGTCGAACAGGTTCTTGGCGATCACCTGATCGATGCCGATGCCGGTGTCGATGACGTCGAGGCGCAGCCGGAAGACCTCGTCGCCGGGATCGATTTGCAGGCGCAGCTGCACGCTGCCCTTGCTGGTGAACTTGAGCGCGTTGCCTGCGAGGTTGGTGATGATCTGGCGGATGCGCAGCGGGTCGCCGCGCAGCATGTGGTCGTCGTTGGCGATCGTCTCGCACACGAGATCGATGCCCTTCTTCTCGGCCTCGTTCGCGAACAGCTCGGCGATGTCCTCGATGAGCGCGACGGGATCGAAGTCGACCACGTCGAGCTTCATCTTGCCGGCTTCGATCTTCGAGAAGTCGAGCACGTCGTTGACGACCGCGAGCAGGGCATGGCCCGACTTCTTGAGGAGCTCGACGTACTGCTGCTGTTCGGCATCGAGGCTCGTCGCCTCGAGCAGCTGCACCATGCCGGTCACGCCATATAGAGGCGTGCGGATCTCGTGCGACATGTTCGCGACGAACTCCGACTTGAGGCGCAGCGACTTCTCGGCGACCTCGCGCGCACGCGACAGCTCGTAGAGCCGTTGGTTCAGGATCTGCTGCTGCTGCTCGAGTGCCGTGACCGCGCGCGCGTTGTCGATCGCCATGAGCAGCGCTGGCTCGAGGAAGCGAGCGAGCTCTTCCAACGCCTCGATCTCGCGCCCTGTCGCGTCGCGCGGCAGGTCCAGCCGCAGGCGCGTCTCGAGGCCGTTGCGGCTGGTCATGGCGAGGTCAACCGAGGTGAACCGGACGCCATCGGGATAAGCTTGGGACAGGCCATGGCGGACCGAGCGGTCGACGATGCGGGCACCGACCTCGAGCTGACAGGTGCCCTCGGCGCTCTCGAAGCCGCCGATCTCGACCAGTGCCTGGGCGACCTCGACGAGGGTCTGTTCGACGGCGAGGCCGCGCAGGACGACGCCGCTTATCGCATGCGCGGTGGCGAGCTTCCTCTCCTGCTGCGCGAGCACGGCGCGTGCGACCTCGATCTCGCGCTGGCGCTTGAGCAACGCATCGTTGACCGACTTCAGCTCGCGTGCCGCGATGCCGACCGTGAACGGCCAGGCGAAGAAGCGGCGCACGCCGGCCAGCGCGCCGCCGCCGCTCGGCGTGCGCACGACGTAGCGGGCGCCGCGCGGCGTGAGCGTGAGGGCGACCTCAGCGAAGGGCAGCGCGAGCGGGCGGGTGAAGCTCGACAGGCCGCCGCGCGTGACGTGGAAGAACTCGGAGCAGTACTCGTAGCCCTCGTCGAGTTCGAAGTCGATGACGAGCTGGCTCTCGTCGAACTCGACGAGCGATGGCCGCACGCACGAAACCAGGGTCGGCCCGATACCGCCCGGGCGCAGGAACTCGCGGTAGATCTCATGCGGCGCATAGAAGAGGCGCTTCATCGCACCCAGCACCGGGCCTGGTGCTACGCGGAACTCGCGCCCGATGAGCTCGAGCTCGCGCATGCTCCAGACCTGCGCGGCGTTGCCGAGAAAGCGCGCGTAGGCACTCCAGTCGATGCGCTCGCTGGGGCGCATGAGGTGCGCGAGCGGATATCCGACGCCCTCCGCGAGGCGATCGGGCACCATCTCCTTCCGCCGGGACTCACGGAAGAGGAGGCTGAGGCACTGGCACGACACTTCGTTCATGAGTCTCAGGCTCCGCCTTGCGAGCGCATGGATGGCGAGTCTACGATGGAACCGCACCCCTGTCACAGGCCCGCGTCGCAAGACCTGGTCCTGACGGTCCCGCAGAAGTGCCCCGAGGTTGGATGCAGGAGCTCGATATCGCCGCGCTGGCCCTCCATGGTCCGCTGGCGACGGCCTATGACGACGCGGTGCTCGCGACGCCGGAGATCGATCACTTCTGTTCGTGCACACACTGGGTGTTGCCAGCACATGCCGCCTTCCATAGCGACCACAGCGCGTTCGTGACGCCGCTCGACGCGGGCTTCATGGCGCTCTCGCAAGGGACGACTGCGGGGCTCGGGCGCTTCTTCGCGGCGCTCGAGGCGATGTGGGGGCTCGCGAGCCCGCTGGTCGGTGCACGCCAGGACAAGGTCGGGACCGAGGCAGCACTCCTACTGACGAGTCAGCGCGCGCGCTGGGACGTGCTGTGGCTCGGCGGGATCGTGCGCGACGGATTGCTCTTCCAGGCACTCGTACGCGGCCTGGCGCGGACCGCTCAGCTGCGGCTCGGGCCGGTCACCACGCGCCATCAGGCGTCGCTCGAGGGTGGCTTCGACGGCTGGCTCGGGAGGCGCTCGGCGCTATTCCGAAAGCGCATCCGCCAGACGCTGCGAGGGCTCGAACAAGCGCCGGTCGAACTCGAGTGGGTCGACACGCGCCACGATCCGATCGGTGGCCCTTTTGATGGTGTCGCCCTGTTCGAAAGGATCCACGCGATCGAGCAGCGCAGCTGGAAAGGCATGGAAGGCACGGGCTTCGTGCAGGGCGACATGAAAGCCTTTTACGAGCGTATGATCCCGCGCCTCGTGCAAGCGCGTCTGCTGCGCGTGTTGTTTGCGCGATCGGCCGGCGCGGACATCGCGTTCTGCTTCGGTGGCGTCTTCGGCGACACGTTCCGAGGGCTGCAGAACAGCTTCGACGATCGCTTCCGCGGACTCTCGCTCGGCAACGCGATGCAGGCACACACCATCGCGCGACTCGCCGAGGAGGGCGTGCGCCTCTACGATCTCGGCTCCGAGATGGAGTACAAGGCCCGCTGGGCCGAGGGCGGACTGCAGACAGTGACCCTCATCGCCGTCAATCGTTGATCGCTCGCGGGACGCGCGGGCCCTTCGTCGCTCGCTCCTCGGCGGCCTGAAGGCCAGCGTCCATCGCGGCTTCTTGGGCGCGCGTACCCCACTTCGCGATCAGATGTGCTGGGCTGCGAGCGGCCTGGATGGCTCGTTCCAGCACATTGGGGTGGCACTGTTCGAGGTCGTTGACACGTCCGGATGCCGGGCGTAAAGGCGGGTCATGTCGAAGCGGCCTTCGTCCGGCACCGAGGGGCAAGCAACCTCACCGAGGAATCTCGTGTCGTGGGACGAAGCGCGCCTCAAGCAAGCGCTCCCGCGCGTCATCGGCAGGTGCATGTCGTACTCGGCAGCGAACTGCTTCGACGAGGCCCTGGTGGCCGCGGTGCGCCGCTTCTATGGGATCGATGTCGACGTAGCGACGGCGGAGACGGACATCCTCGAAGACGACTTCGAGCGTGTGCGGTTCTTCCCATGGTTCCTCTGGGACTTCGCACCGCAAGGTGGCGCGCCTGTCGGTCATCGCTTCCTCGCCGAGGGCGAGCTGAGCGACTATGAACGCGGCATCGTGCGCGCGCTGGCGGCCTCGTCGGTCGCCTTTGTCGAGGTCGTCGAGACCGCGCCGGAGCTGGGTTTCCTGGTGCTGCGCGACCTGCGCGAGGACGAGGCGACGCTAGGCGACATGGTCGTACGCGACGCCGGCCTTGCGAACGAGCTGGCCGCGGGCCAGGTGTCGCTGCTGCGGCTCGTGCACCTGACCGGAATGACCTTACCTTTGGAGGTCGCCGAGCTTGAGCCGGGACCCAAGATCTTCGCCATGCTCGATGCGATCTACGCGGTGCTGCCGCCCGAGGCGCGACCCATGGTCGAGTCGGAGCTGGCGCAGATGGTGCTTGGCCTCGAGGGTCAGGACTTGCAGCGCGTCATGAAGGAGCGCGCGCCGGAGCTGCTCGATTTCGCGGAGCATGTGCTGCACAAGCTGACCGAGCCGCCGACGCTGCACAACGTCGACGACGAGCCGATCGTATTGTGCCGGACCTTCATCGCCGACCCGGAGGGTGCGGCGGTGGGCAGGTTGCCGGGCGCGACGGCCAGCTTGTTCCTGACCAACCAAGACGCGGGCAACCGCTTCGCGTCGTACGCACATGATGGACGCGCGGTGTGGGACGAAGACGGTCGTACGATCGGCTGGATCCGCACGGCGCCCAGCGGTTGGATCGTCGAGTCGAGCTCGCGTGAGCGGTTCGTGCGCGTTGGCGAGGCGCTCGGCCATCTCGGCGTGCAGCTCCCGGCGCTGCATTCAGAGGAAGAGCTGGCGCGCGCGGTGGCGCACTGGCTGGCGCTGGGTGAGTGCGAAGCGTGGCTCACCGATCACGAGGTCGAGCGAGCGTTTCGCGGCCAGCTCGGTGAGTCGCTGGCGCAGTGGCCCGACCAGCCCCACCCTGCCCTCGGTCGGCGAACGCCGCGCGAAGTGAAGGGCGAGCCCGGCGGTGACGCGGTCGTCGCGCGCCTCCTGCAGCGGGTCAGAAAGGTCGCGGGCGAGGCGGCCGGTGCACGGCTCGCTTCACTCCTCGCTTAGACCTCCTCGGCGAGTTCCGTCTCGCCCAGCTCGAAGTACTTGCAGATGACCGGCTGGCCACCCTCTTCGAGGGCGCGCATGGGTCCACGCAGGTAGGCATTGGGATAGCCCATGCTGCACGCGCGCGTGCTCGGCACGACGTGGGCGCAGGCGGCGCAGCGAAAGCGCAAGCCGAAGGCTTCGCGCTCGGCGGCGAAGCGGGCTTCGCGGGGTCCTACAGGGGGTGTGGCTACGGTCTCGCTCACGGTTGGGCCTTGGGCTTGGTGTCGGTAGCCGGAGGCGATACGGCTGGCTTGGAATCGAAGCGACGCGCCTGGGCGTGCCACGCGGTGTCCTGATCGGGGGTCTGCACATGGCGCCGCGCGAGGTCGTGCAGCCGCTCGCGCTCGCTGGCATCGGTTGCGACCTCGGCCGCGACATAGGGCGCGAGGAAGCCTTCGTCACCGAGCTCCGGAATGAACTCGAGGGCCTCGTCGCGGCGGTGGGCTTCGAGCAACAGGAGTGCCGTAAAGGCCCGCTGTGACTGGGCTTCGGGACCGCTGAGACTGCGACCCAGAGCGATCGCATCGGGACGTCTGTCAGCGCGACAGGCCGCGAGCAACATCGCCGACGCGAGCCCGGTCGCGGGCTCGATGCGATCGCGGCCGACGCGCAGCGGAGCATTGGCCGCGAACACCCAGCGCTCAAGGAAAGTGCGCGCGGCTTGCGGCTTGAATGCGGGGGCGGCCCCGTCCTTCTGGGGTGGGCGCGCGAAGGCTTTCTCCGCCTCGACATAGAGCGGCTTCAGGAGCTTTTCGATCCGGTCGAGCACAGCCAGGTTCTTCTTGCGATCGTTGGCCGCCGCATCGAGCGAGACGAACAGCGGCTTCAACGAAGCCTGCATGCGCAGCGGATGTGACGTCCCTGGCACGCCTTCGATCAGCGCGCAGGCCGACACCCCACCCAGCGACTCGACTGCCGCCGGGCGCACCGTATCGCCTTCGGCTGCCATGCTGGGGCTTGCATGGCCGAGCGTGATGGCGCACCACAAGAGTGTGAAGCGCCAACCATCCTTTTCGGCCATCCTCGCCTCCTTCGCGGTCGTCATCGGGTTGTCGGCGGTGGTCGAGCCGGCGCTGGCGGCGCCTCGCGAGGGGGTGGCGCCGACACCTTCATCGCAGAGCGATGAGGAGGACTACGTGCGCTTTACCCTCGAGACCGGGTACGGCCAGCCGACCGCGATCCCCGCCGCGTCGCCGTACCACACGATCCGCTACGAGATCACGCGCCGACGACCAGCGACAACCGCGGTGCACCGGCGCCGGCTTCCCGGATTGGACGAAGGGCTGCACGCGCTCGGCCTGCTCACGCCCGAGGAATCGCAGGCTTTTTTTGCGCTGGCGCGAACGCTCGATGCGGCGCGGCTGCCTTCCGCGGTCGCGGCGGTGCCAAAGGCAGGGGCCATCACCTGGCGCTGCGACGTGCTGCTCGACGGCAAGCAGGCGAGCTTCGTCGTGACCGACCCGGAAAATCAACGCGATCGCCGCTACGCCAAGCTGTTCGATGCGGTGCGGCGCACGGTCCTCGAGCACGCCGGCGAGCTGCCTTTCCGCAACGTCTTCTTCCCATCGAAGGACCGCGGCTGGCTCAACATCGAGTGCGTGCCGGCCGCCGCAGTGACGATCGACGGCTTCGACACCAAGCTCGAGACGCCGATCTATTCTTACGACATCGCGGCGGGCACCCACGCGTTGGTGTTGAAGACGGCCGACGGACGCTACGAGCGTACGTTCGAGGTGCGCGTCGAGCCACTGGGCACGACCACGTTGCGCATCGACTTGCGCTAGGCACCGCCTGCCTGCGAGGCTGCGCAGGGGAGCGTGCGAACAGGTGACGATGATGGCGATCGAGCGCGGCGAGATAAGAGCATCGGCCCTTGCGGGGCGCTGGTATCCGGGCGATGCGGCGACGCTGACGCGCGAGGTCGAGGGCTACCTCGCGAGCGCACGCAAGGTCGGCAGCGCTGGGTTGGCGTCGGTCAGTTTCATCGTGTCGCCGCACGCGGGCCTCATGTATTCCGGCGGCACGGCGGGCCATGCGTGGGCGGCGGCACCGCGCGACGCGACCCGCATCGTGATCGTTGGTCCGGCGCATCGGGTCGCATTTCGGGGCGTGGCGCTCGGGGACTTCTCGGCGTTCCGGATCCCGACCGGCGAGGTCGCGGTCGATCGTGCGGCGCTGGCGGCGCTCGAGGCGCAGTACCCGCAGCTCGCGTCGTTCGTGCCGGGGGCTCACGATGCCGAGCACTGCATCGAGATCCAATTGCCGTTTGCACAGGCGGTCTTACCGGGCATTCCGATCATGCCGCTGCTGGCCGGCGGGATTGCGACCCCGGAGCTCGCGACGTTGCTTGATGCGGTCCTACGAGCCGGCGACCTGCTGGTCGTGTCGACCGACCTGTCGCACTTCCACCCGCAGGAGGACGCGCGCAGTCGCGACCTCGCGACGCTGCGGGTCATCGCGGAGCTGGCCCCGTTCGAGCTCGGCGGCGAAGACGCTTGCGGCTTCCGGGGTGTCGCCGCGAGCGCGCTCATCGCGAGGCGACGCGGCTATGGCGCGCAGGTGCTCGACTACACGAGCTCGGGAGACAGTGGCGGCGATCGTGCGGCGGTGGTCGGCTACGGCGCGGTCGCCATGGGACCGATGCGGACGCCCTGACCTGACTCACACGGTCAATCGCGGCTGGAGCGGCCCGATAGCCCTTCTGCTGGACCAATCCCACGCGCCTTTGCTATGCCGCCCGCATGAATGACGGTTCAGGCTTCCAGAAGCGGCGTCAGCTCCTCGAGATGTTGGATGCTGGTCTCGTGATGCTGCACCTCGACCCGCGCCCGGCCGATGTGATCGTGCCCGCGCGCTTCAAGTCGGACCCAGTGCTGCGCTTGAACCTCGCGTACCAGTACCGATTGCCGGCGCTCGACATCGGGATCGAGGGCGTCTACGCGGTGCTGTCTTTCGACAAGCAGAACTTCGGCTGCACGCTGCCGTGGTCGGCGATCTTCGCGGTCACGTGCCCCGACGCCAACCACGACGGGATCGTCTGGCCCGAGTCGGTGCCGGAAGAGCTCAAGGCTTCGTTCACGCGCGCTGGCGTCAAAGAGCCTTCCCGCTTGCGCGCTGCGCCGCCAGCTTCGCCGCTCGCGGTGCTGCCACCCACTCCCTTGCGCGCGGCTCCGCTCGCGGTCGTGCGGCCCGAGGCTTCGACACCGAGCGATGCGGTCGCCAACATTGGTGGCCCCTCGAACGAGACCTTCCAACCTCCGGCTGCTGACGCTGGGCAGCCCTCTGGGCCTTCGGCTGCTGACGCTGGGCAGCCCTCCGGGCCTTCGGTTGAGGCCGACGTGCAGCCCGCGGCGCGTAAACGTGGACACCTGACCCTCATCAAGGGTTGAGCGTGGACGACGACGCGCGGTCCGGCGATGGCGAGAGCGAGCCGCGCCGTGTGCGTGTCCTGCCCGATGCGCTCGCCAACCAGATCGCGGCCGGCGAGGTGGTCGAGCGACCTGCGTCGGTCGTGAAGGAGCTGGTCGAGAACGCGATCGACGCGGGCGCCAACCGCATCCTGATCGACATCGAAGAGGCTGGTCGCGGGCTCGTGCGCGTCGTCGACGACGGGCTCGGGATGGCTCCCGAAGACGCGGCCCTGGCCGTCCTGCGCCATGCCACCAGCAAGGTCCGGACGGCCGAAGACCTGGCGGCGATCGGCACGTTGGGCTTTCGCGGCGAGGCGCTGCCATCGATCGCTTCGGTGTCGCGCTTCCTGCTCGTCACGCGGCGCGCCGAAGACGCGGCGGCGACGGCGATAAAGATCGAAGGCGGCGCCGCCCCCGAGACCAGCGCCGCGGCGTCCCCGGTCGGCACCCGCATCGAGGTGCGTGACCTGTTCTGGAACGTGCCTGCGCGCCTGAAGTTTTTGAAGACCGACCAGACCGAGACCCAGCATGTGATCGAGCTGGTGAAGAGCTTCGCGCTCGGCTACCCGCACATCCACTTCCGCCTCGGCACCGGCGCCAAGGTAGCGCTCGACTTCCCGGCCGTGCGGCGCCTCTTCGAGCGGGTCTCGCAAGTGCTCGGCGGGGCCGCGGGCAGGCACCTGTTCGAGGTGATGCTGGCGAGCGAGTACGCCGCCTCACGTCACATCCGCGTGACCGGCTTCGTGAGCAACGCTCGCGAAGCGAAGGCAACGCAGAGCGCGATGACGACCTTCGTCAACGGGCGGCGCGTGAAGGACCGCACGATGGCCCACGCGGTCGTCAGCGCGTTCGGCTCCGAGCTCGCGCCCGGTCGCTTCCCGCAGGCCGTGCTGTGGGTCCACATCGATCCCGCGGACGTCGACGTCAACGTACATCCGGCCAAGGCCGAGGTGCGCTTTCGCCAGCCGCAGGTCGTGCACGAGGCGGTGACGCGGGCCATCCAGAGCATGTTGCTGCGGCGGCCGTGGCTCGCGGATGCCGCGCTGCCGATCGACCGCGGCGCTCAGGCGACGTTGTCGCTCGCGCCACCCACGCAACGACCGCAGCTCGCCCAGGCCGTGCCGGACCACCGGCCTGCGCCTGCTGTTTCTGGTCATCCGAAACCGTCGCTCCAGAGCTTCGGTGTCGGCGAGCGGTTCGCGCATTCGCGCGATCATTCGCACGCGTCAGAGGACCGCTCTTCGGTGCCGACCCATCGCACCGAGCTTCGCTTCGGGAGCTCGCCGGTGCCGGTCGCTGCGTTCGCGCCTGTATCGCCCGCGGCGTCGGCGCCATCAGCCCCGTCCGTGGCGCTCACACCAGAGCCGTGGCGCCTGCTCGGCCGCGCACGTGGGCCGGGCGCCACGATGGTCGCCGAAGGTCCAGCCGGGCTCGCGGTCTTCGAGCCGCAAGCGCTCTACGAAGCGCTGACCCGCGCCGAGCTGCTCGCGTTGCCGCGCCCGATCGCAGCGCAGCCATTGCTGCTGCCGGCTCGCCTCGATCTCACGCCGGGTGAAGCGCAACGCCTGCGCGTGCGCCTCGAGCTGCTCGCGGGCTTGGGCCTGCCGATCGAGCCCTTCGGTGGCACCACCTATCAGCTCCTCGGGTTGCCGCTGCCGGCACTCTCGGCGAGCCCGGTGATGGTGCTCGGCGAGCTCGCAGCGCTGGCCTCCAAGGGCGAGCCCTCCGAGGCCGCGGTCGTCGGCATGCTCGCCAAGCTGACCGCCCGCGCGGTCGTGAGCCGCGGTCTGGACGAGCGGCAGCTGGCGGCCCTCGTCGCGTTCGTGCCGCACGGGATCACCGCCAAGACCGGTGTGTTCCTCCTCTCGCGCGACGAGATCGCACGCCGCCTGCACATCGAAGTGCCTCGCGAAGGCCGCGATAATGGAGGCTGAGCCTCTTCCCCTCATCGTCATCGTCGGCCCGACCGGCGCGGGCAAGACCGCGCTGGCTCTCGAACGCGCAGCCGCGCTCGGCAGCGAGATCGTCAGCGCCGACTCGGTGCAGGTCTATCGTGGCCTCGACATCGGCTCGGCCAAGCCGACTCTGGCCGAACGCGCCGCGGTCCCCCACCACCTCATCGACCTCTGGGAACCGACGGTGCAGGCCAACGCGGGCGCCTGGGTCGACGCCGCGATCCCCGTCATCGCGGCCATCCACGCGCGCGGCCGCGTTCCAATCATATGTGGCGGCACGGGTCTGTACGTGCGCGCTCTCCTCGAAGGACTCGCGCCGATCCCCGACGTGCCGCCTGAGATCCAGGCCAGCGTGCGCGCCCGCCTCGCGAGCGAAGGCTCCCCTGCCCTGCACGCCGAGCTTGCGCTGAGTGACCCCGACGCCGCCGCACGCCTCGCACCCAACGACGGCCAGCGCGTGTCGCGCGCGCTCGAGGTCGTGATCGCTTCGGGCGAACCACTCTCGGTCTTTCACGCACGCCACCGCGAAGCGCGCGCGGCGCTCAGCCCGCGTTATGCCGCGACGCTCGTCGGCGTCTTTCCGGACTTCAGCGTGCTCGAACAGCGCATCGCCGCGCGCGCCCAGCGCATGGTCGCGGATGGCCTCGTAGACGAGGTTCGTGGCCTCCTCGCCGCCGGTGTGCCAGCAAGGGCCGCCGGCCTCAGGACCATGGGCTACCGCGAGGTCGTCGACCACCTGACGGTCGCGCCCCAGCCGCTCGCCGCGCTGACGTCCGCGCTCGCCTCGGCCCACCGCCGCTACGCCAAGCGCCAGCTCACGTGGTGGCGTGACACGCGCTTCGACGAGCGGCTCGGAGCCTGAGCAGTTCCAAAAACTTGCCCCGTTTTGCGCCTGCTTTCATAGTCGTATGCGTATCCACGATGCGGTGCTTCACCGTCGCGCGAGAAGTCCTCTCGGGCCCGCATCGGAGAGTGAGGCTTGATGACTGCGAGCAACGAGGGAAGCGAGCGCGAAGGCAGTGACGCTTCGGCTGCAGCCTCGGTCATCAAAGTGCCGCGAGGTCCTTTGCCACGCAGCGCCGATGCGAGCCGCCTGACGCCACAAGTCCTGCACGCCGTGGCGGGTCCGCGCGAAGGCTCGCGCGTCAGGCTCTCGTGGCAGCTGTGGCTCGATGGTGAGCTTCGTCGCACCCCCCTGCCGCTCGCCAACGGTCTCCTGGTCGTGCTCGACCGACCCGGCGGCAGCGTCGCCCTGCGCCTCGACAGCGACGGTCGCGAGCTGTGGCAGGTCGAGCTGCCCGGCATCGCATCCTCAGATCCGGTCCGCACTCAGGGCTTCGTCGCCGTTCCGATCGGCGGCGAACGCGTCGTCGTCATCGACGTCGCCCAGGGTCGCCTCCTGCGTGCCAACGTCGCCGTCGATGGCGCGGCCGTGCGCGGCGGTATCGCGGCGCTCGGTGGTCGCTTGTGGGCGCGCCTCGGCAAGACCGCCGACGGGCTTGGCCCCTACCTCGCCAAGCTCGACTTGATGGCCCCCGATGACGGGCTCCGCCTCTTCCCAGACCCGCTCGGGTCGGCCATCGAGACCCGCTTTCGCCGCACCAACGACACACTCGTCGCGGCCGCGGAGAACCCCGACGGCGATTCGCAGCTCGTCGGCCTCGACGAGGGCAGCGCGCGCGTCCTGTGGCATCACGAGATCCCCGACACCGGGGTGGTCGACTTGTGGGCGGCCGGCGGGCTCGTCGATGTCGTCCTGTCGGGCGGCGTGCGCAGCTGGGACGCGCGCAGCGGCATGGCGCTCACGCGCCGCTTCGAAGGTCAGGCGCTCGAAGGCGCGCGCCTCGCGGGCGAGACCCTGCTGGTATTGGTGCCGGACAAGGGCCAGGCCGGCGGGCGCCGCCTCCTCACGTTCGATGCGTGCACCGAGGACGCGACCGGACGATTACTTGGTGTTCAAAGGATAATCGGCGCCAACTCGGACCTCGCGCTGCTGCGTGCCAGCGACGGGCTCGCGATGTTGGTCGAGCTGCCGTCGCTCACGCCGCTGATGTTCCCTGAAGCCGACGCCGTCGAAGGCGCCGAGCTGGTCGCCTTCTCGCGTCATCGCCTCTGGGTAGTGGCGCATGGCGGGCGCTCGCTGACGTGCCTCGAGCCGCCCGAATAGCGACCTACAGGCGAGACCGACAAAGCGCCGACCACGGTGCCCGCTCGAGCGCGACACACGCCGCCAGCGAGGCCGGGCCCGGCTGCGATAGCCACAGCCGCGGACGCTCCGATTCGGGCGCCAACGCCACCGCGCGCTCGAACGACTGGCGTGCCGCTGCCTCGCCACGCGTGCGCTGAGCCGCTGCCAGTGTCTCCCAGGCGCGCCAGTTGGTCGCGGGCACGATGAAGCGCAGCTCCGCATCAAAGAGCCCGAGCTCGCTCGGACGCGCCATCACCGCGCGCACGATCTGCTCTGCACGCGCACCATCTTTGCGCACGTCGATCAACGCCTGCGCCAGGACGAGCGACAGCCCACTGGACCAGGGCGCACGCGCCGACGCTGACTCGGCGGCCTGCAGTGCGCCAGCCCCATTGCCGGCGAGCCGCGCCAGCGCGACCTCGAGCGCAACCGCGGTCACATCGGTCGGCGCCGCGCGCGTCGCTTCGAACTCGATGAGCGTCATCGTCGCGGAGGCGAACGGGCCTTCACCCGACAGCAGCCGCATTTGCACTACCTGCAGCAATATCTCGCGGCGCGAATCGGGTGGCATCGTACGCAGCACGTCCGCGACCAGACCTGCGTCGTCGAATACGAGCGCCGAATGCAAGAGCAGCGCTGGCTGCTGCAAGACGCCCGGGAAGTGCTTGCGCGTGCGCTCTAGAAGCGGTCGCGCGCTCGCCGCGTCGCGGCTCGTCGCAAAGGCCAGCTCGAGCGCGAGCGCAGGCGCGTCATCCTCGCGAACGAGCGGCTCCATGAGGTTGCGCGCCTCGTCGAGCCAAGCCCGTGCCATATTGGTGCGCGGCGTCGCCGAGTCGGCGTGGGTCGTCGCCAACATCAGCGCCACCTCGACGCGCGCGACGGCCTCGTCGGGCGACAGCAAGAGCCTCTGCTCGATCGCCGTGCGGAACGCCGCGACCGCACCCGCGTCGTCGCGCAGCGCCAGGCGTGCCCTCACCTGCGCCTTGCGCCACGAATCGGCTGTCGCCTCGCCGCTTGGCCTGCTCGGCGACTCCGCCTGGTCGTCGCTGATGAGGCTCTGCGCCAGCACCACCGCTCCGAACCGGGCCGCTGCATCCGCGAACAGCAAGCGCAGGGTCGGCGGTCGGGACCCGCTGATCTTGCCGAGCGCCTTGTCGGCCCAGCGCACGGCGCGCGCATCGTCGCCCGCCGCGAGCGCCAGCGAGAAGACGCGCAGCGCCAGCTCGCTATCGCCGCCTTCACTGTCGAGGAGCCCATCGTAGATAGAGAGCGCCGCGCCGAGCCGCTGTGACGCCGCGAGGTGGCCCGCGAGCTGGAGACGCAGTTTGGTCTCGTCGACGTTGGTGCCGCGCAGCGCCTGCCACGCAGCGCCAAGCGCCGCATCATCGACGAACGACGCCATCAGGAACGCGAGGTTCGAGACCGCGGGATCGACCGCCGCGCGCCCCAGCGCGGGCAACAAGGCCGCAGCGGAACGACGCGGACCGTCGCTGGTCGGCAGCGTGCTGGCGACGAAGCCCTCGAGCAACGCCCGCTCGACCTTGTCCTCGCGTATGCGTGGGATGAGCTTGAGCACCAGGTCGAGCCCGTTGTCATGCGCGAGCGTCAGCGCCGTGGCCGCGAACTTGAGGGGGGTGTCGCTCACCTGTTGCAAGGCGAGCGTGAGCGGTTCCTCGCTCGCGTTTACGAGCCGCTCGGACGCGAGCACGTCACCGGTCAGCCAGCCATTCGCGCTCGGCTGCAGCGCCGTAAGTCGTTGCGCGAAGCGCTGCCCCTGCGGCCCATCACCGGCGCGCGCCGCGATCCGGATCCCCGCAAGCAGCAGCTCGCGCTCGGCGCCTGCATCGATCGCACGGGTCACAAGTGACAGTGCCGCGTCGAGATAGCCGCGTGCCACGAGTTCGCTCAACACGCCGCGCAAAAGTCCAATCAAGTCGCGTTGTTGCCGCCACGGCTCGAATGGCACGGCGAGCATATCGAGAGCACCTGCCAGATCGTTGCTCACCAACATCGCGCGTGCCGCGACGAGCCGCGTCGCCGCCGACTCGCCGTGCATGCCCGCGATGTGCGACGCCAGGTCGCGCGCCAGCTCCGGATAGCCGAGCGTCGTAAGCTCGAGCGCCACTGGATCCAGCGCCGGGCCGACGATGGCGCCGGCCACGCGCGCCGGCGGTGCCTGGGCCACGCGCCGTGTAACGACACGCTCGGCCGCGAGCAGAGCCCCTGCGCGGTCACCGAGCTCAAGCCGCCAGCGCATCGACGTCAGCATCGTATCGGGGCTCGGCGTCTCGCGATCGGCGCGCTCGAGCCAATCGTTCGCCGCGTCCATGCGCCCGACCTTGCGATAGGCGAGCGCCACTGGCAGCAGCGGTGGCGTGCTGGTGCCTCGCAGCGCCTGCAGATAGAGGCGCACGAACGTGTCGAGCCGCGCTGCCTCGCCACGCTGCGCGAGCGCGGTCGCCACGTTCTCGAGCATGCTCGTCGCGTCATCGGTCAGCGACGGCTCGACCTTCGCCCACGCGTCGACCGCGGCGCCGAGATAGCCCGCCTCGAACCACGCGCCAGCGACCAGGCCATGGGCGCGGTCGGTCTCCGCCACCACCCGCTGAAAGGCCTGCGTCGCCTCGTCGACACGACCCGTCCCGACCAGCGCGCGCCCGAGCATCAGCGTCGCGTCGGCGCGCCCCGGCACCAGCGCGAGCGCGCGCGACTCGAGCGCCCCCAGCCGCTCGAACTGCGACATCCGCACAAGCAGCGGCTCGACCACATCGAGCACCTCCTTGGGCGACGGCGCGCGCGCGAGCGCCTCGGTAAAGTCCTGCATCGCGGCGTCGGTCTGGCCGGCTACGAGCTGCACCCGCCCACGCAACACCAATAGTCGATGCGCCCCAGCGAAGCGTGCGAGGCCGCTCGTCGCCAGCCGCGTCGCCGCCTCCCAACGCGTGCTCGCACGCACATCGCCGACCACACGATCCCACACGTCGAACGCACCACCCGCTTCTTTCAAGAGGCGGTCCGCGATCGCTTCAGCATCCGGCGCCCCTCGCGCCAGAGCCAATGTCGTCGCCACCGTGAGCAGCTGCGGGTCGCGCTTACGCGCGGTCAGGGCCTCGTCGATGATCGTCTGCGCGACGTCGAGCGCGCCGACCTCGATGAGGCGTGTCGCTGCCTGGCTCTGCAGGCGCTGGCTGCTGCGCGGATCCGACTGGATGAAGCGGTTCGCCGCGGCCAGGAGCTCGCTCGTCCGACCGCTGCGCGCGAGCAGCTCGATGAGCAGGTTGAAGGTCGTCGGCTCGAGCCGCTCACTGTCTCCGCTGCGCGTGCTCAAGAGTGCCAGCGCGCGCCCGAGCTGCCCTTCGTCGACCAATGTCTTCGCGAGCTCTTCGAGCGCGCGCGCGTCACGCCGCGGCCGCGCTTCCAGCGCACGAGTCGTGATTTCATCGGCCTTCGCCTCGTCGCCCGCGCGCAGCAGCGTGCGGATCCAGGTGATGAACACCTTGGGCGATCGCTCGCCGAGCGACGCGACCCGCTCCAATGCTCGCGCGGCCAGGTCGAGGCGCCCCGCATCGAGGAGGTCCTGCGCCAGCGTCATGAGCCGCCCGGTCCCGATGCCATCGCCGTCAGGCAGCGTCAGGATCCGCTCGACCAGGCGCGCTGCTCGATAAGGCTCCTGCCGCGCCAGAAGCTGGCGCACGATGTCGCCCATCAGCTCGCGCCGCTCGAGCTCTTCGGGGTGCATGCGCGCGGCCAGCCGCAACATGCGCTCTGGATTGTCCTGATTTACCACCATCATCACCGCCTCGGTGGCGGCCCGCTCGTTCCTCCACTCATCGCGGATCGCGCCCACCTTCGACGCTGGTGGCCGCTCATCCGCCTCTTCCCAGCGCCCGAGCTTGGCGAGCGACGCGAACCGGGCGGTTCGGATCTCCTCGAGGTCGAACTTCCAGCGCGCCCGCGGCTCGGCCAGGATGGCGGTCTGCACGTCCAACGCGAGCTCCGGGTTGGCGCGCGACGCATCGAGCAGCAGCGCGAGGTTCATCACTCGATAAGGCGCTTCGAGCGTCATCGGATCCCATGCACGCGAGAGCCACGAACGCCCGCGCTCGATGAGCTTGGCACCTTGCGCGCTGGTCGCGAGCCGCAGCGCGAACCCCTCGGCCGCGCCCACTTCGCTCGGCGAGGCCGCGCGCACCGCACTCTCGGCGAACGCAAGGGCGCGCGATCGATCGCCCGCCTCGAACTCGAAGTGGGCGCGCAAGAACGCCGCTTCGAACGCGCTCGAGCGCGTGAGCCCGGCATCGAGGATCGCACGCGCCTTCGCCGGATCGCCGCGCACCGCAACGGCATCGAGATAGAGCGACGCGTAGGCGTCCCCCTTCGCGCGCACGAGACCCATGCGTTCGGCATCGGCCGCGGCACCCGGCAGACCGGCCGCGATGCGTGCCAGCTCGAGCATGCCGACAGAGCCCGGCGACGACGCCAGACCCGCCTCGAAGGCCGCCGCGATGCCTGCGTTGGCGCTCGCCTTGAGGTCCGGCGTCGCGACCCCACTGGCGATCGCCTGCCAGTGGCTCGCCTCCAACGCGTTCGCGACCCAGTCGTTCAGGCCAGCGCTGCGCGCGGCCGCCAGCGTCTTCGCGATCGCCTCGAGGTCGCCCTTCACGACGAGCGGCATGATCAGCTCTTGCCACGCCTTGGGCGTCGCCCGTGCCGCCGCTTCGAGTGTCGCGATCGCGACTGGCCGCTGGTCGAGCGCAAGCGCCGTGAACGCCGCCAACGTCGCACCGCGCACCCCACCCTCCGACCCCGGCGCACGTTCTGCCGCCGCCAACGCGAGCTCCAGCCGAGCGGCGCGATCAGCCACCGCGTCGACATTGTCCGCCACACGCGCGAGCAGCGCCGCGCCATCCGCCGGCTTCAGCAGGCTCGCCGCGCGCTTCCAAGCGGTCAGCGCGTCCGGTGTCCGCTGCAGCGCGAGGTAGGCATCGCCCAACAACGCCCACGCCGCATCACGATCGGCATCGCTCGCGGTCGCGCGCAGGCCGGCCCACACCGCGGTCTCGTTGCGACCCGCGCGTACCGCCCAGCGCATCACCGCCTGCCAGCGCTCTGCGTCGCGGCCTAACTCCGAAACGAGCTTCGCCTCGAGCGGCCCGAGCCCGCTGCTGTTGCCCTGGTCGCCGACGCCGACCGGCACGCCGGGTCCAGCCGCGACAACCTCCGCCAGCAACAAGCGTACGCGCGTCGTCTCGCCATCGGCACCGAGCTTGTTCGCGCGCTCGGCCGCGAACTTCGCCGGCCGCGCCAGCTCGCGCTCGAGCCACACATCGGCGAGCTCGCCGTACAGGCTCGCGAGCTCACGTCGCTCACTCCCGACGACCTTCGCCGTCTTCGCCTCGAGCTCTTCGAGCAGCGCCGCGGCCTGCTCATAGCGCCCCGCGACCATCTCGCTGCGCGCATACGCGACGAGCTGACTGCCCCGCTCGACCTCGATCGTCGCCGCGATCTTGGCATCGAGCGACGCCGCCAGCGCGTAGTGCCGTCGTGCCACCTCGGCCGCGAGGCTCTTGTCGCTCTCACCTTCAGCCGCTGCACTCGCATCGCTCGCGAGGCGTGCCGCCGCGACCAGCCCTCCACCATGCTCGGGATCGAGGGCCAGCGCCCAACGCGCAAAGCGCTCCGCCCGCGCCGCATGGCCCAGCTCTCGCTCCGCCGCCGAGCGTCGCGCCAGCTCGTCCGGCCCGGCGTTGAGCGCTATCGGCGAGCGATCGTTGCCGCTGATCGGCGGGATCTCGGCGACCAAGCCCGCTTGCGTGCCGCAGCCCGCGAGCCCGCAGAAGCCGAGTGCGAGCGTCGCGACGCCGGCGAGCGCTCGCGCCGAGTGCCGCGGCGCGGACCTCATTTGAGGAGCCTTGCCGCGTGTGGCGCGAAGTAGCTGATGATGATGTCGGCACCCGCGCGCTTGATGCCGACGAGCGACTCGAGCATCGCCTTTTCGAGATCGATCCAGCCCCGCTCGGCCGCCGCATGGATCATCGAGTACTCACCCGAGACCTGATACGCCGCCAACGGCAGATCGGTGGCCTCGCGCACGGCCCGCACGATGTCCAGATAGGGCCCCGCCGGCTTCACCATCAAGATGTCGGCGCCCTCCTCCTCGTCCATGCGCGCCTCGCGGATCGCCTCCGATTGGTTGGCCGGATCCATCTGGTAGCTCTGCCGATCGCCGAACGCCGGCGCGCTCTCTGCGGCTTCACGGAACGGGCCGTAGAAGGCCGACGCGTACTTCACCGAGTACGCCATGATCGACGTGTTCTCGAGCCCCTCGTCATCGAGTTCCTCGCGAATGAAGCCCACCCGACCGTCCATCATGTCCGACGGTGCGACCACGTGCGCGCCCGCCTGGGCGTGTGCGATCGCCTGCTTCGCCAGCAGCTCGAGCGTCGGGTCGTTCAGGATCTCGCCCTTCTCGACGAGCCCGCAGTGGCCGTGATCGGTGTACTCGCAGAGGCACACGTCGGTCATGATCACCATCTGCGGCGCGGCCTTGGCGATGGCACGCACCGCCTGCGGGATGAGGCCGTCCTTCTGGTAGCCCGACGAACCGACTGCGTCCTTGTGCTCGGGGATCCCAAACAGCAGCACCGCGTGGATGCCGAGGTCCCACAAGCGCCGGGCCTCCTCGGCCGCCAGGTCGGGCGAGAAGCGCTTCTGCCCCGGCATCGAGCCTATTGGCTGCGACACACCGCGCCCCGGCACGACGAACATCGGGAACACGAAGTCCTTCGTCGTCAGCACCGTCTCGCGCACGAGCGCGCGCAGGGCTGGAGTACGGCGGAGGCGGCGAGGACGTGAAGCGGGGAAGGACATCGGACTACCTCTCGAGGCGGGCGCTCATGTCGCGGTCCGCAGGTCAATCGTCGACGAAGTTGCGGAAGCGCATGTCGGTCTCACCGGACTCGAAGCCAGCACCGAGGCCAACGCCGACGAGCATGAACTCCGCACCGGCGAGCGAGGCTAGCAGAATCGTCAACGGCATCGTGAGCCCGAATTCCTGGCCAGCCGGTTCGACCGCGCCCGCCAGCCCGACTCCGGCGAGCACCAGCGACGCCCCGATGCCGAAGGCCGTGAGGCCCCAGTCGCGCCACAGCACGCCTGCATTGTCGACCTCGACGCGTAGCGACGCGACGCCTTCGGGCATGCTGCCGGTGCGCAGCTCGGCGAGCTCATCGTCGGTCGGCACGCGGAAGCTGAAGGGATCGTCGACGCTGTTCACACCGATCCGTCGAATCGAAAAGGTGTCGCGCCCCGAGCGCTTGGGCACGACCAATTTACCGCGATCCAGGAGCGGAGGCGCGCTCTCGCCATAGATGTAGGTGTGGGTGCAGGCGGACATCGCCGTTAGCCCGACCGCAACCGCCAGCGCGTGCCTGCGCCCCATCCCCGATCGTCGTTCAGCGCGGCCCGCACTGCGCACGATAGGCCTCCTCGAGCGCGCGATTGCGGTCAGCACACTCGGTACATCTGGGCAGCATCGCGCGGCAGCACGGCGTCAGCGGGGGCGGCGCACCGCAGTCGAACGTCGCCGGCAATGGCTCCACGACAACCTGCGCCGAGCCATGAGGCTCGGTCACCACCTCGTTGCGGGTCTCTGCCGTGGAGGTGCGCTGCGTCGAGCAACACGCCCCGAGCAGCACCACGAGCAGCGCCAGCGCGCCATTGAGCAACGCGCGATACGTCGAATGCGGCAACGGCAGCCGAAGGCGATACGTCGAAAAATTTCGCAAGGTAACATCCCTCGAAATTGGAAGGTCCAATATTGACCCCGAGCAAGTCTGAGCGGCCGCGCCGTTGGACCACCAACCACGCAGGCCACCCAGAATGCCCAAGATCCTATTTTCAGGGAAGAGTTGCGAGAGTCTCGCGAAGGCAGGCAGCGGAAGGCGATCGTGACGATTGAGTAGCACCCACGCAGGGCGCCACTCAGAGCGCTATTCTTCGTCGACCGGACGCGCGAACAAGTAGCCGGCGCCGCGCACGGTCTTCAGGATCGCCGGCTGACGCGCGTCGTCCCCGAGCTTCTGGCGAACGCGCGAAACGTGCACGTCGATCGACCGTTCGAAGGCACCATCGGCGGTGCCACCAGCGGCCTCGATCAGGGCTTCGCGCGTGCACACCCGGCCACGACGCTCGGCCAGCGCGTAGAGGATGTTGAACTCGTAGCTGGTCAGACCGAGGTCGCGGCCATCGCGCATGGCGCGCAGTGCACCCGGCTCGAGCACGACGTCCTCGACCACGATCGAGCGCCGCAGCGGACCGACCTGTCCGCGAGTTCGGCGCACGAGCGCGACCACCCGCCAGAACAGCTCACGGGTCGAGAACGGCTTGGCGACATAGTCGTCTGCGCCCGCCTCGAAGCCGAGCAGCCGATCCGACTCGGTCGCCCGGGCCGACAGCAGGATGATCGGGATATCGCTGTACTGGCGGATATCGCGACACACTTCCAGGCCATCAGGGCCCGGCAGGACCACGTCGAGCACGACCAGGTCGATCGTACGCTCGTGCAGCGCGGTCAGCGCCGACGGCCCATCGACCGCATGCACGACCGGTACGCCCTGCTCTGTGAAGTAGTGGCTGATCACGTTCGCGGTCGCATCGTCGTCTTCGACGAGCAGCACGCGAAGTGGGGTTGGTCTCGCCATCCTGGCCGTCTCACTGGCGAGCGCGGCGGCGGAGACATCGTCTTTGGCTTTCTTGCGAGTATCTGGAGTCTTCGGCATGACGGTCCTCAAGCGAGTGGGGGCACGCTCGGCCTGTCGGACGTCGAGGAACATTCCTCGACGTAACAATAGGAAAACGTCAACGAAGACGACCCGTCCGACGTGACGTTTGATCTCTTATAGGGCCACTCTGGCGTTTTGCAAAGCGCACCGCCGGGCGCCCAGCACCATTCCTAAGTATGGCTCTGCAGGCCGTCGTGAAGCACTTCCCCCTACCCCATTGGTGGGAGAAGAATCGTGCGACCGTCCCCGATAGCACCTTCCCATGATCGCAGGCCTGGTCGCGGCACGCCGGCGAAGTGGATTTCTTGCCACACCCCGTGGCCTCCGCTAGCAGGTAGCTGTGTTGTCGCTGCTCGTCGCCATGCTCATCGCAGTCCCGGATCCCGGTGTTCCAGCCCCCGCTCCGGCGGTGCCCCCGGGTCTCGAGATTGCCCCGTGGGCGGACCTCGAAGTCGACCAGTGCAAGGACAAGCTCCTCGCCGCGGGCCTCACCGGCAAGCAGTTCCGCTTCGTGAAGGAGGCGGTCGTGCGCTCGCGCAAGACCGGCTTCGGCCCACCCGACATCTACTGCCACGCACCGCAGGGCACCGTGATGTGGGGCGGAGTGACCGGCGTGCAATACTACGGCTTCACGTTCACGAGCTGCGCCATGGCGCTTGCCATGACCCGCATGGAGCGTATCGCCCAAGAGGAAGCGCGCCGCATCTTCGGCCGCCCCGAGGACGAGAACCCGGTGCGTTGGATCTCGCACCTCGGCACCTTCAACTGCCGCACCCAGCGCTTCAAGGTGAAGCAGAGCCAGCACAGCTTCGGCAACGGGCTCGACCTCGCGGGCTTCAGCATCAAGGGCTACGGCGACGTCTACGTGAAGCAGCACTGGCGCCCGATCTACAAGGCGTGGGAGCGCCCGTCCGAGTTCCTGCACGCGCTCGCGCGCCGCCTCCGCGACGAGGAGGTCTTCACCAACGTGCTCGATCCGGACCACGACCCGTCGCACTGGAACCACATCCACGTCGACCTCGCGCCGACCTCCGATGGCCTACCATCGCCCGCGTTGACGCGCACGAAGACCATGGCCGCGGTGGTCGCGATCGACCAACACCTGCCCCCCGTCCCCTGAGCCCAAACGCCTCTCGCGACAGGCGAGCCGGATCTGCCGCGCCTCTCGCGAAAGGCGGAGGGGGATTTGGCGCCCTTGTGGAAGCGGGTGGTTCCTCGTAGGTTCACGTCCTCATTGGAGGACTCGATGGCTGACAAAGACCCCGCCGACATGCCCTTGCGCGTCCGCATCCGCTCGCTGCCCAAGGTTATCTTCTTCTACCCGGTGTGGATCTTCGCGTTGGTGTGCGCGTTGGCCATGAGCGCCGACGCGGAAGCGGCGTGGCCGGGCCTCTCGTGGATGATGCTGTTCACGTTGAACCTGTTCGTGATCGCCTTCGACTTTACGGAGGAGCGCACGCTCATCTTCGTCCTCGGCGGCGTCGCGCTCGTGCTCGGGCTCGTGCTCGCGGGTGCGCTCACCGATGTGATGGGCTTTCTCACGAGCCTCAAGCCCACTATGAACGCCCTCTTCTACTGGATGATGTTCGGCGTCTTCGGGCTCATCTTCCTCGTCGCGTTCATCGGTTCACGGATGGACTACTGGGAGATAACGCCCAACGAAATCGTCCATCGTCACGGCATCTTCCGCCGCATGCGCCGCTTCTCGACCGAGTCGCTGCGCTGGGACAAAGTCATCCCCGACGTGATGGAGCGCGTCATGCTCGGCACCGGCACCATCATCATGACGACGCCTTACGAAAAGCACCCGATCGTCATCGAGCACGTGATGCGCATCGGCAAAATCGACGAGCAGATCGCCCACGTCCTCGGCGTGAAGCAGGTCGTCCAGGAAAAGCATCGCCACCCGTCCGAGGACGAAGCGGCGAGCCACTGAGGTGATGGGCTTCGCGCTCGGCCTGCTGGTCGTGTTCGTCGGGGACGACGGTCCGCCCAACGCGGTCGCGCCCTCGGTCGATGCCGCAGCCAGCGACCGTCGCGCCTGCTTTCTCGCCGCCTATCCCGGCGTGGTCTGCGATGTCTCCGACGACGCCGTGACGCTCTGTCCGGAAGGCCCGCATGCGGCCCATGGCGCGCGCATCCCGTGGGACGACGGCAAGGGAACCAAGCCCTTTGAGGCGCTGCTCGCGGCGCCCGACCTCGAAGACACGGTCGCGATGCGTTATCGCCCGGGCCGGATATTCGATATCCCGCGCGAGAACTTCGAGCCCGGCCGCATCCGCAACCATGCCTTCTTCGCCGCACTATACGGCGACTCGCAAAAGGCCGTCGCAGGCCGCACCGAGATGGTCGCATGGATGTCGCACTCGGGCGGCAAGGGCGTGCGTGTGACGTCGGTCAACGGGGTCGCGGCCGCCTTGCGAAGAGTCAGCGACGACCTCGAGCGCGAGCTGCCCGCCGACATGAAGGCGCTCGTCGCCAAGACCGCGGGCGTGTTCGTCTGGCGCACGGTGCGTGGCACCGACCGGCGAAGCCCTCACAGCTACGCGATCGCCATCGACGTCGGCGTCGAACAGAGCGACTACTGGGACTGGAACAGGCCCGACGCGAAGGGCCGCTACGCCTACAAGAACCGCTTCCCGGTCGAAGTCGCCGAGATCTTCGAGCGCCACGGCTTCGTGTGGGGCGGCAAGTGGTACCACTTCGACACGATGCACTTCGAGTATCGCCCGGAGCTGCTCTTGACACCTTGCGTCGACGGGCCTTCACCTTTGAGAACCCTCGGCGGTAAGGTCCGGCCATGACGATTCCGCATGTCGTGATCATCGGTGGCGGCTTTGCCGGCATCACCTGCGCACGTCGCCTGAAGGCCGCCAAGGTGCGGGTGACGCTGTTCGACAGTCGCAATCACCACCTCTTCCAGCCCCTGCTCTACCAGGTCGCGACGGCCGCCTTGTCGGCGCCTGACATCGCCGCGCCGATCCGCAACCTGCTCGCCAAACAGAAGAACGCGACGGTGCTCGCGCGCGCCGTCGACCACGTCGACCTGCCGAACAAGCGCGTCGTCTTCGACGGCGGCGAGGTGCACTACGACCAGCTCGTCCTCGCCGCGGGCGCGGTCAACTTCTACTACGGCCACCCCGAGTGGGAGGCGTGGGCACCAGGGCTCAAGACCATCGACGACGCGTTCGAGATCCGCCGGCGCGTGCTCGGCGCATTCGAAGAAGCGGAGCTCGAGGCCGACCCGGAGCTACGCAAAGAGGTCCTCACGTTCGCGGTCGTCGGCGGCGGCGCGACCGGCGTCGAGCTCGCGGGCGCGCTCGCCGAGATCGCCACGCGCACGATGCGAAAGCAGTTCCAGCACTTCGATCCCGAGGACGCGCGCATCGTGCTGATCGAAGGCGGCAGCCGCCTCTTGAATGGCTTCCCCGACGAGCTCGGGCTCGCGGCGAAGGCGCGCCTCACCAAGCTGGGCGTCGAGGTGCGGCTCGACTCGCGCGTCGAGAAGATCGACCGGGACGGCGTGCACCTCGTGGGCGGCTCTCTGGTGCTCGCGCGCACCTGCCTCTGGGGCGCGGGCATCACCGCCTCGCCGCTCGGCAAGACGCTCGGCGTGACGCTCGACCGCGGTGGTCGCGTACCGACCGACGACCACCTTCACCCCGTCGCCGACGCCACGACTCCGACCACCTACAGCGACGTCTTCGTCTGTGGCGACATGGCCGCGGTGTCACCGAAGTGCAACGACGGCAAGCCGATCCCCGGCGTCGCACCGGCCGACATCCAGATGGGCAAGTACGCCGCCGACCAGATCGTCGCGCGCCTGAAAGGCAAGCCCACCGAGCCCTATCGCTACTTCGACAAGGGCCAGCTCGCGACCATCGGCCGCGCCTCCGCGGTGGCAGCACTCGGCAAGTGGAAGTTCCACGGGCGCTTCGCGTGGCTCCTCTGGGTGGTCGTCCACATCCTCTACCTCGCGAGCTTCCGCAATCGCGTGGTCGTGTTGTTCGAGTGGGCCTGGGCCTGGTTTTCGTGGTCACGCCCGGGACGCATCATCCTCGAGCGAGGCAAGCGTTGGCCACCGCCCGCTGATGCCGCAACGGCACCACCCGCGGAGGCCTCCGAGCCTCCGACCGCGACGCCCTGAAGAGCCGGATTCCTGGTTGCTCTCGCCTCGCCACGGCTTCGCCTGCTCGGCGAATTACGGAAAGAAAACGACAGCTTCCCCGGACAACACGACCTCGCCACGCTGATTGGTCACGGTCGTGTCGAGCGTGACGATCGGCTTGTCGGGCCGGACCGCCTTCACGGTGACGGTCGCGGTGATCGTGTCGCCGATGCGCACGGCGCCCTTGAACGCGAGCGACTGCGACAAGTAGACCGTGCCGGGCCCGGGCAGGCGCGTGCCGAGGACCGCGGAGATGACACTCGCCGACAACATGCCGTGGGCGATGCGGCCCTTGAAGCGGGTCGTCTGCGCGTAAGCCTCGTCGAGATGCACGCGATTGTCATCCAACGAGATCGCCGCGAAGCCGATCACATCTTCTTCGCGCACGGTCTTGTCGAGGCTCGCGCTGTCGCCGATTGAGGGCACCTTGGAAGGGTTCGAGATGGGGTCGCTCATGCCTACGGAGCTATCACGACTCTTGCCTCCAGCCCAACTCACCTGCCCAATCGTTCAGGTGCTCAGCCTTGACCCATGCGGTCGGGAGCCTAGCGTTGGCCAATCGCGAGGCACTTGGAACGAGTCCGGTTGCAGCGTGACTGGGTTTGTTGTCGGGCCCGCTTGGGCCAGATCCCCGACCCTGCTACCATGATGGATGCCGCGCACCCAGAGGGGCGCCTCCGGCTTCCTCGATCCCCGACGAGGAGTCCTAAAGACCATGGGTGACCGTGTGTTTGCGCCTGACGCTCCCGAATCTCCCTTCCCCCTCCTCCCCCTCCGCAACGGTGTTCTCTTCCCTGGCACGGTCACGACGCTCGCCGTCGGCCGTCCCCAGTCGCTGGCGATCCTTCGCCAGGTGAAGCCCGGCCAGACGGTGATCGGCGTCGCTGTCCAGAAGGACAGCCGCGTCGCCGACCCGACCTTCGAAGACCTGCATCCGGTGGGCACGTTCGCCCGCGTCGTCGGCGTGCAACGTCACGGCGACAACGCAGTGATGTTGTCCTTGCAGGGTCTCTCGCGCTTCGAGCTGCGTTCTCTCGTCGAGACCTCGCCCGCGTGGCTGGCCGATGGTGCGCCGCTGCGTGAGCCGGTGCGCGACGAGCTCGAGGCCCAGTTCCTCGCCGACTCGTTGAAGTCGCGGATCGGCCAGGCGGACAATCAGCTCGCGACGCGTCTGGGTCAGACCCCGCCGAACGAGACCCCGGGACGCTTCGCAGACCGCGTGGCTTCGGCCCTCGAGCTGCCGCCCGAGAAGGCGATGACGGTCTTGTCGCAGCCCGACGTGATCGAGCGCTTGCGGCTCGTCACGGCGCTTGTCGGCGAAGCTCTGGCTGTCCGTGAAGTCCGCCAGAAGATCGACGACGAGGTCAGGAAGGAGCTCAACAAGAACCAGCGTGAGGCCGTGCTGCGTGAGCAGATGCGGGCCATCAAGCGCGAGCTCGGTGAGGACAGCGCCGACCAGGCCGACAACCTGCGCGAGAAGATCGCCAAGGCCGACCTGCCCGACGAGGTCCGCATCGTCGCCGACCGCGAGCTGCGTCGCTTGGAAGGCATGAACTCGGCGCAGGCCGAGGCCAACGTGATCCGCACCTATCTCGAGTGGATCGCTGACGTGCCGTGGCGCGTGCGCGCCGAGGTGAAGGACGACATCCAGGCGGTCGAGGACAAGCTCGACGCCGACCACTTCGGGTTGAAGGATCCGAAGCAGCGCATCCTCGAGCATCTCGCGGTGCTCAAGGTCGCGAAGAACCCGCGCGGGACGATCCTCTGCCTGGTGGGGCCTCCGGGTGTCGGCAAGACCTCGATCGGACAGTCGATTGCTGATGCCACCGGCCGGCCGTTCCTGCGCCTGGCGTTGGGCGGCGTGCGTGACGAGGCGGAGATCCGCGGTCATCGCCGCACCTACGTCGGCGCCATGCCCGGCCGCATCATCTCGGCCCTGAAGAAGGTCAAGGCGAAGAACCCGGTGATGCTGTTGGACGAGATCGACAAGCTCGGCCAGTGGTGGAACGGCTCGCCCGAGTCGGCGCTCCTCGAGGTCCTCGACCCGGAGCAGAACCACACCTTCACCGACCACTACATGGAGGTCCCGTTCGACCTGTCGGAGGTGCTGTTCATCTGCACCGCCAACAGCCTCGAGACGATCTCCGCGCCGCTGCGTGACCGCCTCGAGATCGTCGAGGTCTCGGGCTACACGCACGACGAGAAGCTGCACATCGCCAAGAACCACCTCGTGCCGCGCCAGTTGAAAGACCATGGCATCCACGAGGGGTCGATGCAGATCAGCGACCGGGCGCTCGCGGCGATCATCCGCGAGTACACCCGCGAAGCTGGCGTGCGGCAGTTGAACCGCGAGATCGTGCGCCTCTGTCGCAACCTCGCGCTGCGCATCGCACGGCAGCCCGACAGTGCCGGGCAGACGCTCTACGTCGAGCCCGAGCTCCTGAAAGAGCTCCTCGGCAAGTCGAAGTTCAGGGACGAGATCGCGGAGCGGACCGGTCAGCCGGGCGTCGCGACGGGGCTCGCCTGGACGCCGGTCGGCGGCGACATCCTCTTCATCGAGACGTCGCTCATGCCCGGTAAAGGTGCCACGCAGATCACCGGCAAGCTCGGTGAAGTCATGACCGAATCGGCGCGCGCGGCGCTCTCCTACGTGAGGAGCCACGCGACCGAGCTCGGCATCGACCCGGCCTTCCTCGAGACCAAGGACCTGCACATCCACGTGCCGGCCGGCGCAGTCCCGAAGGATGGTCCGTCCGCGGGAGTCACCATCTTCACCGCGATCGCTTCGCTGCTCACCGGGCGCGCGGTGCGGGCCGACACGGCGATGACCGGCGAGGCGACCCTGCGCGGTCGTGTACTGCCGGTGGGCGGCATCAAGGAGAAGGTCCTGGCGGCACACCGCGCGGGCATCCGCCGGATCGTGCTGCCTGCCAAGAACGAGCGTGATATCGAGGACATCCCCGCTGACACGCGCGCCGACCTGACCTTCGTCCTGGTCGAGGACATGAGCGAGGTGCTCGCTGCCACGCTCGAGCCGATGAAGTCAGAGATCCCCGCACCCGAGGTGCCGGAGGTCGTCGCGGTCAGTGGCAAAGGCAACGGCGGGGTCGGTCCGCACGCCTGAGATGCTTGCCGGCGGCTGATGCACATGTGACAACGCGAAGCATTCGAAGGGGCACGATCCGTCGTGCCCCTTCCTTTTGCTGAAGGAGCATGTGCCGTGGCTGATCCCGTCTATCTCATCCTGGTGGTCTTCCATATCGCGTGCGCCGCGACCTCGTTCGGCATCACGCTGCCCTCGGGCCCGTCGCTGCGCCGCGCAATCGGGCAGAGCCGCGACGTGAAGGTGGCGATGCACGTCGCCGCGATGCGTGCCGGGCGCCTCTCCGACATCTTCGGACTGCTCACGTTCGCGACCGGGCTCGCGCTGATTTTCAACCGGTTTGGGGGATTCAAGAACGTGCCGATGACGATTAACGCGGCGATGGGCCTCATCCTCGTGATGATCGCGCTCGGTGCATTCTTCATGCGCCCGCTCGGCATAAAGATCGGCGCCGCCATCGACCAGGGCGACGACGCCTGGCGCGCGTCACTCAAGCCGTTCGCGATGGGCAACGGCATCATGTCGCTGCTCTGGTTCGTCATCCTCGTCCTGATGTTCATCAAGCCGAGCTGAGGCTCACGTCGTGGGGCCAGCTGCGCGAGCAGAAGCAGGGGCGCAATGTGACGATGCGGATCTGCGCGGACAACGACTGCCCGTGTGATGATGGCGGCATGTCGATTCAGCGCTCTCGCCCCGCAACCGCTTTCCTGGCTCTGCTCGCAGCCCTCGTCGTCGGCTGCGGCAACAACACGCACGGCTCGCTCGACGGCGATGCGAGCGAGCCGGACGACCTGATCGATGTCCTCGCCGACATCGCAGACAGCGCTCCCGAGCTCGCAGACAGCGCTCCCGAGCTCGCAGACAGCGACGCCGCGCCCGAGACGACACCGGACATCGCGCCCGACATTCCACCGGCCGAGGTCGTCAGCCAGCCCGTCGCGGACACCTGGCAAGCCGTTGATCTGCCCAACTGCGAAGGCATCGGACCCGGCAGCGAGGCGTGTCACTATCGCCTCCTGTGGCGACCGGCCGCCTGTGCCGGCGGCGCCTGCTCGCGGCTCCTCGTGTACTGGGCGGGCGGCGAACAGAGCTGCGCCGCTGGCGCCTACGATCCCCTGCTCGAGAAGTGGGCCGACAGCGGCGTCCTGGTCGCATGCGCGCAACCGTTCACGACCTCCGACGAGGCGGGCCGCTATCCGTATGCCGACGAGCTCGAGCGCATGGACCTCCTCACGCGCAAGATCCGCGCGCACGCAAACACCGCCTGGGACGGCCGCTACCTCATCATCGGCGGCGTCTCGCATGGCGCCACCGCTCCGCTCGCCGCCATCGCGAAGAGCCGCGCGTTCGCGACCCGGCCCGGCGTGTGGACCGGCCGCGATGGCACCGCGGTCATCCTGTTCGACGGGATCTCCGATCCGGCACGCCTCGAGGCGAGCATCGGCCTCTCGAGCAGCGCTGGCTGCGCACCGTGGCACGCGCGCTTCGTCGGCCGCTATGGCGCCAAGGCCCCGCTCGTTCACGACTGCGGCAACGATGCCTGCTACTGCGCAGGCGGCGGCAGCGGCTGGGACATCGATACGACCGTGATAGGCCAGACCGCCGGTCCCAACTGGCCCGCCTCGCCTTACACCTGCGCCGATATCGCGGCGCCTGATCAGAAGGTCCAGTACCGCGTCGTCAGCTGCGGTGGCGGCGCGGCCGAGCCGTGCAGCGCGCTCGGCGACATCATCCCCGACGACCAGCAGACCCGCCTCGTCGACGCGCTCGCGACCTGCCCCGAGGTCGCCATCACCTACTACGATCACCCCGGCTGCGCACATTCGCTGTGCGGCAGTTGGGACTTCTGCGGCGGCGAGAAGGCGCGCGACTGGCTCACCTCGCTCGGCTGGTGATTCGCTGGTCCGAGCCGAACGACGCTGCACGCTGGCCGCACGAGGCCATCAATTCGATAGCTGGCGCTCGAGCTCGGCGATCTCCTGCGTGAGGTCGTCCTTGGGCGCCGCACCCGAAGGCGCGACATCGCCGACCGCGTCGCCAACGCCTTCTCGCGTCGAGAACACCGTGCGCCCGACCTTCGCAGTCGAAGTCGTCTGCGCACGCACCTTCTGGACCGCCGCCATCTCGTCCCAGATGCGCGGCACGCTGAGCTGGGTGCCGCTGTCGTCGACCTCGCCACGCAGTTCCTCGGCGATGCTCGGCAACATGTTGCGCAGCTCGCCTGCGTTCCACTGGCCGAGACCCGCGGCCGACAAGGCACGCTCGTCACCCGGCAGGCGCACGGCCGTCTTGCGGGTGAAGAGCAGCTGAAAGATGGCGATGCGCATGCTGTCTTTCTTGTATTGCGACGCGTTGGCGACATCGCGCAGCTTGCGGCGCATGCCGAGCACGAGGAACGTCAGCGAGAACAAGAGCGGGAAGAACACCAGGCCGATGCGTGTGCCCCAGCCCTCCCACCCGAAGAACGGCATGATCACGCCCAGGGTGACGAACGCCAATACGATGTTCACGATGTTCAGAATCGGCACGACGTTCGAAGGGCTCGAGCGCAGCGCCTGCTCCTTCTGGCGCACCTGCCACAGGTAGCCGAGCTGCGGTGCCTGCAGCGCAACCTCGGGCGCGCCCGTCAGCATCAGGTTCGGGAAGCGGTAGATAGCGATCGCTTCATCGGTCAGGTCCATCTCGCCTTCGTAGGTTGCGACCAGGCGCGTGCCGATCGCGTCCGCCTGGTCGTAGGTCACACCCAGCAACGCGATGATGTCGGCGTTGGTGATGAACCCCTTCTTCGCGCGGATGTAGGTGAGGAGCTCCTTTTCCTGCTCGAGCGGATTGCGCTTGATGCCTTCGGTCCCGAACAGGTGGAACCACGTCCGCTCGGCCAGGCTCGGCTTCTTCGGCGCCTCGGACTTGTCCATGCGATAGGGATCCTGGCCCTTGTTAAGCTGGTCCTCGACGTCGCGATTCCAGCGGCGCCGGTCACGCCGCGACGACCACGAGCCGTAGCCGCCATAGCCCCACGGCGAACCCAGCGTCCACAAGCCGAAGCCACCACCGAACGGGCTGCGCGACGACGACGAACTCGAGCTGCTCCTGCGGTCCTTGTTCGCGCTCGAGAGCGCCACGAGGAAGGCGACGAGCAGGACGACGTAGATGACGAAATAGACGATGACCATCGCCACCGTCCACGCCTTGAAGAACGCGATGAGCCCCTGCTTGAACGCGGCCTTGCGTCGCCGTGCCGCGTCCGCCTTGACGATGTCCTCGCGCGCTGCGAGCCCTTCGGGGAATCGATAGACGAGGTTGCCCGCCTCGTCGACGTCGATGTCCGAGGTGTAGTCGCGCACAACCTTCGCGAGCCCCGACTCGACCTCGTAGGGCGGTAGCCCTGTGCGCGCCACCACGTCCTGCACGGTGAACGGCGCCTTCGCGAGTTCCTTCACGGCGTCGAGGATGCGCAACCGGTTGGCGTCCTCGGAGAACCTGGCGTGGGCGATCGACGCGGTAGCGGTCATGGTGACGATTCCCTTTGGGCTCAGTCAGCGAAGGCCTGACGAAGTCAGGCTGCCCGCGAGCCCGGACCGGTGTGGTCAGGAGCTCTGAGCGAGTGCGGCAGCGAGCGTGTCCGGCGCGAGACTTACGCACAAAAGACGCGCTGGAAAGGCCCGCACCGCGAGGAACAGCGCCAGGTCGCCTGCCAGCTCAGCCGGCACCTCGCCCGTCAGCGCGGTCGTGAAGCTCGCGACGATCGCGCGCGCGTCGCTGAGTGTCTGGCCATCGACCGCTTCGCAGATAGCCGAGGCCGAGCCGAGCGAGAGCTGACAGCCATCGCCTTCGAAGCGCACGCTGACGCGCCCTTCCTGCAGTGACAGGTGCAGCGTCACGCGGTCGCCGCATGAGCGATTGTGCCCATCGTGACTCGTGTGCGCTGCATCAATGCGACCGCGCAAGCGCGGCTGACGCGCATGCCGCAAGACAATCGGATGGTAGAGCGGGCTCACGTCGGTCATGCGTTGGTCGACCTCGAGGCGGCGCGTTCGGCGCTGACAGGCGGCGCGCTTGCGGGCCGAGCATAGTGAATGCGGCTTGCCATATCGTAGCTACCTTCAGGCCGCCTACCCGGCGCGTCATGTCTGCTATCGCGCCCTGGTCGTTCACTCGGCGCGCTGGCAAGACTGGGCCATGACCGAGCTGCCCGAAGAAATCAATGCAGCTGTCGAAGCCGAGATCGATGCTGAGATCGAGGTCGAAGCCTGACCTCGACGGCGCCGAGCGACGCGGTGCGGCTGCGAAGCTGGGACGGTGGCGTAGTTGCCGGGTCGGTGTCGCTGATCGAAGCGTCGATCTGGCGTTCCGGCCCGGCTGGGACCGGAGGTAAACATTTCGATCGAGCGTTTCCGGCGCCAGAAACGCGGGGTAGCAAGGTTAACCG
>Ga0105047_10001873_pt1 | contig 37814 bp, 29 predicted proteins | sample MAT04_FD_78384 | JGI IMG/M metagenome (GOLD analysis project Ga0105047, IMG submission 78384) | Freshwater microbial communities from Lake Fryxell liftoff mats and glacier meltwater in Antarctica - MAT-04 (megahit assembly) | ecosystem: Environmental > Aquatic > Freshwater > Ice > Liftoff...
GACGCTCTCCTGCGTCATCGCGGGCGCGTCGACCACGAACGTGGCGAGCGCGATGCGCTGCTCGTAGGGCAGCTTCTTCGCGAGGACTCGCACGCCCGGGATGTCCGAGAGGCCCTCGAAGAGATACTTGCTCATCGCGAGGTCGTGCTCGCGGATGGCCTCCATGCCGATCGCCCGCATCCACTTCACGGCGGCGCCGAAGCCGATGGTCGCCTCGATCGCCGGCGTACCCGCCTCGAACTTGAACGGCGCGTCGCGAGGGACGAAGCCGCCGACGTCGACGTCGTTGTTGAGAGAGACCATGCCGCCGCCCACCTGGTAGAGCGGGCACTTCGCGAGGAACTCCTTCTTCCCCCAAAGGATGCCGACGCCCGACGGCCCGAACGCCTTGTGCGACGAGGCCGCGAGGAAGTCGACGCCGAGCTTCGTGACGTCGAGCGGGAGGTGCGAGAGCGACTGCGCCGCGTCGAGGAGGACGGGCACGCCGTGCTTCTTCGCGATGCGAACGACCTCCTCGACGGGAGCGATCGCGCCAGTCACGTTCGAAACATGCCCAATCGAGATGAGCTTCGTCTTCGAAGTGATGAGCCCCTCGATGGCCTCCCAGCGAGGGACGCCGTCCTCGTCGATCGGAACCGGGACCGGCTTGCCGTGCATGCGCCAGGGGATCCAGTTCGCGTGGTGCTCGCTCGCCGGGAACACCACCTCGTCCTCGGGGCCCAGCTGGAGGCCGTTCGCGACGAAGTTGATCGCCTCCGTCGTGCCGCGCACGAGGACGATCTCGCCGGGGCTCGCGCCGATGAGCGCGCCGACCTCGCGCCGCGCGTCGTCGAACAGGCGTGTTGCCTCCTCGCCGAGCGAGTGGACGCCGCGGTGCACGTTGGCCGTCGAACGCTCGTAGTAGTTCACGACGGCGTCGATCACCGCGCGCGGCTTGGGCGTGGTCGAGGCGTTGTCGAGGAAGACCAGCGGCCGCCCGGAGAGCTCTCTCGTGAGCAGCGGGATCTGCGAGCGCACGCTGCGTGCGTGTCGATCGATCGTTTCCTTCATCGTTCGACTCCTTCGAAAAGCCCGTAGCCGGCAAGAGGCGCGATGCGCCGAGAGATGCGGTACTTCCCGTTCGGCTCGACCGCAATGGCCGTGGCCGGTCGCGCGGTGATCGTCATCCCCTCGAGCAGCGGCGCGAGCGCGGCCTGTGCGGCCTCCGGCGAGCCGCCGACCACCTCGAGCTCGAGGCTCGACGCGTCACGCTGCACGACCTGGTACGCGCGCGGCGAAGCCGCAGCGATGGCGCGATCGATCGCGCCGGGGGTCACGATCGCACCGTCGGGACGGAGGATCGCGTCGTCGAGCTTGCCCTCTACGCTCACGAGCGGCGGCACGGTGGTGAAGCGCGAAGGGGCGTCGGCCACCTGGACGAGGTCGCCGATCACGTAACGCACGAGCGGCTGCACCTCGCGGTCGAGGGTCGTCACCACCACGAGCGCGACGTCTTCGGCGCCGGGGGTCGGCACCTTCGCGCGCAGCAGCTCCACGTGCGTGGTGAAAGGTGCATGATGCATGAGCCCGTCGTCGGCCTGGACGAAGAGGATGCCCGCCTCGCGCGCGCCGTAGACCTGCACGACGTTCGCCGGCAGGTAGACTCGCGCGAGCGCCTCGCGATGCGCCGCGGTCGTGAGCCCGCGCGTCAGCCCGACGAACCCGCGCACGTCGAGGCGCCTGCCCAGGACGGCGGCATGTCGCGCGAGCACGTCGAGGTAGAACGGATCGGCGAGGAGCCCGTTCGTCTCGTGACGCGCGAGCTCGTCGAGCATGCGCGTCATCACGGACTCGGACCAGAACGTCGGGTCCTGACGTGAGTTCAGGTGGAGGCGGTTGCCCTCGAGGCGCTCCTCGTACTCGGGGTCGCCCGACCCGCACGAGCCGGTGCCGCGCTCCGGCACCCAGAGCACCGCATCGCGGTACGCGTGGCCCGCTGCCAGCGCCGAGGCGACCTTCGCGCTCACGCCGAGCGCACGTGCCTCCTGGGAGCGCCACCATGCGCCGTCCCACAGGAGGCGGATGCGCGACTCGGCGAGCCCCGTCTCGACGACGGCGAGCTTGCCCGACGCGAGCTCGGCCTTTGCGTCACGGCCCTCGGGCACCCATGCCTTCGGCAGCGTCGGCCGGATCCTCGCGGCGGTGAGGAGCGGCAGTGCGGCCAGCGCCGTGTCGAGCTCGGCAGCCTCGGCCGGCGCGCTGAGGCCCTGCTTGGCGTAGAAAGGTACGTTCGCGAGCGCACCGCGGATCGCGCGCACGGTGCGGAGCGCATGCTCTGCGTCCTGCGAGACGCGGGCGGGGATCTCGTCGAGAGGCGGCATGTGGGGCGCCAAATAGCACAGGCACCGAGCGCCGCGAATGCGTCGAGGGCTCTATCCGCCGGCGGTGCTCGCGGGTCGCTTGACGCGGTGCTCGACGGCCCAGAACAGCGGGATCAAGCACGCACTCATGCCGATCGCCGTGTACGCGGTGGCGGTCACACCCACGAGCTTGTGGTCGGGAAGCTCGGTGAGGAACTGCGCCGAGGAGAACGCGCCCAGCGCCGCCGCGAGGTGCTGGACCGAGGACTGGATCGAGCCGAAACGAGCGCGCTCCTCGGGCCGCGGAACCTTCGACGTCAGCGTGTTGTAAGAGACGTTCCGGAACGCGCTTGCCAGCATGTAGAGCACGAAGATCACCATCACCGGGAACGCGGGCGGGATGCGCGTGAAGCCGAGGAAGATGACCGTCGAGAGGAGGACCGTGCCGAACGTCGCGACGCGCGCCGAGCCGAAGCGATCGACGAGCATGCCCACGCCGCGCATCGCGACGAAGCTCACCGCGCCGCCCACGAGATAGAGCAGGCCGAGGTGGGCTCGCGGGTAGCCGAGGTTGTAGAGCATGTACGGCGTGAGGTTCGGGATGAGCATGAACGTCGAGCCCATCACGACGGCTGTCATCGTCAGCGAGAGGAGCACGTCGACCCGGAGGAGCTCGAGGAGGTCTCTTCCGAACGGTCGCTGTCGCGCCTGCGCGAGGTGGCCGACCATCGGAGGGAGGGCCGCGCCCGCGAAGGCCGTGATGATCGCGCCGAGCACCGAGACGGCGACGAACGGGAGCCGCCAGCCGCCCTGACGAGCGAGCTCGAGCCCCGCAGGAACGCCGAGGATCGACGCGACCGAGAACGCACCCATGACGGCGCCCATCGCACGCCCGCGGCGTTCTGTCGGGATCGTGTCCGCGATGATCGAGTAAGCGAGCGAGGTCGCGGGGCCGCCGAACGCCCCGGCCACGACGCGCGCCAGCATGAGGGTCCCGAGCCCGGTCGCGAAGGCGCCGGCGAGCGTACCGAGCACGAGCCCCGCCATCGCGACGATCAGCGCCTTCCTGCGATCGAAGCGATCGAGGAAGAACGCGCCCGCGAGACCGGAGATGCTCGCCGCGGCCGTGTAGCTCCCGCCGACGTATCCGATGTGCGAGACGGGGATGTCGAGCGCCGTCGCGAAGTCCGGCCCGAGCGGCATCACGATCATGAAGTCGAGGATGTTCACGAACTGAACAGCCCCGACGGAGAAGATGATCGCGCGCTCGGACCGCGCGCCGGTGGACGACATCTGACGCCAGCATATACGGCGCTTCTCGCGCCACGTGCATGACGCGCACCAGGATGAAAACTTGGCCCCTCGCGCGCGGCTCCGATACCGGGTCGACATGGGCATTCGCTTTTGCTTCGGGGGCCTCCTCATCGTCGTCGCAGCGTGCGGCGGACAGGTCGGCACGGATCCGGGGACGAGCAACGACGGCCTGCCGGCTCCGCAGCGCGAAGGCGATCAGGGCCTCTACCAGCCCACGGACCCGGGCGGTCCCGACCACATCGCGGAAGGCGTCGGCGCCCCCAGCGCGATCGTCATGACCGCGGACCGCGTGGTGTTCACGACGCGTACGACCAGGCTCGGCGGTGAGCTCGTCGCGGCGGGCGGGCTCTTCGTCGCGGACAAGCGCGTCGGCCCCGCGCTCCTGGTCTCCGCCGATCGCCAGGGCGCTTCGTTCGACGCGCTCGCGACCGACGGCACGACGGCCTTCGTCGCGACGAGCGACGGTCGCATCCTGAGCACTCCGGTGTCGGGCGGAACGACGACGACGCTCGGAACCCTCACGGCCCCGGCGGTCACCCTGACGACCGCCGGCAATTACGTGTACTTTGCAGCCAATGACGGCGCCGTCGCTCGCATCGCGAAGACGGGCGGCGTCGCGGAGTCGCTGGCCACCATCACGGGCGCCATCCGCGGGCTGCAGGCCGACGACGCGGCCGTCTACGTCGCGACCGGCGCCGCGGAGGAGACCCCCGCGGGCATCGTCCGCGTGCCGCTCGACGGCAGCGCGGTGAAGGTGCTGACGGCCGGCGGTGAGCCCTGCGCGATGATTCGCGACGGTCGCCGTCTGTTCTGGACGAGCCTCAGCGCCTCGGCGACAGACACGACGAAGCTCGGCAAGGGCGAGGTCCTCCGGCTCTCGCTCGACGGTGGCGAGGTGTCGACCGTCGCCTCCGGCTCGTTCTCCGCGTGCGCGATCGCCGCGGATAAGGACAGCCTCTACTTCGCGACCACCTTGCCGAACGCGCTGCCCGTGAAGTCGGGCGACGTGATGGGCACGCCGACCGCGGGGCTCGGCCTCATGCGCGCGCCCATCGCCGGCGGTCAGCCCATCGCGATCGCCGAGGCGGCACGCGCCCTCGCCCAGCCGGGCGCGGTCGCCGTGGACGAGACGCACGTCTACTGGCTCACACCGACGGCTGTGCTTCGCTTGCGGAAGTGAGCCTCGCGCGCAGCTCGCGCGCGTTCGTCACCGGCTAGTGTTGCTACGCTGCTCTCGATGTCTTGGACGATCGATTCCTGGAAGGACAAGCCTCTCGCGCAAGAGGTTGCCTACGACGACCCGGTCGCGCTCGCGAACGTCGTCGAGAAGCTCGGCGAGCTGCCCCCGCTCGTGACCTCGTGGGAGGTCGAGCGTCTGAAGACGTCGATCGCCGAAGCCCAGGTGGGCAAGCGGTTCGTTCTCCAGGGCGGCGACTGCGCCGAGACGCTCCTCGACTGCAAGCCGACGATCATCGCGAACAAGCTGAAGATCCTCCTCCAGATGTCGATGGTGCTCGTCCACGCCGGCAAGAAGCCGGTGGTGCGCGTGGGCCGTCTGGCCGGTCAGTACGCGAAGCCGCGGTCGAAGCCGACCGAGGAGCGCGGCGGCGTCGTCCTGCCGAGCTACTTCGGTGACCTCGTCAATCGCCCCGACTTCACGGCCGACGCTCGACGCACCGACCCGCGAGCGCTGCTCGACGCGTACTCGCACGCGGCGCTCACCCTGAACTTCGTGCGCTCGCTCACGGCGGCTGGGTTCGCCGACCTGCATCATCCCGAGTACTGGGACCTCGGGTTCTTCACGCGCTCCGGGCTGACTCCCGAGCTACGCGAGGAGTACATGCAGACGAGCGCGCGGCTCTCCGAGGCGCTGCGCTTCATGGAGGCGCTCGGCGAGATGACCGTCGACGAGCTCTCGCGCGTCGACTTCTACACGAGCCACGAGGGCCTCAACCTCCACTACGAGGCAGCGCAGACCCGCAAGGTCCCGCGGCGGGAGGGGCACTACCTCCTCACGACCCACATGCCGTGGATCGGCGAGCGCACGCGCGCGCTCGATGGGGCCCACGTCGAGTTCTTCCGCGGCATCCAGAACGTCGTCGGCGTGAAGCTCGGTCCCAAGGTCGACCCGCAGGACGCGGTGAGCCTCCTCACCTGTCTCAGCCCGACCAACGAGCCGGGCAAGCTCGTGGCGATCACCCGGATGGGGGCGGCCGACGTGGAGCGCTCCCTGCCGCCCCTCGTCGAGGCGGTCACCCGCGCCGGCCGGCGCGTTCTCTGGATGTGCGATCCGATGCACGGCAACACCCAGTCGACTCGGGCGGGCATCAAGACGCGGAGCTTCGACGACATCCTCCGCGAGATCGAGCGCTCCTTCGCGATCCACCAGGAGCTCGGCACCGAGCTCGGGGGCATTCACTTCGAGCTGACGGGGGAGGACGTGACCGAGTGCGTGGGCGGTGGGATCAGCGAGGCCGATCTCGACAAGAACTACGCGAGCGTCTGCGACCCGCGCCTCAACTACCGTCAGGCACTCGAGATGGCGTTTCGCATCGGTAGCTGGATGGGGAAACCACGACGATGATCGGATGCTCGCCGGCCCCTCGCCGTCGCGCGCACGCCCCTCGGCAGCGCTTTCCCTAGTCATCCTGGCAGGTTCGAGCGCAAACGTGCCAGACCCAGGGTCCGCGTACTTACCCCGAAATTGACTGATCGCGCGTTCAGATGTATCGAGGAAACGACACCCGGCGCCTTGACCGAGCGGAGGGGGCCGATGTAGCGATGTAGGACAACGCGACGGGTCCACGATGGTGAAGGGTTCTCCACCGCCCGTGATCCCCGGTCTCAGAAGCCCTGGCGCTCCAGACCCGCGTTCGAGAAGCAGCAGCAGCAAATGATGAGGTTCGAGACACGCATGGGCAGTCGCATGAGTTGGCCACAAATTCGCCAGAGCGACGAGTACCGCGGGCGCTGGGTCGCGCTCGACAACTGCAGGTACGACGGGAAGACGGCCCAGCCCGTCGAGGGGACGATCATCGACGCCGACGAGGACCTCGTCGAGCTCTGCACCCGCATCCGACACAGCGAGAACAAGCACTGCGCGATCCTCTTCTGCGACGAGTCGCCGGAAGAGACGCCCGTGCCCAGCTCGGTCCGCCGGCCTTCGTACCCGCCCGCGCAGCACTGAGCCGAAAAGCCCGCTTCAAGGCCGAGAGGCCGAGCGGCGCGGCTCGACGCGCGCTACTCCTTCTTCGTCGGCCGACCGCTAGGGAGCGGAAGCGGCGCGCGCGGTCGCGGCCGCGCCTCGCCCGAGGGGGGCGGCGCGCCGTCGTCGGGCGCGCTCGGCATCGGAGCGCGAGGGGCCGGCGCGCCAGGGGCGCCTCCAGGCCTCGAGCCCGCGGCGATCGGTAGCCTCGGCGACGAGATCGGCGGGATCGGCATGCCCGGACGCCCTTGCGGAGGAGGGGCTACGGGCATTCGCCCGGCCGAAGGCGGGGGCAGAGGTGCGGGCACCGGGAGGCGGCCGGCCGACGGCGCCCCGACCGGGATACGCCCCGCGCTGGGCGCTCCAGGGCTCGGCGCGGCCGCCGGAACACGACCGACGCTGGGCGGGGCTGGCACGACCGGAGCGACGGGCATCTGCCTGGTGCTCTCCGCCGCAGGGGCGGAGCGAACGATGCGCGGCCCGACAGGCCGACCGCCCGGAATGTCGAGCGCCGGACGGGCCGCGGCCACACGCCCGCTCGAGGCCGCCGGCGGGGCCGCGACCGGCGCCGGAGCGGAGGCGACGATCGGCGCGATCGGCATCGAGCGCGCGGAGGGCGGGGGAGGCTCGGCCTCGTCGCGGCGGCGAAGGACGACGCGCGGCTTCGCGCCCGGCGGCAGCGCTGCGCCGCGCTGCTTGTGATTGCCCTCTTCCCCGACCATGGGCGGCGGGGTATTTGCGGCCGACGCGGGCGGCGGCACCGTGTCCGAGGCCGAATTCTGCAGCCCGGCCACGCTGGCGTCGGCCTCGGCGAGGAGGGCGTCGAGGCCGTCGCTCTCGAACTCCTCCATGTCGACGTCGATGTCGAACGAGACGTCACGCTCGGGCGCACGTGCGTTCTCACCGAAGCGAGCCTTGGCCTTCCGGATGTGGCGCTTGTACGTGCCTTCCTCGATCTGCCGGCAGATGCGGACCCAGTGCATCGCGTACGTGTTGAACTTCTGCGTCACCACGTTGAAGCGAAAGCGCATCGCCGTGTTCCGGATCTGCTCCTTGCGGAGGAGCATCAAGCGGCGGTCGACGTCCTTGCGCGAGACCGTGGGCTCGAGCTTCTCGAAGCCGAGGAAGTACTGCTCGTAGAGGTTCCTGAGGCGGTCGACCCGCTCCTCGAGCTCCCCGATCGCGGTCTCTTGCTCTTTGGGGGTCACGTCGACAGGGCTCCGCGCGCTCTACCAAGTCTCACGGACTGAGCCCGCAGAGTAAAGCCTCACGGGCACTCACGGCCTAGAGAGGCGTGACCTTCACGTTGTCGAAGCAGACCTTGGCTTCCCACTCGTTGAAGCCGAAGTGGTCGTGGCCCTGACCGGCGAGGGGCGCGGGGTCGTTCCACGTGAGAAAATCGATTCCGTCGACCGACCAGCGCACCGTCTTGCCGTCGGCTCGCTCGATCTTGAAGTGGTAGGTCTGCCCCTTCTGGGCCGGGCGCTGGCGCGGGTCGTCGGAGTCCTTGTCGACGTGGATTTCCTTGCGATCGGTGCCGTGCTCGTTGAGCCGCGCGAGGACGTGCTGGGTGTTCTTCCAGCCGCCGAGGATCGCGAGATAGCTGGTCGCGTTCGTGTACGAGGTGCCCGTCGCGTAGGAGACGCCGTCGCCCCACACCTCGGCCTTGAGGTCGCCGTCGTCGGTGTAGCCGGTGGCGTCGAACTCGATGCGCGCGTTCACCGGGAGCGTGCGGTTCAGCCAGATGCCGTGGTTGTGGGCGTTCTGGACGCAGAGCTTTCCGCCCTCGACGCGCCACGCGTTCGTCTTCATCTGGACCCAGTTGGGGCCGAGGTTGCCGCGATCGAGGGGGGTGATGACGGCCGCGCCGCCGTCGCTGCCGCCTTCGGTCGCGCTCGCGGCCGGGCTGCCGCCCTCGCCACGCGAGTCTCCGGCATCACGGAGAGGGAGGAGGGCGAGGCCGCCTTCGCTCGGGCTCTCGCCCAGGTCGCGCAGGTCGTGCTTGCCGCCCTCGTGCGAAGGCGCGGCCGTGCCGGCCTCGAAGGCGGGCCAGGGCGTACTTTCGCCGGAATCCGGGCGATCGAAGGTGTCCTCGAACGGGGCCGTCATCACGTTCAGTGACGGGCGGAAGGTCGACACCGCCGTCGGCGCCGCCCCCGCATCATAAGGAGGAGCGCTCCCGGTAGGGACACAGGCGGCGAGCGCGGCACCCGACAGCACGGCGACGTGAAAGGCCTTCACGGCGCGGTTTCTACCACATTGCCAAGGATCTTTAGGACCCCCGTGCGGCCTCTGGTAAAAACCACGTCGCCATGCACCCGATTCTCTTCCGCATCCCGCTCCCGCATATGCCCTTGAAGCTGTGGTGGGCGCTCGCGGCCGTCGCGGCGATCGCCCTCGTCTATGCCTTCCTCGGTCAGCGAAAGGGCGACCGCGGCACGATGGGCATCGCCATGGTCGTCGCCATCGGCGCGGGGGTCGCCGGGTACGTCTTCCGCGAGACCAAGTACGAGGCAGCCAACCTGCCGATCTACTCGTACGGCGTGATGCTCGGCCTGTCGCTCGTCGTGGGCTGGTACCTCACGCTGACGCTCGCCGAGCGCGACGGCCTCCCGAAGGAGACGATGGCGAACTGCTACGTCGTCACGGCCATCGCCGCGATCGTCGGCGCACGCCTCCTCTACATCGTCACCAACATCGACGAGTTCCGCGTCAACCAGCACGACGCCGCGAGCGCCATCGACTTCGCGAGCTTCTTCGCCTTGCGGCGAGGCGGTCTCGTGGCCTACGGCGGCTTCCTCGGCGGCTTCCTCGGTAGCTGGATGTACCTGCAGAAGCAGAACATCCGCCTTCTGCCGTGGGCGGACGTCGCGGTGCCGAGCCTCGCGTCGGGCCTCCTCATCACGCGCGTCGGCTGTTACCTCTTCGGCTGCGACTTCGGCACGCGCCTCCCCGCGAGCGCGCCCCCGTGGCTGCAGAAGCTCGGCACGTTCCCGCACTGGTCGAGCGGCACGCTCGACGGCGGTGGTGACGGCGCGCCCGCATGGTCGAAGCACCTCGCGGCCGCCGAGCACGGCACGCCGGCGTACGCCGAGCTGATGAAGCTCAATCACTCGTGGCCGGTTCATCCGACGCAGATCTACGAGTCGGTGGTCGGGCTCACGCTGCTCGTCATCCTGCTCTGGCAGCGCCAGCACCAGAGGTTCCGCGGGCAGATCTTCTTCCTCTTCGCGTTCGCGTACGGCTACCTGCGGTTCCTCATCGAGATGCTCCGCGACGACTCCGAGCGCGGCGAGTTCGGGACGTTCCCCCTCCACCTGTTCGTGCCCGGTGCGCTCGCGATCATGGCGCTCGCGTTCGTGTTCGGCATCTCGCTCGGGATCACGAACCTCCGCACCCGGATGATCGCCCGCGTCGTCGCGTTCGTGCCTCCGGTCGTCGCATACCTGATGCTCGCGCCCGCGAAGTTCGGCGAGGTCACGCAGGCGCACCCCTCCACGAGCCAGTGGATCGGTCTGCTCAGCGGCCTCGTGTGCGCGTACTTCTACGCGCAGGCCTGGGAGGTCGCTCGCAAGAGCCCGAAGGCGGCGATGAGCCTCGAGTCCCTCGGCGACATCAAGCCGGCGAAGGACGAGGGCCCGGCGCGCAGGCGTCGTGACGAGGACGAGGACGACGAGGACGGCGACGGCGCGGAGCGCGACGGCGACGAGGTCGCGGCGGCCGCCGAAGAGGCGTCCGCGAAGAAGAAGAAGGGCAAGAAGAAGAAGGGCCTCAAGGCGCCCGCGGCCAAGGCCGCGGACGGCGATGACGCCGATGCGGACGCGGACGGCGAGGCCAAGGCCGGCGCGGACGCCGACGGCGAAGCGGACGACGCCGACGCCGACGCTGCTGAGGTCGCCAAGGCGGACCCCAAGGTCGAGAGCGTCAAGGTCGAGGCCGCCAAGGAAGCGAAGGCGGACAAGCCGGAGAAGGAGCCGGCCGAGAGCGCATAGCTCTCGGCGGCGCGGCCTCGTCTCTATGCCGCCGCTCGCTCGACGCGGTTTCGTCCACCGTTCTTCGCCGCGTACAGCGCACGGTCGGCCTCCGCCATGAGCTCGGCGCCGGTCTTCGTCGTCGCGGTGGGCGCGAGGCCGGCGACGCCGATGCTCACCGTGAACCTGACGAATCCGCCGGCGCCGTCCTCCACGGACGTACCCTCGACGGTCGCGCGGATCCGCTCGGCGATCTCGATCGCCGTGCCTGGGTCGGTGCCTGGCAGGAGGAGCGCGAACTCTTCCCCGCCAAGCCGCCCAACGACGTCCGCCTTTCGCACGGACCCTGCGAGGAGCTGGCCAAGCGTGGCGAGCACCTCGTTTCCGACGGGATGACCGTAGCCGTCGTTGACGCGCTTGAAGTGGTCGACGTCCATCATGAGCAGCGACAGCCCGCTACCCTCGCGTCGCGCACGCCTCAGCTCGACGTCGAGCGCCTCGAGGAATCGCCGCCGTGTCGCGACGCCCGTGAGCACGTCGACCGAGGCCGTGGCCTTGAGCTCTGCGATGAGGCGTACCGTGTCCGAGACGTCGCGGAGGATTGCGGTCGTCTCGACCCCGCTCTCGAGCGACACCTTCGCGATCGAAATCTGGACCGAGATCTCCTCGCCGTCGCGCCGGACACCGCGGACCTCGGAGCGCTCCTGCATCGTGCGCGCGCGGATCGGTGAGCGCTGGAAGGCGTCGAGATAGGAGTGGTGCTTCGCCCTGATCGACTCCGGCAAGAGCAGGTCGAGCGGCTGGCCGACGATGTCCTCGGCGGTCCACCCGAACATGCGGAGTGCCGACGCGTTCATGAAGCGGATTCGATGGGCCTGATCGACCGTGATGATGGCGTCGTAGGCGCCGTCGACGATCGCGTTGAGGCGGTCGCGGCTCTCCCGGACGGTGGTCTCGAGCGCCTTCTTGGCGGTGACGTCGATCGCCGTCACGAACACGTGCGCCACGTGGTCGGCGTCGGCCATCATCGGGAGCATCGTGGTTCGCCACCATGTCGTCGTGGCGCACCGCTCGATGACGGCGTCGAACTCGACGGGGGCGCGCGTCTTCGAGCACTCACTCGCACGTGCGAGGTAGTCGCTGATGAGGTACCCGGGCAAGACGTCGGTCGGACTGCGACCGATGACCTCCGGTGCGGCGACGCCGACCATGTCGAGGTAGCGATCGTTTGCTGCCGTGTACCTGTAGCTGCCGTCGGGGGTTGCCTCCAGGACCGCGACGGCTGCCGCAATCGCTTCGAGCGGAAAGGGACCGGACGGAGGGGGGAGTCGCATCATGGAGGTCGAACGGTCGGACGCGGCGCAGCGCTATGGTCCACTATTGGTCAAAGGGGTAGCCCACATCGCTGACCAACCTCGCCCACGACCTCGGCTCGCGACTACCCAGGGACGCGCGGGCACAGCAGCCCTTCTTCGTCGGGTCGGCCTGCATGCGATCCGCCTCGCCCTTCACGATTCTCGCACCCCGTACGATCCCGCGACTCCGGCGTTGCGCAGGATTGCGCAGGATGACTGCGCAGAGTCTGCTCAAGCGCGCTTGCGAGCTCTGAAAAACCGGGCAAAATGAGCGGGCACGCGCGCTGCTCAACGGAGCTTCATCATGAAGTCCTCCGCACTCGTTCTCGTTGCTCTCCTCGCTGTCGTCGGCTGCGGCCGTACCCCTTCGGTCGGGGATGCTCCGATGGCGAATGACCTGACCGCACCGAGCCCGCTCCCGCGTACGCTGAAGCCCGTGGCGGCTCCGCGGCCCGCGCTGCCGGCGCCCTCGAAGGGCCTCGGCGGCATCCCGGACGACTCGATTCGCCCCGTCGGTCCGACGGCGTCGAACGGACGCACCGGCGTCCCGGGCGACTCGGTTCGCACGCGCTGAGTCTCTGCTAACCCCACGTCCACGTCTCGAGAGGATCCTTCGAATGCGCAACCACACGAATGTCATCGCCACGCTCATCGGCTCGATCGCGGTGCCCTTTCTCATGCACTGCGACGCCGCTTCGCCTGCATCGACGCCCGCCGAGGTCGGTCCCGACGCCGCCGTCGCCAGCACGTGCGCCGAGCAGAGCGGACCGGGGACGTCGCACGGCGGCGACGCCGTCACGACCGAAACCGTGTGGACGGCCGCCGCCGGACCGCATCACGTGACCTTCGGCTTCACCGTCGAGGCCGCCGCGAAGCTGACGATCGAGCCGTGCGCACGCGTCGTCTTCGACGGTGGCTACGGAGTCACCGTCAAGGGCAAGCTCGTCGCCGAAGGGACGGCGTCGAGCCCCATCACGTTCGAGGCCGGCGACGCGACCAAGCCGTGGTCGGGCCTCCTCGTCGCGCTCGGCTCGCCCGGTACCATCAGCCTCGCGAACGCGACGCTGAGCGACGGCGGCAACACGGACGACCCCAACATCACCGGCATGATCGACGCGCGCGGTGACGGCGACGGAGCTCCCACCGAGCGCCTGAAGGTCGTCGACGTCACGATCAAGGGCTCACGGCAGTACGGCGTGGTCCTCCGCAACGGCGCGACCTTCACGTCCGACTCGAGCAACCTCGTCGTCTCCGGCGCGAAGCTCTTTCCCGTCCGTGCCGACGCGCGTCTCACGACCCACATCCCGAGCGGTGTCTACACGGGCAACGCGAACGACGAGCTGCTCCTCGACCTGAGCCGGGACGTCAGCAACGACACCACGCTGCGCGAGCGCGGCGTGCCGTACCGTCTCGGTGGCACGGAGGGCGTGAACGCCGGCAGCAACATGGCGGTCGGCATCTCCGGGCCGACGGCCCAGGCCGCGACGGTGACGATCGAGGCCGGCGTGAAGCTCCGAGCCTCGGCCGCCTCGAGCATCCAGCTCCGGAAGGACGCCGCCCAGAAGGCGGTGGGAAAGCTGGTCGTGAAGGGAACGGCGTCTGCGCCCGTGGTCTTCACCTCGGCCGCGGCCACTCCCAAGGCCGGCGATTGGAGAGGCATCGTGTTCGATGCGCCGGACGCGACGAACGCGATCGACCACGCCGTCATCGAGTACGCGGGCGGCCCTTCGCAGGCGAACAGCTTCCACTGCGACCCGCAGAGCACGACCGGCGGCTTCAGCAGCAACGAGGACGCGGCGGTCGCGCTCTTCGGACAGCCCGCGTCCGCCTTCGTGACCAACACGACGATCACGAAGAGCGCCGGCGACGGCATCGGGCGCTCGTGGTCGGGAGGGCTCGTCGATTTTCTCGCGACGAACACGTTCGATCAGATCTCCGCGTGCAAGCAGAGCTACCCGCGCGCGGCCAGCGGCGCGTGCCCGGTGGGCTCGGTGCCCTGTGCCTGATCAGATCACGCAGCGGCGCGGAGCGTGACGGGGGCAACGGACGGCTTGGTGGACGCGGCGGTCGCCTTGGGCATCGCGGCCTCGAACGCCTCGCGGAGCTCCTTGACCGTGCTGAAGCGCCAGAACGGGTCCTGGTGGAGCGCGCGGTCCATCCACGCGTCGACCGCGCCGTGGAGGTCGGGGCGGTGCTCCGTGAAGGGGGCGCGCGTGCCGGCGCGGAGGGCGCCGACGACGTTCTCGACCGGGCCGGGAAACGGACACTGGCCGGTGAGGCACTCGAAGACCATGACGCCGAGCGCGTAGAGGTCCGCGCCGCGGTCGACCTCGTGCGTGCCGAGGAGGATCTCGGGAGCCATGTACTCGGGCGTACCGGCCATCTGGCAATGAGCGTAGGTGCCCTCCGCGCTCTCGACCTCCGCGATGCCGAAGTCGAGGAGCTTCACGAGCATGCGGCCGTCGGCGTCCTGCGTGAGGAAGATGTTGTCGGGCTTCACGTCGCGGTGGATGACACCGATGCAGTGCGCGCGTGCGAGCGCGTGCGACGTCTGCTTGACGATCTCGAGCGTGTCGGCGAGCGGGATGCCGCCCTCGCGGAGGATGCGCTCGCCGAGCGTCTCGCCCTCGAGGCGCTCGTAGACGATGCAGGGCGAGCCGTCGAACGTGACGGCGAGGGCGAGGACCTTGACGACGTGGCGGCTCAGCATGCGCGCCGCGATGCGGGCCTCGGACGCGAAGCGGTTGACGTGGCGGCGCGAGCTCACGAGCTCGGGGTGGAGCATCTTCACCGCGACCTCGATGCCGAGGAGGGTGTCGTGGGCCGCGTAGACCTGGCCCATGGAGCCGGCGCCGATGAGGTCGCCGAGCACGTAGCGGTCTTCGAGGAGGCCGACCGTCGTGCACGCGCTCTCGTTCGTGGTCGTCGACATCATGGTGACCTGTATTGCAGTCACCGTGCCGGCCCGGGAGGGCTGCTGAAGACGCCGGAACGGCCGTTAAACAAGCTCTGACGTCATCGTCCTGACGGAGCCCGCCAAGGCCTTGCCGTTCCGGGCCTGGACCGTCACCGCGCGGCGCCACCGACCGTCAAAATCCCGGCTGGGCCGGGGCAGAGGCGCGGTGCCGACCAGCACCAACGTGCGACACGCGCCTTCACGCCATTCACGCCAGGGCCTCGCTCAGGCGAACGTGGTCGGGAGCCCGTTGTTCTTGAACATGCCGAGGAGGCCGCTCTTGTCGGTCGCCTTGAGCCATGCGTCCTTCGGCTCGATCTGCTTGTTCTGGACGAGGTTCAGGAGCGACTCGTTCATCGTGATCATGCCGATGTTCTTCGACGTCTGCATGACGCTCGCGAGCTGGAACGTCTTGCCCTCGCGGATGAGCGAGGAGACGGCGGTCGACCCCAGGAGCACCTCGAGCGCGGCGACGCGACCGCCGCCGATCTTCTTGCAGAGGACCTGCGCGACGACGCCCTTGAGCGACTCGCTGAGCATCACGCGGATCTGCGACTGTCGATCGGTAGGGAACTGGTCGATGATGCGGTCGACGGTGCTCACCGCCGTGGTCGTGTGGAGCGTGCCGAAGACGAGGTGGCCCGTCTCGGCCGTCTCGATGGCGATCGCGATGGTCTCGAGGTCGCGCATCTCGCCGACGAGGACGATGTCCGGGTCCTCGCGGAGCGCGGCGCGGAGCGCGTTCTTGAAGCTCTTCGTGTTCTGGCCGACCTCGCGCTGGTTGACGAGGCACTTGATGTTCTTGTGAACGAACTCGACCGGGTCCTCGATGGTGATGATGTGGTCGGAGCGGTTCTTGTTGATGTAGTCGATCATCGCCGCGAGCGTGGTCGACTTGCCGGAGCCCGTCGGCCCGGTGACGACCACGAGGCCCTTCGAGAGCGAGCAGAGGTCGAGGCACGCCTTGGGGAGCCCGAGCTTGTCGGCGGTGATGATCTCGATCGGGATCTGACGGAGGACCGCGCCGACGCCGTTGCGATCCTCGAAGACGTTCACGCGGAAGCGCGCGAGCCCGGGGATCTCGTACGCGAAGTCGGCATCACGGAGCTCGCCGAAGTCCTTCTTCGCCTTGTCCGTGATGATCTCCTGCATGAGCGAGCTGATCTCGGCGCTCGAGAGGACCTCGCGATCCTTGCCGAAGTGGATCTCGCCGTGCACGCGCATCACCGGGTGAGTGCCCGAGGAGAGGTGGAGGTCGGAGGCCTTCTGGGCCAGCATCTCTCGGAGGAGGGTGTCGATGCGGGCCTGACCGCCACGCACCGCGGCCGGCTGCGCGCCGACGTCGGGCTGGGGCTGGGCTTGGGGCCGGGACTCCTCCTTCTTGAAGTGGAGGGTCGGCTTCGAGGGGTCGGGGGCCGGGGCCATCTGCGGAGGGGGCGCCATCGGGGCCATCTGCGGAGGGGGCGCCATCTTGGTGGGAGCGGGAGCGGGAGCGGCCGCGTGCGAGCGCGGCGTCGCCGCGAGCTCGATGTCCTGCGGCGCCATCTCGGGCACGCGCATCGACGATCGGCTGCGCCGCGCCTTCGGTGCCGCTTCCTTGGCGGGCTCCGCGGCCCGCGCCGCGGGCTTCGCCGGACGGATCGCCAGGCCGATCCCGGCGGCGGTCCGCATGATCTCGATCACGTAGAGGGTGTCGCCGTTCTCGTGACGGACCGTGCGTGGTCGCTGGCTCGGCAGGTCATTGAGCTCAGCCTGGGAGAGGAGCTCCGAGGCCGCCGCAAGGATGAGGCGCGCATTCATCGGCTGCGAGGCGAGGTCGCGGCGTTTTCCGTCGACGGTCACGCACGGGGGCTCGCCAGGCATGAGCCGCAGCTCATCGGCCTTCGCACCCTCGAGCATGGAGAAAAGCGGGACGAGATTCGACAAAGCGGAGACCTCCGGACTCGTCAGGATACGTTCGGGTGACCTTCCAGCGCGAATAAACGCGGGGCTGGACGAGGTACTGCGCGATACTCCCCGCGCAATGGAAGGAGGCGGCCGGATCAGCCGAAGGGCGCTCCTCGGCGGCGCGGCGGCGGTCGTCGGTACCGCGGGCCTCGTCGAGCGCGAGTCGTTCCGCGGGCGCTTCGACCATCGCTACTCGGCCGGATCCTCGGGAAAGCAACGCTACGGCGCCTCGCTGGAGGCGCTCGATCGGGGCGAGGCCACGGGGGGCGCGGGGGCGTCGGTCGTCCACATCGGACACTCGACCCACCTCCTCTGCGTCGCGGGCATGCGCCTGCTGACGGACCCCTGGTTCAACGACCCGGCGCTCGGCGCGCTGAAGCACGAGCTCCCGCCCGCCGTCCTGCCGCTCGAGCTCGGCCGGCTCGACGTCGTGCTCGTCACCCACGACCACGCCGACCACGCCGACATGCGCGCCATGGACCAGATGGACAAGCGCGCGCTCGTGATCGTCGCGACGAGCGACCTCCGGGCGCGTGTGCGCAACCTCGGCTACCGGGAGGTCACGGTCCTCGCGCCCTGGGAGGAGCGGAAGGAGGGCGGCGTCACCATCACGGCCGTACCGGGACTCCACGACATCTACGAGGTCGGCTACGTCGTACAAGGCGGCGGCATATCCATGTACTTTGCAGGAGACTCGCGGCTTCATCCCGCCATCCCCGCGATCGCCGAGCGCTTCACGCCCGACGTCTCGATCCTCTCCTGCGACGGCACGCGTCTCACGGGCGGGGCGCTGCACGTCATGACGCCCGAGGACGCGGTCACCGCCGCGCGGATGCTGAAGAGCAAGCTCGTCTTGCCTTCGCACGCGGAGGCCGTGTTCTCCGATCCGCTCGCCGCGCACGTCCTTGCCTCGACGGTCGCTCGCGCGCGCTTCGTGTTCGGCGAGCAGATGGCCCGCGAGCTGCCCGACGTTCGCTGCGTGGTGCCGCAGCCCGGTGAGCTCGTCCCGGTTCGAATTTGAGCTAAGGTCTCTGCCGTCTCGGCCCGGCCGCATCCCATGCTTCGCTTCCTCCTCTCCCTCCTCACGTTCGCCCTGCTGCTCTGCGTGGCCTCGCCGGCGTTCGCCGACAAGGTCGCGGTCCTCCCGTTCTCGGCAGCGACGACGAGCACGAAGCCCGAGCTCGACCAGGCGCGTGGCTGGGCGCGCGATGGGGTCATCGCGAAGGGGCACGTCCCGCCGAGCGCCGGCGAGATGCTCTCCGCCGAGCAAGCCGTGACGGACGGCACGCCCGATACGAGCCAGGAATACCGGGCCGCGGGCAAGGCCTCGGGCGCGCAGTGGACGGTCACGGGACGCATCGACCGCCACGATGCGCCGCCTGCGAGGCTCCCCGACGGTACCGAGGAGGAGGGCTACACGACCTATCGTGTCGAGCTCGAGGTGTGCCAGGTCGAGACCGGGCGCGTCGAGTCGCTCGCGCGCGAGATCGATCCCGACGAGGCGCCGGCGCAGCTCGCCGAGATGCTCGGCCTCTTGCTGCGTCCGGAGGGGATCAAGAACGTCGTGCTCCCCTGGGACAGCGCGGCGCCCCACAAGCACAAGGCGAAGCCGAAGCCGAAGGAGCCGCCTCCTCCGCCTCCGCCGCCTCCTCCGCCTCCGCCTCCGCCCGAGCCGGTCGTGAAGCATGCGTACGCGGAGAACCGCCCGGCGGCGCTCGGCCTGTCGGTCGGGGCCTCGACCGCGCTCTCTCGCCCGTCGGAGGCGCGTGGTCCGTCGGAGGCGCTCGCGCTCGGCGGCGTCTTCGCCTACGCGATCGAGCAGGTGCCGGGCGTCGAGCTGCGCGGCATCTTCACGAGCCAGGTCATCGGGCCGCGGGCGCTCGAGATCTCCGCGGGCGGTCGCTACGCGATCGGCGTCCTCCCGCAGTACCGGCTCTTCGTCGGTCCCGAGCTACTCCTCGGCGCGCACGTCGCGATCGGCGCCGAGAAGACGGCGCGTTTCCTCGGGCACGGCGCGGCGTTCGTCTCGTGGGGCATCGGCGAGCACCTCCAGCTCGAGCTCGCCGGCGATCTCGCGGCGGCCTTCGGCGGCACCGGCACGCTCGTCCTCGGCGGCGGCACGGTGCGTGGCCTCGTCCGGTTCTGAGGTCCGCGGTGGAGAAGGAGACCTTCGAAGTTCCTCTCGCGACTCGCAGGGACACGACGCGCCTCGGCGTCGCGCTCGCGTCGTCGCTCGCCAAGGGGGACCTCGTCCTTCTCTCCGGTGACCTCGGCGCCGGCAAGACGTTCCTCGCGCGCGCGATGGCGCGCGCGCTGGGCGTGCCGACCGAGCAGGCGATCGCGAGCCCGACGTTCGCGCTCGTCCAGGAGTACGAGACGCCGCGCGGCGTCCTCCTTCATTGCGATCTCTACCGATTGCTCGACGACGGCGGCGACACGGCGAAGACGAGCACCGAGATCCGAAGGCTCGGCCTCGCGGAGCGCCGCGCCGAAGGCGGCATCTTGATCGTGGAGTGGGGGCAGGGGTTCGAGCGCGACCTCGGTGGTGAACCGGCGTTCGACGTGCGCCTCACCATCGACGGCAAGGCACGAAAAGCGACGATTCGGGGCCAGAGGCGGGCTCTGTCGGTCTAGACGCGGGCCCCGCGGGCGCCGGGAGGTGAAGAAATCTCGTCTCTATGTCCCCGTCTTTGCTCTCATTGCACCCGTGGAGGACGGTCGTAGCGCGCGGGACGTCTTCGGCGTCGCGATCCTCGCCGCGCTGATCGCCCTCACGCTTGCCTTCGGCGCGCAGCGCGGGCGCCGCGCCGTGCCCGCCGCGACGCGCGCCGGAGAGGTCACCGAGCTCGGCGGCGCGGTCGCGCGCTTCTCCGTGTTCCCGACCTCGGGTCGCATCGCGGTCTCGAGCACCGACGGGCGCAGCCGCGCCGATCTCGAGATGTCGCTCGTCGTCGACGGCGTCGAACGCCCGCTCGTCATGCGGCGTGCGGACATCCAGCTCCGCGACAAGCTCACGCTCGCGGCCTCGTTCCCGATCGAGATCGGCGAGGAGCGCGCGACCGGCGCGCTCGAGCTCAAGATGGACCCGACGTCGGACCACCTCGCCGCGAACGTCGTCGTCACGCCGGACACGGGCAGCGCCGCACACACCTACGCGCTCCGGCTCGGGCTCGCGCCCGCGGGCCGCGCGATGTTCGTCCCGGGGGCGGGCACCGTCGCCGACCTCGGGACCACCGAGGCGCGCACGCTCGTCATCGACGACGACGTGCACCCCATCGCGATCCTGAGCACGCAAGGTGCACTCTCCATCCAGGAGATCCCACCCGACACCGAGCAGCCCGGCGCCCAGCCGCGCGTGGTCGTGTCGGCGCACACGGAGACCGCCGGACAACGCTCGCCCGGCGCGGCACCGAAGCCCGCGCGCATGGAGCTCGCGATCCTCGTCGGCGCCTCCGAGCAGCTCGTATGGGGTCGCCTCTACAAGCTCCTCCGCGCTCCGGTCGCACGCCTCGCCGGCGTCGTGACCGGGACGAAGGAGCGCGCGCACGTCATCGGCCTCGACGAGGACGGTCGCCCGCAGGTGCGCGTCGCCGTCGACCCGCAGGGGCGGTTCGCGATCGACGCGCCGATCACCACCGTGCAGTGGTTCGCGGCGCTCGAGGCGGCGCACACGAGCGCGCCGGTGCGCTTCACGCCGGGGACGCAGGCCGAGCTCAAGCTCGACGTCTCGCCCGGCGGCGAGATCCGCGTGCGCATCGTGGACGCCGACACGAACCAGCCGATCGTCGCGCGCCTCATCGTGAAGGGCATCGAGGGGACGGTCGACCCGAGCTTCGGTCCGGACTATCGCGCCTCCGGCGCCGGGCCCCTGATGGACGTGCTCGAGGGCGAGATCGCCACGCCGCTGCCGGCCGGCAAGTACCGGGTCGCGGCCACCAAGGGCTTCGAGTGGAGCATCGACGCCGAGGCGGTGGAGGTGCAGAGCGGTCACACGCGCACGATCGACCTCGCGCTCCGGCACGTCGTGCCGACGCCCGGCGTCGTCGGCTGCGATCTCCACGTGCACGCGAGGCCGAGCTTCGACAGCCCGGTCACCGCGGAGGATCGCGTGCTCTCGCTCGTCTCCGCCGGCGTCGACTTCGCCGTCCCCACCGAGCACAACATCGTCGGCGACTACACGGGGCCGCTCGACGTGCTCCGACTCTCGAAGCAGCTCGCGAGCGTCACCGGCGTCGAGGTCACGACCTACAACCCGCGCTTCGGGCACTTCGGCGTCTTCCCGTATCCCTCGAACGCGGGCGTCCCGCCCTTCAAGGGCGCGACCGCGGCGGGCGTCTTCGCCGCCGCCAAGCGCGGCGACTCCATGCGCGTCCTCCAGGTGAACCACCCGCGCCTGCCGTCGGGCATCGGGTACTTCCACGTCGTCGGCTTCGACCCGAAGGTCGGGCGCGTGCCGTCGGGCATGCGCACCGACTTCGACACGCTCGAGGTCTACAACGGCTACGACCTCGCGAGTCGCGCGCGCGTCGACCAGGTCCTCGAGGACTGGTTCTCGCTCCTCAATCTCGGCAAGCACATCTGGGCGACGGGCAGCAGCGACTCGCATCGCATCCAGTACCAGTGGGCCGGCTACCCCCGGACGATGGCGATGGTCGACGCCAAGGCCGCGGGCGACGGCGGCCAGCCGATCGAGACCGCGGCGGTCGTCGCGGCGATCAAGAAGGGTCACACCTACGTGACGAGCGGGCCGACCATCGAGCTCGAGCTCGGCGGCAATGGTGACGGTAAGGCCTCGCGGCCCGGCGACGACCTCGCCGTGGCCCGTGGCGCGCCCGTGCCCGGAAAGCTGCGCATCCGCGCGGCGCCGTGGGTCGACGTCACGTCCGTCGAGGTGATCGCGGGTTTCCCGCCGGCCCCACCATCGCCTACCCCGGGCGCCCCGACCACGGCAGTGCTCGTCCCGACGGCGGGTCGGCGCGAGGTCCTGTTCAAGTCGAAGATTCCGTCCCGTCCGACGCGCCTCGGCAAGGAGGAGGGGACCCTCGAGGAGGCCGCGGCGCGAACCGTGCGCCTCGAGACCGATCTGAGCCTCACGGTGCCCGACGGCGCCCGGTGGATCGCGGTCGTGGTCCGTGGCGACCGCGCGCTCGATGACGCGTTGCCTTTCATGCCAATCCAGCCGCTCGCGTTCACGAATCCGATCTGGGTCACGCGCTGAGCCTCTGGGCGCCCCAACCGGGGCGCCCGTGCTACGTTTACGCCTCGTCGGGGCGGCGATCGTGGGGCGGGCGTGAAACGGGGCGATCCGGGGTAAGGCGAGAAAGTGAATACGACCTTCGGGCGCTATCGCCTTCTCGAACGTCTGGGCCAGGGCGGCATGGCCGAGGTGTTCAAGGCCAAGAGCTACGGCGTCGAGGGCTTCGAGAAGGTCGTCGTCATCAAGCGGATCCTCCCGGAGCTTGCCGAGAGCGACCAGTTCGTGGAGATGTTCATCCACGAGGCGAAGCTCGCGGTGCGCCTCTCGCACGCGAACGTCGTGCAGGTCTTCGACCTCGGCATCGCGCCGGGCACTGTCGTCGGCAGCATGCCCTCGGCCGACGCCTACTACATGGCGATGGAGTACGTGAGCGGGCTCGACCTCGCGACGCTCCTCGCGCGCTGTCGCCGCCAGCAGGTCCAGATCCCGGTGGAGATGGCCGTCTACGTCGCAGCGGAGGTCGCCAAGGGGCTCGACCACGCGCATCGCCGGCGTGACGAGCAGAATCAGCCGCTCAACATCGTCCATCTCGACGTCTCGCCGCAGAACGTCCTCCTCTCGCTCGAGGGCGAGGTGAAGGTCACCGACTTCGGGATCGCCAAGGCCGTCGGCGTGCTCGAACCGACGGGCATCGAGGACACGCGCGCGCGCCAGCTCAAGGGCAAGTTCGGCTACATGAGCCCCGAGCACGCCGAGGGCGAGCCCGTCGACGCGCGCAGCGACCTCTTCTCTCTCGGCACCGTCCTCTACGAGATGCTCGCGGGCGTGAACCCGTTCAGCGCGCCGACGTCGTTCGAGACGCTGCGCCGCGTGTCGACCGTCGAGTACCCTCCCGTCGAGCTGCTCCGCCCCGACGTGCCGCCCGAGCTCGTCGCGCTGCTTCGCACGGCGATGGCGCCCAAGCAGTCCGACCGCTTCGCCGATGCCGGCCGCATGTACGAGGCGCTCCTCGCGTTCCTCTACTCGCAGGGGCGCCGCTTCTCGGCGCACGACCTCGCGGACTTCCTCGCGCGCTTCCGCTCGCCCGACGAGACCGGCCCGCACGTGATCCTCGACGCCGAGGGCGCGCCCTCGCAGGAGCGCACGCCCGTCGAGGTGCCCAACTCGACGTCTCGCCGCAGCTACTCCTCGATCAAGATCGAGGCGGGCGCTCCGTTCGTCGACGTCGAGCGCGCGGTCGGCATGGGCGAACGTCGCGAGGTGACGGCCCTCGTCGTCGAGCTCCCAGGCCGGGACGACCCTTCGCTCGCGGCGCGCGCGGCGAGCACGATCACGCGTCACGGCGGCCGCATCCTCTCGAGCGAGCCCGAGCAGATCACCGCGCTCTTCGGCGTCGACGAGCCCGACGGTCGCGACACGGAGATCGCGACCCGCTGTGCGCTCGTCGTGCTGCGCTCGCTCGCGGGCGCGCGCCAGCCGAGCGCGGGCCTCCACGTCGGCCGCATCCACGTCAGCGGCGAGGGCGTGCCGACCGAGGGCGAGCAGCTCTCCTCGCTCGTGACCATCGCCCGCGACCTGGCGCGCGCCCGAGAGGGCATGTGCGCCATCAGCGCCTCGGCGATGCGCCAGGTGCGCAGCCTCTTCGTGTTCGACACGCTCGGCGAGCCTCGCGCGCCCGGCCTCTCCTCCTCGACCACGCTCCTCGTCAAGGAGGTCCGCGGCACGAGCGAGGCGTTCGGCCGCTTCGTCGGCCGCCGCGACGAGCTCCGCGCCGTCGGCGAGGTGCTCGCGTGCGCGACCCGCCGCACCGCGAGCGTGCTCACCGTGCGCGGCGACCACGGCATCGGCAAGACGCGCATCCTCCTCGAGGTCGAGCGCCGCCTCCGCAAGGGCGGCTACAACGTCGGCTGGCACCTCGCCACGTGCCTGCCGCGCGGCACCGAGCTCCCGCTCTCGGGTATTCAGTGTATGCTGCAAGTACTTTGCGGCGTCGTCGAGGGCGATCCCGACGTCCGTATCCGACAGGTCGTGCCCCGGCTCCGTGCACTCGGTCTCCACGACGACGAGGTCGGCGCCGTCATGGCCGCGCTCGGCGCGAGCGCGGGCGTCTCGCAGGCGAACGCCAAGGCCTCGCTCGTCAACGCGTTCACCCGCATGATCCTCCGCCTCTGCGAGGACCGCCCGCACGCCTTCGCCTGGGACGCCGCGCACTGCATGGACGCCGACAGCTTCGGCGTGATCGAGGCGGTGCTCCTCCGCATCCCTCAGTCGCGCGCCCTCGTCGTGCTCTCGGCGCGCGCCGGCTTCTCCCACCCGCTCGAGAAGCTCGGCGTTCATGCGGCGCTCGACCTCTCCGACCTCGGCCCGGAAGACGCCGAGCGCCTGGTCGCGGTACGTCTCGGTATCGAGCGCGTTCCTCCCGAGCTGATGCGCTTCGTCCGCGAGCGCGCCGGCGGTCACCCGCAGATGATCGAGGAGATCCTGAAGGCCCTCGTCGAAGCCCGCGCGATCACCGTCGCCGACGGGTCGCTCGTCTCGATGAAGCTCGTGGGCCAGGACCTCGCGCTTCCGAAGACGCTCCGCGGCCTCGTCGCCTCGCGCATCTCTCATCTCGCGGCGGCCGACCGCGCGATCCTCCAGGGCGCGGCCGTCCTTGGCGAGCCGATCAACGCCGCGGTGCTCGCCCAGATGACCGCGCTCGATCTCACCGCGCTCGAGCGCTCTCTCGCGGTCCTCCGCGATCGCGGGTTCGTGGTCCACACCGGGCCGCTCGAGCTGATGTTCACCTCGCCGATCGTGCGCGAGGTCGTGGTCGACGCGCTCACCGCCGAGGCTGCGCGCGAGATGCACGCCGCCGCCGGGCGTGCCCTCGAGGACGTGCTCGGCGAGCAGGCGTTCGAGCACGCGTCGCGCATCGCCACGCATCTCTTCGCCTCGGGAGAGCGCGAGCGGGCAGGGGCCTGGTTCGCCAAGAGCGCCGATCGCAGGCTCGCGAACGGCCAGCTCGAGGCGGCCTCGCGCGACTTCGCGCGTGCCATCGAGCTGTGCGACCCGGCGACCCGCGCGCCGGGCGAGCTCGCGGGGTGGCTCGCGGGTCTCGCCAAGGCGGTTCGGCTCGTTCGCTCGCTGCCCGAGGCCATGGAGCTCTGCGAGCGCGTCATCGCGCACGTCGACGCGTCACCGGAGTCGTACGCGAACGCCCTCGAGCTCCGTGTGCGCGTGCGGATCGACGCGGGTCGGATCCTCGGCGCCCTCCACATGTTCGACGCGGCGCGCGCGCAGTTCTCGGCGGCCGAGGCGATCGCCCAGGACCGCCAGGAGCTCGTGAAGTCGGCGATGGTCGCGGCCGCGGAGTTCTCGGGGCGTCAGGGCGACTTCAAGCGCTCTCTCGCGCTCCTCGAGCGCATGCAGTCGATCGTTACCACCGCCGGCGACAAGCTCGAGGAGCACAAGCTGCTCGTGAGCCTCGTGCAGACGAACGCGGCGATGGGAGATCACACCGCGGCCAAGCGGCACTTCGAGCGCGCGGCCCTCCTCGTCCCCGACGATCCGACGTTCGTGTGCGAGCGCGCGAAGCTGGCGGCGCTCATCGACTACTTCGCCCGTGATTTCCGGTCTGCCGCGCTCCGCTGCGAGCAGGCGATCGACCTGGCTCGCGACCTCGGCCTCCAGTACGAGGTCGCCGTGAACCTCCACAACCTCGGCGACACGCTCATTCACCTCGAGGACTACGCGCGTGCCTACGGAGCGATCAAGCAGTCGCTCGCGCTCTGCGACGAGCTCGGTCACGATCGCCTCGCGAGTCACAACCGCATGATCCTCGCGTTCCTCGACGGGCGCGCCGGCGACGCCGACGCGGAGCGCGTGCTCTGGCAAGGGATCCGCTACGCGGAAGCGAACGAGTTCACGTGGGACGTGCTCGGCGGTCGCCTCCTGCTCGCCAAGCTCCTCGAGATCCGCGGCGAGATGGATGGCGCGCGGCTCGAGTACCAGAAGCTCCGCGAGCTGGCGCGCGCGGCCGGCAACAGGCTCATCGCGGACGACTGCGCGGAGTCGCTCCGTTCGATGGGCGCTCCGCCGAGTCAGCCGCCGCCGGCCTCCGTGCGAGGCACGTCGCTGGCGTGAGCATCGCGGTCGTTGCCGGCACCCGCTGGCGCTTTCGTGACTACCAGGGCGTCTCCACGGCGACCTTCTCGCCGTGCGGCCTCTATCGCTACGAGCTCCGTCGCGTCTGGAGGCCGAAGGCGCGGGTCATGGTCTTCGTGGGGCTGAACCCCTCCACGGCGGACGAGAACACCGACGACCCGACGATCCGACGCATCCTCGGCTTCGCGGACGACTGGGGCTTCGGCACGCTCGTGATGCTCAATGCCTTCGCGTTCCGTTCGACGGATCCGAAGGCGCTCCACGTTCGTGCCGCCGGTCGCCGGGAGATCGTAGGGCCGGAGAACGACGACACGATTCGCCGCACCTTCGAGGAGCATCGGCGAACGAAGCTCGTGATGGGGTGGGGGGCGAACGGCACGCTGCTCGAACGAGGCCGCGACGTCGCGCGTGTCGCACTCACGGTACATCGCCGGCCCGAGTGCTTCGGTCTGACCCAGAACGGGCAACCGAAGCACCCGCTCTACCTCGCTGCAACCACGCGGTCGGTGCGTTTCACCACGCCCGGGTGACGGATTTGTAAGCCTTACACGAATGCGTCTCGCGGGCCGGGGCGTATACTGCGGATCGTGAACGTCCCGCGCCGCGCGCCAGCTCTCCTTGCGACAACGCTCGCATGCGCGCTCGCCCTCGGCTGCGATCGGCCGTACGTCGGGCGCGACGGGACGGTCGCCTTCCAGGAGAAGGGGAGCAACGGGCACGGCGCCTCGGTGCTCACCGCCAACGGCGTCGAGTATCGCGACAGCACCGAGCCTCCCACGCCGTTCATCCGGCGGAGCGCCGACGAGCCGTGGCGTGCACCGATCGGGTTCATCCTCCCGAAGGACGGTCGCTTCACGAAGACGAGCCGGCCCACCGTCCTCGCGACGACCGGCCTCGCCATCGTCCTCCGTCCGAGTGACACGCGCGTTCCGTCGTGGGGCGGTGAGGTGCTCATTCGTGTCGACATCATCGCCCCCGCGGCCGAGGGCAGCGCGCGCTGGGGAGAGAACGTCGCCATCGTGCTCGATGGCGACGGTCCTGATGCGGCCGCGCTCGCTGACGCCGCGCTCGCGCAGCTCGCGGGCCGCGACCGCGTGACCATCATCGACGCGCTGGGGGCTCGCACGATCGTACCGATGATGCCTGCCTCCCATCGCTCGATGGCGATCGCTGCGCTGAAGAACCACGTGCGCACGCGCTCGCGCGGGGCCCGCGACATGCCGGCCGCGCTGAAGGCGGCTGGAGCGGCCATCGCCTCGCCCGAGGTCACGCAGCGAATCCTCGTCCTCACCGAGGCGCCGATGGCGCCCGCGGACACGACCGAGGTGCAGCGGCTCACGCAGCGCGGGGTACAGCTCGGCACCGTGCGAACCAAGGGCAACGACGACCTCGACGAGCGGCTCGAGGCGGTGCGCACGCAGGTCCCGCAAGCGGGGCTCACCAAGTTTCGCGACGTGCGCCTCAGCTTCGAGGGCACTCCCGCTCCCACGCACGTGCTCGAGGCGTCCGGTGGCGAGACGCGCTGGGCGCTCGATGCCGGCGAGATCGTCCTCGGCAACGTTCGCGCGGGCGAGGCGCGTACCGAGGTGCTGCGCGTGACCGTGCCGGCGTGGGTTCCCGGCGAGGAGTTCAAGTTCACCGTCAGCGCGCACGTCGACGACCTCGACTACGGCGGGCCGCGCGACTTCGCCGCCGCCGTGCCGTGCGTCTACGACGACGACATCGAGCGCATCGCGAAGTCTCGCCACGGTGACGTCATCGCGTACGCGTCGGCCATGGCCACGCTGCGCCGCCTCGATGCGGCGTTCATCGGCGACGAGGTGAGCAAGGTGGGCGGCCTTCGCCGCATCGCGGAGCTCCACGCGAGCTCGATGAAGCTCCTTGCGCGCGACACGAAGGACTTCGCCATCCAGGAGCAAGCCGACCTCCTGATGGCGCTCCTCGCCGCCACACGCTGACCGACGTCACATCGCGAACAACCCCGCGGACTCGAGCATGCCGTCTCTGAGGTCATAGAGGCGCACGCGCGGGATCTCGGCGTCCTCGACGATGGCCGGTGCGCCGAGGATGCGCGCGCGATTCGCGAGGCCCGCGACGCCCTTGCCGAGATCGACGATGCGGTCGACCACGCGATGCATGTGACCGTGGAGGATCTGCACGCGCGGATGGCGCGCGAGCATCTCGAGCACGTGCTTGCAGCCGCGCAGGCCGTCGATCCATTCCGACAGCGGGTTCGAGTGCCGTTCGAACGGCGGGTGATGCATCACGAGGACGATCGCCTTGTCTCGCAGCCCGGAGTCGTCGATGCGCGCTTGCACCGCGCGCGCGGCATCCGGCGTGAACATGCCGCCCGAGCGCGCGATCGACTGGAAGCACGACGTGTCGATCGGCAGGAACGCGATGTCGCCACGATCGACGACCTTGCCCGCATCGGTCGCGCTCGCCGTCGCGTACGGAGCGAGCGGACCTTCCAGCGCGCGACGCCATGCCGCGGCCGACGTGTACGCGTCGTGATTGCCGGGCACGAGCGTCACGGCGCCCTCGGGCAGCCTCGCGTCGGCCAGCACTCGCGCGAAGTGCTCGAACTCCTTCGGGTCGCCCACCTCGGTGAGGTCGCCGGTGATGACGATGTGATCGGCCCCGCTCGCCTTCGCGGCCTCGAGGCCGCGCGCGAGCTTGCGTGCCCGCTCTCGGGGATCGACCGGCCGACCGAGGCTCACCGCCTTCGTGGCGAACCGGTAGCGAGCCGTCGAGCGCCGATGCTCGGGGTCGAGCGTGTGGACGTCCGAGAGGTGAGCGACACGGCGGGTGAAACCTGACACGGGTACTTCTCCGATGCTTCACGGCAGCCCGCGGTACTTCGATTAGGGCGGGCGACGCGTGGCCGACGAGGCGAAAGAAGGTGCGAAGAGAAATTCGCGCCTGCCTCTATCGTGAAGCATGACGGGCCCTCGCGCACGTCGAAGGGGTGCGTAAGATGTGTCGCACCAGAGTCACACGGACTCCTCCTTACAGCGGAGAAGTGCGGCGGAATCAGCGGAACGAGAGCGGCTCGACCTGGGCGAGGGCGAGGAGGAGCGCCTCGTGGATGTGTCCGTTGGTCGCGACGACGTGGCCGCTCGCGATGGACTCCGCGCCGCCCTCGAACTCCGTCACGCGCCCGCCGGCGCCCCGCACGATCGCAATGCCGCCCGCGATGTCCCACGGCCGCAGCTTGCGCTCCCAGTAGCCCTCGTACGTGCCGTCGGCGACGAGGCAGAGATCGAGCGCCGCCGAGCCACAGCGACGCACCGCCTGACAGCGCTGCTTGATCCAGACGAAGGCATCGAAGTTGTTCTCCGAGCTCGTCTGTCGATCGTAGGGAAAGCCCGTGGCGAGGAGCGAGTCCTCGAAGCGCGTCATGCCGCTCACGACGCACGGCTCGTCGTCGTCGTCTTCGCCCTCGTGCGGGCCGGCCTTCCGCGCGTTGCCCCAGGCATGCCGCTGCGCGCGCCTCGTACCGTCGTCGGCGACGTAGCCGTACCACTCGAGGCCGAGCGCGGGCGCGATGACGACGCCGAGCGACGCCTCACTCGAGGTGACGAGCCCGATCGAGACGCACCAGAAAGGATGGCCGTGCACGAAGTTCGTGGTGCCGTCGATCGGATCGACGAAGAAGGCGGGAGCGGCGCTGTTCCACTCGCCCCCCTCCTCCTCGCCCACGATGTCGAATGCGTGCTTCGCGGTCAGGCGTTCGCGGAGGAGCGCCTCGCTGTCGCGATCGAAGCTGGTCACGAGATCGACGACGCCCTTGTGCTCGACGACCGGGTGCCGGCGAAAGCCGCCCTGCACGAGCGCCGCCGCCTCGCTGGCTGCGCTCCGTGCCGTCACCAGGATCGCCTCGAGCTCGTCGACGTTCACGCGGGGCCCCGCGCCGCGAGGGCACCGAGCAGGCGCGCGTGGATGCCGCCGAAGGAGCCGTTCGAGAGCAGCGCGATCGTGTCCCCGGGCCTTGCGTCGCGGACGAGGCGCTCGATGATCGCGTCGACGCTCGCGTCGGCCTCGGCCTTGTCGCCGATCTCCTTGGCGAGGCGCGCGAGATCGAGCCGCTCGCTCTCCGGGATGTTCGTGCGACCGAGCGGCGCGAAGAGCACGCGATCGGCGGGCGCGAAGGCCGCGACGTACTCGTGCTGGTGGAGCGCGCGGCACGCCGTGGCGCTGCGCGGCTCGAAGACGGCCCAGAGCTGGCCGTCGGGATGGCGCGCGCGGAGTGCGCGCAGCGTCTCGTCGACTGCGGTCGGATGATGCGCGAAGTCGTCGTAGACGGCGATGCCGTCGGGCTTTCCGAGGAGATCTTGCCGGCGCCTGACGCCCTCGAACGAGGCGAGCGCCGTGCGCGCGGCCGCCACGCCCACGCCGAAGCCCTCGGCGCACGCCGCGATGGCGCCGACCGCGTTGCGAACGTTGTGCGCGCCCGGCACCTTCAGCGCGAAGCGCCCGCAGTACGAGCCACCGGCGTAGAGATCGAACGGCTGCACGCCGCTGATCGGGTCGGGGGCGACCATCGCGCCGAGCCAGGTCGGCGTCACGTCGCCCGTCTCGTCACCCTCGAGTCCGTAGAAGAGCGTCTTCGCCTCGGCGTGCTCGGCGACGATCGCGCGGACGCGCGGATCGCGAGCGTCGCAGGCGAGGAGGCCGTCGCCGGGGACCATCGCCACGAGCTCCTCGAACTGCGCCTCGTACACCTCGACGGAGGGGTAGATGTCGATGTGATCCAGCTCGATGCTCGTGAGGATCACGACGTCGTCGCGGCCCACGCCGACGTAGTCGAAGAACTTGGGGCGCTTGTTCCAGTAGACGGCGTCGTACTCGTCACCCTCGACGACGAACGGCGCGCGTCTCGAGGTGGCAAGAGCCGACGAGCCGAGCGGCGTCGTGACGAGCTTGCGCTTGGTCGAGCCGATGGCCGCGCCGGACGGGAAGTTCTTCGGCAGTCCGCCGATGAAGAAGCCGGGCTCGAGACCCGCTTCGTGGAGGATCCACGCGACCATCGAGGAGGTGGTCGTCTTCCCGTGTGTCCCGGTGACGACGAAGGGCCGCCGACCGTTCAGGAAGTGCTCGCGGAGGGCGCCCGACATGCTCGACCGCGTGAGGCCGAGCTCCTCGGCGCGCATCGCCTCGGGGTTCTCCTTGCGGATGGCGTTGCCGACGACGACGAGCTCGAGCGAGCTGTCGATGTGGGCCGCGTCGTAGCCCTTCAGGCAGCGGATCCCGGCCGATTCGAGCGCGGGGCCCATCGGCGGGTCGAACGCCATGTCCGAGCCGCTGACCTCGTGCCCCGCGTCGCGAAAGAGCAACGCGAGCTGCCCCGTTCCGGTGCCAGAAACGCCGACGAGATGAACGCGCATCGCACTGACTCTAATTCACCTCGTGCCAACCGCCGAGAGCTCAGTCGCCGGCCGGGTCGGTCTCGCTACGGAAAGCCAGGGCGTTGCGGATGGCCTCCGCGTCGGCTCGATCCTTCAGTCGGCCGTGCTCTTTCATCCGCAACAGCCCCTCGAGCGATACCACGTTGATGCCTTCGATCCGCGTCCGGTATGGCAGCATTTGCTGCCACGAGAAGCCGGAGGCCGAGTTCATCACGTCGACCGTGAACTCGTCGTTGATCCGGATCGCGTAGAGCTCCTCGTGGAGAGTCTCGTCGCCGACGAGCTCCTTCGCGGCGCCGTCCGGGAGCTTGGAGAGCGCTTTCACCCAACGCCTCGAGTTCTCGAGCGAAGGCTCGACGAGGATGTCGACGTCTTCGGTCAAGCGAACGATGCCTTGCAGCGCAAGAGCGTAGCCCCCGATGAGGGCGTACTCCACGTGCTCCTCCTCGAGCAGCTCGGCTATTCGGACGACGTCTTGGTACGTCGCTGCACGCGTTCTCTCATCCATTGGTCCCAGTCTCGGTTGGCCTCCTCCTGGTTGCGGTAGCGAAATACGCCCTTCTTCGCGCCGCCGCCAAACTTGAGGACGAGTGCGTCGAGACCGCTGCGGTCTCCTGAGCCTTCTTTGCGCTTTCCTACGACTCGCATGTTCGACTAGCCGCTCAATCTGCCACGGCGCGCCACGCGCGCAAGGCGCGGCTCAGGCCTTCACGAACTTGAAGCCCTCGCCCTCGACGTCGACGCGCACCGTCGAGCCGTTCGGATAGCCGCCGGAGAGGAGCTCCTCGGCGAGCGGATCCTGGACGGCCTTGAGGATCGCGCGCTTCAGCGGACGCGCACCGAACGCCGGCTCGTACCCGATGTCGACGAGGCGCATCTTCGCGGCCTCGGTGAGCTCGAGCTTGAGCTCGCGATCGGCGACGAGCTTCTCGAGACGACGAAGCTGGATGTCCACGATGCCGCGCAGGTCGGGCTTCGACAGCGGGCGGAAGATGATGACGTCGTCGATGCGGTTCAAGAACTCCGGCCGGAGGAAGTTCTTGAGCTCCTCGCGGAGCACGTCGCGGAGCGCGTCGCGGCCCTCCTCGGACTCGAAGAGCTTCGGATCCGTCTCGAGGATGCGCTGCGAGCCGATGTTGCTCGTCATGATGACGACGGTGTTCGAGAAGTCCGCGGTGCGGCCGCGGCCGTCCGTGAGGCGGCCGTCGTCGAGCACCTGCAGGAGCAGGTTGAAGACGTCGGCGTGGGCCTTCTCGACCTCGTCGAAGAGGAGAACGCTGTACGGGCGACGACGAACCGCCTCGGTGAGGAAGCCGCCCTCCTCGCTGTCGACGTATCCCGGAGGAGCGCCGACGAGGCGCTGCGCCATGTGCTTCTCCATGAACTCGCTCATGTCGATGCGGGTCATGGACTGCTCGTCGTCGAAGAGGAACTCGGCGAGCGCCTTGGCGAGCTCCGTCTTTCCGACGCCGGAGGGGCCGAGGTAGAGGAAGCTTCCGATCGGCTTGCCCGGATCACGCAGGCCGACGCGCCCGCGGCGCACCGCCTTCGACACCGCGCGAACCGCCTCGTTCTGGCCGACGACGCGCGCGGAGAGCCGCTCCTCCATCTTGAGGAGCTTCTCGCTCTCGGCCTCGAGCATGCGGGACACGGGAATGCCGGTCCAGTCGCCGAGCACCTGGGCGACCGCCTCCTCCGTCACGATGCGTGAGACGCCGTCCTTGAGGCCTGCCTTCTCGACCGCCGCGTCGGCGGCCTCGAGACGGCGCTTCACCTCGGGGATCTGCACGTGCTCGAGCTCGCCGAGCTTCGCGAAGTTCTGCTCCTTGCGCGCGGCCTCGAGCTGCGTGTCGAGCTTGTGCAGCTCCTCCTTGATCGCGGCCTGCGCCGCGAGCGCGCCGCGGCGCGACTCGAGCTTCGAGCGCATCTCGACGACGGAGGGCTCGAGCTCGGCGATCTCCTTCTCGATGCGCACCTTGGTCTTCACGCTCATCGCGTCGACGTCGTCCTGGAGGCCGGACATCTGCGCCTTCAGCGAAGCGACGCGGCGGATGGCGTCATCCATATGGGCGGGGAGGCCGTCGATTTCGACGCGCTTGCGCGCGCAGGCCTCGTCGAGCAGGTCGATCGCGCTGTCGGGGAGCGCGCGGTCCTGCACGTAGCGCTTGGCGAGGCGCACCGCGGCGACGCACGCCGGGTCGCCGATCTGCACGTTGTGGTGCTGCTCGTACCGCGTGGCGATGCCGCGGAGGATCTCGATCGCGCGCTCGGGCGTGGGCGGGTCGATGGTGAGCACGGTGAAGCGACGAAGGAGGTTCGGGTCCTTGTCGGAGAGCTTGCGAACGCCCTCGGGCGTCGTCGACGCGAGCAGGCGGATGTCGCCGCGCGCGAGCATGGGCTTCAACAGGTCGCCGACGCCGCTGCCGGCGCCGCCCGTGCCGAGGAGCGACTCGAGCGACGAGATGTAGAGCAGCGTGTCCTGCGACTTGATCTGCGAGATGACCTGCTTCAGCCGGTCCTCGATCTCGCCGCGCAGCTTGGCGCCCGCGACGAGCTGCCCGATCTCGAGCTCGAGGATCGAGAGGTTCGCGAGGTTCTGCGGCACGTCACCGGCGGCGATGCGCATCGCGAGCGCGCCGACGATCGCGGTCTTGCCGGTGCCGGGCTCGCCGACGAGGAGCGGGTGGTTCTTCTGGCGGCGCTCGAGGATCTGCAGGAGGCGGCGGACCTCGGTGTCGCGGCCGATCACCGGGTCGAAGCCCTTGTCTCGCGCGCGTGCCGTGAGGTCGTTCACGTAGCGAGACATCGCGTCGGCGGCATTGGCGGTGCTGCCGCCTCCGCCAGAGCTCGTTCCGGGGACGTCGCGAGGGACGCTCTTCAAGGCCGCCATGTGCGGACGGAGCGAGCCCGGTCCGAGCGCGAACGCCTGGAGAACGACCGCCGCGGGACCGCGGATCTCCTGGGAGAGCGCATTGAGCAGGTGCTCGACGCCGATCGCGTTCTTGTCGGCTTCCTTCTCGGCCCGTGCCAGGAGCGCGAGCATGGCGGACGACAGGTAGGCGAGGCCCGCGCCGGCCTTGGCGAGCTTCGCGAGCTGCGATTCGGCCTCGGCGACGACGTCCGCCGGGTCGGCGTTCGCCTTCTTGAACACCTCCGCCACGCCGCGGTCGCGATCGAGCGCGCGGGCCAGCAAATGGATGGGCTCGACCTGGACGTGCTTGCGCTCGTCGGCGAGGGACTGGGCGCCGGCCACGAGTGCCTTTGCATCCGGGGCGTAACGCTCGAGGTGAATGGTCTGCTCGGCCGCCATGAGGACAGCGAACGTAACACGCCGGGGAGCCCGTTTCTGCCCTGGCGTTCTCGCGCAACGGAGTGCCCGTGGTGTACGTCTAAGGAACGATGTCCGCTCGCGTCCGCATGTACACGACCCTGATCTGCCCCTACTGCATCCGCGCGAAGATGCTGCTCAAGGCCAAGGGGGTCGCCTACGAGGAGATCGACGTGAGCGGCGACCACGAGAAGCGCGCCTGGCTGGTCAAGACCACCGGCCAGCGCACCGTCCCGCAGATCTTCATCAACGACGAGTCCATCGGCGGCTTCGACGAGATGCGCGCCCTCGACCGCGCGGGCGAGCTCGATGCGAAGCTCGCCCAGCCGGCGACGTCCTCGTCGCCCTAGCGATCGGCGGCCTCCGGCTAGAGCGAGATCGAGAAGAAGCTGGGTGAGCGTCTTGTGGCGCTGGGCGATCACGGTGCCGCGCTCGGCGAACGCGCGCTCGGCGCGCCCGATCTCCATCGAGATTCGGCGGCCGGTCGTCGGGTGCTCGTCGTGCTCAACAGGTGCGGCTGCTTGCTTCAGGCCATGCCTTGCGATGAAGGCCGCGACCTCCTCGGGGTTGTCGCCCTCGTTGACGGCGAGCACGGTGAGCCCGCCGGCCCTCCTGTTGCGGAGGCGGACCTCCTCGACGGCCTGGAGCGCCTTGGCGGACGCCGGACACCAGATGGTGAAGAACGCGATCACGAGCACGTCGCCACGAGCCTTCTCCGTGGTCAGCTCGGTTCCGTCGGAGAGCGCGAACGACAGGCCTGGCACCGCTTCCCCCGGCCCGGCGGCAGGAGGGACCGTCGCGCAGGCGGCAACCGCGAGCAGGGGCGCGAGGCTCAGGAGGAGCGCGCGCGCTCCACTCCCACTACGCCCCGTGCGTTCCTTCGCACGCGGATACGCCCGGGGCGCCTCAGGTGGCCAGTGCGTCGACCAGGCGCGGAACGTCCTTCTCGGCGACCGAGCAGAGGGCGACACGAAGCGCGCCCTTCGCCGGCACCACGAAGACGCCCTGCTCCTTCATGCGGAGCGCGCGCTCGTGGGCGTCGTCCGTGAAGACCGTCACGAAGAAGCCGCCTTCGTAACGCGGGTACTTCAGGCCGCGTGCCTTCGCCGCATGATTGAACGCCGTGACGCGCGCGCCGAGGAGCACCTTCAGCTCCTCACGCTCGGCATCGCTCGACTTCGCCATCGCTGGCTCGGTGAGGAGGCGCGTGATCGCGCGCATCCCGCCGCGCGTGCAGTTCGACCACGTGCCGCGGCACGAGTAGCTGAACGCCGCCTCGGTCGCCGCGCGCTCCTTCGCGTCGGGGACGCACGCCACGATCGCGCCGACGCGCAGCCCATAGTGGGTGAACGTCTTCGATGCGCTCCACGCGAAGGCGAGGCCCACCTTGCCGAGCAGCGGCCGGAGCTCCCTCATGAACGCGCGCGGGTCGGGCCGCGCGGCGTACGCGAAGTAGGCGGTGTCGCAGAGCAGCGTGATCGGACCTTCGCCGGAATGGGCGACGAGCCGCTCGACCACTGCGCGCCACTCCTCGGCCGTCATCGAGTAGCCGGTAGGGTTGTGGCACGGGTCGTTCAGGACGAGGAGCGCGCGCTTCTGCGTCTTCATCTGCTCGGCGAGCGCGCGGTCGAGCGCGGCCGTGTCGAGCTTGCCCTCCGGGTCGAACATCGTGAACGTCTCGAGCTTGCGGTCCGCCTCGTCGCACAGCGTCTGGTAGGGACCCCAGAAGAAGCTCGTCGTGAGCACCGACTGGCCGGGCTCGAGATAGTTCGCGATCGCGTGGCGGAGCGCGCCGGTCCCGCCGGGCGTGGCGGCGGAGGCCGCGCAGGCCAGCATCGCCGGCTCGTCGAGGAACAGATCCTTGGCGACGGCGCCGAGGAAGTCCGGCGCCCCGGCGATCGGTGCGTAGGGGGCCCACTCCTCGGCGGAGACCTCGTGCACGGCGCGTGCGGCGGTCGGGAGGATCGCGAGCCGCCCGTCGTCGTGCAGGAGCGAGCCCACGGTCGCGTTCACGATCGACTCGCCACGCGCCTTGCGCGTGGTCGCCTCCTTGTTCAAGGCGAAGATCGGATCGTCGGACGGCCTACCCTGGTGCGCGGGAATGACGTGCATGCGCCACGTTGCCTACCGCTCGCGCGAAGAGGCGTAAAGCGGTCACGTCACGGCATGCAGGTGCCCACCAAGGTGAGCGGGTTCGGGAAGGGCGGGAGAGGGCCGTTCGGCCCTCGGGGAAGGGGGCCCGGGATGCCCAGGTTGCACAGGCCGGACGCGCAGTCCGTATTCGCGCAGCAATAGTGGACTCCACCAGGACAGGTGGAAGCTCCGACGTTGCACGTCGCGGTGCCGGCGTCGGCAGGTCCGCAGCAGGCCGCGGCGGTACCGTTGCAGAGGGGGGCAGATGCCGGGCACTGCAGGCCGCCCGCACCACATTCCGCGCCTCCCTTGCCGGTGATGCTTCCGTCCGACGCGTCTCCTGAGTCGGCGGCACCCGACCCGTCGAAGGAGCTGTCGAGCGAGCTGTCGGCTCCTCCGTCGACGCCGGGAATGCCGGTGTCGACGCCGGTGTCGACGCCGGTGTCCGGGATCACCTGACCGTCGACGCTCGTGCCCCCATCGCCCGGATCCCCAGGCTCGCTGATGGTGTCACC
>Ga0105047_10001874_pt1 | contig 37797 bp, 37 predicted proteins | sample MAT04_FD_78384 | JGI IMG/M metagenome (GOLD analysis project Ga0105047, IMG submission 78384) | Freshwater microbial communities from Lake Fryxell liftoff mats and glacier meltwater in Antarctica - MAT-04 (megahit assembly) | ecosystem: Environmental > Aquatic > Freshwater > Ice > Liftoff...
ATTGCTTGACCCAAACGCGACCCTTTGGTCGCGCACGGGCGGATTCCGGGTCGGAAATCAGCCCAGAGACGCGAATCGCCATCCATATCCGTTGGAAATTGCGCCGATACTACTGGGACCCCCAGACATATAGCCGATGGTCGCTGGGGTTCCAAGAATGACCGCGTCTGCGGTTACAACATCAATCGCACTGGCAGTCAGGGTCGGCTTCGCATCGACTTCGAGGTGAAGACCAATTTCACCGGCTGCTTCATTGAAGCCGCCACTGACCGCTTCGAACAGGTCCTGCAGCGGCGGCGAGACCATGTGGTGCACGATCAGAACCTTCGGCATGCGAGTGGCTCTCCTTTCGGACAAGATGTCGAACGTGGCGACGTCGAACCTACTTGCGCAAGTCCCCGATCTGCTGCCTGAACTCGAGGACATCTACCGCGATCTTCATTCGCACCCCGAGGTCTCTCACGAGGAGGAGCGCACGGCGGGCGTGGTCGCTGCCTACTTGCGCGACCTCGGCTGTGAGGTGACTGAAGGCGTCGGCGGATTCGGTGTTGTAGGCGTCATCGCCAACGGTGCTGGACCCGTTGTGTGGCTACGCGCTGACATGGATGCGCTTCCAATGCAAGAGAAGACAGGCCTTTCCTACGCAAGCAAAGTCAGCGGTGTCTCGCATTCTTGCGGCCACGATATGCACGTCGCGTGCGGCCTAGGTGCCGCAGCGACATTGATCTCTAGTCGGTCCGGCTGGAGCGGGACAGTCGTCATGATCTTCCAACCGGCAGAAGAGGTGGTGGACGGCGCTAAGCGAATGATCGCGGACAACTTGTTCGAACGCTTTCCGAAGCCTGACGTGATTTTGGGACAGCACGTAGCGCCGCTCCCGGCGGGGACAATCTTCTATCGGCACGATGCCGCGATGGCTGCGTGCGACAACTACGAAATCCGGCTGTTCGGCAAGGGCGGTCACGGATCAAGACCGGAAACAACAATCGACCCGATCGTGATGGCGGCTTCACTGGTCATGCGGCTGCAGACGATTGTGGCGCGCGAAGTGCCACCGAACCGCGCGGCAGTGGTGACGGTCGGTTCGATCACGGCCGGCACCAAGGACAACATCATCGGCGACGAAGCCGTACTGCGCTTGACGCTTCGGTCATTCGAACCGGAGGTCCGCAAAAAGATAACCGCCAGCATGATTCGAATGGCGAACGCCGAGGCACTGGCAAGTGGCTCACCGCGGGAGCCAGAGATCATCCACACCTTTCAATCGCCGGTGGTGGTCAACGACGAATCAACTCTGCTGCGAGTGGTTACGGCCTTCGAAGCAAAATGGGGCGAGTCCGTGCAAGAAGCGCTGCAACCTGCTACCGGGAGCGAGGATTTCAACGAGTTCGCCGACGCCTCTGGTGCGCCAAGCATGTATTGGTTCCTTGGCGGGGCGGATCCAGCGCCATTCTTGGCGGCGGCGGACGTCGTGGAGATGACGCGGATCTTCGAAGGAATACCTTCAAATCACGCGCCTGAATACGCGCCCGTCATCGAACCAACCTTGCAGATGGGAATTGAAGCCCTTGTTCTTGCGGGGCTGGCGTGGCTGGAAGTCACGTAGTCGCGCTTCGGAGAAGGCCAGCCACCGCACTTGTCGTCACCTCGGGATGCTGTCTGCTCGTTTTGATGGTCGCCTATTTTGTGTTCGTCGCGCCGGTGTCGGGACACGTAATTGATGCCGAGGCGTACTTCGGCAAAGACACGAGTGCGCGACGGATCTTGGTTGAAAACGGTGGTATTGCGCTGCGCAGCGTTACGTTCGGCGCCTACGGAATCGCGTTGTTGATCATCATTGCTATCGGGGCTATTCGCCGTTCCCCCGCAGTGGGCATCATCGCTGCGGTCGCGAGCTGTTGTGCTGTGCTTCTCGCGGAGATTCTCAAACTCACGTTGCCGTGGCACCCCTTGATTCCGCAGGACGCGGACTATAAACCAGGCCTACTTCAAGGCACCTTTAGGGCCGGATGGGTGGCCTGGGCGCGGCGCTCCCGGGTTTCCCCACACGAGCGCACTAGCCGATACATGGTCGAGACCGACGCCAAGTAGATGCCTCATCGAGCAACGTCGCGTGGACGTTGGCTTTCGCTCCCCTCCTGCTTCTGGTGGTCGCCGTCGCCGCGGGTGTTTCCGGAGTGAACGCCAATGCCGTCACTTGGCTCTACATCGGCTGCGCCCTGGTACTGAACTCCGGACTGGCCTTCGCTGACTGGAGCCGGCTTGCAAATACTGTGCGCAGCGCTTAGCGCAGGTGGGGCTATCTGTGGATGGGGAGGGCTCTGACTCGTAGATGGATGGGGCTCAGTGACACGACTGCGCCTGCTTCTAGGTCGTCTACTACTGCCGGAAGGTTGGCGGTGAGAAGTGCGGCTTGGTCTTGAGGTGAGAGGTGATCGGAAGATCTCAGAAGTATCAGGGAAGGGCTAGCGAGTCCCTGGATCGCCAGCATGGAAGTGAAATCGGAGTCGGCGCTGATGATGGTTTGCCAGTGCGTGGTCAAGAATCGTTTGGTCGATAACGCCGTGGAGGCCTTGCTGATCGACGTGGGTTGCCTCGTAGCCTGCACTGTTGAGAAGTTCAGCGATTCGAGGTGAGAGGTTCTCGTCGACGAGCAGTTTCACGCGGGACGGGCGAAAGGCAGTTCGCGTTCCCGCACAGCGGCGGCCGCGAATTCGAGTGCGGCAAGAACGTCGGCCTTCTCAAGGTAGGGATAATCCGCCAGGATTTGTTCGGTGGTTTGTCCGGCCGCCAACTGGCCCAGAACCGCCGAGACAGTTACCCGGGTTCCACGTATACATGGCAACCCAGTCATCCGTGCTGGGTCTACGCTGATGCGTTCAAAGCTCACCCGGCCTAGTGTAGCTGCGAGTCAGACCATTGCCTCGAAATTAGACTCGATATGGACCAACGCCTCGGGGTGGGCTTGCACCACCGGTGCTGATCATCCGAACGATTGAGCGATCCGACTTCACCAGCTCACTGACTACTACTGGGTCCCCTATGCGGTGACGCGCACGAGGGCGAAGACTGCCGCCATCACCACCACTATGAGTGCGGTGGTCAAGACCAGTTCAGGCATGCTTCTAGGGACTTCAGCTCTTCACGAAATGACGCTGATTCCCAGTCCTTGCCGCCGTAGAGCAAGATCACGGGTCGGTCGTCCTCACGGTCGGCGAGTGTGCGGATCATGCCCATCATCGGGGTGTGGCATACGCCGGAGAAACCGAGTTCCACCAGGCGGCACATGAGGTGCTCAACAACCTCGGTCCAGTCATCGCAAAGCATCCCAAATACGCCGATGCAGCGGTCATTCAGCGTTTGTGTGAACCGGAACGACAGATCATCTTCCGGGTTCCCTGGCTCTCCCAGTCGTTATTCGAGTAGGTCCCGGCAGCGCTGGCACCATGAGCGAGGGTTCGACTACGTTGACGACTTGTCGGCCCCGTTTTGGATTTGTGCTCTAGTCACTGTGACGAGTTCGTTGGTCAGCTTCGGCTATTCCGTGGCCGCTGCTCGCGCTTCCGTCGATGACAGTCGCATCAACGCGTTTTACGCTCTGACTCGCAGCAGCGCCCTCCTAGCCTTGTGTGTGATCGCGATCTTCAGCCAGTCCACGACCTGGGTCGCTGCTGCGGCGGTGTCGATGATTGTGGTGCAGGGCCGAGACACGTTGGTCGGGATCGTTCAGCGCGATCGAATGAAGACCGTTGGCCCGGCGCGCGTTGCGGTAGCGACCACCATCGCGCTGATCGTCGCCGTATCGGTTTCCTGAACCACCACCGCTCAAGCATGGGACTCGGTCTTCACCGAAAGCGTGCTGACTTTCGAACGGTCGGAGAACCGAGCGTTTATGCGTGTTGAGCTCTGGCTTACCGCTGGGAGCAGTGACCCGTTTTGGCCACTCCCGCAGGGACCATCGAGTCCTTACAATTGATCACCAACGGTGTCGATCAACTTGGTGACCAGCATCGAATTCCATTCTGGCGGACTTGTTCTCGGATCCTCTCCAAGCCAAGATGCTGCGAAGGCGATTAGATATGCGACCGATTCGGGTCGAGGCCCACTCCGTCGACTTGAGCTACCCTGGATAGATGCGATCCGTCCTTGCCCTCAGCCCCACTGTCGGTGGTGCAAGTTTGGGTACAAGTTGGTCTGGACGCTGCCTCACGCGTTGCATGCAGCGATACGGATCGGCAGATTCTGAACCCCGGATTGCCCTACAAACAAAGGGAGTCTGGGCTTTGCCCCCAAAACTGGGCGATCCCGAATCTTGTTCCTCATCACGTGGCACCAATGACAGGCCGCATAGCCGATCGACAGAAAAACCGGCAGATCTCGGCGACGCGCTTCGTCGAACGCCTCATCGCCCCACGGCCACCAATCGACCGGATTGTCCTTATGTTGCAGGAGATACGGGGACGTGGCATCAGCCCGGCGATTGGTCACAAGAGCATCATCGCTGGTAAATCTCGCGCCAAGCTGGCTGACCAACGGTCCTACCGGGAAAGGTGTCGCCAGAGCCGGATCTGTGCAATGCTCGAAGTAGTCGCAAGGTCGACGCGAATAAACAAATCAAAGGGGTCTGGACATGAGCCAGGAACAGTACGAGAAGGTCAAGAACGCTCAGGGATTCATCGCGGCGCTTGATCAAAGCGGCGGTAGCACCCCGAAGGCGCTGAAGCTGTACGGAATCCCCGACACCGAGTATTCCGGCGACACACAGATGTTCGACCTCGTTCACCAGATGCGTGCCCGCATCATCACCAGCCCAGTATTCAACGGCGATCGCATTCTCGGGTCAATCCTGTTCGAAATGACCATGGACCGCGACATCGAAGGCAAGAAGACCGCTGAGTACCTGTGGGAAGTCAAGAACGTAGTTCCATTCCTCAAGGTCGACAAAGGGCTCGAGGACCTAGCAGACAGCGCCCAAGTTATGAAGCCGATGCCCGGACTTGACGACCTCCTCGAGCGAGCGCGAGGACTGAAGGTCTTTGGCACGAAGATGCGCTCGGTCATCAAGCAAGGCGATCCTGTCGGCGTTAAGGCAGTCGTCGACCAGCAGTTCGAGGTGGCACGTCAGATCATCGAACACGAAATGGTGCCGATCATCGAACCGGAGATCGACATCCATTCGGAGACCAAGGCCCAGGCGGAGGTCCTATTGCTAGCGGCCATGACAGAGCAGCTCGACAGCCTGGGCCCGAACCAACAGGTGATGCTCAAGCTCACGCCTCCAGAAATCGACGACTTTTATGCCCCGATGGTGGCGCACCCGAATGTGCTTCGCGTGGTAGCGCTCTCCGGCGGTTATACCCGCGACGAAGCCGATGCTCGCCTGGCCCGTCAGCACGGCGTGGTCGCGAGCTTCTCCCGCGCGCTCACCCAGGGCCTAACAGCCCAGCAGTCAGACGAAGACTTCAATAAAACCCTCAACGACTCGATCGAGAGCATCTTCCAGGCCTCCTCAACCTAGGCAGCAGGCCAGTTTTCCCCAGTGTGAGTACCTAGGTGGCTATATACACATCTAGGTGCTCACACTGACGAATTTCGCCATTCTCCGGCGGAGTATCAGTGGGTGAACAGGGGATTGGAACTTCATCAGGAGGCGGTAGCGGCCGCCGCTGTCCAAGGCGGCGTGGTCTCCCATGATCAATTGACCCGGTTCCTCGGGTGGTCTAGCGATAACATCCGGGTCCAGCTCGCGGCTCAGCGATGGCAACGAGTCCACACCGGCGTGTACGCAGTAACCACTGGGGATCTGACAATCGAGAGCCGATGGTGGGCAGCCCACCTGCGTTGTGGTGATTTCTCGGCCCTCACGGGCGAATCCGCACTCCAGGCCTGGCGGATCAGGCAACCCACCGACGTCATCGAATTGATGCTGCCCTACACCAAGAGCACGCGGGCATCGGGTCTTGTCATCCACCGGGCGCGCGACCTCCCAGAGACTCGCTGCCCGAGAGGACTTCCGCCTACGGTACTTCCGCAGATCGCTGTATTGATGGTTTCGAATCGGCTGCAGCCTGAGGGAGTAATGGACCTCATCAGTTCGGCTTGCCAGAAGCGTCGGGTGTCACCTTCCCAGATTCGGCAGGCGATGCCAGGCATGCGGCTCAAACATCGCTCGTTGATCACTGAACTACTAGACGACGTTGAGGGTGGAGCGACGACACCGCTGGAGATCCCAGGGGTCAAACGCATCCTCGGGGCCCACAGCCTTCCAACTGGGCAGGCTCAAGTGCGCGAGAGAATCGGCGGACGGGTGGTGGTCCGTGATCGGGTGATCGGTAATTTGATCATTGAGTTCGACGGTCGACTCGGGCACGCTGATCCTGCTAGTCGGTTTCGGGATTTGGATCGCGACAACGTGGCGGTTCTGACAGGTCGCCCGACGCTACGGTTCGGCTGGGTGGACGTGCACGATGAACCGTGCCGCGCGGCTGATCAAGTAGCAGTCGCGCTATCCAACCTTGGTGTCGGGGTTCGACTCACGCCCTGCTCGCGGACCTGCGGTAGCCAGCTGTTGACACCGACCGACCCAGATTGATCGTAGAGGGCTCGGGAAGAACGGGGTGAGGTTCTCAGTATCGGCCGCAGCACAGCTCAGCCAACGCGCCTAGGACGGCATGCTTTGCGACAGTGTAGAGGTGACCGAAGCCAGCCCCGCTCCTACTCAGAGCAATAGGTCAACGGCGGCAAGGCTCACCAAGGTCATCTCGTTGGTGCTCGCATCGATCGCGCCACCTCTGATCCTCGTCACGCTGCTTTTCGGCCCCAGGGCCGCCGGCGGATTAATCCTCCCGGCGATGGTCGGGATATTCGGGGTACTCATGGGCAGCCCGAGGGTTGGCCTGATGGCTTCGATCTTGATGATCCTCATCGGGCCAGTCGCCGCGATTGCTGGGCAAGTGGCAATAACGGGAGCCGCAATCATGGGGTTAGCATGTATCGGCGTTGGCGTCTCGGCGGGTTGGGGGCTGCAGCGAGCTTTGTCGATGATCCCGATGACGATGGCGTTTCTGATGGTCAATCCACCTCCCTTGTCCGACGGTTCCATCGACCGGACGTCATCGACATACCTATTCGCTGTCATGCTGATCTTGGCTATCGGATCGCTATGGTCCACAGCTGTCCTCACGCTGATGACTCGCCAAGCCAAACTCCCCAAGCCACCGCCTAACACCCGCGCAGACACGATTGAGTACTTAACGATCATCACGGTCCTATGTTCAGCGGCAACTTTCGTGGTGCTCACCCTGCAGCCAGGACCCGACGCTTTCTGGCTCATTCTGACGCTGCTTGTTGTGGTTCAGGTCGGGAACCAGGAGACCCGGCGCAAGACATTGGACAGAGTTGGTGGAACCATTCTGGGGGCAGCGCTCGCGGCCGCACTCGTGACGGTTGTGCATGCCCCCTGGGTTCTCACGCTGGTCGCAATCTTGTGTGTGCTCGCGAGCGTCTACTTCGCGACTGGGCCACGATACTGGCTCTACATGTCGTTCATGACGCCAGCGATTGTGCTCAGTGCTGGCGCAGCAACAGCGGTGAGCACGGCCGAGGCACGAGTGCTCTACACGGTCGTTGGAGGCGCCTTGGCGATGATTGCGATCGGGATCTCAGACCTCATCCGTAAGAGCGGTCACAACACGAACTTCCCAGCGGCAACTGGTTAGTTTCTGTACAAGGCGTCCAACTCGGTCAACCAGCTCCGCACTGCGAGAGTCGCCCGAACGTCATCCTCGTTGTAGTCAAGGACGCGCTGTCGAGCAGCTCGCCGAACCTCCTGCGACTCTCCGTTGTAGACCTCATCGAGCCAGACCTGCGACTGCAACCCACCGGGATCCTCATCTCGCCACTCAAACTCTGGCCCAGCACCGGCAACTACTTTCAGCCCCAACCCCTTGCGCCCAAAGAAGTTGGTCCGCATGAATACCAGCAGATCGACGAAATATTCGTCGATAAATGTCTTGACGTCGGCTGGAGCAGGCATCATCGCGACCAAACCATCCTTGGCAATCCGCTTCAACCCGTTTGGTTCTGGATGGGCGTAGTGATAGATCAGGGCAGTTCTGCCTTCCGCCTGGGCTTGGTCAACCAAGGCACGCAGCCGCTGCCAGCAGAGCAGCCCGAGCTCGCTCTCAGCCAACCCATCGAGGGGCTCCCAGCTCGAGACATCCTCGTACCAGGAACGTCCCGAGTCGCGGTCGGTGACGTGCAGTCCCCACAGGTAGATCAGCCCAGCTCGATCGTTCTCGACGTCGAGGTCAATCTCGATGTTTGCTCTGGGAACCGCGATCGAATCGCTAGTCACCTTCTTGAGAGTCGTGTCGTCTTCCACCATTCGCGCGCACATGATCGCAGCGTGAAGACGCTTAAGCGGTTGATTGGCGCGGCTGACCTCGGGTAGGTAGCCCTCAAGCAGCTCAGCCGTTCTCGCGCTCTGCTCTTCAGGATCCCGAAGGACATCTTCGGGTTCATAAACAGCGAGCTCGCCGACCGTGCCAATCCCCAAGGCGCGCAACGCTAACCACTCGCGGGCGCTCAATCGACCTACGTTCGACGACGCCTCGTCATCATCGAGTGAGCCAATGCACGACTCGACCCAAGGACAGGAATCACATTCGTCAATAAAGACTGGGACTACAACTGGGTCAGGGTCGTCATGACCACCCGAACGCTGGCGCGCGACCCCGGCAATCTTGATCCGCAATGCGTGCTCGTAGTCGTGGCGCTGCAGAGCCGAACGCAGCGCACTCCCGCTAGGGGCAGTTCGCGAGAACGTCGGGAAAGTCTCGGCATCGAGATCGTGCCAAACGAATACATGCTGTTGATCTTCACCAACAAGGTCGGCGCCGACGATCGCCCCTCGCGGATCACCGCTGGGCTCACGACCGCATGCCTGCAGCATGCGCCAGTAATGCGCCAGCTGCATGAGGTCGTCCTCTCGGCATCGAGCTTGCCGATCTCCGTCGACCACACCTCGCTCAAACTGCGGCTCAGAGATGACGCTGAAAAGCAACTCCCTCTTCCTTGCGCCTTCAATCACCTTGTGGTTCTTGATGTCTGCCGGCCAAAATCGATTCACCCAGTCGCCCTCGTCAGCAGATCTAATCAACAGATCCGGCTTCCCCGATCGACCACCGGCAACGTCATCGGGCAACCGTCCACCAACGATCACCAACGCACCTTTATCCATCGCCAGCATCGTCGCTTCGACATGCGCGCTCGGACCCTCGGGGCCGGCGCCCGAGACATCCACAACAAGCGGGCCGAGCAGTGCCCGCAGCTGCGCGAAAACAACACCCTCAAAGTCCCGCCCAGCATCAATCCGACCTTGGATGGCATCAGAGAACTGAAAGTCCTCGGGCCTGCCCGGCAGAGTTCGGTCGAACTCGTTATGCGTGCGGCGAGGACAGTGTTTGGCCCAATACGTGCCAAGAAGAATTGGCCTACTCGCGCTATCTGTAGTCACTTTGCTCCGCCTACAACTCGCTACCAATTGCGTGCTCCACCTGGGTTCAGGTTGCCTAGATATTGACCATCATGCCGGTCCGGTCTGACAAAGCTTCGTTCCGGTCAGACCCAAGGGCAAGGTTGCTAAAAGGATCAAAGTTAGGCGATCGGTTCACCTGCCAGTCTTGACGAGGCAGGGCCAAGCGATCTCTTGGTTCAGCAGCACAAAGAGTAGGTGCAAGATCCACCAGGCCATCGTGACTGCTGGCAAGAAGGCCGGGACTTGCAAGCTCACGGCTAAAGGCCGCACGCAGCGCGACGCTGCTGTCGATGACCAAACACTACAAGGTCAAGGTCGTGAAGTAGCGGGCAGAAACAGGTAGGCCGACCAAGGCGACCTTCGACGGGCTTTCACACTGCGTAATGCCGCTCCAAAATCCTCAAGATCGCCTGTCGGCCATCGGCAAGAGGCCCCTCGTCGTTACGCTAGCTGACTGGGAACGCCTTTGTGATCACCGTGCTGCCACCCTCGATGATCAGCTTCCAGCTGCCGGCGGCTGTCAGGTCCGTAGGCAGCGTCTTGGCTTTGCCCGCCTCGATCTCGACCTCTGCAGCGACGCTGCCATCGGGTCGCTTGACCTCGAAGTTGCGCATCGACGGTGCGGTATTCGTGACCACGAACTCGATGCGCTCACCGTTAGTTCCGGACTTGCCAGTCACTCCGCTTAGTTCGGTGCCGTTGGTGCTGAGCTTGATCACTTGAGCGACCTTTGCAGTGGTGGGGCTCGCTGATGCCGAGCCCGACCTTTCTCCTGTCACAGTCAAGGGTGAGCGAATCCCTGAGCCGGTCTGGCCGGGTTTGCAGGCAACCTCGTACGTCCCAGGAGTCAGGTCAGCGGACATGTCGCGCGACGTGCTTGGCCCGATGTTTTCCACCTCGCTGACGATCTTGGTGAAGGCATCGCCGTCCATTCCGTAGACGTACACCTCGGTCACCTGCGAGCCGGTGTTAGTCACAGCGAAGGTCGTCTTACCTGCTGCGATTGTGCTGGTACTGAGCTCACACGTTGTGTCGCTGGAAGTCACTTTGATGGCCGAGGCACTTGCCGTAGATGAGGCGCTGTCCGAGCTGCAGGCAGCGAGCGCGGGAAGCGCAAGCAATCCAGCAAAGCCAACGGCTAACGCTGATCGTCGAGTCGTCACGATTGAGTCCCTACATTTTGGGCTGGCGCGTCTGAATTTGTCACTGCAGTCACGTTGGCCAAACCTGGTACAGAAATGACCTCCGTAGGAACGCTCGTGGCAGCCAACGGGGCGGTCTTTGAAACCACTGGAGTCGCCTTGGGCTTGCGGAAGAACAGATAAAAAACAGGCACTATGTAGGCGAACCAGACAACGACTTCCAGCACCGTCGGGGCAGCGGAAATATTGAAGATTCCCTTGATCAGCGACCCGTACCAACTACTCGGCGGAATCGCCGCGCTAACGTCGAACGCGAGGCTATTCAAGCCAGGAAGGATCCCCGCCTCCTGCAGGTCATGCACTGCGTAGGCGAGCACACCAGCGGCGATCACTATAAGCGCCGCACCTGTCCAGGTGAAGAATTTCGATAGGTTGATCTTCAGCGCGCCGCGATAGAAGAGGTAGCCGAGCACGACGGCAGTCGCTAGCCCTAGCGCCGCCCCGATCACCGGTGAAGCACCCGACCCGCTCGACTGCACAGCAGCCCAGATGAAGAGCGAGGTCTCAAGTCCCTCACGTGCCACAGCGATGAATGCTGTGACAGCGATCGCCAGAGCGCCCATCTTGATAGCGGCATCGAGTTTGCCGCGCAGTTCGCCGGCGAGATTGCGAGCCGTGCGACGCATCCAGAAGATCATCCAGGTGACGAAGCACACAGCGATGATCGACATGATGCCGCCGAAAGTCTCTTGCGCCTGGAATGTCATCGACCGCGATGTGTAGGTCAAGGCCGCCCCGAAGGCCAAGCTCACACCGAGCGCGACTGCGACGCCAGTCCACACCATCGGCAACTTGTCGCGGTTTCCCGTCTTGACTAGGTACGCGATCAGAATGCTGACGACTAGCGCAGCTTCGAGGCCTTCACGTAGGCCAATCAGATAGTTCGCAAGCACGGAGCCTCCAAGGTCATAGACCTTAGGATAGGCATACCTAACTTATGGCGTCCACTTTGGGGCTGTGTTTCTTTCGATACTTCGACTGATAGCCCGGCGGCGGGACGCCTTGGCTGTCAGTCCGCGATGGGTCGGGTGACCCGGGATGTGGACCCTGTTAAGTCATCGCCGGACTCATCGCGTTGCGCCCGCGAAGCTGAGGACTGACCGACGATCACCATTGCGATTCCGATAGCTAGGACCCCAAGTGCACACGCCAGCGATCCTCCGCTGGACTCGGCAAGTAGACCCGCACCGGCCAACGGAATCCGGTAGCCGGCGGCAAGGAACGAAGTAGCCCCACACATCGTGAGCAATGTGATGTTATCGAGACCGAGCACCAAGCCTACGACCGCTCCGATCAATAGACCATTGGTAGCCATCGACGTAAAAACGCCACCACCTCCCCCAGCAGCAACCGTCAGCAAGACAGATGCCAACCGAAATCCCAGCGCCGCCAGGATCAGCAATACCGGGGGCGATACCCCCGACAAAGGCGCTGCCCACTGCGAGACCACGTACCCGGGTCCGGCCGTCACCGGGGCTCCCGTGACTAGATACGCGACCGCCGCCAGCCCCGCTAACGCGAACCCTGCAAGCACAGCGCGCACCCAGGGCCGCGCACCGTCCTTCCAACCGCTGGTCTTGCCCAATGCCAGGATGAATCCTTTGGCTCCCACTCCGCACAGCACAGCGACGATGACCAGGCCCAAGATCTCTTTGCTCGAAATCTCGTGTGGCACAAAGGTGAACAGGGACCGAGATGTGTGAATCAGTCGCGCCGTCATGAATGAAGACGCGGCAGCGATCATCGAGGGCACGAAGTGCCGTCCGTCGAGTCGGTTCCTAAACGGCATCTCAATGCCGTAGGCGGCCCCGAGCGTAGGGGAGGAAAACACAGTGGCAATACCTGCCGCGGCACCGCACACCAGGATGAATCGTCGTCCATCAGCCGATGCGAGGTAGGGCAATCGACGACCGAAAAGCCGCCTGATCCCGATACCGATGGAATCGCCGATCATGACCGACTGCGATTCCAGCCCCTGCGAACCGCCTAGCCCGACAGTAGTGACCCCCGAAAGCAGCCTGCCGGGAACTTGCTTGAGCGGGTAGGACTTAGCGCCCTCGTGGTAGTACGTGGGGTACAACTCAGCTGTACCAGGACCATTCGTGCCAGCCACCTTGACCAAAGCGGCGCGCGTGAGCACGAAGACCCCGACCGCCGCAACAGCGAACCAAAGGCCTGGGAGCCCTAGCACAACACTGCCGAGTAGCCAGTTCTCGACGACGGCAGCAAAGACCCCCACGAGTGCGCCAGCGATGGAACCAATCACCAACGGAACGATCAACAGCACCGGCCAACTAGGCCGCAGTCGCGAGGCATCCGTGGCCTGCTCGTCTGGCATGACCTCATCATTGCGCAGACAACGGTGCTGGGCAGGGCCAGCGAACGAACACGCGCCCACATTGACGGCCACACTCGTACTGCTAGGGCCAAACTAGCGACGAGGCGACCCGCGTCGTGGTGCCCAAACACGACACTCAAACGGAACAAGGGGTTCACATGTCCGTACGTTCACAGCTAGGCAAGGCCGCAGTTGTTAAATTCTAGTGCCAACGTTGCCGGTACGCCGTGGGCGGCAGTCAAGGTCAACCCGGGGCCTACCGTGTTCTTCCTTCAGGAAAAGGACAGCAAGTGGGAAGTCTCCACTTCTGACGCAGTCTGCGGAACTCCCACTGCGGGACTGCCGCCGGAGATCTTCGCCTTCTGTAACAAGTAGTTCGGTAAGACTCAAAGAAGAGCGTGGCCGATACGCGGCCACGCTCTTCTTTGGTAGTTCTGCTCTAGGTCACGAATCAGACACTGGCCACTTCTCGTTTCTCGGTGGGCTCAGTCGTGATGTCGATGATTCCCTCGAACGGATTCGCTGGGAAGATCACGTTCTTGAACTCCGGCAACGCGTCATGGGTGTCCGAAAGATCTGCGGGGACACTAGCGTGCAAGACACGCGAGTGGCCGCTGTCATTGTTGGTCAAAACGACGGCGAAGAGGACTTCGTCACCGACAACCAACGGGCTCTGTTCGGGCACGTCAACTGTGTAATTCTTCGTGATATGGCGATTAATGAATGTCCGCGCCTGGGCGACAGAAGTCACCACGTGTACGGGTTCCTTTATGCGAAGCATTTGATGATCACGTCCTTAGATGTGGTTGATTGCTCGCACTTAAATGATACCCGCGGACTCACGTCCCTAAACTAGATCACACACGTGATAGCCACCACCGAATTGACCCCCACCTCCTATCTACGGGGGCTCCACAGTCCGAATTGACCCTCTTTCAGACAGCGGGGGGTAGAACCTGAGTCACCCGTCACAACTGAAAAATGGCCGGCGCAGCCTCGACCAGAATGCTTGCGCTCGACTCCGAATCTTGAGCGAAGCAAAACGGGGGCTAAGAAGCCTTTTTGTCGCTACGTCGCGGCTTATCTCGCATCCAACCGGGCTTTGTTGGCCCAGGGCTATTGGAGGCGATTCTGCGCTTGGACAGGCCACGAATCTTCCTCGCGTACGCACGGTCCTGCATGATCGTCCACAGCACGCGGATGCCGTCCTTGACAGCGTTGAGGTTGGATTCACCGTGGTAGCGATCATGTTCGAAGCTAGGCACCTCGGCTATTCGCGCACCTGACAAAGCGAAGCGACCGATGATCAGGGCCTCAATCTCGAACCCATCGCCCTGCACCATTTCCACGCCCATGTCCTTGTACGGATCAGGGAGGTCGAGCATGTAGAGCTGGTCGGACCAGAACGCGTTGTAGCCGTAACACAGGTCAGTGAACTTGGTGCTGGTCAGAATCGAGGCGAGCAGATTGAGGCCCTTATTGCCCATGTTACGGATGAACGTGATGTCATCGCTTCCACCGCCGGGCGTGAAGCGTGACCCCTTAGCCAAGTCGGCACCAGCCACCAGAGCCGCAATAAAGTCCGGGATTTCATTAGGGTCGGCAGACCCGTCAACGTCGAACATGACGAGTATGTCGCCAGTTGCTTCGATGAAACCGCACGCCATGGCGTTGCCCTTACCCTTGCGCGTCTGGTAGATCACCCGCACCCCGGGCAGCGCTTCTCTGCCTGCCTGCGCTGTTTGCTCATCGTCCTTGCCGGTAACGAGGATCACCTCGTAGTACTCAGCAAGGTAAGGCAGAATCTCGCGGACATTCTCAGCCTCATGCAGCGCCGGAACGATCACGCTCACGCGTGGGTCTGCGGGCCGACGTACTTCTCTGGGTCGGCGGCGATCCTGTTCGGGATCGATCTCGTTCATATCTTGAGCCTCCAGCTAGGGCGAAGCCCGCGAGATGGAACTTCTTCGAGGTCCACACTCAGTGGCTATTCGCCCGATCGTAGCGACTCGCGTACTCCGATGCTGTGCCCAACTGAAGCCCGAGTCCGTCGGGCTAAGCAACCCCACCACGCTGGGCTGGCGCAAATGCCAACCGGTTGCCGAAACCCTCTGTGAACAGGGCGCCAATGAGTGGAATGAATACGATCGCGGCACCGTAGGCCGATGGCTGACTCCAGTCAAATGGGCTAAGGCCCACTACCAAAGCGTGGAAGGCCAAGATGCCAATCTCGACGCCGAACGCGAATACAACAGCACCGAATGCTCGTGGTCGCCCGAGCCCGCGAAGCAGCATGACTCCAGCGCCAGCTAAGGCAATTGGTGGAACGACAACGACAAGCAGGGCGACCATGCCTGGGGCAGTCGCCAATGCGTCCCTCAGTGTGGCGTCAGCGGCCAACGCAACTGCCGAAGCGATCCCGACCAGTACTGACTGAATGACCATGATTGCGCCGCCAAGCGCTAAGAATATGTTTCTAGCCATGAAGTTACCCACGCCCCCCGACGCTGCGAACTAAACCGAATCTGTTGATCGGCCTAACTAGGTTCTCACAACCCAGATACCACGTCGTTACTGTGGGGCTATGCCAGCCAACAGCGCACCTGCCAAAGCGTCCGCCCGTGAATTCGATATCGTCGTTTTCGGAGCAACTGGATTCGTCGGCCGCCTGGTGGCCGAGTATCTGGCCCAAGCCGCCCCAGAAGGCACCCGCATAGCTTTGGCCGGCAGATCGGCCGACCGCCTCGAGGCCGTGCGTTCCGAGCTCAGCGACAGCGCCACGGACTGGCCCTTAATCGTCGCGGACTCGTCGGACAAAGACGCGATGGACGAACTCGCGGGTCGAACTCGAATGGTTGCCACCACAGTCGGGCCCTATGCCAAATACGGAATGACCCTAGTAGGAGCGTGCGCGCGCGCTGGCACCAACTACGCCGACCTTACTGGCGAAGTTCTCTTTGTCCGCGACAGCATCAACCGCTTCCAGAGCCTTGCGCACGAAACTGGCGCCAAGATTGTTCATGCGTGCGGTTTCGACTCCATACCCTCCGACCTCGGGGTGCTCGCGGCCTTCAATGCAGCCCAAGGCGATGACGCTGGCGACTTGTTGAACACGACGTTGCTGGTCAAGTCACTTCGCGGTGGATTCAGCGGCGGCACGATCGATTCACTTCGCAATCAGGTAGATCAAGTCAAGGCCGATCGAAGCCTGCGCCATATCGTCAACGACCCTTATTCGCTCTCGCCTGATCGCCGTGCCGAACCCAAGCCCGGCGACAAGCCCGACGGCTTGTCTTTTCGCCGCGATTCCCGACTCGGCGAGTGGGTGGGGCCATTTGTGATGGGCCCCTACAACACCCGCATCGTCCGCAGGTCTAACGCGCTGACCGACTGGTCGTACGGGCGCGACTTTCGCTACGAAGAGGTCATGGGCTTTGGCAACTCGCTGACTTCGCCGGTGTTCGCCGCTGGGACATCGGCAGGGTTGGGCTCCGCCGTGATCGGCATGGGCTTCAAGCCGAGCCGAATGGTCCTCGATCGAGTACTGCCGGCCCCAGGCGAGGGTCCCTCAGAAGAGGACCGCGCGAATGGCCGGTTCCGAATCGAGGTCCATGCTCAGACCACTAGCGGCAAGCGTTACGTGGCAACCGTCGCAGCCCAAGGCGACCCGGGTTATGCAGCGACCTCAGTAATGCTCGGCCAGAGTGCGTTGTGTCTGGCGCTGGACGACCTGCCCGCCCCCGGCGGCGTCCTTACCCCAGCAACGGCAATGGGCACAGCGTTAATCGATCGGCTACGCGAAGCAGACTTCGAGATAAGCGTCGCAACCGCCTAACTACCTCAACGGCGAGTGCGGGATTGTGGTCGTGAAATTCGGGTATTGCCACCCAAATTTCGACCACAATCCCGCACTCGCCGAAAGGGGCTTAGGCGTTGGTGTATTTGTTCTTCTTGCTGTGGATAAATCCACCGACGTGGCGGGGCCCGTAGGCACCCTTGGCGCGCTTGCCGTTCCAGGTATAGATGTGACGACCGTTGGCCGCGGCGTTTTGCTCCATGGTGTAAATGCGATGCTTGGTCACCTTGTTGACGACGGCCACGTGCTGGTAGGAGCCACCGAGCTCGACGAGAACGTCACCGGGTACGGGCTGATAGCCCGATCCGTTGGGGTGAAACTTGATCTTTCCCCCGCTGTAGGTGTGACCAGAGCGCAGGCCGTAAATATTGTTCAGCGAGCCCCAGCCCTTCTTGGAGTAGAGGCGAGTTGCTAGTTCGACACACTGACGACCACGCAGGACGGGTACGCCGTGGCCCTTGAGCCACTTGGAGCCAGAGAGAGTCGCACCGTAGTAGCTTCCGTAACGAGTAGTTGAAGCTGAAGCAGGTGACGTGCCCACAATTACGGGGGCCATTACAGCCGAGATTGTCAGCAACCCAATAGCTGCGGGCGCAACCTTACGTCGGGCCTTTCGGGGCTGCGGCAAGGCAGTGGTTAGTTCGGTTGTATTCATGTATCCACCGTCAAGGAAAAACCAGTTGATCAATATGCTCAACGTCACCATGCAACGGGCGTCACGCAAATTGCGGAATGAAACGGACATTTCGTCTCTAGTTTGTCTCACATGATGAGATGCGACAGTTCGTCAGGGGGACGAAAGTCCTTGTGTCACAGGGCATTTGGCCATCTTCCAGTACCTCAGCGTGAGGTAGTTAGAACTATCAGTCGCCCTCGGCTACGACTTCCCTGAACATCGGCCAAGACTTTGCGTCGACATCGAAAGTGAGTAGTTTGTTGTCATTGCGCCTCACTAGGGAGAAATGATCATGCAGATTGAAGTACGCCACTCACCGTCATTCGCCGTCGCCCGTATCCACCTCGATCCAGCCGAGCAGGTCAAAGCTGAGTCCGGGGCAATGGCGCTCATGAGCTTTGGCGTCAACGTCGAGGCTCAGATGCAAGGCGGCTTCATGAAGGCACTTAAGCGATCAGCACTCGGCGGTGAATCCATGTTCATCAGTACCTACACCGGTCACCCCACCGCTGCCACCTGGGTCGACGTTGCACCTCGCCTGCCCGGAGACCTGGCTGTCATCGAATCCACCGCACAGCGCGCCTTGGTCTTGACCAAAGGTTCGTGGCTAGCAAGTAGCGCCGCGATCGAGATCGAAACCAAGTGGGGCGGTAGCGCGATGCTGTTCGGTGGCGAGGGCGGATTCGTGGTTCGCATGATCGGCCAAGGGCAAGTCATAGCTTCTGCCTACGGCGCGCTGGACGTACTTGAACTGCAGGCGGGCCAGGGTTTCACCATCGACACCGGTCACCTGGTCGCCTACGACGACGGGATGAACGTCCAAGTTCGCAAGGTCGCTAAGGGCTGGATCCAGTCGGCCAAGTCCGGTGAGGCACTGGTGATGGATATCCAGGGCCCCGGGCGAGTCTGGACCCAATCACGCAGTTCTGATGAGCTCGTCGGCTGGCTAACCGAGGCCTTGCCGTTCACCCGCAGCTAGGCCATGCGCCGCTAACGCGAGCTAGTCGCTACCAAGTCTGAGCTTCTCCCGTTCGGCCAGCAACCGCTCACGGCTCTGGCGGTACCAAGCAACGATCCCGATCGCTGTCGCAACGATGGCCGCCGCCAGGCACCAGAAGAACACAGCGACGTCGATCCGAGCTCCGATCGGCGGATCTCCCGGCAGGATGCTGCGCAAGAAGGGCAGCGCCAACAACAGCGCGACGAACCAGCCTAGGTGATCGACCTCGACCAATCTGCGGTTGGTGAGGAACAAAATCGAAATCACCACGGTAAACAACGGTAAAACCGCAATCATCGCGATCAGGAACCACGAGAAGATCTTGGTGAAGGTTGTCCGTTCCAGGTGAATCGTCGCCGCAGCATCGGTCGAAGGTGCCGTTGGGGCATTGATAGTCGTGTTCCAGCCACCGACCGAACTTGCAGTTCCCAGCGAGACCGGAACGTCCACGGACTTCACGATCTCGCCCGTGGGCCCTCGGAACAATTGCTCGGCGTAGATCGTGACGTTGCCGTTGTAGACATCCGAGGGGTAGTCGCTCACGTGTCCCTCGGCCACGAGCTCAAGGGGCTGGCTACTGATCGATCGCCCCTTCTCGTAGACAAATTCCTTGATCCCGTCGGCGCCGTAGGCACTGATAGACATCTCACTGACCAAGGCGTCACGAGTGTCAATCAAATTGCCCGTCGCCTTCAGGCGCAAGATCACTGACAGCTTGTCGTCGCGGGCAGCGAAGTCATCGAGCTGCAAAGTCGCGACCACGCCATTGGGGGGCGGCGGAGCTGAAGTCGAGTCATTAGTCGGAGTTTTCGCGAACGAACCCATCGAGATGATCCACACGATCGCGAACACGACGACCGCAATCGCAACAAAGCCCGCTCCGGCGCGGGTGAGTGGGCGTGGTTGCGGATGGCCTGCCTGGGACCGTCGACGCGCCTTGGTGTCGTCCACAACGATGCACTCTAAGGTAGCAAGAGCCCTGATTCCAGATCCACACGTGCGCGACCTATCCGCGGCGCTCAGCGGGATTCCCGGACGTGATCTACGCCAAGGTGTGACCATGCTCAACGACAGCGACCTTGTCGCGTTCGTCGCGGTCTCCTCTATTGGCGATGCAGCGGCGTTCTATAGCAACGCCCTAGGCCTGACGATCACCGAACAAACTGACCACGTTTGCGTGCTCAACGCCAACGGCACGGCCCTACGTCTGACGGTAGTCGCCCAAGTGCCACGCCTAGATCACACAGTGATCGGTTGGAACGTGCTCGACATTGAGGCCACGGCCCTGGATTTGCGTGAGCGCTCAGTGCAGTTGAATCGTTACGAAGGCCTCGATCAAGACGAACTCGGGATCTGGACATCGCCCAATGGAGATCGGGTTGGCTGGTTCGATGATCCTGATGGAAACACGTTGTCGATAACCCAGTTCGCCTGAGAACCACTACCACTTCTAGGAAGAACTGCTCTTCTCTTGCGTTTGCTCCCGCAGGTCAACACCGTCGGACTGCTGCGCAATCTGAGCCTGAACCTTCCTCGTCACGAAGTGCTCGGCCACAAATGAAGCGAACGGGATGGTTCCGGCAATCAGGATTCCGGCTGTCTTGAGCAGCGACCAGCGAAGGCGGAACGTCAGGTCCACTGCTGCGACTAAGTAGATGAAGTAGAGCCAACCGTGCCCAGTCCACATGAGCGGGTACGCGGCAGGTTTGTTAACAGGGTCGGAGTAGTCAAGGAAGCCATAGCCCACGACCAGCCAGATCGTCAGTGCCAGCAAGAAGACACCAGTGACCCATGCCATCACGCGGTAACGAAGGAGTGCTCCAGCCATGGGTTCGCTACTTTCGGGGTAGTTGATTGGACTCTGACAGGTCGACGCTTTGCGTATTGACTCGGGCCTTACGCACGGCTGCTGACGCGTCTAAGGAGATAACAGCCGGCGTCACACTAGGGGCTGGTTGGCTCTGTTCGGCGGCTTCGGATTCGGCCAACACTTCAACGTCTCGTTGATCTCTGATGAACCGGAACCAGAACCACACACCGAACAAAGCGAACGCCCACCACTGGAATGAATAGACCAGATTGCGCAAGTTGATGTGGCTAGGCCCGCCTGGCGTCAACGGGGCTGTGGCGACCTGGAATTGCCAGAATCCGAGGGTGATCAGCAAGCCCACGACGGCAAGGCTCAACAGATGCCAAGGCACCCATCGACTGCTCATCGCATAGCGCAACACGTCGACCACGTTACGGCACCCCAAAGCTATGCGTATTCGCCTCACCCGAATCCGCGCACTTCAGGTACCTGTCCTGCCAGAATGGGCGCACACTGTGAAGCGCGCCTGCCTTCGCAAGTGCGAACCACAACGGTTGCCCTCGAGGTGGAAAGGAGCGAGCGTGCTCAACAACAGGCCACGCAATCTGTGGATTGGATTCTGCTTGCTCGCCGTCTTGCTGATCGCGACCTCATTCGATGCCAACTCGGTCAAGGGCCCGATTTGGTGGATCTTGGGCTTGCTCTGCGCTGCCATCATCGCTGCAGTAGCGGTGGTCAAGAGACTCTGGGCTCGCTCGGCATGGGGAACAATTGCTGTCGGAGTTCTGTGTTACGTCATCGCCGACATGCCAGACGACACCACCCCAAGACTCTGGGCCGGCCCGGTTCCCGGTAGCTGGGTGCAGAACATCGCCTACGGCATGTCATTCGTCTTGTTCAGCGTTGGCGCTTTCGTGCTGGTTAACCGCCGGCGCCGCAACGTGTCGGATATCAGCGGCTTTCTGGACACTGCGATCGTGTTCGTCGCTGCCAGCATGGCTGCGGCTGAGTACCTGATCTACCCACTGTGGAGTAACACGTCGCTGTCCACCGGAACTAGATTCCTTCTGATCCTCTTTCAGGTTCTCAACTTGATTCTGCTGTCGGCAACCGTTCGACTCTGGTTCGCGACAGATCGCGTGGTCAATCGCTCCGTACGAATCCTGGCAGCCGGATTCGGGGTATTCATCGTTGGCGAAGCCATCGACATGTACACCTGGCTACCCGAATCTGGGCAGGGCACATCGCAGCACATGGCGGTCACGATCTGTGGAGCTGTGCTGTTCATGCTGGCTGGTGCAGCCGTCCTGGATCCCACTGCTGCTCGGCCACCGGCGGCCGATATTGATGCCGGTCTCACTGCTCGCAGTCGTGTGCTAGTGCTGCTCGGCTTCTGCATTTTGGTTCCTCCTGTGCTCCTGCTATTCCAGTCCAACGACAGTGCGTTTAGCGAGGGGCGCGGATTCGTCCTCGCCACGATGGTGCTAACTGGCCTGGTTCTACTGCGGGTCAACCTGCTGGTTCAGGGGTATCGAGAAGCTGTCATGCGCGAGCATATGTTGAGGGAGATCAATGCCGGGCTGATGCGGTCCAACGAAATGTCCGACGTTGATGCCCGTCTCGGTGACTGGGCTGGTCAGCTCATCGAGCAAAACGGTGTTGAGTGCATGTTGGGAACAGTCGACGAGTTGAGCTCGGCCGGCATCGGACCATTCGGTACTCGTTTTCGTGACGAGCAGGGAAACCTTCGGTACCGGGCAGTCGTGCCGGTACCTGGTACACGGCCGCAGCGCCGCCTGGTCGTTGACGCTCCTGAGATCATCAACTCCCCCGAGCAGGCATCGCTGGCTGTCCTCGGGCAAAGCGTGGGTATGGCACTTGAACGACTAGAACTCTCCAAGCGAGTAGTCGAACGCGCCACCACTGAGCGTTTGCAGATGCTGCTCCACAATGCCAGCGACGTTATCGCCTTGGTCGATGACTTCGGCACCGTTCGCTACGTCACCGAGGCGATGCGGGAGTTGACTGGGGCCCCACCGCGAGTCGCACTGGGCAAACAGTGGCCGCACCTGTTCGAAGATTCGGCGATGGCCAAGGCTTTGCTCGATCGTGCTCGCCACGACGGCGAAGCAACCGGTGATCTGGTGGTTGACGCCGAAGTGTTACGCGTTCCGACTCTTCCGGGCGAGCCCGAGACCAAAGCCTTAGGCCCAGCATTACAGAACCGCCGAGTCGAGGTAGATGTCACTTGGATCACCTCCGACGAGCAGTTCGTGGTGACCCACCACGACGTGACTGAGCGCTACCTGTTGGAGCAGAAGCTGAGCTTCCAGGCCTTCCACGATGAGCTCACTGGCCTCAACAACCGAGCAGTCTTTCGCAGCGAAATCAAGCGCGCGGCTGCTCGAGCGCGCCGGTCGGGGGTCCCATTCGCGATCATGATGCTAGACCTAGACGACTTCAAGAACGTCAACGATTCACTCGGCCATCCAGCAGGCGATGAACTGCTGCGAGTCGTGGCTTCGCGCCTGATCGAATGCATGCGTGAGGGTGACACCCCCGTGCGCCTCGGCGGAGACGAATTTGCCGCGATCATGGAGAGTGCTAGCAACGAAGAGGATGCTGAGATGATTGCTCAACGCATCCTGGACAGTCTGACCGAACCCGTGGTTCTCGGGGGGACTGAAGTCGTGGTCGGGGCAAGCATCGGGATCGCCGTCTCAGATGGGACTGAACCACCAGCCGACACCGAACGAGATGCTGATATCGCGCTGTATGAGGCAAAGTTCGCAGGCAAGAATCAGGTCGCTGTATTCCACCGTGATATGCACGATGTCGCTGTTCGCAAACTATCAATCACCAACCAGTTGCGCGGGGCGCTCGAGCGCGACGAGATCTTGGTGCGCTATCAGCCAGTGATCGAACTCGCGACTGGGGCAGTCGCTGGCGCTGAGGCCCTTGTGCGTTGGAATGACCCGGAGCGCGGCGAGCTGGTTCCCGACTCATTCATTGGATTGGCCGAAGATAGCGGCACAATCGTGGACATCGGGCGGTTCGTCATCACCCAAGCACTCAATGACCTGGCTGATTGGAATCGCGCACACCCTGAGCATGTTGACTTCCGTATCAGCATTAACGTCTCTGGACGCCAACTCCAAACAGACAACCTCGCTCGAGCGTTGACCCTCGGACTTCGTGCGAGCGGTGTTCGTCCCCAGCAGGTGATCATCGAAGTCACCGAGAGCGTTCTGTTGCCTGATGACAGCGTCGCGATGGCACAACTCACAGCGATAGCCGACCTCGGTATCTCGATCTACATCGACGACTTCGGCACGGGCTGGGCCTCACTTCACTACCTGCGGTCCCTCCCGGTGACAGGTCTTAAGCTTGCCCAAGAGTTCGTAACCGGGCTGCCTGCTGAATTCGACGGCGGTCTCGCCCGAGCAATCCACCAACTTGGCCAGAGCATGCAACTCGAAGAAGTCATAGCAGAGGGCATCGAGACCGCGCCTCAACGCGACTCGCTCATGCGCCTGGGATACCGCTTAGGTCAGGGCTACTTACTGGCCCGACCCCTAATGGCTGCCGAGATGTCTGACCTCCTCGCAACGCGAAAACCAGCCAGTTGGAATCTGGCTGAACTTCAACTACCGCTCGAAGGTGGGATACCGTCTCCATCGAGACCAGTGTCGGGCCCTGTTCCTCCAGTGCCACCGCGCTGAGCAGCCGAATTGTCACGAAGGTCGAGCCCGTCGGAGGTCCGACGCGGGAATACGTCGACGTCGCGCACGCCGGCGGGTTTTCCGCCTTCCTCGAAGTCGACCTTGCCCAGTTGCTTGCGCAGGGAAAAGTAGAGCCCGACGGCAGCAGCTATCAGCACGAGCAACGAGATGAAACCCCACATACCAGGAGTCACTTTGTTGGGGTCGACTTGGCGGATCGCCGTGGGCGCTGGAGCGGGCGAAACGTCGGCAAAGAGGACAACGGCCCAGGTTAGTAGCGAGTTCACGCCACCATCGAAACACGCAGCGAGGTCAATGAGAGACAATGGGTCGCATGTCGACCCTGAAGCTGGCTGATGCCCCGCCGCATTTGCAGGAGCGTTACGGCTACCGCAAAGTAGCGAAGTCCACGATTGCGGTCGGAGTCTTGCTATTGCTCGTCGTCGTAGCTCTGGGCATCTGGATTGGATCGATCGTCGCCAACCCTGACGTGCGTTGGACTTTGCTGGGCTACAGCGACAAAGACGCAGCGCATACAACAGTCACCTACGAAGTCACCCGCGATGCAGACACAGCTGTTCAGTGCGCGCTGCGGGTGCAAGATGCTCGCAAGTCAGATGTGGGCTACGCAATTGTGACAATCCCTGCCGGAACGGCAACTTTCCAGCAGACTTACCCGGTAGCCACCACCGCAAGAGGAGCCTCAGGGCAAATCTTGGGTTGTGCTCAAGTCGGTAAGCAACTTCCAGTGCCACCGCCGGACTTTCCGCCAGGCATGACCAACCCATCCCAACCATGGAGTCCTTCATGATCGAGATCCCGACCACCTGGCTGACCCAGGATGCTTTTGACCGACTCCAGCAAGAACTCGACGACCGCTCCAACGCTGTGCGCGCCGACATCACCAAGAAGATTGAAGCCGCTCGCGATGAGGGTGACCTCAAGGAAAACGGTGGCTACCACGCTGCGAAGGAAGAGCAGGGCAAGAACGAGGCCCGCATCCGCCAAGTGCGCCAAATAATCGAGAACTGTGAAATCGGTACCCCGCCAGGAGCTAAGGAAGGAACGGCCACCCACGGCACCGTGGTTACTGTCGCTTTCGACGACGGAGACGAGGAGACGTTCCTGCTCGGTTCGCGGGAGGAAGTAGCGACCGCCGACATCGAGGTCTACTCACCGACCTCACCGCTTGGCGCAGCCGTGTTGGACGGCGAGGTCGGTGACGAGGTCACGTACTCCTTGCCCAACGGCAATTCCTTGTCGGTCAAGATCTCGAAGGTCGAGCCCTACCTGCCCTAGCTAGCGCTCTTGCCCGGTGGCGCTTCGCGACGCCGCCTAGTGAGACGTCGACGTCCGGTACTTACGCACCGCCAGTGGAATGAAGACTGCCAGCAGCACTGCGCAGCTGATCAACGTGTACGCCATCGGATGTTGTAGCGACCAGTACTTGTCAGCGAGCCCATCTGTTTGACCCAGGTTGTTGCCGAACAGTTCGCGACAGGCCAGCACCATCGCTGACAACGGATTCCACGCCGCCACCGCCTGAAGTCCGGCGGGCATGCTGCCAAGGGGAACGAAGGCGTTGGAGATGAACGTGACTGGGAACAGCCACAGCAGGCCTGCAGTGTTGGCCGTCTCTGGGTTGGGCATGTAGAGCCCGACCCACGCTCCAATCCAGGCGACTGTGTAAGCGAATAGGAGCAGCAGGAGGTAAGCCTTGGTCGCGTCGATCGCACCGTTGTGAATCCGCCAGCCGACCACCAGACCGGTGATCGACAACACAGCTAGTACCAGGATCATTCGGGCGGCGTCAGCGATGGTCCGGCCGAACAAGACGGCCGAGGCTTTCATCGGCAGCGAACGGAATCGATCGACAATGCCCTTGTGCATGTCCTCAGCGATGCCGACGGTCGAGGCAGCGGCAGCGAAAGCTACGGTCTGGCCAAAGATACCTGGGATCAGGTACTCCCGATACGCATCTGGGCTCCCGCTGCCGATCGGGATCGCGCCGCCGAATACATAGGCGAACATGAGCACGAAGATGACGGGCTGAACAAGCGAGAAGAAGAGTAGCTCCGGCACGCGGATGGTCTGGATCAGGTTTCGCTTGGCAACAACGACGCCGTCGTGGACGTGCCAGCCGAGCAGCGGTCTTGAACTGCGCACCGGCTCATCGCCGCTGGCCCTGGCTGGGGTCGCTACCGATGCACTCATGTTGCCTCCTTATTGGCGCGGCCACGCTTCTTCTTCGGTTTGGCTGCTTCGATTTCGTCATCCTCTGCCGGACGGCCTGTGAGGGTGAGAAACACGTCATCAAGCGTGGGCCGCCGCAGCGCCAAGTCATCCAGCACGACACCAGCTGAGTCCAGCGAGCGAACGACATCGACGAGAATTGTAGATCCACCAGATACAGCAACCGTCACTCGTCGATCGACATCATGGGTGACTGGTTCAGAATTGCCCAACGGCGCGATCGCGGCGGCAGCCGGCTCAAGCATTGAAGCCTCCCTGACGACGACCTCGACGCGGTCGCCACCAACTGAGTCCTTGAGCGTCTCGCTGGTGCCCTTGGCGATGACCCGACCTCGGTCGATCACGACGATCTCTTCGGCGAGCTGATCGGCCTCCTCGAGGTACTGGGTAGTTAGCAGCACTGTGGTCCCGTCCTTGACTAGGTTTTCGATGACTTCCCACAGCTCGATCCGAGAACGCGGATCGAGGCCCGTTGTGGGCTCATCGAGGAAGAGGATCTTGGGCTGGGCCACGAGGCTAGCCGCGAGGTCGAGGCGGCGGCGCATGCCTCCGGAGTAGGTCTTGGCGGGCCGATCGGCAGCGTCGGCGAGGCGGAAACGCTCAAGCAGTTCATCAGCGCGACCCTTTACCCACTTTGAGTCCAAGTGGTACAACCGACCGACCATGTTGATGTTCTCGCGACCGGTGAGGTACTCATCGACTGCCGCGTATTGACCAGTAAGACCGATGATTTCGCGCACCTTCTCTGGGTGCTTAACGACATCAATCCCGCCGACGATCGCTTTGCCGGAGTCAGGCTTGAGCAACGTCGTGAATGCTCTGACAGCAGTGGTCTTGCCAGCGCCATTGGGTCCTAGCAGGCCCAGGACCGTCCCCTCGGGCACAACCAGATCCAGACCGTCTAACGCCTTGACCTCGCCATAGGTCTTGACCAACTGCTCAGCGATGACTGCGGGCTCACTCATGCGACCACACGCTAGCCGACGTTAATGACGATCACCTAGCATTACCAACGTGACACAGCCGCCGATGGACCAGGACCCCGCCGATTTCTCGCAACAACCCACTCCCGACGGGTCGGCTCAATGGCTGCCCGCTCCACAGCATCCCGCTCCCGACCAGTCGACTCCGCATCTTCACGCTCCACAGATGCCCGCTCCACAGCATCCGGCTCCCCAGATGCCCCAGCCATCCACGAAAGCGATCATCGCGGTTGTCTTGGGAGTTCTCGGACTCGTCGCGTGTCCCCTCATCGGCAGCATCGCTGGTTTGATCTTGTCCTACTCCGCCCAACACGAAATCGAGGGAAGCAACGGCTGGATCACCGGCCGCGAGTATGTGACTGTCGGGAAATGGCTCGGCTGGATCGGCATCGCCTACGCCGCGTTCTTCGCCCTGATCCTCATGTTCGCCTTCGCCCTCCCCGTACTCTTCCTACCCTTCGCCGGGGGGACCAATGCCTCCGGCCACCAAACCCAGCCATGCGATCAATCCGCCTGGCACCAACAAGCCATCACCGAACTGAACGCGCTTACCCCAGGATCGACGGATCGAGGAGCCGATTCCATCTCCTTTGACGAGTGCTGGAGCAAGGGCGGCGGCGAGATCGACGCGGATGTCTCGGTAGCGGGTAGCTACCAAGCCTACGAAGAAGCCTTCCCAGCAAACGCCAAAAAGCAAGGCTGGACAAAGCTAGCCAACACCGATTGCTTCACCAAGCCAGTAGCCGACCTGCCGACCTACCTCTACGTTGCATCCTCCAACAACACAGACGCCGCAACCTCGATCGCGTTCTCAACAGACCTGAACTGCTAACCACGACCAGAACCACGCATGCCTAGCACTGGGGCAAGGTTTCGGTGATGTGGAGGACAACGAGTAAACGCCAACTACGCCTAGCACTGGGGCAAGGTTTCGGTGATGTGGAGGACAACGAGTAAACGCCAACTACGCCTAGCACTGGGGCAAGGTTTCGGTGATGTGGAGGACAACGAGTAAACGTCAAAGGCGCGAAGCGCCAGTGCACTCGTTGCCCTCCACATCACCGAGACCGACCGAAACCGAAACCCCAGAAAACCCCCTTAACGCCGACGAACCCGCATCCGATACTCCCCAGCTGGCCGCAACGTCACAGCCGGAGTACCCCGCACCCGCGACCCAGGTTCAAGCGACAACTCCCACCGACTTGCCAGAGTCGCGAGAACCAACACCCCTTCAGTGAGAGCGAATTGATCACCAATGCAACGGCGGTTACTGAACCCAAACGGAAACCATGCACCGCGCGGTTGCCCGGGAGCGGTCTCGGAATACCCGCCTTCGTCGGTGATCCAGCGTTCCGGCTTGAACGCCAACGACGAATCCCAGAACCGCGGATCTCGATGCATCGCGTAGGCAGAAGCTAGTGTGATCGAGCCCGCTGGGATCTCCCACCCGTCAACTTCTTGGTCAGCCAGGGTGCGCCGACCGATGATCCATGCTGGCGGGTAAAGCCTCATGGATTCAGCGATGACGGCGCTGGTGTAAGGCAGGCGCCCCATGTCCTGGAAGCTCGGTGCTTCACCGTTGAGGACATCATCCAATTCAGCGCGTAGTTTGCGCGCAACCTCGGGGTTGCCAGCTAATAGGTACCAGGTCCATGACAACGCCATCGCCGTCGTTTCATGCCCAGCGAGCACGAGGGTCATCGCCTCGTCACGCAGTTGCGCATCATCCATCGTTGAGCCCTCGTCTTGAGCCTCAATCATCATGCTCAACAAGTCCCCGTTATCCCCGGCCTCGCGATGCTCCACGATCAGGCGCTGAACCAATTCATCGAGGCGCTCGGCTTGGGCATGCAATCGTTTGTTACGCGGTAGCGGCAGACGATTGAACTGTTGCATTCCGGGTAGCATTTGCCGTTGGAAGTTCTCGAGAACCTCAGTCAACGCCTCACCGACCTCACGGGCATCCGAGGCCAGATCGGATCCGAACAATGCCCGCCCGACGATGGCCAACGTCAACGCTGACATGTCGGCAACGACGTCGATTGCCTGACCGTCGACCCATGCCTGCTCGTGTGCGACGGAAAGTTCCACCATCGATTGCGCGTAGCTCTCGATGCGCTTGCGGTGGAATGCCGGTTGGATCATGCGTCGCTGCCGTAAGTGTGTCTGACCCTCGCTGGTGAGCAGTCCCTCACCGATGACAGACATCGCCAGCTGCAGCCCCCGGCCCTTCATGGTGTCCTTGCCATGCGTTTGAAACACCTGCAAGATCGTTTCAGGGTGGGTCAGGATGTAGACCGGCTCACCGGCCAACGTGGTGAAAGCGATTCGCGGGAAGTCACGCGGAATCTCGGCCATAACCTCAGCCATCGTCTGGCGACGTGTGGCCGTATTGAAAATGATCTTCTTGCCATTCGGGCCGGGGGGTCGCGCGACTTTGCGGACATGCTTGGGTTTGGCTTCCTTGATAGCCTGACGGGCGAGTTTGGTGCGGTAGTTAAGGTCGTATGGCACCCCATCACGCATCGGAACTGATGACTCCGGACTCTGACTTTCACTAGACTGCTTCATGCCTGGACCAACCTAAACTCGGCGCGATGCCTACGCACCGCTACTCGTCGTCGCTAGGAGTCCAGTATCTGTCGCCCTCAGCGATCAGCGCAGCCGCCCCCACAATCCCGGCGTCCTGATCGAGCGCCGCCGGAACGATTTGCAGCCGCTTCACGAAAGCGAAACCGGCATGAGCTTCAAATGCCTTGCGCATCGGCGACATCAATAGCTCACCACTTTGTACCAAACCGCCCCCGATGACAGCGAGGTCCAAATCCAGCAGTGCTGCCACCGATGCCAACGCAACACCCACGGCTTCACCGGCACGCTCATAGGCAACGATGGCGATCAGGTCACCATTGGCAGCATCGGTGGCCAGAGTCCGAGCATCGGCAGGTGAGCTTGAATCGTGGGGTGTCCACCCTTGTTCAACAGCCCAGGCAGCAATTGCGGGGCCGCGGGCGATCGTCTCTAGACAACCCCGTCCGCCACAGGGACAGATCGGACCATCCGGGTCGACAACAAGGTGGCCGATGTGACCAGCGTTGCCCAGACCACCGTTGATGACCTGACCGTTGATGATCAGGCCACCCCCGACCCCAGTCGACACGACCATGCCCAACACGTTGTCATAGCCTGCACCGGCGCCCTTCCAATGCTCAGCGATCGCCATCGCGACAGCGTCGTTGTGAATCCGCACAGGAACGCCGGGGAACTTCTGCTTCAACATCCGGCGCAATGGGAACCCGCGCCAGGCGGTGATGTTGTTCGGCGACACCACCCCGTCGGGCCAAGTCATCGGCCCAGCAGAGCCGATTCCGACACCGCGCAGTTGCGGTTCCCCGCCCTCAGCCATTACCGAGTCGCACAGGGCGACCAAGGCTCCGTACATGTCCTCAGCGCGACCGCGGGCTGGCGACGGCGTGCGGCCCGAGATCAGTACATTGCCTTGCGCATCTACGAGGCCGACGGCCATTTTGGTTCCGCCGATATCGATCCCGAGGATGGGTTGTTCAACTCGGTCTTCGGCTCGACTGCGGGGCAAAGGCATCGTCGCTGGGGTCATAGGGGCCATCTTGCCCGTCATAGCACGCGAATCGCTCCCCGGTGATGACACAGGTAGGCGAATCGAGTCAGGATCAGCACATGGGCGAAACCAGATTCTCTACCTCAGGCACCTGGGTTGACATCAACACCGAATGGACAGCGACTGCGATCGCCGACGCTGTGAAGTCCGGGCGCCTCCATCCCCGGCGCGCTGTGGAAGAGTCACTCGCTCGAATTGCCGCGCGTGACCCGCAGCTCGGTGCGTTCGTGAACGTTCGCGCTGATGCCGCTCGTAGCGAGGCTGATGCACTCGCGAATGCAGATGACCTTTCAACGATGCCACTGGCCGGCGTACCCATCGCGATCAAGGACAACGTCGCGGTGGCGGGTGAGGTCATGCGCTGGGGAAGTGCCGGCCTACCCAATGAGGCCCAACCGTCTGACCATCCGGTCGTGGCACGTCTGCGTGCAGCCGGAGCGATCATTGTGGGGACGACGACTGTTCCGGAGTTGAGCCTCTACGCTGTCACCGACTCGGTTTTCGGCGTCACCCGCAATCCGTGGAATCCGGCGCGTACAGCCGGTGGTTCCAGTGGTGGCGCTGGGGCCGCGCTGGCCGCAGGCATGGTCCCGCTCGCGCATGGCAACGACGGGCTTGGCTCTGTTCGGATCCCAGCAGCAGCCTGTGGGTTGGTGGGTATCAAACCTGGTTCTGGCGTCGTCCCCGCCCAGCTCGGAACAACTGACTGGTACGGCATGGCTGAGAACGGACCACTGGCAACCACCGTTGCCGATGCCGCCCTCGGCCTTGCAGTGATGGCTGCCAACCCCGCGCTAGCTAGCCCGCAACTTCCCGGCAATCGCCTTGTCGTGGCAACCTCGACCAAGTCGCCGCTGACCGGAGTCCGTCCTGACTCCGACTACATTCGCGCCGTCAATTCAGTCGCAACTTTGCTCGCGCGTGCCGGCCATGAAATCTCCGAAGCCGACCCTGACTACACAACCGGTGAGGCGCTCACCGCGATCGTGAGGTGGATGGTGGTTGCCTCCGATGAGGTCAAAGCGCTGGGTTCTTCAAGTCACCTAGAGCCACGAGTACGGACCCAAGCCAGGATCGGTCGGCTAGTTCGTAGGACACCCGCATTAGACTCACGCATGGCCAATAGTTTCATCGAGCACGCAACTCAGTTCCTCTCGGCGTATGACGTCGTGATCACGCCGGCACTGGCCAAGCCACCGGTCATGGCAAAAGAATGGTCAAAGAAGTCGTTTGTGCGCACGATGCTCGGAACGGTCGCCTGGACCCCTTACGCAGCACCGTGGAATGTCGCTGGCTTCCCGGCAATCGTCGTGCCAGTCGGCAAGCAGCATGCCCGCACAAAGACTCCCCTAGCCGTGCAAATCGTCGCCCGACCTGGGCGTGAGGATCTGTTGCTGGCAATCGCTGCCTACCTGGAAAGTGTCCGCCCGTGGCATCGCAACGCCCCGCCGTACCGGGAGTGAACCAATAGCTAGGCGACCTTCTCGAGCGGCTCAACCGAAGGCTTGGTCTCAGGCATAAACACGGCGAACACCATTGCCAACAACATGACGACGACGGCTGTCGCGAAAGCCCAGTGGTAACCGAAACTATCGACAATCAGGCCGGCTAGCAGCGGTCCAAGGATTGAGCCCACGTCGGCGATCATTTGGAACGCGGCAACCACGATGCCCCCGCGGTGCTCACCCATCACGTCACCGACGACTGCCGCCGGTGCGGATCCGAGGAACGCCGTCCCCAGACCAAGGACCGCCATCGCGAGCACGAACAGGATCGGGCCATTCGTGACGGTCAGGATGACAAGTCCCACTGTGGAGGTTGCAGCCCCGATGATCAACGCAGGTCGGCGACCACGCTGGTCGGCGATGCGACCGGCTGGAAGCAGTATCAGCGCCTGAGTCAACGCAGCCACGAGGAATCCCACCCCAGCCAGCCCAGCGCCTCGATGGAGGAACTCCACGACAAACAGCGGCACGAGCGAAGTGCGGATTCCGAACGAGACAAACCCGTTCGACAGGTTGGCGACCAATGCCGCTCGATACCCGCCATTGCGTAGTGCCATACCCAACGTCACCTTGCGCGCGTCGACCGGGCCATGGTCTTCGATCACGCCCTCAGTCTCGCCCGGACTTTCGCTGACAATCGGCTGGCTGGCATGGTCCTCAACAGGCTCGTCAACGACTGGCACTGTTCCCGATGCCGACTCTTCCCGCTCCCGTTCAGCTTGGATGTCCTCAGCCGAACGGAGAAAGATCAGCGCAACTGCTGTGGCTAGGCCCAGGGTCGCCGCGTACACAAAGAACGGGGCCCGAATCGAGATCCCTACGACAAGCCCGCCAACAGCTGGGCCAGTGATCCCCCCGAACAGGAAGCCTGCCTGGAACGCGCCAGCGGCTCGCCCGCGCTGGTCAGGTCCAGCGGTACGCAACAGCAAAGCCATAGCCGACACTGTGAACATCGCCGAGCCAATGCCGCCGACACCCCGCAGGACGAGAAGTTGGTCATAGGACTGCGAAAAACCAGCGAGCATGCTGGACACCGCAACTATGATCAAGCCCGAGGCGAGCACCACCCGCTCACCGATCCGGTTGACCAAGAAACCCGCACCCGGCGAGCTGATCAGTCGCATCAGAGCAAACACACTGATGACCGCTGCGGCTAAGAACGCCGAAACCCCGAATGTCTTGGCGAACACGGGCAACGCTGGCGCGACGATCCCAAAACCGAGAGCCACGCAGAAGGCAATCGCCGCTAGCACTGTCACCTCGCGCGGGAGGCCGGCCAACCAGGGGGTGCGCGCGAGCATCGAGGCAACGCGGGAGTCATTGCCGGCCTCGGGTTGGCCCTTCTGGTTCACCGCCCTATCTTGCCGTCTTGGGGCAAGTGTGAGCACACCGAGGCATCACCGCACTACCCTGCCGTCTCGGCGCGGGGACGACCACACCGAAGGCACTTGCCCATCAGGCAAGGCCGCGATCCCGATTGGGCTGATGGTGACCTGGTTCGAGGGAACGCGCGCGTTAGGGCGGGCAGGACCGCGACGTGAGGATGGCGTGGGGATGCTGTGTGGGGTAGAAGTTGTAGCGACCGAAGCCGCAAACGAGACCAGGGTCTCGACCGGCCATTGCGACCGACACGGCGGTAGTCTCTGCCCATGCTCGCTGGCAAGAACATCGCTGTGGTGGTGCCCGCATATCGTGAAGAAGCTCTGATCGCACAAACGATCCTCGGAATTCCGGACTACGTTGACCAGATCATCGTCGTCGACGATTGCAGCCCTGATCGAACCTCTGAAGTAGCAGCGAGTGTCGCAACTGAACGCGTTTCGATCATTCGCCTTGAGCAGAACCAAGGCGTCGGTGGCGCGATTATTACCGGTCATACGCAGGCGATGCGCAACGGCGCCGACATCATGGTCGTGATGGCCGGGGATGATCAAATGGATCCTCACGAGCTCCCGCGACTTCTGGAGCCGATCCTTGAGCGCGGATACGGATTCTCGAAGGGCAATCGTTTCTACCCAGCAGCCGAAACCGCAAACATGCCCCGCCACCGACTGTTCGGGAACATGGTCCTGACGTTAATGCAGAAGTCCTCGTCGGGGTACTGGCACATTGTTGATCCACAGAACGGCTACACGGCAGTCACACGTGAGTCACTGGAACTGATCCCGCTCAATCAGGTGTCACGTCGCTACGAGTTCGAGAATGACCTCTTGATCTGGCTGAACATTGCGAATGTGCGGGCCAAAGACGTGAACATCCCTGCTCGATATGGCAGCGAGATCTCGACGATTCAGCTCCACACCGCAGTGCCGCGCATCATGTGGCTGCTGTTCCGTGGGTTCTGGCGGCGGCTCTGGTTCAAGCACTTTCTTTGGTCATTTTCGCCTATCGGAATCATGTTCGTTTTGGGGCTCTTCTTCGTCCTCATTGGTCTCGCGGTTGGGCTGTGGGCGTCCTACTACGCCCTTGGTGGTGACAGTCCAACCGCCGGTACGACCGTGCTCGCAGTCGTGCCGTTCATGAGCGGGTTCTACCTGTTGGTGCAAGCACTCGTGCTCGACATCCAAGCGAGTCCTGACTGATTCTGTTTGGGAGGCTACGAGCGCTCAATCGTCGATACGAACACCCCGCCAAGCGACCCCGTTTCGATGCGCCACACGAAAAGGGCTCCGGTAGATTGCGAGCGTGACGGGACATGGACATGAGTGACACCGAACGACAATCTTCCGATGATGACTCAGTCTCCGCAGCCGACCCCGCCGTCGAAGCTCCAGCGGCGCCCGACACCGACACTCAAGCGACTTCCGGAGGAGTAGCGATTCGACTCCTAGCGTCGATCGTGGGCGTGTGGGCCGTGTCTGCGCTCGCCTACGTCATCCATGTCAGCTTCATCCCGGCAATCGCATTCTTGGTCGCCGGAATCATGTTCCTCAAGATCGGTGAGCGAGTCGTTGACCGATTCCTCGCGATCCTCGTGGCGGCCGTCGCCTACGTCGTTCTGATCGCGTGGGTATCACCGTTTGTGCCCGCACTGTTCCACCCAATCACTCTCGTAGGGATTCTGGGGACGGTCCCGGCGGTAGCGTGGGCTTTGGGGCAGACGAAGCGACCCGGGTTCGCGTTGGCCGACGGCGTGTCCATCGGGGTGGGGGTTGTTGGCGCAATCTTGTGGTGCATCCCCATGTGGGGTTTGGACCGCGCGAAGATCATCGACGCCCTCTTCTTTGGCCCCGATAATGCACCACACATCGGGATGTTTTCGCAGGTTTGGCGTGTGCACGGTTACGAGTTTCTAGCGAATTCGCCAGTGGGCAACATCACCGACTTCGCGTCGTACCCCCAAGCTGTGCACGCCGTGTTCGCAGCCTTCGCATCAGTCCTGACAAGTAGCTTCGACCGACCCACGATAGTCCCCCTTGAGGCATTCGCGATTTGCATGTGCCTGTTGACTGGGTTGCTCGCCCTTACGCTCTCGTGGTCGGTCGATCGACTCATTCGAGGGCTCGCCGCGTCCCACAAGATCCGATCCGCGATAGGCCAACTACTGCCTGCGCTCATGCTCATCATCGGCCCTGCCGCCTGGATCCTTATGAGTTCCGTGAGTTTCTCGGCCGCGGCAGTATTGCTGGTGACGTCCTTCACCTTCCTCTCGACTGCGCGCACGCGGCCTAGGCTCGCCACGGTTCTGGTCGCATTCAGCGTCATTGGCATGTGTGCGATGTATCCGCTTCTTGGAGTATTCGCACCCATCATTTGGGTTGCTCTGCTAATCGCCATCAAGAACTTCGCGTTGCGTAACCGACTCATCTACGTTGTGATAACGCTGGGCACCGTGATGCTGTGCACGCCGATGTTCATCATGCTCATTTTCCGCAACGCAAATCACAACCTCGATACAGCCGGCGTCTTCGAACCCATCCCAATCGCGCTATACGTTGGGTCCGCGTTCGCGTTAGCGGCAATCCTGGCAGTGGGAGCCAGCGCACTACCCGGTCCGATAGTTAGGTTCGCTTGGCCGACGGGCGTCGCAACACTGATCTTCTCCCTCGGAGCGATAATCCAGTGGACCAGATTAGATGCGGTGCCGTATTACAGCGTCAAATCGATGTACGCGACTTTGCTCCTGACACTCGTGGTCTTGGCTGCTGCGATCGTCGCATTCAGTGTCGGCTGGGAACCGAAGTTGCGGCCGAATCGCGGTAGACGTCGTAGCCTGCTTGTCTGGCTGTTCGCCGGGACACTCGCCCTCACGTCAGGTGTGGCCGGTGTCCTACTCGTGACCGCTCCAGGCAATGGCGAAGGGAACGGGTTCAATGTCGTACCCGGCTATCACTGGATTGCCGGCGACGTGAAGTCGAACATCGGTGCGACGTTCCTGGCCGAGGCGCAGCTAACGGGTACGGAACGGACTCCAGTGATCATCCCTTGCGAGTCCCTCAATACGTTCATGCGATGGCAATCAGTCGTCACTACCGGACGGATCGGCCCTGAGAGCACTGAACTCTTGGGGGTATCTTGCGCTCCGGCTAAGTTCGTCTCTTGGCTCCAAAACCACCCCTCTGTTCAAGTCGACGCATACGTGAAGGATGAGTCCATCCGTGCGAAACTGCTGACTGAGAAGAAGAAGCTGGGACTGAACAATCTTAGAATCATCGCCGTCAATTGAGAGTCCATCAAGGACAGAATCCATGGTTGTCGGCCACTGAGTCCCCTGGAACGTGGACGCTGTCCGCAGGAACACGCCACGACATGCAACCGGACGCCGAAGACGAATCCGCCTAGTGCGACATCGAATCAACCTCGGCGCTACCACAAGCGACCGCGTCGCCAGGCCACAGAAATTTATGCGGTCTAGCGAAGCGGTCGCTTGTGGAGATTGCGCTTTAGTGCACGCAGAACTTTTATCCGTAGATGGTGATCGTGACCTGATCGATCTTCTTCGAATCAACTGCGGCGTACGTGATCACACCCGAACCGCCAGCGCCGACGGTGCCGGTCACCTCCGCAGCAACAGTTGCGCCGAGGGAGTTCGCGAGTTGCAACTTGTATGCCTTACCAGAGCACGTCGCGCTACCTGAGCTGAAGCTCAGCCCGGTATTGTTGTACGTCGAACCTTGCGTTGACGTCGGCGATGTGACGGCTGTTGAAATGCCCGAGTAGTTCAGCGCGTTCCAACCAGAAACCGTGGCACCTGCACCGCCGTTACACGCAGCAACAACATTCGCCGTCGTACCCAGCGACTGAACAGTCAACGTTCCCAAACTTGCCGCAGATGCG
>Ga0105047_10001875_pt1 | contig 37781 bp, 29 predicted proteins | sample MAT04_FD_78384 | JGI IMG/M metagenome (GOLD analysis project Ga0105047, IMG submission 78384) | Freshwater microbial communities from Lake Fryxell liftoff mats and glacier meltwater in Antarctica - MAT-04 (megahit assembly) | ecosystem: Environmental > Aquatic > Freshwater > Ice > Liftoff...
AAAGAATCCCCACTTTTGAAGATATCAATCCTAATCGCAGATTTGTAAATAACCTGCTTATTCGGCAGTTTACGGATAATATCCAACTTAACAAATACTTAAGCAATAACCGCATTTCATGGGTAAAATATCCTGAACTGATAAAAGAACTTTATGGATCGATCATCGAATCTGCTGAATATATAAAATACATGTCTTCAGAAGAGCCAGGGTATGCAGAGGATAAAAAGCTAATCGCAAAAATATATTCTGATTTTATTCTCCCGAATGAGTCATTTAGTCAGGTTTTGGAAGAACAAAGCATTTACTGGAATGACGATCAGGAGTATGTTATATCAATGGTTTTAAAGACTATTAAAAGGTATAATGAATCAGACGGTTCAGATAAAAATCTTCTGGAACTTTATAAAAACAAAGAAGATCGTGATTTTGTTGTTGACTTATTCCGGAAATCGGTTGTTAGGCGCAAAGAATGTCTCGATCTGATTGAATCCACAGCAAGTAACTGGGATTTGGAAAGAATTGCATTTATGGATATTCTTATCATGCAACTAGCCATTACCGAAATGCTCGAGTTTCCTAGTATTCCAACCAAAGTTACTCTGAATGAATACCTTGATATTTCAAAATATTACAGCACTGAGAAAAGTAATAATTTTATAAATGGAGTACTTGATAAAATACTTACTCATCTTAAAGAAAAAGATATGATTCGTAAATCAGGAAGGGGATTGATAGGGGAGGTATAATTTCCAATTGGATAATCGATATGAATAATTTACAAATACAGAATATACTTTTAATTTGTTGAAAATGAATTTGCAAATAATTTACAGAGTTTATATATATTTCATTTGCGCTATTGGGTTAGCGTTTAGCATGTCATCATGTCAGATTGGTGGTTCAGGGCAAAGCACTCAAAATACACCTGTAAACAACAGTGAACCAACATCATCCGTAGGCCCCGTGATCGAATTCGATACCACTAGCTATGATTTCGGCAGGGTTTATGAAGGGGAGAGCGTAGGTTGGTATTTTAAATTTAAAAATAAAGGAGATAAAAACCTGATTTTAACAAATGTAACTGCCAGCTGTGGATGTACAACCCCTGAATATAGCAGAGAACCAATTTTGTCTGGTGCTCAAGGAGAGATAAAAGTGGTTTTTGACAGTAAAGGCAGGTCCGGACATCAATATAAATCAATTAGTGTTGAAACAAACGGAAAGCATGAAATTATAGAATTATCAATAACCGCAGATATAGTAAAAAAATAAGTTTAATTAAAAACCCGTTTCAAAAATGAATCATCTTTTAGTATTATTACAGGCTCCGGCTACACCAAATCCATTAACATCCTTATTGCCTTTGGTGCTTATTATTGTAGTGTTTTATTTTTTCATGATCAGACCACAGGTAAAACGTCAGAAGGAATTGAAAAATTATAGAAGTTCACTTCAGAAAAATGATAAAGTGATTACCACTGGTGGTATTTATGGAAAAATAACCGATGTAAAAGATCAGACTGTTACTGTTGAAATAGCTGAAAATATCAGAATCAAAGTTGATAAGTCAGCTGTACTTAAAGATCCAAGTGATCTCGAGATAGCACAGAAATAGAAATTTTCGATTTTACTAAGAGTTCAAAGAATAGCATAATTCTTTGAACTCTTTTTTTACTTTTACAGAAACGATTATTTTATTGGAAACAAGCTTCCTTAATAAATTATCCAGTTTTACTGAAATCGAAAAAATTGCATTCAGAAAGAAATTTCTTCTTTTTGTCTTTTTTCTTTCAGTATCAGTAATTCTTTGGCTACTCATTGCACTAAGTAAGCAATATAGTGACCAGGTAAATTACCCGGTTCATTATAAAAATTTTCCAGAGTCTAAAGTGTTAATAGGAGACTTACCTGATCATCTACGTTTGAATGTTAATGCCGACGGATTTACCCTTCTCAGGTTCCGCTTTAGTTCCCGCTATATCCCCATATCATTTAGTGTTAATTCATTTAAAATGAATCGCTTACCTGGGGCTGATTCTTCCTCCTTTTATATCGAGACCCGGCTTGCCAGAGAACATATTGCGTCCCAACTTAGCTCTGATTTTAAAATTATTAAAATTATACCCGATACCTTAATATTCAGGCTGTCGGGCGTGGTTTCGAAGAAAGTACCCGTTTTACCGGTTTTCAAATATCAGCTGGAAAAACAACAGATACTGAAGAATCAGATTATTATTACACCCGACTCCGTCATGGCATCCGGTCCGGATTTTATAATTGATACGATGAGGGCAGTTTATACAAAAGATGCAGATTTAGGAACCATTTCAAAAACAGATGCAGTAGAGGTTAATCTTCAGGAAATTAAATATATCTATTTTAAGGAAGTTTCCGTAAATGCCGGGTTTGCAATTGAACAGTTTACTGAAAAAACAGTTCAGATCCCTGTTGAAATAATTAATTTGCCGGGGAATCTTCGAATGCAGGCATTTCCAAGATATGTGCAGCTTATTTGTCAGGTTGGACTAAGCAACTACGAGAGTCTGGAAGGCTCAATGTTTAGAGCTCAGGTCGATTTTCAGGAAATAAGGGAAGACAGAAGCAATAAACTTAAAGTGATGATAACTAAACAACCCGTTTTTATTCAGGCAATGAGGTTCTCTCCAAAAGTTGTTGAATATATTATTGAGAAATAATGCTTAAAGTTGGACTCACCGGTGGAATTGGAAGTGGTAAAACTACTGTGGCAGAAATATTTGTAAATTTGGGTGTGCCAGTTTTTTTTGCAGATACTGAAGCTCGCAATATAATGGAATCTTCAGAGGAGGTAGTTAGGTTGATAAAAGGTAATTTTGGCGAAGAATCTTATGAAAAGGAAAAACTGAATAGAAAATTTCTTGCGGAAATTGTGTTTTCTGATCCGGAAAAGCTAAAAAAGCTTAATAGCATTGTCCATCCTGCAGTTCACAGACAATTTGAACATTGGCAAGCTGAGCACCTCAATCACGATTATATAATTGAGGAAGCTGCCTTGCTTTGCGAATCCGGAGCGTATAAAAATTTTGATTACCTAGTTTTGATAACGGCTCCCTTGAATAAAAAAATTGAAAGAGTAATGATTAGAGATGGAGTATCTGAATTAGAAGTGAAAAAAAGAATAGAATCTCAGATGACTGAAGACATGAAAATAATTCATTCGCATTTTCTGATTTTTAATGATGATGAAAATATGGTTTTAAATCAGGCAATGGCCTTTCATAATAAAATGATTTCTTTGAACAATAAATTGAATTGAACTGATGGCAAATTTTACAAGATGGATTGCAGGTGGATTAGGCTGGGCTTTTTTTGGGCCAATCGGGGGAATCCTTGGATTCGTTGTAGGTAGTGTGGTTGATGGTGCCCAAACACAGGTCGGAACTAGAAGAATAGGATCGGGACAAACAACTCCTGGCGATTTTGCAGTTAGCCTACTGGTATTAATTGCTGCCGTTATGAAGGCAGATGGCCAGGTTCTGAAGTCGGAGTTGGATTATGTTAAAAAATATTTTGTTCAGGCATTTGGTGAGGCAAGCGCCAGTGAAGCAATTATGATGCTTCGCGATATTCTGAATCAGAATATCGATGTGCGTGAAGTATGCCTTCAGATTAAGTCTAAAATGGATTATTCTTCCCGACTCCAGATGATGCATCTATTGTTTGGAGTATCAAATGCTGATGCTAAAGTGCATCCACTTGAAGTGGATATTCTTCAGAAAATTGCTGGTTACCTTGGAATCAGCAGTAAAGATTTCGACTCCATTAAATCAATGTTTATCGAAAACACTGATGGTTCTTATAAAATTCTGGAAGTGGAGCCGTCTGCTACTGATGAAGAAGTGAAAAAAGCATATAGAAAAATGGCAGTTAAATATCATCCCGATAAAGTTTCATATCTTGGCGATGAATTTAGAAATTCGGCAAACGAAAAATTTAAGAAAGTAAACGAAGCTTACGATAAAATCAAAAAGGAAAGAGGAATCATTTAACCAATAATCGTCAAAATTATTATGAATTTAAAAGACATTTTAGCCATTTCAGGTTACCCGGGATTATTTAAGTATGTTTCTCAGGCCAAAAACGGTATCATTGTAGAATCTCTGATTGATAAAAAGAGGATGCCTGCCTATGCATCAGCTAAAGTAAGCGCATTAGAAGATATTGCCATTTTTACTGAAAATGCAGAGGTTCCATTAAGTGAAATTTTCACAAAAATCTTTGAAAAAGAGAACGGCGGACTTGCGATTGATGCAAAATCTTCTCAGGATAAAATAATTGAATACTTCGAAACTGTTTTACCCGATTTCGACAAAAAAAGGGTTTATACCTCAGATATTAAAAAAGTAATCTCTTGGTATAATGTTCTTCATGGACTTAACCTGCTAAATTTACCTGAAGAGGAAAACGCTGAGGAAAATGAAAAGACAGCTGAAAAAGCTGAACCTGCAAAGAAAACAGAAAAGCCTAAAGCAACAAATTCGAAAAAAGCTTCACCAAAAGCGAAAAAATAGCTTTTGACAGGTTTTTTTTTCCGAGCACCGATTGGAGATTTTCACTATATGGTGGCGACCAAAATCGGTAATTTGGTCAAAAAAAGTTGGCGATTTTCAAAAAATACCTATTAAAACTAGCTGATTTTTAGTTTTTCACGACATTAAACTGGAGGGGTTTTAACCCCGTATATTTTGTAATAAAATACCTTCACTCTGATAAAAAATCTAAAATCGGGGTTCAGGTTTAAAAAGCAAATGTATCTTTAATAGGAAAATTTTTATTTGGAAGATTTCTTGTCGTCAAATGCCTTTGCCTGTTCCCAAATTATATTCATTTCTTCAAGGTTCATGTCTCTTAGACTTTTGCCCTTGTGAAGTGTCTGTTCTTCCAGATAATTGAAACGTTTAATAAATTTTTTGTTCGTTCGCTCCAGTGCAGTTTCGGGATCTACCTTATATAGTCGTGCAGCATTGATTACAGAAAAAAACACATCACCAAATTCATCTTCAATTCTTTCCTGAGTGCCATCCCTGATTACTTCACGTAACTCCTCCATTTCCTCATAAACTTTGTCCCATATCTGATCTCTCTCATCCCAGTCAAAACCAACAGCCCGCACCTTATCCTGGATACGATTGGCTTTTATCATTGCAGGAAGCGACTTAGGAACTCCCCCGAGAACGGTTTTATTACCTTCTTTTATTTTAAGATCTTCCCAGTTTTCAATCACATTATTCGAATCGGTAACTTTAGTATCCCCAAAAACATGCGGGTGACGGAAAATGAGTTTTTTGCTAAGTGAGTCACATACATCGCTCATATCGAAATGTCCAGTTTCTGATCCGATTTTCGAGTAGAAAACAATATGCAGAAGCAAATCACCTAGTTCTTTCCTGATGCCTTCCATGTCCTTTTCCAAAATGGCATCTGCAAGTTCGTAAGTTTCTTCTATGGTTAGATTACGCAGACTCTCAAAACTTTGCTCCTTATCCCAGGGACATTTTTCCCTCAACTCATCCATTATATCTAAAAGCCGACCGAAGGCCTCCATCTTTTCCTCCCGCGTATTCATTCCCATTTCATTCTTCATTTTTTCCTGTCTTTAAACTCCACTCTAACTGTTGAATTAGTATCCAGATTTAATAAGCGTGCTGCATTTCCATTGTTGATGCCAATCTCAAGAAGACCAACGGAATTAAACAATGCAACCAGTTCACCAACAGGCACATCGTGATAAAAATCAGATATTTCACTTATTTTGTAGTGTTTACTCTGAACATAAATATCAAAACTTCGGTTTTGCTTTACTTTTTCGAATAATTCCTTTGAAATATTAGTGACTGCATTTTGATACGAGTCAATAAATATAATACTCCCGGTAAGAATGGCGTCCTCAATAGTAGGGCGGAACGGCATTCTTACATTAAAAGAGGAAACAGTTTCCCCCAAATCCTCAATCATACTGCCAGTGGCTAGTTTGCAGGCTGCGTCACAGAATGCATCAAATGCTGACCAAGATTTTTTCTGTTCTGCACTTAGTTTCACAATTGTTTCTGCATGTTCACCTGCAATCAAACTGAAAATTCCATTGTCGGTGCCAATAAAGTAGTGGCCATGAGCTTTTACGGCCATAAAGGGACGTTCAGGGGATGGTTCTGTATTGATGAAAATCAAGTGAATTGAGCCTTTTGGGAAATTATGAAAGGCATTACGTAAAACAAAGGCTGCCTGAGCTGTATTAAACGCCTGAATTGAATGACTTATATCAACAACTGTACAATCTTTGCAACCACTGAGAATTTTACCTTTTACAGCCCCAACATAAAAGTCGCTTGTGCTCCAATCTGATGTAAGAGTAATTATCGACATTTTGAGGAAAGGAAGTAAGGTTTTATGTATTGAAAAGTTAAAAAAATCAACTTAATTTGTGTTGGCCAAAAGTAATGAATATAATTCGAATTCATGATTGAGAAGGTAATATATTTGGAAGGTATTGATCCTGTTGATTTCCTGGGAGTCAATAACAGCAGGTTTGACAGAATCAAGCAGCATTTCCCGAAATTGAAAATCCTCTCTCGGGGCGATGAAATAAGAATTAGCGGGGAAGTGGCAGATATCGAATCATTTGAAATTAAGATGGATTTGCTCATGAATTACCTTCACCGGTACAACGCAATCACCTCGGAAGACCTTGATGATCTGATTCTAAATGATGGAAACTCTGAACAGCCAGTTAAAATGGAAGATTCAGATATTATTTTATATGGGGAGAGTGGGAAACCTGTGCGTGCTCTAACTATCAATCAGCGTGCATTGGTTGATGAATGTATGAAAAACGACCTTTTGTTAGCCATTGGTCCTGCAGGAACCGGAAAAACATACACGGCTATCGCTTTGGCTGTTCGGGCACTTAAAATGAGTGAGGTGAAAAAGATCATTCTTACCCGACCAGCTGTTGAAGCCGGTGAACGACTTGGCTTTCTACCGGGGGATTTTAAAGAAAAACTCGATCCATATCTCCAACCTTTGTATGATGCTCTTAATGACATGATTCCATCCAAGAAACTCAAAATCTTTATGGAAGAAGGGATTATTCAAATTGCTCCCTTAGCGTATATGCGAGGTAGGACTTTGGATAATGCATTTGTGATTTTAGATGAAGCCCAGAATGCAACAAACAGCCAGCTTAAAATGTTTCTTACACGAATGGGAAAAAATGCAAAGTTTATTGTTACCGGTGATATTACCCAGATTGACCTGCCGAAAAAACAGGATTCCGGATTAATACTAGCTGAAAAAATTTTAGAGGGCATTCGCGGAATATCGATAATTCACTTTGATCAGAGAGATATCGTTAGACACCGTCTTGTAAAATCAATTGTTGACGCTTATAATAAACATGCTGAAAAATGAATTGATTGTTAACTTTGATGGATATTTGAAGAAAAATTAATTGCTATATTAGGTATTTGATTCTAGTCTGCTTTTCTATCAAAAAACATCAAGAATTGCGAAAAAATTAAATGCCTTAAAACTATACTAAATACACAAGCAACAAAATATAACCACAAAAATTAAAATTATGGCACAAGCTATTGTAAAAACAAATTTCAAATTCGAAGGGCTTAAAAACCTTTATGTTGGAAAAGTTCGTGATGTATACAACATCAATAATACGCTTTTGGTGATGATCGTTTCAGACCGGATTTCTGCTTTCGACGTAGTACTTCCCCGTGGGATTCCTTACAAAGGACAGGTACTCAATCAGATTGCTACTAAGTTTTTGGATGCTACCATTGATATCCTGCCTAACTGGAAAGTTGCTTCACCTGATCCTATGGTTACCGCTGGACGTCTCGCAGAACCTTTTAAAGTGGAAATGGTCATTCGCGGATACCTTACCGGTCATGCCTGGAGAGAATATCATAGTGGAAAAAGAGAACTTTGCGGAGAGAAATTACCAGAAGGCCTGAATGAACATGATAAATTACCAAAGCCAATAATTACGCCAACAACAAAAGCCGCCTTTGGCCATGATGAGGATATTTCCAGAGATGAAATTATCTCTTCTGGACTTGTTTCAGAAGTAGATTACAAAATGCTCGAAGAGTATACTCAAAAACTTTTCGAACGAGGAACGAAAATGGCCGATGATCGTGGACTAATTCTTGTAGATACCAAATACGAATTTGGGAAATCAAACAATGAAATTATCCTTATCGATGAAATTCATACTCCAGATTCTTCACGTTATTTTTATGCAGAGGGATATGCGGATCGTCAGAAAAAAGGCGAGCAGCAAAAACAGCTATCCAAAGAATTTGTACGTCAGTGGCTGATTGAAAGGAATTTCCAGGGGAAAGATGGCCAGACTGTGCCTGAAATGCCGGACGATTTTGTGGAAATGGTTTCCGAACGATACATTGAGCTTTATGAAAATATAACTGGTGAAATATTTCAAAGAGCTGATCAGAAAGAAATAGAGTCCAGAATTTTTAATAATATCAATAGCTTTCTTAAAACAGTTAAATGAAATTCATGTTTTTGAGAAAGTAAGCTCTCAGTAATAACAATAGAACTTCGATATAAGGTAAAAGATAAAATGCATATAAAAAACACAACAAAGTTTTCTTGTCTGATAATTATTCTGTTGGCTGTTTTTCTGACTTCAAACGCACAGGTAAATGTGGCCAGATCTGAAAATAAGGTTATTCTTGATGGAAAGATATTTTATGTGCATGTGGTGAAAGCCGGACAAACTCTTTATTCCATTAGTAAAGCTTATGGAGTTGCAGAAACTGATATCACGGCTGAGAATCCAGGTTCTGATGTTAACCTTACAATTGGACAGGTACTTAAAATCCCTGCTAATTCAAGTAAACCCGCAACTTCACCTGTTTATTTTCCCCCTGATACAATTCCCGGACAACATAAAGTGAAACAAGGTGAAACAATGTATTCCATTGCCAAACTCTATGGAATTCCACAGGAAAGGCTCGAATCTGTGAATCCCCAAATCATAAATAGCGAAATTGCAATTGGGCAGATAATAATTATTCCGGAAAAAGAAACAGAAGTAGTTACCGGGGATTTCACTATTCATAAAGTAAGGCGAAAGGAAACGATTTTCGGAATTGCAAAAATGTACAATATTTCTGAGGAGTTGCTAAAAAAGTATAATCCCGAATTATTGAATAAGTTTCCTAGACCGGGGCAGACATTGAAAATCCTGGTTGTCGACAGGACTTTAACCATAGTTCCTGAACCAATCCTTACTGTTCAGGATAGTATTGCCGGATTTATTGTTCAGAAATATGATACAATTAAGATTGCATCGAACTATTCGTATTACCTTGATAGCCTGCCTTCTATATCTGATAGAACTCTGAATGTAGCTTATCTCATACCCTTTAATTTCAGATCCCCAGAAGAAATCTCTTCGGTTGAGGATCAGGGAAAAACTAAGGATGATATCATTAACCTGGATCATGAATTAAATCCAAATGATCAGATGCTTTCATCACGCAATTTTCTTGAGTTTATGGAAGGTAGCCTTCTTGCCATCGATAGTCTCAAAAATGAAGGCATTAAGGTAAATGTTACTTTTTACGATACCAGAAAAAGTCCAACTAGAACTAGAGAAATTATCAATACCCCTGGATTTGAAAAAACAGACCTGATCATTGGCCCGTTCTATTCTTATAACGTTGATGTTGTATCAGAATATTCCCGGGAACACAGAATACCAATGGTTTCACCCTTGTCGGGCGAAATAGGGTCGATCCTCAATAATCCCCTGTTCTTCCAGCTTAACCCCGGATATAAATCGGAATACGACCGAATGGCCGACTATATCTCTCATTTCAGGGATAAAAAAATTGTTTTTATTCATGGAACCGATAGCCTTGAGCTGATTAAATTCAATTACCTGAAGGAAAATCTGAAGAGGAGGTTAGCGATGCTTTCCCCGGCCGATACTCTGGCGATAACTGAAATTATTTTTGACCGGCTAGCTAAAGCAAATCTTTCACATGAGCTTCAAAAATTCCTTTCAAAAGACTCAGGTAATATTGTTATTGTGCCGGAAACAGACGAAGCATTTATAAGCACTGTAGTTACACAGTTGTATTTCCAACTAAAGAGTTTTGATATTACTGTCCTTGGAATGCCCCACTGGAGTACATTCCAGAATATTGATTTCATGTATTATCATAAACTTGGACTCACATATTTTACACCATACTTTTTTAGCTACGAATCTTCAAATGTAAAGCATTTCCTGCGCGATTACCGAAATACTTATTATTCCGAACCGGTAACTCTAACCAAAAAAGGAGGGTCTTATGCTTTTCTTGGATATGATTTAAGCTATTATTTCCTAAAAGTTATGGGTATCTATGGCAAGCGATTTATAATGCATCTGGATGACAGGCAAGGATATGAATTGATGAACCCATTTCGTTTTGTTCCTGTTGGAGAAAACGGGGGATTTGAAAACCGTGCACTGATGCTCGTAAATTTTGATGAGAATATGGATATTCATGCAAAACCTTACGTAATAGCTGTCCCACTTGAGAATAAACTCGACTCTTTAATCTCTCCTGTTATTGCACCAAATAAGTAGAGTTACAATAGTGTACTCTACTCATAACGCAGTGAGTTTATCGGATTAGAGTTTGCAGCCTTCATCGTCTGGAAATTTACTACCAACAGTGAAAGAATCGTAGTTACAAGGGTAGCAAAAACAAATGCCCAGACAGACATTTCGGTTCGATAGGAAAACTTTTCCAGCCAGCTATGCATCAGGTAATAACTTGCCGGCCAAGCTACAGTGCCTGCAAGACTTATCATTTTTAAGTACTCAAGGGATAATCTGGCACTTATGGCAAAAGCTGATGCTCCAAGAACTTTCCTGATTCCAATCTCTTTTCTCCTTTGTTCAGCAGTGAAAGAGGCAAGCCCAAGTAAACCAATCGATGCAATAAATATGGCAAATAAAGTGAGGTAAATCAGTATCTTGCCGATACGCTTTTCAGAATAATAAAAGTTTTCAAAGAAATCGTTAAGGAACTCATAGTCAAATGGATGATCAGGATTCAGAGTATTCCATGTCTGGCCAATTTTCTTCAGCGTTTCAGTTTGGGTATCAGGCTCCATCCTCACAAGCAATAGCTGTGGAGGCTCACCAAGAAGATAAATCATAATTGGTTCAACTTCTTCATGCAGGGATTGAAAATGAAAGTCAGCAACCACGCCAATTACATGGTATTCTTTTATTAAGCTTGAATCTTCAGAATAACTTGGAACTATCTTCTTCCCAATTGGATCGACCCAGCCTAATTTTTTTCGTAAAGTTTCATTAATAAGGACTGAATTTGAATCGGCACTGAATTCCTTCTTAAAATCTCTTCCCTGCAAAATTTTCATTCTCATTGTTTTTTCCGCAAAGTCTTCATCAGCATGAAAACCAAATATGAGCCAAGGATCTTTTGCATCTATGCCTTCAGGAGTAAATGGACTGCCCGTCAGACCTCTGCCAGGATAACTCGTAGATAAACTTGCATTCGTTACACCTGCAAGCTTCAATATTTCTTCTTTTAAAACATTTGCATTTTCACGAATTTCCGAATTTCTCATTTCAATGGAAATGATAGCATCTTTATCAAATCCAAGTTCCTTGGTTTTTAAAAAATTAAGTTGCTGGTAAATAATTATTGTACATATAATTAACCCTGTTGAAATCGTGAATTGTATAAAAACTAATAGGTTTCTGAGCTTGAGATTCCCTGTTTTTCCAAGCCTCATTCGGCTCTGTAGCACATTAACCGGCTGAAATGATGATAAATAAAACGCTGGGTAACTTCCTGCGAAAAAACCTGAAAGCAAGGCTAGCCCAAAAAATAATACTAAATACCAGTTAGATAAGTAATTAACACTTAACGACTTACCGGTGATTTCATTGAAGGCGGGAAGCGATAACTCAATAATAGCAAGTGAAAGAATAAAAGATATCAAACTGATTAAAACGGATTCGCTAATAAACTGACCTATCAGCATTGATTTCTGCGAACCAAGGATTTTTCGTATTCCTACCTCTTTTGCCCGACTAGCTGATTTTGCGGTAGAAAGGTTCATAAAATTTATGGAAGCGATCATAATAATCCCCGTTACAATAGCCAACAGAACGAAAATATATGATTTATCTCCATTTTCTTTTATTTCGCCCAACAGCTTAGAATTCAGGTGGATATCAGTAATTTTCTGTGGGTAAATTCTTAGATCAACATTTACATCTCTTTCATTATTTAAAATATTCTGAACAAGTATGGTATCCAGTTTTTCCTGAAAATTCTTCATGTTGGAATTTTCAACCATCCTTACATAGGTGTATGAATTCAGTGCTTCCCAGTCATCAATAATTTCAGCACCCATTTCAACTAACTTGGTTTCCATGGAAATAAGGAAGTTGAAGCTTATATGTGATTCTGATGGTAGATCCATAAAAACTCCACTTGCCACATAATCTTTTTGTTCATTTAAGCGGATAATCTCACCGCAGGGATTCGTGTTACCATAATGTTTTCGGGCAAAACTTTCGGAGATAAGAATTGAATATGGTTCTGAAAGAGATGTAACGGGATCACCATATTGAAGAGGGAAATTGAAAATTTTTAAAAATGATGTGTCAGCAAAAAGAAAGTCTCTTTCATAAATCTTGTTTTCGCCAATTTTCATCAGGTAACTCGATGATTCAATCTCAAAAACTGTGGATACATCAACATCAGGAACATCTTTTTGCAGTTTGCCGGCTAAAGCCTTTGGAGTCACTGCAGTCTGTAAGGACATTTCACCCAATGTACCTTTAACTACGAGGCGGTAAATCCTTTCCGAATCTTTATGAAACTTATCATAGCTGAGCTCATTAAAAACATATAAAAGAATTAAAAAACTTACCGAGAGTCCAATGGTCAGCCCTAATATATTGATTAGCGAAAACCCTTTTTGTCGTAAAAGGCTCCGAAATGCTGTTACAATATAATTTCTGATCATCTAAAATTTTATTTACCGAGTCTCATGAATTATACCATTTTACTTAAGTCGCTCATAAACAAGTCATTATTAAAAATCATAACTTTTGAAAAGGGTCACCAAGTGTTCGATTTTGTAAATATTTGTGCGATATCGAACGTTACAACCAACTTGCAATATACTTGTCTGTATCAAATTTTCTTTTACAACCATTAAAGTTCATAAACCTTATTTTCCCAAATACGGGTCGCTCTGCCCAGGCTCTGTCATGCACTCCTCCAATCGACCAGGCACATCCTGTATATCCGTTTGGATCGCGTCCATCAAGCTGATACCTGTCGTTTAAGCGTATCGAAAAATCCAAAGCCTCTTCTGGCGAGACTGTCCATTCCAGAATTTTCTTAGCCCAATACATCCTCATATATCCGTGCATTTTGCCCGATTTTACCATTTCCATCTGTGCCGCATTCCATAAGGGATCATGCGTCTTTCCAGTTTCAAATGTCTCAAAATCATAACAGAAATCCCTTTCATCTTTCCGATGCTCATTAAGCGTTTTTCTTGCCCATTCTGGAAATCCTGAGAACTCATCATATTGTGAATTATAATAGCAGTAATTGTCTGAGAGTTCCCTTCTGACAATCAATTCTTCAAGAAAACTCTCTGTTGAGGCATTCCCTTTAAAGTTCTTCATAATTTCCAAAGCAATTCGCTGAGCAGATATGTGTCCGAAATGCAGGTAAGGCGACAAATTGGAAGTCGCATTCTCATTGGGGTCATTTCTATTCTCATAAAACAACTCAAGTTTCTCTACAAGGAATTTTTTCAAAACATCTTTTGCTGCGATTGATCCTGGTTTAATCCAATCAACAGGAACTACAGTTTTCTCAGGTGAAAGGAACTCCAGTATCAATTCCCATTCAGGTGCTTGAAATGCAAAACTACCAATATTTTTCTGTGTCTCAGGGGATGGAAACTCGTCAACAAAAGCGGAGAGACTCTTTTTTATTTTTGGGCGTAAGGTATATGCTCCAAATTCACATTTATTACTCACAAAGCGACACGGAACAATATTGTGTGCATCAACTTCATAAAGCGAAATGTCTGAAGAGTTTATTAATTCTTCTTTCCATTGCCTTTTTATTTTCAAGGGATCAAAATCTGTTATTACATGACTTATTTTATTCTTACTAATAAACTCAGACAAGGTAACCTGAGGTTCTCCACACAGAATATAGAATGGGATGTTAAGTTTCGTCAATTCATAATATACCTCCTTCATACCTCTAAGCATGAAATCATATTGACGAAGTGTTGCTCCAGAAAAATTTCGGGTAAGACAAAACACTACTGCAAGGGCTTTTCGGTTTTTAACTGCAATTTCCTGAGCGTATGAAAATGCCCAATTGTCGTTCACCCTTTGGTCGCGGCTCATCCAATAAATCACACTTCCACTGGTATTTGCACTTACTTTTAATATTTGAACTCTCTCGGTTTTTACCATACTCTACAAGTAAATCACTTTTTTTCCAATTTAAGAATTTCCATTGCATTTTTACTAATAACATTGAGTCAAAAGAGTATCGGATTTGAGCAGAATACTATACTTTTGCGACACTGAATAAAATCAAAAAAACTATGGCATTTCTAACAAAGGAAAAAATTTTTTCCGCACGCTGGTTCAAAAATTACCTGCTTATTATTATCGGATCATTTATTATGGCCGCAGGCTATGTTTTTTTTATCTCCCCTTACAAAATTGTTCCAGGTGGAGTTTTTGGTATTAGTATTGTAATTCATTATCTCACCGTTGGGATTTTTTCATGGGCACCTGAAGGACTTCCAATTGGAATCATGGGACTAATCATGAATATTCCACTGACAATTCTGGGAGTTAAAATTCTGGGTCCCAAATTCGGTGTAAAAACTGTGGTTGGAATGATCCTCGTATCAGGATTTATAGACCTTCAAACCTATTTTTGGGGAGATAAACCTCTTGTTGAAAATGACCCATTGCTTGCCGCCATTTTCGGGGGAGTTCTTGTGGGTTTTGGATTAGGTTTAATTTTTAAATCCAAAGCAACTTCCGGTGGCTCTGACATTATTGCGATGATTATTGCAAAATATACCCGCCAATCTCTTGGCCAGCTCTTAATTTATGTGGATTCAGTAATTGTTATTGTCGGATTGATTGCATTTGGAGACTGGAAAATTCCTCTTTACAGCTGGATTGTAATCTTCATTACCGGTAAAGTGATAGATGCCACTATGCAAGGTATCAATTACAACAAAGCTTTGTTTATAATATCCGACAAGTACGAGGAAATCAGGGTTAAAATTCTCACAGATCTTTCAAGGGGTGCCACCGCCATTCCTGTTAAAGGAATGTATGAAGGCCAAGAACGAAATATGATTTTTGTAAACCTTAATCGTCGTGAGTTAGCAATCCTACAGCAGTTTATCTGGGAAGTCGATAAAGATGCTTTTCTTACCGTTTTCGACGCTTATGATGTTTTTGGGGAAGGCTTCAAACCACTTAGCGAGAACTAACTTTGCTTATTTCTTCAATTGATTCAGAACATTGTGCATCATTGATCGCAAAAAAATCTGGATAGAAATAAAACGCATTGAAAAAAATCCAAAGGAAGCAAGAATGGTTCCTGAAGCTGGTTATCTGGACGATATAAGGGAATTCATTTTAGGTCAATATCGAATTGCATAAAGCGACAAAATGGTATAAATGCCGACACCGACCCTGCATCTAAACGCTTTCGACGATTCGTTTGATTCTGCACCAAGGTATGTTCAGGAAATTTACGAACCTGACGAGAATGGGGAATCCTACTACTTTAAAAAAAGAGCTATCCTTCAAAGTATGGAATGGATTATCGAATATATGAACGAAAATAAGCGTTGCCAGATAATGGAATCTGAATTTATAAATATTGTCTGACTGTTTACAGACCTATTATGCCAAATTGGTCTTCCTGGTAAAAATACATCAGTGAATAGTCAATAATTTATAATTTCCTACCTTTACAAAAAAACAAGGCTATGATAACAAAGGAGAACCTTATCCAAGTAATAAATAAAATGCCTGAGAAGTTTAGTATTGACGACATTATAGAAGAACTTGTATTGCTTGGCAAAATTGAACAAGGGCTGGCTGATGTTGAATCAGGTAGAGTTTATACCGAAAAGCAAGTTGAGAAAAAAATGGCTAAATGGCTAAAATAATTTGGTCTCATAAAGCTTATGAAGATTATAAAAGTATAATTGATTTTATTTCAATTGATTCAGAACATTATGCATCATTGATCGCAAAAAAAATCTGGTTAGAAATCAAACGCATTGAAAAAAATCCAAAGGAAGCAAGAATGGTTCCTGAAGCTGGTTATCTGAACGATATAAGGGAATTCATTTTAGGTCAATATCGAATTATTTTCCAAATTAAAGAGGACAATGCCTACCTTTTAACTATCCATCATAGTTCTAGCGATCTTAAGAAAAAATCTCTTTTTGAACAACTCAAATAATCGAACACCCGCGTTAGGTAAGTCCAATTCCTTGCTCTTTCTTAGCAAGCTATTTTTTGTTTAAGCAAGTTATTGCATAAAGCGACAAAATGGTATAAATGCCGACACCGGTTCTTTGTCGGGTTACCTCCTAGAAAAACTAAAAAATATTATTCACGGGAACAACGCACCTCCCCAGATCAAGAAACGCATTTATCAGGTGAATTTCTCCATATTTCCTTATATCCTTAACAGTGAGATCTTTTTCAGCGATCTTTCCTTCAGAAATGTATTTGGCTCTTTTTGTACCTTTTAAAAGAGGAGAGGAGGGAGTATGAAAGTTTTTACCGTCGCTGAAAACAAGGTTAGAGTAGGAACTATCGCTTACCATTCCTTTCTTTATTATCAGAATGTCATCTTTATCACCACGTTGTGAATACAAATCATTAATTGATGAACGATCATAATACTTGTAATTGTATTGAATTTCATCATGAATGATCGTTTTTAGTGACCTTATTTGTCTGAATGCATATAATTCAAATTCTATTAATTCAATTGTTTTCTGATAAATAATTCTGCATTTCACTTCACCAGCCAGGAATTCTTTAGGAACAAGAATAATCGATTTCAGATCCAATTCCGAGTTTATTCCAAAAAGTTCAAAGCGACTTTCATTAAATCGTTTGTTATGCCAGTCAATGTATTGCACTTGACCATTAAGCAATTGAATGGTTTCAATTAAGCGGCACATAGATCTTATCAATTAGTTCCTGGTATTCCTCAATCGGATCGCTCATTGCCGTGATTCCTCCTCCGCTTTTATAGACCAACTGGCCGTTCTGGTTTTCAATATACCTAATCATCACGCCACTATTAACGTTCACACCATCATAAACACCAAAAACACCCGTGTAAAAGCCCCGCTGATGCTGCTCTGCCTTTTCAATGATATCCAGAGTTGCCTTTTTTGGAGCTCCGCAAATAGAGCCTGCCGGAAGTAATTCCAGAAGAATATTTGCTAATCTGGATTTGTAATCCCCGGGCAAATCCCCTGAAATAACAGAACTCATCTGAAGAAGATTCTTTCCTGAAGTATTTATTTTTTCAATATACTTGAATTTCTCTACTTGGACATTCGTTGAAACCCGGCTTAAATCATTTCGAAGTAGATCAACAATTGTAGAGTGTTCAGCGGTTTCCTTTTCGTTAGAAAGTAGCAATTGTTCAGCATTCTCAATGTCAGCATCAATAGTGCCTTTCATTGGGAATGTGCTGATTTTCCCATTGTTTATCTTTATAAAACTCTCAGGGGAGAATACCAGAAACTGATCCTTGTAAATGAGTTTATACTTTGCTGTAGATGCAAGAAATATTTCTTCAAAACTTGCATTTATTTCAATCGGTGTCGAAAAAGTCAGATTAGCCAGATAGGTATTTCCAATATGAATCTGTTCTTTAATGGAGCAAAATGCCTTGAGGTATTCTTGATAAGTAACCGGATGTTTTACAATCTGAAATGCTTTTTTGGAATGAGTTCCCGGAAAATTCGTGTACCCTTCAATTTCAAAAAATATTCCATTTGATTTGCATTCCTCGGTTGGAATCAGAATTACCTTCTCAAGTTTGTAATCGATAATAAAAAAAAAGGGTTCGCCATTTACGGCCATAAAGTTCATTTCTGATAGAAATTCATCTGAAAATGATTTTATCATATTAAGTGAACTGTATGAAAATAAGGTTATTACACTGTTTTCCAAAGGATGCGAAGGCTCCGTTTGAGCCTCCAATTCCTGATTATTTATTGAACTACTTTATGCCTGAACTGTCTGAGGTTCTTCGTAACGCATAACCAGATTTTCGATTTTGTTTTCTGCTTTGATTAACTCAGAATGGATATCTTTTCCAGCAAACATTTTACTTGAAAACATTTTGCGGTAATATGCAATTCCTTCTTTCATGTTGCGGGTAAATTCATTAAAATACTCGATCTGTTTCGCGGTGATTGGCTTTGCACTCTCCTCTATTTTACTGCTCAGATAATCCAGATATAAACCAATTTCCTTGATGAACATATTTGGGCGATCGTTTCTTTTGATAATATTCGTCCGGCCATAAATGTGATCGACCATTTTACGGAGGGAAACAATTTCAGAAAAATAAGCAATATTCGGGCCAGGACAAACAGCAACAGCATTTCCCTCATATTTTGTATCCATTTTATGGATAAGCAAAATTGAGGTTCCTAGTCCGTTGCAAATACATGATTTTTCAGTAATGGTATCGAATTCAGCCTTGAACTCAGCTTTCCCCAAGTTTTTGGACTCAAGATCTTTTATTTTTTTTCTCTGATATTCGCGGGATGCAAGACAAATCGCCCTGTCAGTGTACTCTTTACTCAAAGAAGCGTATTTTTTTACACAGGGAGCTCCTGGTTTTCCTAAATCTATAAGCCTTTGTTTCTCAATATCCATGGTGTTGTTTTTCACGGAATTGAAAGGTACTAAAAGAGGTGATATGTTGCTGATATACAGATCGTCTTCTTTAGCCTCTGAAAGTAATTTAAGTGTTGCTTCATCGGTGTTGCAGACTTCCGGAACCAGCATAAATGGTGTTCCCCAGCCAACCGAATCAACATTGAACTCCTGAATCAGAAAATTATGTTCTTCAGACGTCCCAACTCCGCCCTGAGCCGTAAGTTTAACATTAGGTGCCTTGGTTGGAACAACTTTATTCTTTTCCTTAAGACTTGAACTATATACCTCAAAAAGTGTATCTTTTAAAAGTTGTCTGTTATCCCTGAATTCGGCAAGAATTGGTCCCATCAAAAAACCATGAGTTGCAAAAGCATGCCCGCCGCAGTTTAAGCCTGATTCAATACGGAATTCCGAAATCCACAAACCTTTTTTTGCAAGAAATTTACCTTGAATAAGAGCAGACCGGTAATCACTTACCTTCAGGATAATCTTTTTCTTCATTTCTCCCGATTCGTTTGGAAAGAAATCATCAAATTTTTCGAAATAGCTGTACAATCTTGGATTCATCCCGGCTGAAAGAACTATCCCGGATTCAAGATTACTGTTTGCAAATCCCCTGAGGGCAGCATGTGCATCATTATACTCCGAAGGAAGTAAGGTGTTATCCTTGTAATTTTCCTTATCGAGTTTGGTCATAATATTAACATCAATACTGCCTGTACTAAGGTTTTTATTAAGCCAGCTCTGTAGGTCTTTTAAACCGTGAGTATTTTTAAAATGCTCAAATTTTTCCTTGATTTCCTTAGAATCCGGCAACATCGCAAAGTATTTCTCCAGTTCTTCCCCTTTTTTATGAAGAGAGTTTTTAACTTCTTCAAACTTCTCCTTTACAATAGAATCCATAAGGTTCAGATAGGCAGTAATTCTCTTTGCCCTGAAATCATCGATTTTATCTGAGATTCCTTGAAATGGAAGTCCAAGTTTGATGCTGTAAAATTCACGCATTCTTTCAATCAGAATATCATCAACAAGTGAAATAACTGATGAAATCCCATATTGGGCAACTTTCATAGGAGTATCAATTGTATATCCAATTCCCATTACAGGAATATGAAATGTATGATTTGGAATTGTCTTCATTCGATGGAAATTATAATTAATCCAATATTATTCAGGAATATTCAAAAAATCCGCAATCTAATTTCTGCAATATACTATCTTCTTTCTTTTTTCTCACCCGATTTCTTCTTTCCTTTTTTCTTTCGGGGGATTTCGTCCCAATCCTGTTTCTTAGTATCTGGCTTTGAAAGCTCTACTTGAAGTGGATTGTTATTAAATTCAGCATTAACAAATGACTTAATAATATCTTTTTCGTGTCGACTATCAACTTCGAAAAATGAGAAGCTTTTGAGAATGTCGATTTTACCGATCTCAATATTCCTTTTACGAGTTTGTTCGTTGATTAATGCAATCATCTTTCCTGGATTCAGATTATCCCTTGATCCCACATTAATAAAAAAACGTGAGAATTGCCCAGCTACATTTCTTGAGTCTTCCTGAAAATCCTCATGAAAACGACTCTTTTTAACGTCACTGAACTCTTCACGTGAACGGCTTCTCCTGTCTTCAGGCGAAGTATCGCGTGATCGACTTCTGCCATCGGTAGATTCATCGCGACTACGACTTCTTCTCCCATCTCTGCTATCTCTTGAAAATCCACGTTCGCCGCCTCTGTCAAATTCCCGGTCTGTATGATATACATTCAAATCTGGCGCATTCTTGTAGTACTCGAGAAAACGGTTGAACTCGAGCGATACTAGTCGTTTGATAAGATTTTCACGATCCAGCCATTCCAGTTTTTTGTAGATAACCGGGAGATACTGTTCAATGCGCTTTTCGTCAACTTCTACATTTTCGAACTTGTCGATAAGATTAAATAATTGCTTTTCGCAAATTTCAGTTCCAACAGGTACTTGTTTCTTGGTGAATTTTTTCCCAATGATTCGCTCCAATTCCTGGATTTTACGATTTTCACGGGTATGCACAATGGCAATGGATGTACCTATTTTACTGGCTCTTCCTGTTCTTCCACTTCGGTGGATATATACTTCCAGTTCATCAGGAAGATTAAAGTTAATAATGTGTGTTAGATCGGTAACATCAAGCCCCCTAGCTGCAACATCAGTAGCAACAAGTAATTGGAGATGACGGAGTCTGAAACGGTTCATCACATGGTCGCGTTGTGCCTGCGAAAGATCTCCGTGAAGTGAATCTGCGTTATAGCCATCGGAAATAAGCTTTTCAGCTACCTCTTTGGTTTCCTGACGTGTCCGGCAAAATACTATTCCATATACATTTGGATTAATATCCACAATTCGCTTAAGCGCAGCATAACGATCTTTGGCGTGAACCATATAATACTCGTGAGAAACATTTTCTGCACCTGAGTTTTTCTTGCCTACTGATATTTCCTCAGGATTATTCATATATTTCCTTGCCATCGAAGAAATTTCTTTTGGCATGGTAGCTGAAAACAGCATGGTTTGTTTTTCTGAAGGCGTTTCAGCCATAATTGTTTCAAGATCTTCCTTGAAACCCATATTTAACATCTCATCTGCCTCGTCAAGAACAAGCCATTTGATATCATTCAGTTTCAATACTTTCCTTTTAATAAGGTCAATCGCACGACCCGGAGTTCCAACTACAATCTGACACCCGTCTTTTAATAAACGAATTTGTTTTACGATATCTGCACCGCCGTAAACAGCGGTTGAACGAAATCCTTTAAGGAACTTCGAATAGTTATCAAGGTCTTTTGTAATCTGGATACACAATTCACGGGTAGGACAAAGCACTAAGGCTTCAACCTTGTTGGATTTCATATCAGCCAGATGGATAAGCGGTAAGCCAAATGCGGCAGTCTTTCCTGTACCTGTCTGAGCCAGGGCAATCATATCTCTTCCACCTTGTAAGAGGGCAGGGATGGTTTTCTCCTGTATAGGAGTGGGTTGTTCGAAACCCATTTCTTCAATAGCTTTCAGGATTTCCTCACGGATTCCAGTTTCTTTAAATGTAAGCATTATAGATTTTTATTATTGACCCGGAGTTGTATGATTTTATTCTGACGGCAGGTCGCTGAGTAAATATTAATTTACCAGGATAAAGATTTTGTAAAAAAAAACGTTGGGATTTCAATGCAAATACTTCCTTGTAAACACTTTGCAAAGGTAATGCTTTATTTTTGATTTGCAATATAGGTATAATTACCTGTATTTCAGGTAAATCTAAATGGCTTTAAACATTGGTTTACCCTGAATATATACCATTTTTTATGCTATCTATTAAAACAAAAAAGCCCCGCTTTCGCAGGGCTTTAAGATTAAAATTTCAAATAAGTACTTAAACTATGACAGTTTAACGTTTACTGCATTTAATCCTTTTTTACCTTCTTGTAGATCAAAAGTAACTCTGTCGTTTTCTCTGATTTCGTCTACAACTCCAGAAACGTGTACGAAATATTCTTCTTCAGTTTCTGTGTCTTTAATGAATCCATAACCTTTGGAGTCATTGAAAAATTTTACAATTCCTTCTTTCATTATAATATAATTTTAAAAAATAATATGCAAATGTATGGTATAATTATCACTTTTACTAATATTTCACCAAATTATCCCTGTTCGACCTCAATTGATGCATATTTAGACTAAATTAAAAGAAAGTGTGTAAATATCATACATACAGTTAGTTAATAACTAAAATCTACTGGAAATATGAAAAGGTGAAGATCTAATTACGAATGTATTCCGATCTTATATTACAATATAAATGTCCTATTAAAAACTGCGTAACAGTCACATATTTAATAATATACGATTTATTCAATCGTCCTAAATGATGAAGAAAAGGTAATGAAGTCACATATATTTGCAGTATTTTTGACGGAACTGCCTTTTCAGTAGGTTAAAATATTTTCTAAATATATTAATCCCATCAAATAACTACCATATTTGCCTAATTATGAAGAACATTTTAAAGTATTGATTATCGATAAGTTTGCTTTTAGGTGCATTCTATATTTGCAAATAAGTTTTTAAAGAACAGGAAATTTTGATTTAATGGAAATCACGCAAACACTCTATGTAACAACCCGTGAAGAATGGCGTAATTGGCTTAAAGAAAACTCTGTAACTGCCAAAGATATATGGCTTGTATACCCTAATAAAACTAGCGGAAAACTCAAATTCCTTATGATGTAGCTGTTGATGAAGCTCTTTGTTTCGGATGGATTGACAGTACACAGAAGAAAGGAGATAGTGAAAGTAGCCTTCAACGATTTAGTCCCCGCCGTAAAAATTCAGTGCTTTCTGAGATGAACAAGGAGAGAATCCACCGTATGGTTGCCAATGGTAGAATGATTCCTTCCGGGCTTGAAAGTATTAAGCATCACATCCCGGATTGATTTAAACTTTTTTGTGAATAGGATTATTCATTTGTAAACCATGCGATTAATCGAGCTTTTTGTTCTTCATTAAAATTTGCAGGCGAATGAATCAGTTTGTAAGAAAAAAGCGGCATCTCCCCGTTGACTAGCATTTCCTTGCATTCATCATGCTTGTTTCCTCTTTTTCCTGGCTGATAATTCCCCCATTCAGAGAAATTGAGATGTTCCCTGCCTTCACTGATATGAGATTTTATCGACCATGAAATTGGGGCAAGGTTGGAATACCAGGGATAAACTGTCTCGTTAGAATGACAATCATAACATCCGGCTTTTATAAGATTTGCTATCTCAACTGGTGGTTTTGTCATTATTAAATAGTCGTATTCTAAATTTGTTTCCGGTATTGCTTTATCAATTCTGAAAATTTGCATTACTAAAACAATGACCAACAATCCTGAAAGAATATATCTTAATTTGAAGACCTTTTTCATAAGTTAAAGAATTTGGATAAATGTATTAAATTTAAGATAAATATTAAGGCTGTTTGCTATGATTCAAATCATATAAGGGAAATGAGTTACCTAACTTTGGCATATTCAATTCTTTAGAGCAACCCCTTATATCAGAAGTCTTAATTATAAAGGTCTGCAATTGTTGACAATTATTTAAAAGCCAAAACAAAAGCTGATTACCTTTGTTAATGCATTGTAATCTTGTGTCATGAAGGTATATTATGCAATTGAAAGACAAAAAAGGACACAAATTAAATCTATAGAAATGCTTGATGCCAAAATAAAATTCCCGAAAAATAAGCCAAATGATTTCATCACTGATCTCAGGATGCGCGTTAGCGAATATTTTGAAACTCACAAGATTTCAAAGTTTGCGAATTTAAGTATGATTATTAAAACTATTTCTATTCTGTCGGTCTATTTGGCTACTTATATATATTTATTAAGTTATAATAAAACTGATGCATGGACAGTTTTCGGTCTCTGGTTTATCATGGGAGTTGCTAGCGCAGGAATCGGCCTTTCAATAATGCATGATGCAAATCATGGCTCATATTCCAAAAATCAGAATTTCAATAAGTATCTCGGTTATCTTTTAAATTTTATCGGGGGAAGTGCTGTAAACTGGAAGCTGCAGCATAATTACCTTCATCACGGTTACACAAATATTGATGGCATGGATGAAGATATTGACCCGGGAGTTGTGATGCGTCTTTCACCACATAAAAAGAGATTATGGATTCATCAGTGGCAACACATTTATGGTTGGTTTTTATATGGATTAATGACTCTCTCATGGGTTACTGCAAAGGATTTTGCTCAGCTGAAGCGTTACAGAGACAATGGTCTTTTGGAAAAACAAAACCGTTCCTACAGATGGTTACTTAATGAACTGTTGATTTCAAAGGCCTTTTTTTATGGGTACCTTTTGGTTATACCACTCTTGTTTACGCACGTCGCATGGTGGCAAACAATAATCTTTTTTACTTTCATGCATTTCGTGCAGGGCTTTATTCTTACGATTGTTTTTCAACCCGCTCATGTAATGCCGGCAACTAACTTTCCCATTCCTGATGAAAGCGGTAACCTTGAAAATAATTGGGCGATTCATCAATTGCTTACTACCAGTGACTTTTCACCGAAGAGCAGATTTTTTTCATGGTATGTAGGGGGATTGAATTTCCAGATCGAACATCATCTATTTCCTAATATATGCCATGTTCATTATAAAAAGATTTCAAAACTTGTAAAACAAACTGCACAAGACCATGGTATTCCTTACAATGTTCAGCAGAATTTCCTTCTAGCTTTGATTAATCATGGACGTATGTTGAAAAAACTTGGCAGGTATGATGTAATAAAGACTGCCTAGAATGCTCTTCCTGCTTTCTCAAAATTCTTCTTCGCAACCTTTACTTCACGCAGTAGGAACCAAACATTAAGATCTTCCTTATTATCATACCAATGATGGTAAATCTCAAATCCTACATACTGATATAATTTTAAATTTCTCTCAACCGTAGTTTCAATAAGTATTGGAAGATTGCACTCAATGGATTTTTCATCTAATCGATTGCGAATTTCAGCAAGGCCTTTTAATCCTTTAATCTCAGGATTGTTTCCCAGTAACCAAACGTAAATATAGTCAATTCCCTGAGGCCTAAGGCTTTCTATATATTTTTCTCTTTTTTGAATACTAGGAGCTTTAGTTGGTTTAATGCATAACATAAACATTCTGAAATACCTCCAGTAATCAGCAATACTCATTTTTAGTTCAGATTTCCTGTAATAAATCATTGAAATGCTGTTATCGGATGAAATGAAAACTCCATCATATTTATCAACCAGATCATATGCATATTCTGTCATAATCCTCAGTTTATTCTCAGTATTCCCTTTCTTAATGGTTTTTAACACTCTTGGGTTATCCTGAAAGGCTTTGGCCAGCATGTCCACTACAAGTTTTCTCTTCTCCATATTATGATATTTGTTTCCGGGAATTAAAGATTATTATGTTTTTACAGCATCGCATTTATTCCAAGCCTTCAAACAATTAGTGATTTTTCAATTAGACTGAAGGGAACTTTCTGTGGCTAAAAAAACCAGTTATAAATATACCCATTTTGATTGGTTTTTAATTTTTTTATTTGGCATACCTTTTTTTACGTTCTGCATCTTAACTATATCTGAATTAATTCGTAAAAAATTATTAATTATTAATATATTCGGACTTCAAAAAAAAGGAGATTGTATAGTGAGAAAATCTTTATATTACAAGTTGATCCTATTGCTATCTGGCATACTTATGTTGTCTTCAATAAGGGTCAGTGGGCAGATTTCATTTGACTTTAATTCGAACTATAAGTATTTGAAAGGAATGAATGCAGTGAATCTGGTATCCGATTGGTACAACCCTGGTTTTAATGATTCAGGTTGGGCAAGCGGAGCGGCACCATTTCACTATGGGGATGGAACTGGAGGAACACTACTTTATGATATGCTTGACACATATACCACTGTGTATATGAGAAGTACTTTTATTGTTACCCGGGCTTCAGATATTGAGCAGATTACCATAAATGCAGATTTTGATGACGGTTATATTCTTTGGATTAATGGTAATGATGTTCTCAGTGAAAATGCTCCCGCATTACCTGTATATGATTCCCGTGCCACCAATTCAAGGGAATCTGGTGTTATGAAAACTTATAACATTTCAGCAAGTGAAGCCAAACTAACTGAAGGCACTAATTATATTGCAGTTCAGGGATTTAACACGGATACATACAGTACTGATTTTTATTTCGGTATGAGTGTGATTGCTGCACCTGCATTGCCTCGAGTTATAACCCAAGCTGTTTTTAGTCACCAATCAGGTTTCTACAGTGTACCTTTTACTTTAACAATATCTTCTCCTCTTGCTGCTTGTCAGGTTGCATACACACTCGATGGTAGTAATCCTGGCACGTCACCAACACGAGTTTTAGGAGGAACTAGTGTTAACATTTTAATTGATCCATTATCTTCTGTTAACAGACCTGTTACACCTGCTGTTATTGTAAGAGTAGCGCTTCTTGAATCTGGATTCAAACCCTCATTTCCACAAGCTAGAACTTTTATTTTTACTTCTGAAGTAGCAAAACAAAATTATCCGGGTGGAGCCTGGCCTTCAACTAGTATTAACGAACAGATTATTGATCTTCCGATGGATTCGCGAGTTGTTAATGATTCTAGATATTCAGGTCAGATAGATTTTAGTCTGAAATCAATTCCAACTATTTCACTCATCACAGATATTAAATATTTGTTTGATGCAGATTCCGGCATATATGTTAATGCCTTTGGACATGGCGAACAATGGGAAAGAGAATGTACTGCGGAACTGCTGAATCCTGATGGTAGTGCAGGTTTTGAAATAAATGCTGGTTTACGCATAAGAGGAGGATGGAGCAGGCATCCGAATTACCCAAAACATGCGTTTCGCCTCTTCTTTAGTCAGCAATTTGGTGCTTCTAAACTAGATTTCCCCTTATTTGGAGATGAGGGAACTTCAAAATTTGATAAGATTGATCTTAGATGCGATCAAAACTATTCATGGGCAAATGCGGGTTGGGAAGCTGCACATAATACCGGAGCCCGCGAGGTCTTTTCCCGCGATACACAAAGAGATATGGGTCAGCCTTATTCGAGAAGTAAGTATTATCATCTGTATCTTAATGGCATGTATTGGGGACTCTATCAGACTCAGGAAAGAACTGAAGCAAATTTCGCAGCCAGTTACCTTGGGGGTGAAGATGTTGATTATGATGTGGTTAAAGTAAATACTGAAAACTGGAATTATATTATTGAAGCAACAGATGGGAATCTTGATGCGTGGCGTAATGTTTACGATCTCAGTAATACGGGATTTGCTTCAAATACAGCTTATTTTAATCTTGAAGGTAAGGATGGCAATGGAGAAAGAATTGAAGGTTCACCTGTATTAGTGGATATTGATAACCTGATAGACTACATGCTGGTAATCTTTTACACCGGAAACTTTGATTCACCGACCAGTTCCTTTGGGCAAAACAAAGGAGCCAATAATTTCTTTGCGATTTATAACAAAAAACTTAAGAATCAGGGTTTTAAGTTTTTTGCCCATGATGCAGAACATGCATTAATGCCTGAAGTTTGTCCTCCGGGAACAGGATTATATGAAGACAGGGTAAATCTAGGAACCTTACCTGATAACAATTCATACAAAATGATAGTAAGCAGTTTTAATGGTTTTCATCCACAATGGCTTCACGAGAAATTGATGCAAAATCCTGAATACCGTTTACGATTTGCCGATAGGGCAACAAATTACCTTAAAACCGGTAATGTTTTGTCGAAAGAAGCCTGTTTGGCGCGTTTTAATGTGAGAGCTTCAAATTTGGATTATGCAATAATTGCAGAATCTGCGAGATGGGGTGATTCAAAAGGTCAGTTTCCTGTTAAAACAAAAGATGATTCGTGGATTCCGGAATTGACAAAGGCTAGAAATGATTACTTCCCTGCAAGGTCTGATATTCTATCAGAACAGTTAAAAACAGCAGATCTTTATCCATCTGTTAAACCTTCTATAATCAAGGTGAATGGGATAACTGTTCAAGCTGAAAGTTATTTGTTTCAAACATCAGCAACCATAGCATTTCAGAATCTGAATTCAGGGAGTGATTTATACTACACACTTGATGGTTCTGATCCCAGATTAATTGGAGGTGCAGTTAGTTCTAAAGCCATAAAATGGATGAACGGTAGCGGTTTTCTCTTGAGTAACTCAGCATCCATTAAAACCAGGGTTATACAGGCAGGAACTTGGAGTGCTTTGAATTTTACGAATATTCTTAAAACTAACGAAGATTATTCTAAGTTGAAAGTTACTGAACTAATGTATCATCCTGTTGATGAAGTCATTGGGGGCGATACACTTTTGGCGGCTTCACTCGAGTTCATTGAATTTAAGAATACAGGCACTACAAGTATTAATATTTCAGGTATGGTTTTAGACTCAGCAGTTCATTGTATCTTTCCTCCCAATACACTTTTGGAGCCACACGAGTTTTATGTGGTTGCTTCAAAACCTGCTGTGTTTACAACCTTCTATGGTTTTGCACCTTCTGATAACTTTTCTGGAAACCTTTCCAATGGTGGCGAATATGTTTTGTTAACTGACCCCATTGGAAATCCAGTTATTTCATTCTTTTATAATGACAAATTCCCTTGGCCAGTTGAGCCAGATGGACTAGGGTTTACACTAAATTCAACTGAGAAAAATCCAACCGGAGATCCCGCACTGTATTCTTACTGGAAAACAAGTCAGTATTATCATGGTACTCCAATGGCTGACGATTATGGAGTGGGAGTAAAAGAGGAAATGGCAGATGAAGTTAATCTAATAATTTATCCAAACCCGGCAAGCGATTATCTTACTGTTGGTTTGGAATCGCTTAACTACACGGATAATTTTAAAGTGAAGATTTATACAATCAGCGGAACTCTTATGTATTCCGAAACTCTTCAAAATAGGAGTACCATTGATCTTGCAGAATATGGAATAACATCGGGTGTTTATATTCTTAGAGTTGAAGGTGAAAAGACTATACTATCTCGAAAGCTTATAGTTACCAGATAGGATTATTATCGTTGATCCCTGCCTATAAATTATTTTACAACGAAAAGCAGACAGTGGCATCTGCTAAATATATACATTAGCAGGACTGATAGTATTATTCTTTTTTGGGGATCATCTTTGTTGTGATCTATTGACTCTTAAAATCCAATCAAGGTATCAGTTTAATTGATTTATCCTCGATCATATCCTGTAGCTGGTTAAGTAAAGCTTGCTCATGTGAATCAATATGTGAATCTTTTGATGCCTGATGCAAAATTGCATCGTATTCACTTCTGGTAAGCTTGTGATCTTCAATAGCTTTATCAATAAGTTTCCGCAGTATAACTGCACTTTCGCTGACTTTCATATTATGTATATATATTTTACAAAAATGTAAATAAATAATTATTTTTTTAAATATACAATCAATTAAATAATAAAGGCTCCGTTTTTGGAGTCTTTATTATTTATAGGGAAAAATTATCTGGTCAATACCAACTGTTTGGTAAAGGTACCTTCAGTTGTAATCATTTTAAGGTGATATACTCCAGAAGTAACTGATTGTGTTTCCCAGATAATCTGGAAGTTTCCAGATTCTTTTCTCGATTTCACGAGTGTTTCAATCTTTCTTCCCAACTGGTCGAACACTGAAATTTCAACAAATTCAGACTGTGCCAGTGAATAATTAATTGTAGTGAAATCGGTAAATGGGTTAGGATACACACTAAGGTTTAGGTTAGTTTCGAATTCCTCTTCTACTCCAACTCCATATTTAGTGGAAACCAGACTACAATAAGTATCAGATTGTCCGCTTACTGGATCTGAAATCCTAAGACAAACTATGTATTTACCAGGTAGTTGATAGTAGTGGGTAGGTCTTAGGCTTGTTGAGTCCATCACAGTAAAGGTTCCTTTTTTAATCTGTTTGTCACCAAAATCCCATTCTACAGTTGCTCCATCACCTGAACTGGCGCTTACCAAGTCGACCGGATATCCTGCAACTTTCTTGTTTTCACCTAAGGCTTCATAACCGAATGAAGCTTTCAGAACTTGCAATTCGCCAACGTTTAGCAGTTTAAACTCTTTACTAACGCAGCCAGTGGAAGTGTTTTCAACTCTAAGTTTTGCGGTATAATACCCTTTCTGATTGTAAGTATGGCTTGGATTTTTAAGATATGATATTGAATCATTTCTGCTATCTCCAAAATCCCATGTGTATTTATCGATATTTCCATAGGAATTATCGACAAAATTGACCTTTTTGGTTGTTGCATCAATGCTAAACATAAAGTCAGCTTTACAATCATTTGACGCATTTGCCTGAACCATAACCCATTTGCAGCCGATGTTTTTTATTCCCTCTGAATTAATAACATTCAGACAAACATTGTAGTAACCTGGCTTAGCGAAGTGGTGAACAGGTTCAGCTTCTATTGAATTCTCAGTTTCATCGCCAAAATTCCACAGCGATTCTACAATGTCACCCGTTGATTTATTACTAAACGTGACATCTGAATTAGCAGGATCTACGCGATATACAAAATCAGCCTGGCAATCGATACCGATTTCGCCAATCAGCAGCTTTTCCTGATAGAAATCCATACAGCCATTATTCATGTCATATGTATTTAAACCTGCTGAATAGATACCTGATCCCGGGAATTCGTGAACAGGATTCTCTTCAGTTGAATAGGATCCATCTCCAAAGGACCAGAACAGGAATGTGTATTCGCCTAAAGCGCGGTGAGTGAAATATGCTGTACTTGTGGATGCATCAACATAGGTTTTAAAATCTGCAGCACAATTTATATCTCCTACCTGAACAAACTGAGCATCTACATCCATACAAGTACCCATGTCGTTAATAACAGTCTGACTAACAAGGTATAATCCTGCTTTGCTATAGGAATTATCAGGATTCTGAGCAACTGAATAATTGCCATCACCAAAATTCCAGTAGTAATAATCAATTTTTCCTCTTGAATTATCCTTAAATTCAACGCTGTTATTATCTGGGTTAATTCTGGAGTTAAAGTCCGCTTTACAATTAGCAGTTCCAACCTGAACATATTGAGAATACTGGTCTATACATCCATTTGTACTGTTTCTTACTGATAGAGTAACATTGTAATATCCTGGTACATTGTAGTAATAAGATGGATTCTCTTCAAATGCTGACCCACCATCGCCAAAACTCCAGAAATATTTATCCACCGTTCCTTTTGCTTTACTAATGAATGATACTTTTAAATCCCCAGAAACAACAAAATAAGAGAAATCAGAGCCAACATTGCAAATCGGTTCTCCAACACGGACTTTTTTACAAACCGATTGTGATAGTGAAGTTTGTTTATCGAAAACTGTAAGGCAGACTTTATAAACTCCAGGTTTGGCATAAGTATACACAGGGTTTTGCTCTTTTGTTATTTTTCCATCACCTAATGTCCAGTACCAGTCAGTTGTAACTGTTGAGGACAAATCGTAGAAACTTACAGTATTATCGGTATTATCGATATAGTAATCAAAACCCGAAAGAATGTAATTTCCGTTTGAAGGAATGAACATAACATCCTTGCAAACAACCGATTGGCAGGAATTATTGCTATCCCATATTGTCAGACATACGGAGTAAATACCTGTCTTGGTATAGGTGTGTGTTGGATTAGGATCGATACTATAATCTCCATCTCCGAAATCCCAATAATAATCAGTTGCTCTTTGAGAATTACTAATAAAGTTGGTTACTCCGCTATTTGTGTTGATCAGAGCTTTAAAATCAGCCTGACAGAGCGACCATCCAGCAACAACCTTTTGAGTTACAGATGACACACAATTAGTTATGTCATTATAAATAGTAAGTGTTACGTTATAGACTCCTTCTTTATCATAATTAAAACTTGCCGGATATTGCTCCGTTGAGTACGTGCCGTTTCCAAAGTCCCATGACCACGAAGTAGGATTCCCGATAGACAAATCATCAAAACCTGTTGTTCCATCGAACCAATAACTAAATCTGGCTTCACAGTCAGGTAGTTTTGAGGAAATGGTAAGTAGCTGTGAGTTTGAAGATGTTCCGCATCCACTTGTTGTACTGAGGGTTACTGTATAATCTCCCAGTTTTTTGAATACGTGAGCAGGATTTTTAAGGGTTGAACTTGAGCCATCTCCAAAATTCCATGAATAGGTTTTGGTGTCATAAAAATCTGGATTAAACATTTCATATTTGAAATGAACTGAATCGCCTACAAACGTTTCATTTTCGGAAAAGAAAAAGAAAGTATGTGGTGCGGGTTTAGCCATTACAGTAACCAAGGTGTTTATGGTGTCTTTTCTACCACAACTGTTGGTTCCAATAACTCTTGCATTATAGGAGCCAGGTGTAGCATAGGCATGCAGAGGATACTGCTGAGTACTTGTTGCTCCATCTCCAAAATTCCATGCATAAGAAACTCCGCCAACTGCTTTGAATTCGACCTTATCACCAGGGCACACTGCATTTTGCGCATTTGGATTTTCAATTATACGCGTAAAAGTTCCATTCAGGAAAGGTGTGCGAACAGGACATCGTTCATCGTATCCAGTGAATTGTATAGTGTTTGCATCAAGCCTGTTTAGATGATAATATCCATCATAATAGCATGTGCTGGCTGAAGAATAAAAATCTACTGTATCATTAAAAGTATTTCCGTCAATACTTATTCTGTAATAATACCCATTCCCAAAATCGTTGGATTTAGTATAATTTATAACAGCATCCTGATAGGACATATCATAAGTAAGGCCATCGCCGGAATCCCGTAAATTCAAAATTGCAAAAACTCCAGGTTCAATCATTCTGGCCCATCTGCCTTCAATTTTTTCTGAGGCACACATTCCATCCCATGAATCAATAGAAATATACTTGCTACTATCACTAAGCACAATGCTACCAGAAGGTACTATTGGAATGCTTTGTATAAGCAAATTACCATTAGTTAAGGCACCAATTGCTTCGGGCATGTCTCCATATCTTGGAACCCCATCGCAATAGAAAGCTGCTTTAAAACCAACTGACATGGCTTTAGTTGCATCCACAGGAATATATGCTTTTACTTCAGTAACGGCTGCAAGGTTAGCGGCTGTTATACGAACAAAACCATCCGGGTACTTAGGGTTCATCTCATTTAAAGTAGCTCCTCCGTACCACATATTTAAGTATATGACATTTCCATAAGTCGGCAACCAGCTTGGCCATATAATGTTAACAATAACTTCATAATCACTTGGACTTTTGCGTGCGGACCAATCTTTTGGAGATATAGCATTTCTATTTTCCGTAGAATTTTCAACATAATAAAATGGTTTCCGGGTGATGCTATTATCTATTGTTATGGTACCCTTTGAAGATACACTATTACCACATACATTGGTTGCTGTGAAAGTGTAATTGTAAGGGCCACCTGAAAGGTAAGCATGAGAAACCAAAGTCTTAATCTTTAGATCTGACAGACTTTTTAAATTATTTACAGAATTTCCATCACCAAAATTTAATGAATAGGTGTATTCCAAACGGGTATCAAAATTATCGTCGAGGAAATACACTTTATCACCTGCACAAATAGTGGTTGGTACAGCCTTCAAATTGGGTGAAGGAGTATTTCCGGCATCAACCAATACATATTTAATTGCGGAATTTGCTGTTCCACATACATTTGAAGCAACAAGAGTTATAGGGTATAATCCAGAAGTTGAATATAAATGCGAAGCATTGTAACTTCGTAGAGTTGTGCCGTCGCCAAAATCCCATGAATATGTTAATTCCTTTGATGGAGTTGATTGATTTATGAAATTTGCTGTTTGACCTGGGCATAAATGCAAAGTATCTGTTTGCATGTATCCATAATTGGAAGAGATATTGAAATTGAAATCGGGGTAAGGCACATATGATTCGTCATAATCATTAACGTAAACTTCTTTGGTTACTGTGTTAGAATTAAGACAACCATTTGTAACTGATAAGGCGACATTATGGTAAAAAGCCTGAGAAAACCTATGAGCAGGATTTTTTTCGGTAGAGGATGTTCCATCTCCAAAATCCCAGGAATAAGTACCCTGACCTAATGGCTCAAAAATTACATGCGCGCCAACGCAGTTTGGCTGTCCACCTAATACACTGAAATTGAAATCAGCGTTTGCTGGAACGGAATCTTTAATACTTACAGGGAAATTAACAAAAGTGTTTCCTCCACATTGATTTGTAACAGTTAGTTTAGCTGTATAATCAGCCGATACAGATGTTTTATATGTGTGTACGGGTTCGGTCAAAGTTGAGGTTTGTCCATCGCCGAAATCCCAGATTAGTGATGCAAACTGACCAGTTGTTTTAAACTTTACCGGATCATTGATACACCCTGCTTCAACAATGATATCTGATGCAAGTAATGCAGGTTTTGCAGTGTTGCTAACAGTAATGGATTTATAAAGTGTATCAGTACCGCAATAGTGGCTTACACTTAACCTTACATTATAGGTACCAGGCTTATCGTAGACGAAATAACTTGGGTTAGTAGAAGAAATAGGAGATGAAAAATATCCAGGATAGTCGAAATCCCATTCTGTGGTATAATAACTTACATTTGGAGCAAGCGAAAAAGTGATTTCTTGTCCAGGGCAGACAGTCGCTCCGGTTGACACCATGAATTCGGTAATTTTCCCGTATATTTCAACTGAATACGTTGCGGAGCCTAGAAGTGAATTATCATCATAAACTTCAAGTTTTACAATATGAATTCCCTCTGTCACAAGAAATGTTCCAGTAGGTGCAAATAGAGTAGAAACCTGAGTCCCATCAACAAACCATTTATATTGAGGAACTCCTGTATAAACGGTAATACTGCTATTATTATAAACAGTAAGTTGAGCAGGAGAACAATAAGTATCCGGATATAGCCCAAAATCGACATAATTCTGCCCGAATGCAGAGTAGCTGCTAAAAACGACTGCGAAGAAAATAGCTAGTCGGGTAATTGTTTTTTTCATAATGAGGGGTTTTAGTATCTTATTTGGAATCTTTCTACGTTAGAAAAATATAGATGTTACATCTGTATATAATTTATTTTAATGGTCAGATGAAAGCCACATCATCAGGTTTGTTTCCAGATAGTTATCAGAATGTTTATTCACTGGTGCTCATGAGAACGCTTCGCTAAGTTGTGTTTTCGAAACATGTGGGTTTCGCTTTAGAATAAAAATTACCTAGGGTGCCAAGTTACAACCATACATTATAAAAATAAAGACGTAAAGGTGTTTTTTTGACAGACGCTTAAATTTTTAAGCCAATGACAAGAATGTCGTCAATTTGTTCAATATTTCCCTTCCATTTTTCCAAAGCAGAATTTAGTATTTTAGCTTGTTTGGGAAGAGGTTCGAGGCAAATTTCAACTAAAAGATCTTTGAGCCGTTTAGCCATAAATTTTTTACTTCTATCACCGCCAAATTGATCAACATATCCGTCAGAGAAGATATAAAGAGTGTCGTCCTTTTTAATGTCTAATTCATTATTTGTGAAGTCAGTACCACCTTTTACATGGATACCGATAGGCATTCTGTCGGCATTATATTCGGTAAGTTCTTTATCCCGTATAAGGTACATAGGATTATATGCGCCCGCAAATTCAGCTTTCATTTTTTTGTGATCAATGCAAACAACTGCCACATCCATGCCATCCTGAGCTTCACCTTCTTTGCCAGTTTGATGAAGAGCATCGACAATATTTCGACGCAGATTATTAAGTATTAAATTCGGAGTAGTAATACCCTGTTTATTAACGATTTCATTTAAAAATGAAACTCCGAGCATGCTCATGAATGCTCCGGGAACGCCATGGCCCGTGCAGTCAGCGGCTAAAACAATTGTTTTATTACCTGTCTCAGTCATCCAGTAATAATCTCCACTAACTATATCACGCGGGCGGTACAGTATAAAATGATCTGCAAGATTTTTCTCAAGTATTTTGTCTGGTGGGAGTATAGCAGTCTGAATTCTTTTTGCATAGTGAATACTATCCGTAATTTCCTGCTTTTGAGCAAAAATCTGATCGCGCTGATGTTTTATTTCTATGTTTTGTTCTTCCAGTAGAATATTTGCTCTTTTCTTTTCTCTGAACTGCCTGTAGAGTATAATTGAGAAGACAAATACAATGAGAAGTCCTAAAATAAAGCTATAGATAAGAAGCCTTTGTCTGCGGTTTTCAAGGTCTTTCTTTTCAATTTCAGCCTGATTTTGGCGGGCTTCAGCATTTTTCCTGTTCAACTCAGACTTCTGGATAATAAGTTCTTTATCCTTACGATCGGTTTCATATTTAGTAGCAAGTTCGGAAATCTGGTTAAGATAACCCTCGGATATTGTGCTGTCTTTTAATACGTTATATTTTTTAAAATTATCGAGGGAGGTTTTATAAATTCCCTGTTTTTCATAAACTTCAGAAATGTTCTTATATAACTCGTATACTTCCTTTTTATGGCCGAGTTCTTTATTGAGCTTCAGACTCATATTAAAAAATTGAAGTGCTTCAGGGTATTTTCCCCATTTGAAATAGATTCGACCCATATCTCTATAATTGGAACCCACTTCCTTTTTATTACCGGTTTCCTGATTAATACGAAGGGCGTCCTTACAACGAAGCAGGGCATCGCTATAATTTCCTCTTTCAAGATAAACATTTCCAATATTAACTTGAGCACTGGCTATCCCGGGAAGGAAATTCTGTTCTTTAAAAATGGTTAAAGCACGGTTGAATGAGTTCAGTGCTTCTGTGTAATCCTTTTTTTCTTTATACACTAGTCCGATACTATTTCTCTGCTGTGCACCAAGGTTATACTGCTTTTTACTTTCAAAATATTGCCTGCTTTTATCGTAGTTAAAAAGGGCTTTATCTAGATCGATTCCAACATAGAAATAGATATTTCCAATATTTGCATAGGCAACACCCAAAGCTAAAGTATCGCCGAGGCTTTCCTGGATGTTTAGGTTTTGCTGGTAATAGTCAATGGCTTTCTCATAATCGCCCCAGTTCTTATATATTACCCCAATTGTATTTAATACAATGCCTAAGTCGCCTTTGTTTCCTGTTTCCCTGAAAACATCCACAGCTT